>Ga0105107_10001162_pt1 | contig 17154 bp, 13 predicted proteins | sample PPLLaktember2015_6_FD_79335 | JGI IMG/M metagenome (GOLD analysis project Ga0105107, IMG submission 79335) | Freshwater sediment microbial communities from Prairie Pothole Lake near Jamestown, North Dakota, USA - PPLs Lake P8 Core (1) Depth... | ecosystem: Environmental > Aquatic > Freshwater >...
CGACCGCGTCAATCGTGGGGCGCGAGGCGGTCACGTCCCAGTCGAGGTGTAGACGGCCGTTCGTCAACGACAGGCGGCCGTCCGCCGCGTCGCGCGCCTGGGCAAACCACGGCATCACGTGCTGGAGGAAGCGGCCGCCGCTCAACAGCGGCAACAGGCTGAGCATCACCCGCTGCTTCTGCGGGTCGGCGGTGTCCTCGGCGGCGAGATCCTGCAGCCACGCTCGGGCGACGTCAGGCAGCCCTCCATCCTCGACGAAAATCCTCTGCCCTTCATACTCGCCGCCAAGAAGATCAATGGCGGCCGTAATGGTCGGACCGTGGGTGGGATCGACCGGCGTGTCGCGCAGGAAGTGCAGCGCGGGCGTGAGGAAATCGCCGTTGCTGCTCCACCCGAACCCGAGACGGGCGCTCACGTTCGGGAGCGATCCCGCTTCTCGCGAGCGCAGCAGGATCTCTGTCGATCCGAGCGAGCCGGCGGCAAGAATGACGAGCCGTCCGGTTGCGCGCGCCGGCCTCATCGACGCCGGTGGGCCTTCCACGATCTCGTCGCAGATCACCTCGTATCCGCCCTGGATGGGCGCCACGCGCCGCGCAACATGATAGGGACGGATCTCCGCGCCGGCGTCCTCGGCCCCCTTCAGATAGTTGAGGTCGAGCGTGTTCCGCGCGTTCACGTCGCAGCCGATGTCGCAGTTGCCCAGGTGCACGCACGTGCCCTGCTTCACGCCGACGACGTTGGTTCGCTCCTGGCTGTGCGCGGCGCTGTGCGGATCATTCAGTCCGTAGTGCCAGGCCTGGTCGAATCGGACCGCCAGGTCCAGAGGCCGGAACTTGTTGAGGTACCCTGCCTTCTCGGCCGCCTCTCGCAGCAGCTTCGTCCGCTCGGGCCACTGAGGTTGCGGCACCGGCTCGAGCTCGAGCATATACGTCACCTTCGCATACTGATCCTGGAGCATGTCGAAGGTGATCTCCGGCGGCCAGCCCTGATCGAACGTATCGGACTTCGCGTCGACGGAGATGTTGGCGTAGACAAGCGATCCGCCGCCGACGCCCGCGCCCTGGACGACGCTCATGTTCGGGAACACGCGGAAGTCGAACCAGCCGTGGCATTGCTCGATGCGCCGGTCGTCCCAGATCCACGGATCGGCCGGCTGGCGTGGAAAATCACCAGGGTGCCATCGCCGTCCCCGCTCGAGCACGAGCACGCTGGCGCCCGCCTGCGAAAGCCGATACGCGCAAACCGCGCCCCCAAACCCGCTGCCGACTATCACGACGTCAAACTCCGCCATTGATCTCCTTTTTCTCTTTTCCTTATTCCCTTTTCCTTATTCCTTTTTCCTTTCCACTTTCACACTCCCCCTCCCGGCCCATACACATCCCAGAGCTTGCCGAGGAACAAGCCGCCAAACCGGCCGAGGGCGTCGAGTTCGGCGGCGCTGGACGGTCCTTCGGCACGGAACGTCGTCATCTGGTGCAGGAAGTCGAGGAACTCGATGCGAATGATGCCGGCGCCACGGATCGTCGCACCCGCTTCGGCCTGTTCCGACACGTCGCCTTCGAACAGCCGGACGAACAGCGTCGTCGTGTCTCGCAGCGCATCGAGGCCACCATCGCTTTCGACGAGCTTGACGCCCGAGAGCGTGACAAGCGCGCCGCCGGCGTCGCGGCACAACAGGCGATACCGCATCTGCTTTTTGCGTGGATCGGCGTCGTGCACGAAGAGGTTGAACGTGCCGCGCTCCACCGGCCGGGTGCCGCCAACCAGCGGACTGGTGATGGTCCCCTGAATGGACGCGGCATGCGCCGGATCCGTGATGAACTGGTCCGCATCGTCCGTCAGAATCGTGAGCCTGACGTCCAGTTTCGTGGCCGTGTTCTTGCCCTTCTCGTGCCCCTCCTCCGGGACGGATTCGCCTGCCGCCGCGAAGCCCTTCATCTGCTCGGTGAACTGGATCGATGTTGTGGTCCGCGGCGCGGGGTCAGACACCGGCGGCCCCGGGTTGGGCAACGCGATGGCGTTGTCGCTGCACCACTGCCGGGCCATCCTGACGCCGAGGTTGACCGCCTCGGTCATCCGGTCCCTGGAAACGTTGAACAGGTAGTGGACTGGCACTTCCGCCTGCAGCAGCCGCTGCTCGATGTGACGGCCGAACTCTCCAGACTGTCCCGCGGCGATTTGCCGATTGTTCTCGGCGATCCGGTCCCAGATCGAGAAGAACTGCGTATCGGCCGTCGTTTCGACAATCTGGAAATACTGATTCACGAAACCGCCACGCCACTCGTCGCGCGTGCCGACGGTCCATATCGCCCAAATCTCGTCCGCGCCGCGGCGAATGGCCTCCTCGACGTTCGCGTCGCAGATGAACACCGCGTCGATGCAGGTATCGCCGTCGATTGTGACCGGAGGGAACCACATCGGCAGCGACACGGCCGCAATCAGATGGTCCTCGGTCATTCGGTCGTTCGTGACGATGTCCAGCCGTTTCTTCGAGAAGTTGAAAAGGTTGAAGGTACCGAGCCGCGAGCCGTTCCGGATCTTCGTCCAGTCGATCCCCCAGGCGGACAGTACGTGATGGCGGAAGCGGTCGTAGCTGAAGAGTGACGCCGCATTGAACAATCGGAGCAGCTCTTCGACATTCAGATCGACCGGCAGAAAGGGATCGAGGTTGCGCCAGTTGTCGGCGATTTGCCTGCCCGTCATACCCTGACAGTACATGGCGAGGTTGAAGCAGCCGCCGCTTGCGCCGTCCGCATGGTCGAACGTCATGCCGGCCTCGTCGAGCCAGACCTGCAGGACGCCGGCCTGGAAGCCGACCTTGAGCCCTCCACCCGCCATAATGAGCGAACGTTTCGCCATAGGTGGTCAAGACTAGCATGCGCCCCCGGGAGTGCTCAGAGCAGAAAGCGAGGTACTGTGAACGAAGCCATCGAAGTGCAGTTCAGGCGTAAAGGCAAACGACTTCGCGTGAAGCGCCAACTCCCTGGCGGCATCGAGTTCGACGAGCCGGATCCGCTCGAGCGCACCGTCGGCATCGAGTTCAGTGGAAGTACCGAGGTCACACGAATGCGGATGGACAGCATCCGGCGCATCCAGGGTTGGGATCCCGGTCAGTTCAAGCTCAGGATGAGCGTCGAAGATGGATCGATCCTGCTTCGCGGTGCGAACGAGCACGCGCTGCCGGAAGGCAGGTACAGGATTCGCGTGCAGATCGAGGAGGCGCGCTCACCGAAGCCGCAGATCGCAATGCTCGATCACGATGGCCGCGCCACAATCGTTATCGATGTCGAGATGGACGACCGATCCGTGGAAATCGATCTCGCCGCCGCTGATGCCGGCATCCTCGACGTGCTCGGGCGGTCGCAGGTCGACGGCATGAATGCGATCGATTGGCTGGAGGACGCCAATCGCCGCCCGACGCGACAGGCATGCCTGCTCAACCTTCTCGCATCGCTCCGCACGCGGCCAAAGCTCGGCGCGCCGCTGTTGCCGCAGATCCACTCTGTGTTTTTCGTGGCCAACGACCGGATCTACACGAAGGTCGATCGCGGGCTGCTCGACGCCCTGCAGACGCTCGCTGACGACCCCGTCCGGTTGTTCTTCGCGGAAGGCAGCCCGCGCGCAGCCATCCATGGGCGTCTGCTGACGCAGATGCCGGAACCGCCGGACGTTAAAGCGCGCTTCCAGGCGCTCACGAGCTTTCGCGCGGAAGGCAAGCCGTCGATGCAGGTCGTCGTCGCCGTGCCCCCTCCGGATCTTGCGTACACCTATGCAGAGCTGGATCTCGACTTGGGGAATCCGCTTCAGGATCTCGTCGGCTTCTTCGTGCACATGGGCGAGCTGCTCGACGGGAAACCGACGAACCACCTGGACATGCGAAAGGCGCTGGCGAAGTCCAGCGCGAAGGAGTTCCTGTGTTACGCGGTCGTTCAGGGATAAAGTGAGCCGAGGAGGGACACGGTGTTCTGGAATCGAAAGAAAGTCTCCGACGCGGGTGGCATCCCCACGTCGGCCGATCCGCAGACCCTGCGCGCCGAGGTCGAGCAGATTAAATGGTGGCATCCCATCGATCTGGGCGGAGGTCTCATCACTCCGGGCATCGATGTGACACCGGCACGTCTGGCCGAGATCCGGATGCCTGAGGATCTTTCCGGGCTCACGGTGCTCGATATCGGCGCCTGGGATGGATTCTTCTCGTTCGAAGCCGAGCGGCGCGGTGCGCGCCGCGTGCTGGCGACAGATTCGTTCTGCTGGGACGGCGGCGGGTGGGGCACCAAGAAGGGCTTCGAGCTGGCGCGGCGCGCGCTGGGCTCGCGCGTCGAGGACAAGTGGATCGAGGTGCTGAATCTGTCGCCGGACACGGCCGGCGTCTTCGATGTCGTGCTGTTTCTGGGCATTCTCTACCACATGAAACATCCCCTGCTCGCGCTCGAGCGTGTCGCGAGCGTCACGAAGGGGCAGCTCATCATGCAGACGCAGGTCGACATGTTGGCGGTGAACCGGCCGGCGATGGCCTTCTATCCGGGAAATGAGCTGGGCGGAGATCCGACGAACTGGTGTGGCCCGAATCCCGCGGCGGTGCGGGCCATGCTCGAGACGGTCGGTTTCCGAAAGGTCGAGATCCTCTCGAAGTCCTTCCCTGACGAGGTGCCGCTGGAGACGCTGAATACGATTCGGCCCAACCACATCACGTTGCACGCCTGGAAGTAGGGCTCGAACCCACCACCATTCCTCAATTCCGGCACCGTTGCGGGGTCTTCCCCCGTTTGACGCGTTTACAGATACGGCGAGCAGGATGGCACGGGCGATCTGCCTGTTCCGCCGGCTCCCATGTCAGCCGATGACGGCTGTCAATCCACGGCCGTATCTCGAAGAGGAGGTCCCGATGAGTCGGATTGTGGTGTTCCTGTACGGGTTGATCGCCTACAGCGTATTCCTCGTCACTTATTTGTACGCCGCCGGTTTCGTCGGCAATCTTCTGGTGCCGAAATCGCTCGACTCGGCCCCGACCGCGTCGGTCGCGACGGCGCTGCTGATAAACGTCGGCCTGCTCGGCCTGTTCGCCGTTCAACACAGCGTCATGGCGCGTCCCTGGTTCAAACGCGTGTTGACCACCCTCGTCCCGCAGGCGGCCGAGCGCAGCACGTACGTGCTGGCCAGCAGCCTGGCGCTGATCCTGCTGTTCTGGCAGTGGAGTCCGCTGGGCGGCGTGGTCTGGGACATCCAGAATCCCGCCGGCCGGGCCGTGATGTATGCAGCGTTCGCGTTCGGCTGGCTGCTCGTGCTCGTCACGACGTTTCTGATCAACCACTTCGACCTGTTCGGGCTGCGGCAGGTTTGGCTCTACCTGATCGGCCGCGAGTACCGGCCGCTTCGTTTCGCGACGCCGGGCCCCTACAAGGTCGTGCGGCATCCGCTGTATGTGGGGTGGCTGTTCGCGTTCTGGGCTACGCCGACGATGACGGTCACGCACCTGCTGTTTGCGCTGATCACGACAGCCTACATCCTGTTCGCAATTCGATTGGAAGAGCGGGATCTCGTGGACGTGCATCCCGAGTACGAGGACTACCGGCGGCGCGTGCCGATGATCGTGCCCGTTCCCACCAAGCCTGCGTCGGGGACGAGTGCGCCCGCGGGCGTTCGCGCGTGAGCACGCGCCAGTAATGGGAGACTGAACATGAGCATGAGTACTGCGCACACAAAGACCCGCGCGGCGCTATCTGCAGCGCTCGGCGTCGTCTCGACGGCTGTCGGCCTCATAGGGAGGGCGTTCGCTCTTGAGTCGTTGCCCCATGCCGATACGTTGCTCGAGCCACGATTCTTGAGCCGCCTTACCTCGCCGCCGTCCGCACGCGAGGTGAACTACTGAGATGCTGGCAAAGATGAAGCCGGTGTGAGGACATCCTCGCGCCGGCTCATCTGTCCGATGGCAACGATCGGAGAGCTTCGCCCCAGGGCGCCAAGCTCGGCGACACCGCGCTCGATCAGTCGCCGCACCTGCTCGCTCGTCCGGTATTCAGACAGGAGGGCACGCCGGCTGCTGGTGTAGGCCTGGTCCATCGCATACGCAAGCACGGTCGCCATCACGGCCCCTTCCTCTGTGCGCGTTTCGCTGAACCGGCGCTGGAACTCTGTGAGGACCGGCTTGAAGCTCGGGTCGTCCCAGCGTTCCTGGCCGGAATCGAGGCGCATGAAATCGTCCAGCACGGCTGCATACGACGGGCTGGGAGCACGGCGCCAGAACGCCACGTCGGGACCAAATTCGCTGACGTGGAACGGAAGGTAGAGCGTCGCGTTCGCGCGGACCCGATCCACGATGGCAGGATTGAATCGACGTACCTCGTCCGCAGAGAGATCCGTCCGGCTCATGATCTCGTCCAGCGAGATGGCCCGTTGCGTTCGCATGGCGTATATCGGTGCCTGGGGCGTCGACGCCGTCAGGCTCCTGACGATGAACGTATTCCCGAATACCATCTCCGCATAGAGGTGCGAGCGCGGACCGTAGCTCCGAACGACGTGGGCGTACTCCCTGCCCGGCAGCGCGCGAAGGTCGCGGGCGAGCTTCGAGCCCAGAAAATACCGGGCCCGCACGTCGGCTGCGCCCAGCCGCTCGCCGATGACGAGCGCCCTCCCCACATTCGTCCCGCCGGCGTTGTGCTCGGACAGCGCAGGAATGAACGACCCGTACTTGGCCGCCAGAATTGACAGATATGCGGCGCAGTAAGGCGCCTGCGTCGTCTGGTTGTTGCCGTCGATGACGGTCGGTGAGAAGTGGTTCAGGCGTATCCAGTTCCGTCGAAGCCACTGGCAGAACCCGACAGCGTTGGCCTCTGACCGCCTCGTGCCGTTCAGGCCCGATTCGAGAATCACCTGGGCCAGGCCGATGTCGGCGGGCACGCCGAACCGCTCGTAGATCGTTCCCCACTCGGCGAGAAAACTTCCGTACCTGCGGGCATTAGGCAGCAGGGCGTCTCCGCGCGTCGAGTTGTGCAGCACTGGCCCGACCTCGCGCTCGAGGAGGAGCGCCACCTGATCGCGCCGTTCGCCCAGCCTGCGGGCGAGAGTCTGACCGTCGAAGATGCCGGTGAGCGCGGGGTCTGCCCACACCGCGTCGCGCGTCCAATTCCCTTTGGTTGGAAAAGTCCCGAGCAGCCGTCCATCGATCGCGCTGCCGTACGCGACCGAGTGGTCGGGCAGCATGAAGACGTGCTGCCAGAATGCATAGCCCGGCCGGAAGGCCTTCATCGCGGCGAAGTCGTCCCGCCGGCGTGCCGCGGCATAGTCGGCGGCGTGCCGCACCTGGGCAGGCGAGGTCGCGGCGATCTGCACGCTCCGGCCGCGCGAGAGGCCGCTCCCCGTCTCTGCCGCAACCAGCAGGGCGAGCGCCAGGGCAGCCGTCTTTCGCATCGAGCGTGTTCGAACTTTGCGCTTGGGCATCGCGGATTGTCGGCCGCGATGCTGCAATCGCTGCGCCCGTGCAGTGGTGTGAAATTTGACCTGCAGGTCAACAACGGGGGACGAATTCTGAATGTGTGATGTCGAAATTGGTCAGTGCCTTGCCCGGCCGACGCGCGTCTCGAGGGCGACGCTGGCCTTGAGGAAACGCCCATATCGCTGCGCGCGTTCCGTCAACGAACGCGTTTCCACCCGACTCAGCGCCCTTCGCGTCGTCACATCGATCCGCGCCTCGGAGATCGCGAATCGTTGCGGGCCCGTGGCTTCTGAAGTACCGCGTGGTCAATTCCGCGAGCGCCTCGTCGCGCTGAAGGCGCCTCGGATTGGCGATACAGAAGAACGGAAGATTAGAAGGCAGGACGAGCTCTTTCAAAGCCGCTTGCTCTGTTCGCATCGACTTCGTGGGCCGCGGTGCGGCCCACCGGTGCGAAGTCGATGCGGCTGTCTGGATTCGCCAATGCTTCAAATTCGACGCCCCGGCTTGAGCCGGCTTCCTTCTTCCGTTCTTCTGTGAGGTTTGGCAAGCGCAGGCGTGTTTGTCCAGGTGCGGACGCGTTGAGCGCGATCGCAAGGGTCAGCAGATCGAAAGCAGCCCGCAAATACGCCCAGGACTCCCGAAACAAGCAACATGCCCAACGAACTTCCACCTATCGTCCAGGCGACGAACGCGATGACTCCTCCCCCGATGAGAGACTCTACCAGCGCCATTGTTTCGGCCCAGCCACCTTTGCCGAGTCGCCAGAAGCTGGTTCGCCGCTTGCGACGAGTCAATTCATACGGATGAAATGGGAGGAATGCGATTCGTGCGTCGGCCTCGCCATGAAGGAATCGCTGGCGGAGTCGTGCCAATTGATTCTTGTAGCGATCGCTGGAGGCGTTCCGCACGACCACACGCAGGAACGTGACATAGCCGAGCATGAACAGCACGAGCAGACTGATGACAACCAGGAGCCGATCGGATGGTTCGAGCGCGCCGTCGCCGACGAGAAATCCCACGGCAGCGCCCACCGCACCGCACAGCGTCAGGAAGAATGTGACGCGCTTTTCGCCATTTTCTTCATTTGCCAGGAGTGATTGGCCGAGATGGTCGTACTCGTGCAGCAGGAACTCGTCAAATCCATCCTGCCTGGCCGTCATCGCGACACGTGCGTCGATCTCACGCAATGCGAGCCGCAGCAGTTCTCGCGCATCTTCAAAAGCCAGTTGTTGAAGCGCGTCGGAGGGCGACACCCATTGCTTCTCGCGTCCTTCTGGTGACGCCGTTTCTTCAAGACGCTCGATCAAGTAGTACTCAACCGTTACCAGCTCGTCACCCGATTGGAAGGTCAGTGCTGTCCGATCACGCCAATCATGGATCCCAACGCGCGGGAGTCAAGGATTTCGCACGACTCTTTCGCCCTCCACCTTCGACAGCGGCACTCACGGCTGCCTGGCACGATACAATGATGACGGATCGATCGTGCGTTACGCGCTGTTCGATATCGAGGTGACACACCCAATGAGCGACCTCCCGTTGTCGCTCGAAGACGCAGGGATCGCGGTTCTGGTCCGCCGAAAGGGCGTCCCAATCGGATTCTGGATGCAGGAAATGAATGGCGCCCGGCACGTGCCGGCCGCCGAGCTGGCGCGAAAGATCGGCGCGGAGGCGGGCGAGAAGGTCGTCGCTGAGGCCCTCCGCGAAGAGTTGGTGCCCGCGCCTTCCGCCGCATCTCTCCCTCTTGTGACAATCGCCATCTGCACGAAGGACCGGCCCGAGAGCGTGGAACGGCTCCTTCTGTCTCTCACCACGCAGGCGATCGCCATTCCCGAGCGCGGCGCGGGGTTGGAGATTCTGATCGTGGACAACGCTCCCTCGGACGAGCGCACGCGAAAGCTGGCCGAACAGCGGTCCGAGGTCCGCTACGTCCGCGAGCCTCGACCCGGCCTCAACTTCGCCAGAAACCGTGCGCTGCGGGAAGCACGCGGCGAGATCCTGGCTTTCCTCGACGACGACGTCATTGCCGATCGGCACTGGTCCGCCGGCTTGGCCAGCGCCTGGGCGGACAACGGCGACGCGGCGGCCTTCACGGGCCAAGTTCTGCCGATGGAATTGGCGACCGAGGCACAGATTCTCTTCGAGAAGCGCGGGGGATTTCGCCGCGGCTTTCACCGAGTCCGCTACGGGCCGGTTCTGGCAGGCAACAGCCTGTACCCCGGTGGGGCGGGAATCTTCGGGGCCGGTGCAAATATGGCCTTCAGGGCCGAGGTGCTCCGGCGCATCGGCGGCTTCGACGAAGCACTGGACAACCCCGCGGTCCCCGGCGGCGGCGACCTGGACATCTTCTACCGGATCATCCGTGCGGGCTATGCACTTGTGTACGAACCCCGGTTTCTGGTCTTCCACCAGCATCGCCGCGAAATGGAGGCGCTGCGCGTTCAGTACCGGCGCAGTTGGGGCGTGGGCTTCATGTGTTACGTCGGCAAGTCCCTCTCCAGCGATCGCGAGAGGAGAGTGAACCTGTTCCGTCTCATCGTGTGGTGGTTCGTCCATGAAGTGACGACGCTCCTGAGCCACATGAAGAAGAGAGTCCTGGGAAAGCCTCATATTCCGCCCTCTATGGTCCTCGGTGAGCTCTGGGGCGGCGTGGTGGGCTTACTCGGAGGCTATTCCCGGTCCCAACGGCGGGTCGAAGAGGTCCGGAAGAGGTTCTCGTGAGCGGACATCGGGCCGCGCCACCAACGCTCGATGTGGTGATCTGCACTTACAACAACGCAGCGATGCTGGACGGCGTGCTCTCGACCCTCGCTCGTCAGGAGCCGGCTGAGAATGGTTGCTGGAGCTGCCTCGTGGTGGACAACAACTGCACCGATGACACGCAGGATGTCGTGCGCAGGCACATGATTGCGGGCGCCATTCCGGGCCTTCGGTCTGTTCGAGAACCTGAACAGGGGTTGACTCCTGCTCGCCTGCGCGGCGTCCGAAGTTCAACGGCGCAATGGACGGCATTCGTGGACGACGATTGCTTTCTTCGATCGGATTGGATTGCACAGGCGATGGCGTTCGCCGACAGCCATCCGAGGGTCGGTGCGTTTGGAGGAAGGGTCGTCCTGGAGTGGGAGGTCGAGCCACCCCGCTATGTGCGCGCCTATGGCTACTCCTTCGCCGAGCAGGACCACGGTGCTGCCCAACGCCAGGTGGCGTTTCTCGCGGGCGCCGGTCTCGTCGTCAGCCGGTCCGCTCTTTCCGCGTGTGGCTGGATTGACGCGCCGCTCCTGGCTGACCGCGTTGGAAGGAGCCTCGTGTCCGGAGGCGACGTGGAAATCGTCCTTCGCATCGGCGGTGTCGGCTACGAGCTTTGGTACGTGCCGGAGTGCGAACTGCGTCATCGACTGCCCGCACGGCGGATGTCCCCGCGCTACCTCCGTGACATCAACCGCAGTCTCGGGATCAGCCAGGCACTGGCGGATGCGCTGGTCTTCGAAGGATCCGTTCTGCAATGGTTTGGCGGGGCCGCTTCCAAGGCCGCAAAACAACTCCTGGGCCTCGTCCGTCTGACGCTTGACGCGGTCCGCAGGTCGAGGCCGCTGGTCGACAGCTCGATCCAGGCGAGCTTCACGCTTGGCCAACTCCAGGGTATCTGGCGGATTCTCCGAATGTCGCCGAGTCGCCGGCAAGAGCTGATGGGCCTCGCCCACCGTCGCTCCCACCGGGAAGGGTCGCGGCCCGAAGAGGTGGCATGACGGATTTCCTGCCCTGGAGGATCGTGCATGTCTCAGTCCGCGAGCGTCTTCCCGACCTCGACGCCGAGACCGGTCTGGGAGGACTCTTCGTCGTGTTCTGGTGCGACAGCATCCCGGTTGGTGAGTTGTGGCTCCCGGCCCCACTGCTCCCTGTCTCGTCTTCAAACCTCGCGGCAACAGTGCCACCACTCATTGCCGGCGCCGTTGGCGATCGGCTCCTGACCGGCTTTCGGGTTCCGCCTCTTGTCGAGTCGCGAAAGCAAACCCCTCAGGAACCCCCGGTTCTTTCGAGCGTGCTCCAGTTGGATCGCCCCCTCGAGTCATGCTCCCGCGTCGCTGTTCCGTCGCAGTCTCGAGAGCGTGATGCGATCGATCTATCCGTCTCGGTCGTGGTCTGCACAAGGAACCGGCCCGAGAATCTCGAGAAATGTCTCTCCTCGATTCGCGGTCTCTCGCCGCCGCCGAGTGAAATCGTGGTGGTCGACAACGACCCGTTGTCCGGTCTGACCCAAGCGGTGACAAATGCGTTTCCCGAAATTCGCTACGTGCCCGAACCGCGGCCCGGTTTGAGCGTGGCCCGCAACACGGCTGTTCGAACGTGCCGAGGCGCGATCATCGCCTTCACCGACGACGATGTGGAGGTGCACGCCGGCTGGATTGGGGCCATCCGGAGGGTTTTTCACGATCCGGAGGTCATCGCCGCGACGGGACTCGTCCTGCCGGCCGAGCTTGCGACACGAGCGCAGTACGCTTTCCAGCGCGATGGCCTCGGTTGGCAGTGGGGATACCGCGCTCTGGACTTCGATGGCAACTTCTTTCGCAGCACGAAGAACGTCGGCGTGCCGGTATGGCGCCTGGGCGCAGGTGCCAACATGGCGTTCAGACGCGAAGCCTTCGAGCGCGTCGGTTTCTTCGACGAGCGATTGGGCGCAGGTGCGTCGGGGTGCAGCGAGGACTCGGAGTTATGGTATCGCTTGCTGGCCGAAGGTCATCGGTGCCGTTACGAGCCGGCGGCCGTGGTCTTTCATGCTCATCGGCCGGATTGGAAGGGACTATCCGATCAGACATACAGCTATATGCGGGGCCATGTGGCGGCACTCCTCTTTCAATTCGACCACTCCGGACACTGGGGCAACATCTATCGCGCGTTTCTGGCGCTCCCGTTCCACTTCATGAAGCTCGCTTTCCGCTCCCTCAAGAGAACGGTCGGAAAATGGATCCTCGATTCCGGCCAGGAGCAGCTATCGCTGCCGCTCGCCGACCAGATTCGCGGCGCCGTCGCAGGGTACGCGTACTACTTCCAGTGCCGTTTCGCGCCCAGTGGGGTCGGTCGGAACGATGGTGCATAAGCGTCCGCTGTCGGCGTTTCTTTCACGGAACCCCTTCCAGTTCCCCCTGACGATCGGCTTCTTTTACCGCGAGAAGATGCGCGCGATTCACCGCGTGGCGCCTGACTCGCCTTTCGCGGACGTCCTCGAGATTGGGGGCGGACAAAGCGGGCTGACGCGCCTCTTGTATCCCGCGGCTCGTGTCACGAACCTGGACGTGGAGCCCTCGTTCGAAAACGCCCCGTGCAATCGTCAGGAAGGCGTGCGGTTCGTGTGCGGCGACGCGACCCGACTCGAGTTCGACGCCCAGTCGTTCGATGCCGTCACCATGTTCGACGTGCTCGAGCACATCCCCGACGACGGGCGCGCCATCTCGGAGGCGTTGCGCGTCCTCAAACCAGGCGGCTACCTGCTGATCAGCGTGCCAAACGAGCATTGGCGCTTTCCGTACTACCGCCTCATGAGACCCATGTGTCCGAGCGAGGAGGCGATGTTTGCCGAGTGGGGTCATGTGCGCCGTGGATACTCGCTCGACGATCTCAGTGGATTGATAGCCATCCCACGCGAACGGTCCGCAACCTTCATCTCTCCCGTCACCGTTCTCTGCCACGATGTTGCATTCTCCCGGGCACCGGTGCGGCTGCGGCGCGTCCTCTGCATGGCCCTCTCGGCCATCACGTGGATCGGCTATGCCGCGCACACCCCCGACAGCATGGGAACGGAGACGGCCTCGGCCTGGCGGAAGCCCGCGAACGCCTGATGGCGACGATGTCTGGCCCGAAGATCGCCGTCTTGCCGTGGGGCGATCTCATCGAGGACTTCCTCGACGGGATCGGAGTGTCCGTGGAAGAGTTCGCCTCGAAAATGACCGGCGGGTGGCTTTTCGGCTACGTCGAAGCCCTGCGGCTCAAAGGGATTGCAGCCAGCATCTTTTGCTTCTCGGACCGCGTGGAACGCACCGTCCATATGGTGCACCACGCCACGGGCGCCGAGGTTGTCCTGCTGCCAACACCTGCGGCATATAAGAGACTTCGCCGCCACATGAAGGACCCTTATGGCTGGAACGTCGAAGCGATGTTCGGCCCGACCACGGGACTCTCTCGCCGGGGTTGGCGTCTCGCACACCATGTGGCGCCCTATCTGGCGACCTCGGTGATGGCCCTCTCCCGCGAGATCCGCCGCGCGGGTTGCCGCGCCATTCTCTGCCAGGAATACGAGTCGCCGCGTTTTGACGCGGCGTCGGCGGTCGGGGGCCTGCTGCGCATTCCGGTCTTTGCCACGTTCCAGGGAGGCAGCTGGCACCGGAGCGGCCTGGAGCGACGGCTCCGGCCGCTGACTCTCCGGCGCTGCGCAGGTCTCATCATCGGATCCTCCTTCGAAGCGGCACGCGTTCAGAAGTGCTATGGCATCCCTTCAGAGAAGATCGCGAGCATCTTCAATCCGCTCGATCTCTCGCTGTGGCGGCCCGACTCGCGGCAGGATGCCCGGCGCGCGCTTGGTATCCCTGACACGACGCGCGTGGCGATCTGGCACGGTCGAATTGATATCCGGGAGAAGGGCCTCGATATCTTGCTCGAGGCATGGAGGGTCGTCTGTTCCCGGCGAACGGAACAGGACATCGTGTTGATGCTCGTCGGGACCGGTCCCGACGCAGATCAGCTCGACGAAGAGATCAGGCGGACGGCCGTTCCGCGCGTTCGCTGGCTCCGGGAGTACGTCCTGGATCGAGCCCGCATCCGTCAGTACCTGAGCGCGGCCGATGTGTATGTTTTTCCGTCCAGGCGTGAAGGGCTTCCGGTGGCGCCGCTCGAGGCCATGGCTTGCGGTCTCGGGGTCGTTGCCGCGTCGGCTCCCGGAGTCGCCGATATTCTCAACGAGGGGGAACAGTCCGGCGGACTGGTCGTGCCCATTGGTGATGCGACTTCGCTTGCGAGGCACCTGGGCCACGTTCTGGACGATGAAAGCTGGGGCAGAACGCTGGGCGTGCGTGCCCGTCGCCGGGTCGAGCGGGCCTTTTCGCTCGACGCCATTGGAGCTCAGCTTCACGAGCTGTTCCGACGCGGTGACAGACCACCCCGTTCGCGATTCGCCTGACCGTCGAGGTCAGGTATCGTGCCGATCAACCTACTGGAATCCGAAATATAGTCCTGTTGTGCGAATCCTCCAGCTGGTGCAGAAGCCGCAGCGACGCGGAGCCGAAGTCTTCACCTTTCACCTCAGCGCCTGGTTGAGAAGCCGGGCACACGAGGTGCAGACTGTCTATTTGTATCCCCACGATGGCGGCAATCCGCTCGAGACGAGGGCCAACGACGTCGTAGCCATGGGCGACGAGCACAGCGTCCTCGAGCACGCGACCGGCATTCACCCCCTGCTCCTCGGCCGACTTCGCCGCGCTCTGCTGGCCTTTTCCCCGGACATCGTGCAAACCAATGGTGCGCGCACGTTGAAGTATGGCGCTGCGCTCACGTTCGGCGGCCGACAACGACGCTGGCGGCTGGTCTACCGGAACATCGACCGACCCACGTTCTGGGTACGAGGCCGACTACGTGAAAGCCTCTACAGGCGAGTGGTGATGCCGCGCGTCGACGGCGTAATCTCGGTCAGCGAGACCACTCTCGAAGAGGTCCGCGCCTTCTACCGGCTGCGTGCACCGTCGATATTCGTCCCCAACGGGGTAGACCTGCGTGGCCTCACGCCCCGCGAAGGGCGCGAGACTGTGCGCGAGAGGTACCAGACACCGTTGTCGGCGCAGGTGCTTGTCTTCAGTGGCAACCTGGGCCCGCAGAAGCGCCCGGATCGGTTTCTCCGCGTCGCCGCCAAGATCAGCCGCGGGAGTGACGCCGATGTCTACGCATGGCTTCTTGGAGACGGCCCCGACCTCGAGAAGAGCCGGCAGCTCGCGGCGGATCTCGGAATCGCCGACAGAGTGCGGTTCGTTGGATGCCATGCCGACGTTGCCTCCGTCATGGCCGCGTGCGACATTCATCTCTCGCAGAGCGACACCGAGGGAATGCCGGCCGTGGCCATCGAGGCGGCACACCTCGGGCTGCCGACGGTCGCGTTCCGTGTCGGCGGCATGCACGAGTGTGTCAGGCACGGCGAGACGGGCCTGCTGGTCCCCGCTGAGGACGAACAAGCGCTCGCCGACGCCGGTCTGTCGCTCGTCAAGTCCCCGTCTCTACGCGATGCAATGGGAGAGGCTGCGCGACGCTGGGTGGACGGCCGGTTTTCCATCGACGTCGTGGGACAGCAGTACGAGTCGTTTGACGGCCGAGTGCTCGGAGGGATTACTTGACGAGCGTCAACGGCGCGCCGGGCCGAGAGGCGATCGCCCCCCTGGTGTCGGTCATTGTCCCCGCCTATAACGCAGAGGCCTTCATTCAAGCGACGCTCGAGTCGGTGGTGAGGCAGACCTATCGCAACCTCGAGGTCATCGTGGTAGACGACGGATCGACGGACGGCACGGCAGGAATCGTCCGTTCGTTCACGGCTCGCGATTCACGCGTCGCCCTGCTTCAACAGGCCAACGCCGGAGTCGCTGCGGCGCGCAACGCGGCAATTCAGGCGGCTCGAGGACCGTTTATCGCGCCCATCGATGCCGACGACCTCTGGAAGCCGGAGAAGATCGAGCGTCAGGTGGACTGCTTTCTCGCCAATGGCGATCGGCTGGGACTGGTCTATACGTGGTGGGAGCATGTCGACGAAGACGGCTTCGTGGCGCCCCGAACGGATTACAAGGGGCGCGCCAAAACACTGGCGGCGCCGCGGGGGATGGTATTGCATCACCTGATCGAGAAGAACATCGTCGGCAACGCAAGCACACCGCTGATGCGAAAGGACTACGTGCTCGAGGTCGGGGCGTACGATCCGAGCCTCCGCGCCCGGAATGCGCAGGGCTGCGAGGACTGGAAGCTGTACCTCGCACTCGCCGAACGTTACGAATTCGACGTCGTCCCGGAGTACCTGGTGGGGTACAGACAGACGCGGGGGATGATGTCGCGGAATCACGTGGTCATGCAGCGTTCCTGCGAGTTGGTGTTGCATGACGTCCGCGGTCGGCATCCGGAAATCGAGGAGGCTGTCTTTCGACGGAACGTGACATTGTTCAACCTTTGGGTGATCGCGAGGGACACGTCGGCGTTGACACCGCTGCTGGCGGCCCTTCGCAGAGATCCGCGGTGTCTGCTCAGGAAGTCGGTGAGGAATCAGCTGTTGTTTCTGCTGATCCGCCGCGTGTACCGGGCCGTGGGGTACGTGTGGCCGGGACTCGTCCGCAGGCGCGAGAACAACAGGCGAGCCGGCCGACGGCTGTTCCTCGACGAGGAGGCCACGTGACATGTCGCCTGCTTCCTGTTGCGAACGCGCTGCGTATCGTGCCCGTCCTGCCCACACCGCCTGAAGGCCGACACGACGTCATTGGGAAGCTACGGCATTGCGAAGCGCGCTACCGGCTGCCGCGGACCGGAAGTAGAAGTCGAGCATCGCCGTCAGCGGTGCGGCATTGCCGCGCAACCGGCTGCGAAGCGCTGCCCCCTCCCAGCAGTCGACCAGCAGGCTTGCCATGCGTCGCGTATCGGAATCGGCGGGAATGTCGCCTCTCTTGCGCGCCTTTTCCAGACACACCGCGATGCGCGAGGCAATTTGGGTAAAG
>Ga0105107_10001164_pt1 | contig 17133 bp, 17 predicted proteins | sample PPLLaktember2015_6_FD_79335 | JGI IMG/M metagenome (GOLD analysis project Ga0105107, IMG submission 79335) | Freshwater sediment microbial communities from Prairie Pothole Lake near Jamestown, North Dakota, USA - PPLs Lake P8 Core (1) Depth... | ecosystem: Environmental > Aquatic > Freshwater >...
CGCGGCGAGTCAAAATGTTCAACCAATATGGCCTAATGATTGACTATTGGTTGAGCCAAGGCTACGATTCCCGGCGTTTCGGATGTACCGCGCGGGGATGGTGAACAGTGCGCGGGCGGCCGCAAATTCACCACCGTTGCATCACATCCATTGCGAGGGGACATGTCCGCAGCAGGTTCGACGCCGGTCAGGCTGGCCATCATTTCCGAGGGCGTCAATGCCTGGCCGCTGTACGTGGCCCAGGGCCGCAAGCTGTTCGAGCGCGAAGGCGTCACCGTCGCGGTCACCCTGACCGGTTCCTCGACACACCAGCTCGAGCAGATGCGCAGCGGCGGTTACGACATCGGTTTCCAGCAGTCCGACCACGTGGTGCGCGCCGTCGAAACCGGCAGCGACCTGTGCATCGTGATGGCGCAGGGCCACGCGCCGGAACTGTCGCTGGTGGTCGCCGCGGGGATCAAGACCTTTGCCGATCTCAGGGATCGTGACATCGCGGTGGACGGCGCCAATACCGGTTACGCGCTGTTGCTGCGCAAATTGCTGGCGGAAAACGGTTTGCCGAAAACCGCTTACCGTTTTGTCGAAATCGGCGGCTCGCAGGAGCGTTTTGACGCGCTGAAAAACGGGCGCGCGGTGGCAAGCTGGCTCAATCCGCCGTTCGACCGCAACCTGTTTGCCGCAGGGTTCGGCGCACTGGGCACGACCACGCAGTTTTTTCCGACTTACCCCGGCTCCATTGCCGCGGCGCGCCGCTCATGGGCGGTGCAGCATGCCGACCAGCTGGTGGCCTTCATCCGTGCTTTTCGCGGTGCCTGCCACTGGCTGAGAGACCCGGCGCACAAGGCCGAGGCGATCGCGTTGCTGCCGGAGCGTCTGAATATTTCCGCCGATCTCGCCAGCCGCGCGTTCGATGCGTTCGTCAACAAACCGCTGCCGGTGATCGATGCGGCCGGCCTGCAGCAGGTCATCGACGTGTATTGGGAGGCCGAAGGGCTGCAGCGGCCCAAGGGGGCGCCGGCAAAGTATATGGATCTTTCATACCAGCAGCGCGCAGGACTTTGAAGTGGCCCGACAACAAACTCCCGCAGGGGAGCATGCGTAACGTGAACCCGATTTGCCGGGCATGATGGTGGGTGCGGCATCGCCGGCCCTGCCGGTGATGGCTGCGGAATCAGCGGACAGGTTTTTATTGGAGAATTGTTGATGGCACGGAAAGCGAAACCGATGGAGCCGAAGAAGATCAAGACTTCGGGTATTGATCCCAGGCGGCGGATCTCGACGGCGCCGGACGGCTTGTACGATCCAGCGAATCCCGGGCATCGCTGGGATCGCCCGCTGCAGGCGCCGGGGCGCATGCAGGTGGATTTCGAGGAACGCGTCGATTTCCAGCGCCTGCACGAGTACCGTCTCGCGCGCACGCGCAATTCACTGGCCAAATCCAAACTGGGTGCGCTGCTGGTGTTCGATCAGGCCAACATGCGCTATATCTCGAGCACGGTGATCGGCGAATGGGCGCGCGACAAGCTCACGCGCTGGTGCCTGCTGACCGGCAACGGTGAGCCCTGGGTCTGGGATTTCGGCTCGGCGGCGCGCCATCACAAGCTCTACGCGCCGTGGCTGCCGAAGAACCATTGCCTGGCCGGCCTCGCCGGCCTGCGCGGCGCAGTGTCGCCCAAGGTCGGGTTGTTCGAGCGGGCGGCCAAGGAGATCCATGACATCCTGGTGCAGGAGGGTGTGGCCGACATGCCGCTGGGCATCGACGTCGTCGAACCGCCGTTTCTGTTCGCGCTGCAGAAGCTGGGCCTGAAAGTCATGGACGGGCAGCAGGTGATGCTAGATGCGCGCGAGATCAAGAGCCACGACGAGATCACGCTGCTCAACATGGCGGCGGCGATGGGCGACGGCGTCTACCAGGATATTTTCGAGGCGCTGAAGCCGGGCGTGCGCGAGAGCGAGATCGTTGCGATGGCGACCAAGCGCTTCTATGAAATGGGTTCGGACTGCGTGGAGGCGATCAACGCGATCGCCGGCGAGCGCTGCAGTCCGCATCCGCACAATTTCACCGACCGGCTGATCCGGCCCGGCGACCAGGCCTATTTCGACCTGATCCAGTCGTACATGGGCTACAAGACCTGCTATTACCGCACCTTCACCGTCGGTTCGGCGACGGCGGCCCAGCACGATGCCTATCGCAAGGCGCGCGAATGGATGGACGGCGCCATCGATTCGCTGAGGCCGGGCGTCAGCACCGACCGCGTGGTGCAGGCTTTTCCCAAGGCGCAGGAAATCGGCTTTGAGTCCGAGATGGCGGCCTTCGGCCTGAACTTCTGCCATGGCCTCGGCCTCGGCCTGCACGAGCGGCCGCTGATTTCGCGGCTGAACTCGTTCAAGGATCCGTACGAACTGAAGGCCGGCATGGTGTTCGCGGTCGAGACTTTCTGCCCGGCCAGCGACGGCGTGTCGGCGGCGCGCATCGAGGAAGAGGTGGTGCTGACCCCGGACGGCGCCAAGATCATCACGCTGTTCCCGGCGCTGGACCTGCCGATTGCCAACAAGTACTAGGAATGGATACCAAAGTGAAAAACAAGAAAGACGCCGTGGCGAAAGAGGACATCGGCCGCGACATCCGGCTGGAGTTGTTCCGGCTGCAGCTGGAACTCAGGCTCTGCGAGAAGCGTGCCTACGACCTGTTCCTGCAGAACCTGATCAAGGGCACCAGCCACCTGTCGCTGGGTCAGGAGGCGATTGCCGCGGCCTTCGGCGTGGCAATGCGGCCCGATGACTGGACGTTCTGCACTTACCGCGGGCACGCCCATACGCTGGCCCGTGGCGCGTCGATGAGCGGCGTGCTTGGTGAACTGATGGGGCGCGAATGCGGGCTGCTCGGCGGCAAGGGCGGCTCGATGCACCTGACCGACGTGGCAAAAGGTGCGATGGGTTCCTACGCGATCATCGGTGCCCACCTGCCGGTGGCGGCGGGTGCGGCGTGGAGCGCGCAGTACCGCGGCACCGAACAGGTGGCCGTGTGTTTCTTCGGCGACGGCACGACCAACATCGGTGCTTTCCACGAAGCGCTGAATTTTTCGGTGGTATGGAAGCTGCCGGTGATTTTTGTCTGCGAAAACAACCTGTACATGGAATATACGCCGATCAGTTCGGTTACTGCCGTCGAGCATCCCGCGGCGGATCGCGCCGGCGCGTACAACCTGGAAAAAATAGTAGTCGACGGCAATGATGCCGATGCGGTGTATCGCACTGCGACCAAATACATGGATCGCGCGCGCAAGGGCGGCGGCCCGGCGCTGATCGAGTGCATGACTTACCGCCATTCCGGCCATTCCCGCGCGGACCCGGCGAAATACCGCCCGGAAGGCGAACTGGAAAAATGGCTGGAGCGCGACCCGATCAAGATTTACCGCGAGCGCCTGCTCGGGCTGGGCATCGTCGAGGCCACGCTGACGGACATCGAGAATGAAGTCATGCAGCAGGTGAACGAGGCGACCGAGACCGCCAAGGCCTCGGCGCCGCCGTCGCTGGACGGCATCCATCAACATGTGTGGGCTGACGGGGGTGCCGCATGGCGGAACTGACTTACCGCGACGCGGTGGCCGCCGGCATCGCGCAGGAAATGGCGCGCGACGAGCGCGTCGTGTTCCTCGGCGAGGACGTCGCGCATGCCGGCGGCGTGTTCAAGGCCACAGTAGGCCTGCTCGACAAATTCGGCCCGAAGCGCGTGCGCGACTGCCCGATCTCGGAGCAGGCCATCCTCGGTGCGGCGATGGGCGCGGCGATGACGGGTTTGCGGCCAATCGCCGAAATCATGTTTTCCGACTTTCTCGCGGTGTGCTGGGACATCGTCGCCAACGAAATCGCCAAGTCGCGCTACATGACCAACGGCCAGGTGTCGGTGCCGCTGGTGATCCGCACCGCCAACGGCGCCGGATCGCGATTCGGCGCGCAGCATTCGCAGTCGGTGGAGAACTGGGCCATGATGATTCCCGGCATCAAGGTGGTCGCGCCGGCTTTTCCTGCCGACGTCAAGGGCCTGATTGCCGCCGCGGTACGCGATGACGATCCGGTGCTGATCTTCGAGCAGAAGTCGCTGTATTCGCTGAAGGGCGAAGTGCCCGATGGCGAGCACGTCGATGAACTGGGCCGGGCGCGCGTGCTGCGCCAGGGCAAGGACTGTACCATCGTCGCGCTGGCGCTGATGGTGCATCGCGCACTGGCGGCCGCCGACATCCTCGAACGCGATCACGGCATTTCCTGCACGGTGATCGATGTGCGTTCGCTGGTGCCGCTGGATACCGTGACCATCCTCGCCGAGGTGGCGCGTACCGGGCGGCTGGTGACCGTCGAGGAAAACCCGCGCCTGTGCGGCTGGGGGGCGGAGATCGCGTCGATCATCGCCGACGAGTGTTTCTGGGAGCTCGATGGCCCGATCATCCGCATCACCACGCCGCATATTCCGCTGCCTTCGGCGGATGCGCTGGAGGACGCGACGATTCCCTCGGTCGAGCGCATCGTGCGCGAGATCCGGGAAAAGATCGATTGAAACCGATGAACCGCCAGGACGCCAAGGGCGCCAAGGAAAAACGAACACCATGAATAACGATCCGCGATTCTTGTTGAGCGGTTTTTGTCAGGTTCCGGGTTTTGCCTTTCTTGGCGCTCTTGGCGTCTTGGCGGTCAATGATTTTCGGGAGTGCTGAATGGATGTGATCATGCCGCAGCTCGGCGAAACCGTGACCGAGGGCGTAGTCGCCAAGTGGTACAAAAAAGTCGGCGATACGGTCAAGGCGGACGAGACGCTGTTCGATGTCGAAACCGACAAGGTCAATACCGAAATCCCGTCGCCGGTCGCCGGCGTGATTGCGGAAATCGTGGTCGGCGAAGGCGCGACTGTCAAAGTCGGCGCGCGGCTGGCGGTGATCCGCGAAAGCGGCGCGCCAAAATCGGCCGCCCCCGCCGTTGGATCCGCGGCGTCTGCAGCAGCCATTGTGCCGCCTGCCGCACCGGCGCCATTGCGCGCCGCGACCGCGCCGCTGCGTGCGCATGCGGCCGACCGACTGTCGCCGGTGGTGCGGCGACTGGTGGCCGAGCACGGATTGAACTCGGCGGCGATCACCGGCACCGGCCGCGACGGGCGCATCACCCGCGAAGACGTCACCGAATTCATCGCGCGCCGCGGCGCGGATGCTGCACCCGCTGTGGCGCCGGTGACGACTGCAGCGCCTGCGCCGGCCGCCGCCGGCCAGGTTATGCCGTTCAGCAGCGTGCGCAAACGGGTCGCCGAAAACATGGCGAAGTCCTGGCATGCGTCGCCGCATGTGCTGCAGGTGGTCGAGGCCGATTTCCATCGCGTGGAGTCCGCGCGCCGGCTGCATGGCGCCGACTGGAAGCGGCGGGAGGGTTTTGCGCTGACCTATCTGCCGTTCATCGTGCGCGCAGTGTCGATTGCACTGGGAAAATTCCCCAAGCTCAATGCCAGCCTGCAAGGTGACGGCCTGGCGCTGCACCGCCGGATCAACATCGGCATTGCGGTCGATCTCAATTTCGACGGCCTGCTGGTGCCGGTGCTGAAGGACGTTCCTGCCAAGTCGCTGCCGCAGATCGCGAAGGAAATCAACGACCTCGCGCAGCGCGCGCGTGCCGGCAAGCTGCGTCCCGACGAAATGACCGAGGGCACTTACACGATTACCAACAATGGCGCCTTCGGCACCGTGATTACCGCGCCGATCATCAATCAGCCGCAGGTGGCGATCCTGTCCGCTGACGGCATCCGCAAGAAGCCGGTGGTCATCGAAGGGGCCGACGGCGACGCGATTGCGATCCGGCCGGTGGGCGTGCTCGCGCAAAGCTTCGACCATCGCGCGGTGGACGGTTCGTACTCGGCGGCGTTTCTGGCCGAGGTCAAAAATGCGATCGAAACGCGCAACTGGGAACAGGCGCTGTCAGCGTAAATCATCAAAAACTTTGTGACGGAATATTCCAAGGAAAAGAAATGGCAAACATGAAACAACACAAACTCGGCTGGATCGGCATCGGCCGCATGGGCTACGCAATGGCGGAGCGGCTGGCCAAGGCCGGCTGCGACATCACGGTGTGGAACCGCACGCGGGCCAAGGCCGAGCCGCTGGCGAAATCCGGCGCCAAGGTGGCTGACCACCTGACGGATCTCGCCGGCTGCGACATCGTGTTCACGATGGTGTCCACCGGCAAGGACGTCAAGGAAGTGCTGTTCGGACCGAACGGGGTGATGTCCAGGGGCGGCAAACCGAAGATCATCGTCGACAGCACGTCGATCTCGCTGGAGGAATCCGCCGAAATCCGCGCCAAGCTCGCCGACAAGGGTGTCAGGCTGCTGGCCGCGCCGGTGTCCGGCAACGCGAAGGTGATCAAGGCCGGCAAGCTGACGGTCGTCGCGTCGGGGCCGCAGGACGCTTTCGATGCCGTCAGCCCGTATCTCGAGGCTATCGGCCGCGGCGTGTCCTATGTCGGTGACGGCGAACTGTCACGCATTGCCAAAATCTGCCACAACGTGATGCTCGGCGTGGTGATCCAGAACCTGTGCGAAATCACCGTGCTCGCGGAGAAGGCCGGCATGAAGCGCCACGCCTTCCTCGACTTTCTCAACAAGAGCGTGATGGGCTCGATGTTCACCGCCTACAAGACTCCCGCGCTGTCCAATCTCGATTTCCATGTCACTTTCACGCCGGAACTGCTGCGCAAGGACATCGACCTCGGGCTGGCCGCCGGCCGTACCCACGGCGTGCCGATGCCGACCACCAGCGTCACGCGCGACCTGGTGCAAACCCTGATCGGAAACGGTTACACTGACCAGGATTTCTCGACCCTGCTGCTGCTGCAGGCCAGGGCATCGGGGATAGAACTGAAGCCGGAAAACGTGAATATCGGCGACGGACTTTAATGCTTCAATCCTGAGGGGAGGAACATGAATATCATGATTGCCAGAACGATTGCAGCGGTGTTGGCGGCCAGCATGGTGTCGGTGGCCTTTGCGCAGAAATACCCGGAGCGCCCGGTGCGAACGATCATCGCATTCCCGTCGGGCAGTGCGACCGACATCGTCGGCCGTGTCATCGTGCAGAAGGTTTCCGACATCTGGGGCCAGCAGGTGGTTCCCGACAACCGGGGCGGCGCCGGCGGCTCGATCGCTTCCGCGCTGGCGGCCAAGGCTACGCCGGACGGCTACACGCTGCTGATCAATTCGTCCGCGCACGCCGTCAACCCGTCGTTCTACGCCAAGCTGCCGTACGACACGCAGAAGGACTTTGTCGACGTTTCACTGCTGGCGATCCAGCCCAATGTGCTGATCGTGCCCAGCAATTCACCGTTCAAGACGACCGCCGACTTTATCAAGGCGGCCAAGGCGAAGCCCGGAGCCATCAATTTTTCCTTTGCCGGCGTGGGCAGCGGCACACACCTGAATATGGTCAAATTCGGGCTGGATGGCGGGATGAAGTTCAACGAGATTGCCTACAAGGGTTCGAGCGAGGCGATCGTCGATGTCATCGGCGCGCGCGTCGACACCTACTGGGCGCCGATTTCCGCGGGTCTGACGTACATCCAGAGCGGCAAGGTACGGGCGCTGGCAGTCAGCACCGACAAGCGTTCCAGCCAGTTGCCGAATGTGCCCACCGTCGCCGAATCCGGTGTTCCGGGATTCAATTACGCCCTGTGGTTCGGCCTGTGGGCGCCGGCGGGTACGCCACCGGCGATTGTGGGCAAGGTCGCCAAGGATTTCACGCAGGCGCTGCGGGACAATGCGGTGAGCGCAAAACTTGCCACGCTCGGCAACGAACTGAACATCCTGGAGCCTGCGGCGTTCAAGAAATTCGTGCAACAGGAGATACAGGAATTTGCCAAGATCGTGAAGGCGGCGGGCATCAAGCCGCAGTAACGGACGCCGGGTGCAGCAGTGGGCGGCGCCATGCGCCGCCCGTTTTTTTGCGGGGGGACACCATGGAAAGCAGCAGGGAAGCAGCAATATGAGATATCGCCGGTTGGGCGCACACGGTCCCGAGGTTTCGGCGATCAGCATGGGCCGCGGTGCGCAGCCGGTGCGTTTTGGTGATCCGCTGGAGGACGAGTTCAATGCGGCGATTGCCCGCGCGCTGGACCTCGGCATCAATCTGTTCGACACCTCCGATGCCTACTGGGGGGCGCGCCACGAGATACTGCTGGGCCGGGCGCTGAAAAAGCGGCGCAACCGCGTGCTGATCGCTTCCAAGTTCGGCAACATCGATTTGCCCGACGGCAGCAAAGGCACCAACGGCCGGCCGGAATATGTTTTCCAGTGCTGTGATGCCAGCCTGCAGCGGCTGGGCACCGACGTCATCGATTTCTATTACCTGCATCGGGTGGATCCCGGCGTGCCGATCGAAGACACCATCGGCGCGATGGGCGACCTGGTGAGGCAGGGGAAGGTGCGCTGGGTGGGCCTGTGCGAAGCGGGTGTCAAAACCCTGGAGCGGGCGCATCGCGAATACCCGGTGACCGCACTGCAGACCGAATACTCGCTGTGGGCTCGCGAAGTCGAGCAGGAGATACTGCCGGCATGCGAGGCGCTGGGTGTGGGCTATGTGGCCTATGCGCCGCTGGGTCGCGGGTTGCTGACCGGCAACATCAGGCGCGTGGACGACCTGCCGGAAGGCGACCGTCGGCGCAAGCATCCGCGGTTCCAGCCCGAGAACCTCGCGCGCAACGTGGAACTGGTCAAGCAACTGGAGGCGGTTGCCCGCCGCGTCGACGCGACACCGGCGCAGATCGCGCTGGCCTGGCTGCTGGCGCAGCGGGATTTCATAGTGACCATCCCCGGCACCAATCGCGCAGCCAATGTCGAGCTGAATGCGGCGGCGGCGGAGCTGGATCTGCCAGCCGGGGCACGCGCTGAACTCGACGCCATTTTTGCCGTCGGCGCCGGTGCCGGCACGCGCTATGCGCCGCACCTTTTGAAAGGAATGGGGCTGTGAGCACTGCCACTACCGACAATCCGCTGAACCTCGAGCCGCGCCTGCAGGCGATCATGCGGCAGCAGTATCCGCGTTTTTCCGATGCCGAATATGCGCGCCGCCATCGGGCACTGGCTGACGTGATGGCGCGCCACGGCTGCGACCATCTGCTGGTGGTGACCGATCACCGCACGGGCAACGCGCCGCAGTGGGTCACCGGTTGGCCGGGCACGGTCGAAGCCTACGTGATATTCAAGCCCGGCGAGCAGATGGTCATGCACATGGAGTGGTACAACCATTTCCCGCTGGGCAGGAAGATCGCGCAGGGCGTCGATGTGCGCTGGGGTCAGCACCAGGGCATCGCCAAGACCATCGCCGAGCTCCGGCAGCGCGGCGCGCAGCGCGTCGGCATCATCGGTCCGCTCGGCGTAGCCAAGTACCGCCAGCTCGAGGCGCAGTTCGCGATGGTGGCGCTCGATGCCGAATACGTGCGGCTGCGCATGATCAAATCGGCGGAGGAAATCGACTGGCTGCGCATCGGCGCGGCGCTGTCGGATGCCGGATTGCGGGCGCTGGTCGCGCAGACGCGGCCCGGGCTCGATGAGCGGGAGCTGGGCGCAGTAGTCGAGAGCGCCTATATCAGGCATGGCGGCACGACGATGATTCACTACATCGGCGTGACGCAAATGACGCAGCCCCATCTGTTTGTGCCGCCCCAGCATCCCTCGCCGCGCAAGGTGTGCGCCGGCGACGTGGTGTCCTGCGAATTGTCGGCGTTCTGGTGGGATTACCCAGGGCAGGTGTTGCGCACGTTTACCGTGGATGCGGAGCCGACGCCCTTGTATCGGGAACTACATGCCACTGCCGAGGCGGCCTTCGATGCGGTCACGCGGGTCGTGCGCCATGGTGCGACGACGGCGGAGATCCTCGATGCGACTACACTGATCGAAAACAGGGGCTATACCGTGTGCGACGACCTGATGCACGGTTTCGGTGGCGGCTATTTTCAGCCCATCATCGGCACCAGCAGCCGCATGGCGGGCACGCTGCCGGACATGACCCTGGAAGAAAACATGACGGTGGTGGTACAGCCCAATGTGATCACCACCGACGCCGACGAATCAAAACGCGCGGGCGTCCAGGTCGGCGAACTGATTTGCGTCACGCGCGACGGCTTCGAGCATCTGCATCGTGCGCCGCGCGGGCTGTTCCGGGCAGGCCAGGCGATCTGAACGCATGATGCGCTGTTAGAATCGGCGCATGGCGGGCGCCGGAAAACGCAACAACAAGGACACGGCCGCGCGGTGTGACATCGCGCTGCTGGTCGATGCCGAGGCGGGTGACCGCAGGTTGTCCGGCCGCTTCGTGCCCGAGCGCAGCAGCGTCGAGGCCTATGTGCTGGAGGCGCTGCGCGAACAGCACCTGAATGTCACCGTGGTGCCCTTCGCTGCCGCGGTGGAGCCCACCATCACCGAATTGCGCGCGCTCAGGCCGCGCCTGGTGTTCAATCTTACCGAATGCGTGAACGGTAATCGCAGCCAGGATGCGGCGATCGCCGGCTTGCTCGACCTGCTGCGGCTACCGTACACCGGCAGCGGGCTGAGCGGCCTGCGGCTGGCGCGCGACAAGGCGCTGTCGAAACACATCGTTGCCGACCTCGGCGTCGGCGTGCCGCGGTATTTCGTGATACCGGCACGCGGTCCCGTCCGCAACCCGCGCGTGCCGTATCCGTTGATCGTCAAGCCGCAGTACGGCGACGGCTCTGACGAGGTGCGCGTCAATTCGCTGGTCAAAAACGAGCGTGAACTGGTGCAGCGTGTGCGGGTGTTACGCAAGCGCGTCAATGCGCCGCTGATCTGCGAGGAATTCATCGAGGGTTGCGATCTCTACGTTGCATTACTCGGCAACGCGCCCGCGGTGATGCCGGCGGTGGAGCTGGTGATCGGCCGCAAGGGGCGGGGTGCGCCGGCGTTCGCTTCCTACAAGCTGAAAAACGACGGTGCTTACCGCAACCGCTGGCGGGTGCGCTGGCGTGTCGCAAAACTGTCGCGCAACCTGCAGCGCGATGTCGAGATTGCCAGCCGCGCGATTTTTCACGCGCTGGAGCAGCGCGACTACGGGCGTATCGATTACCGGCTGACGCCCGACGGTCGGCTGGTGTTCCTGGAAGCCAATGCCAATCCCGATCTCCATCCGCATGCGATGGGCAACAACCAGTGTTTTGCCGGTGTGGCCTGGGGCGATGCACTGCGGCGCATCGTCGACGAGGCGCTCAATCGGGCGCACCGTAAAAATATCAATAAAAACAAATAGTTGCTATATATCCCGTGCGCGCAGCAGCGGTGCGGTGAGCACTGACAGGCTGACGCGCTGGCGGCCCCCAGCATCGAAATTTGCCGGCGCCAGCCATTGTTCCTGCGCCGCGCGCAGCGCCGGCCATTCGCGGTCGGTGATCGAGAACCAGTCGGTGTCGCGGTTGCGGCCCTTGTAGACGATGGCCTGGATGAAGCGGCCTTCGTACGAAAATCCCAGGCGCCGTGCCGCCGCGCGCGACGGCGCATTCAGCGAGTCGCATTTCCATTCATAACGCCGGTAGCCGAGCGCAAACGCGTTTTTCATCATCAGGTGCATGGCCTCGGTGGCGGCGCGGGTCTGCTGCAGCAGCGGTGAAAAATTGAGATGGCCGACTTCGATGACGCCGTTCGCCGGATCGATGCGCATGTAGGCGGCGACGCCGGCGGCCCTGCCGGTGGCGCTGTCGACGATGGCATGGAACAGCGGGTCAGGGCCGAGGCAGGATGCCGTGATCCACTGCCGATAGGCGTCGAGGCTGTCGAAGGGGCCGGAGGACAGGTAGGTGAACGCGCGTCCGCTGGGGTCGAGGCGGTTGGCGCGATGTAGTTCTGCGGCATGGCGCGCGATGTCCAGCGGAACGACGGCGCAATAACGGCCGGTCAGTGGTTCGCGCGGCGGCCGCGGCGGCGGCGTCCAGCCGAGTAGCGCAAATCCGACCGGCTGGCCGTGTTCGTTCAGCCGCGGCGTCATGACCCTGTCGCCGTGCCCTGCGTTTCGTGCCAGTGTTTCAGCCAGCCTGCATTGCCGCCGAGTTCGACCACTTCGAGCAGCGAATCGGGGAGCGGCGGGTATTCGCGCCGGATGTCGCGGGTGCGGTTGATGAAAAAACCGTTGCGGAAATCGACTTCGAGTTCGTCGCCGCTCTCGCACATCTCGCTGACGTTGACGCAGTCGGTCATCACCCTGAGGCCGCAGCCGATGGCGGCGCGCCAGGCGAGGAAAGGCATCGACTCGCAGATCAGGCCCAGCCCCAGCGCCTGCATCGCGATATAGCCGTTCATTTTCGGGCCCATGCCGAAATTGCGGCCGGTGACGATGATGTCTCCCGGCCTGCAGCGGGTGTGGAAACCGGGGTCGGTTTCCTCGAACAGGTGCGGGATGATGTCCCTGGCGTCGAAGTGGCGGCCGACGATGATGCGGTTGGGCACCACGCCGCCGGGATGCGGCACATTGTGGCCGAGCTTGTAGCAGCGGCCGGCGAGTTGCCACTGGAATTCAGAGACCATGTTTATTCCAATGTGAAGACGTGTATCACCCAATTCGTCATTCCGGCGAAAGCCGGAATCCAGTTGGCACGCAAGCATTCACTCAAGTCAGACTGTCGTACAAGTCGTTCCACTGCGGATTTTCCTTTTCGATCAACTCCAGTTTCCACTTTCGCTTCCATCCCTTGATTGCTTTTTCAAGGGTGATGGCTGATTCTATGGTTTCATGCAATTCATACCAAACCAATGTGTGAACACCGTAACGCTTGGTAAATGCCTCGACAGCATCATTCTTGTGTTCCCAGACACGTTTGACGATATTTGACGTTACACCAGTGTAAATAGTGCGGTTTTTGCTACTTGCCAGCATGTATACACAAGGCTGCTTCACTTCCTGGATTCCGGCTTTGCGAGCAGCCGCTTCGCGGCTTGCCTGCGTGCCCCACTTCGCCGGAATGACGATGGTTGATCAGAGGTTGCGTGCATCGGTGATCGCGCCTGCAATCGCCGATGCCGCCACCGTCGCCGGGCTGCCGAGGTAGAGCTGCGCATCGCGGGCGCCGAAACGGCCGGCATTGTTGTTGGCGGCTGTCGAGATCGACACTTCGCCGGAATGCACCGGGCCGATCACCGCGTCGTTGCAGGGGCCGCAGCCTGGGGGCAGCATTACCGCGCCGGCTTCGATGAAGGTCTGCAGCAGGCCCTCGCTGGCCATGCGTTTCAGCGAGGCCTCCGAGCCCGGCGCGATGAACAGCCGCACCTGCGGTGCGATGCGCCTGCCCTTGAGGACCGCGCCGGCCTGCGCCATGTCGTCCCACATGCCCGAGCCGCAGGAGCCGATGAAGGCGTGGCTGACCCGGGTGCCGGCAACCTGTGACAGGTCGACCGCGTTGTGCACGCCGCCCGGTGTGGCCACCTGCGGTTCGAGCGCACTGACATCGATCTCGCATAGCGCCTCGTATTGCGCGCCGGGATCCGCGTAAACCGGCGCGAACGGTACCTTGGCGCGGGCGCGGGCGTGATCGAGGATGGCGGCCGACGGCGGCAGGAACACGCCATAGGCGCGCATTTCCGTCGGACTGGAGCACAGCGCAGCGCGTGCGGCGAGGCTGAACTGGTCGAGGTCGCCGGCGTATTCGAGTACGCGGTAATCGAGGTCTTCGGTCAGCGCACCCGCTTCGATCAGCGCGGCGATGCGAAATCCGACGTCGCGCGCATGGACGCCGGGCGGCAGCCGGCCCCTGATGGTCAGCTTCACCGACTTCGGCACCATGACCCAGTTGGTGCCGGTGGCCAGCACCCGGGATATTTCGGTACCCATGCGGAAACCGAAGGCGCCGATGGCGCCGGCATTGGTGGCGTGACGGTCGTTGTCGAAGTAGAACATGCCCGGCAGCAGCATGCCGCATTCCATCGGAAAAATATGCCCGTGACCGCCGCGACCGACATCGAAGAACTGCCCGACGCCCCAGGCCTGCGCCGCGGCGCGGTTGAAGGCACCGCGCTCGGCGGCGCGTGCGCTGCCGTAAATGACGTCGTGATCGGTGACCATCACCACCTTGTCCGGCGTGGCGAGGCGGTTGATGCCGAGCTGGTCGAGTTCACGCTTGGCACCCATTACCACGCCATCGTGGATCATGATGAAGTCGGGGTTCGGGTAGACGACGTCGCCGGGGCGCACGGCGGTCTTGCCGCTTTTCAGCGCGAGCACTTTTTCTACGGCGGTGAGCTGAGTCATCGGAACTCCGGTCGGGACCGGTGGAGGCTAAGTTTCCGCAGGGGTGCTGTCAAGGCAATGGACAGCCTCAAGGTGCCGGCGCACACTGCACAGGCGATGACATCCGCGCTGAAAGCATGGCTGCTGCGCGGCGCCGCCGGCTGGCTGGCGCTGGGTGCGGCTGCGCCGGTGCCCGCACAGGGCACTACCGAATTCGACAATCTCACGCGCAGCCCGTTCGTGCATTGCGCGTTTTACCGGCACTATGACATCGACCCGCGCACCGGTGACCGGTTGCTGGTCGAGGGGCTCTCCGATTCGCTGACCCATTACCAGCGCCAGGGCGGCGGGCGCGTGCGCGCGATCGATACCCGGCGCGCCGGCGCGCACGAGGTGCAGGTCGTGCGCGGCAGAAAATACCTGCATTTCATCGAGCGCAGCGCCGGCATGTACGTGGTGACGACGGTTTATGCCTGCCTCGAACGCGACCCGCGGACCGCGGTCTGCATCAATTACGGTGCGGTCAATGCGCGGCATTTCGATGCGCGCGTGCTGCGGGATCCGGATACCGTTTATGAGGAATTGCAGGCCCGCGCCGAGCCCGGCTTCTGCGACCACAGTTTCCTCAACCTGCAGGAGGCCGCGAACCGTGCGCCACAGTGATATTATAAGTTATTGTTTTTATTTATATATTTGTTCAGGCCGCGCGCAATCGGCCGGCGCGGCAGTCGTCGATTTTCTGGCGCAGGTAAGCCGCGGCCCAATCGATTTCCTCCGCCGTATTGAAGCGGCCGACGGTGATGCGGATCGAATTGCCGGCCGTCGCCGCATCAGAACCCAGCGCCTGCAGCACATGCGACACGCCGCCAGTGGAGCAGGCTGAGGTCGATGACACCGCGATGTCGGTCAGCGTGGTCACCAGCGAGTCACAGTTGGGGATGTCGAGACTGATGTTCAGGTTGTTGGCGATGCGCTGCTCGAGGTCGCCGTTGAGCAGCACCCCCGGCACGTCGCGGATCGCGTTCCAGAACCGGTCGCGCAGTTCTCGCAGTTGCGGCACCTCTGTCGCCATCAGTTCACCGGCGATGCGGAAGGCCGTGCCCATGCCGACGATCTGGTGCGTCGCCAGCGTACCCGAACGCAGGCCGCGCTCGTGGCCGCCGCCGTGCATCTGGCATTCGATGCGCACCTGCGGCGCGCGGCGCACGTACAGCGCGCCGATGCCCTTGGGGCCGTAGGTCTTGTGCGCGGTCAGCGACATCAGGTCCACCGGCAGTTGCGCGAGATCGATCGCCACTTTGCCCGTGGCCTGCGCGGCATCGACATGGAACAGCACGCCGCGCTCGCGGCAGATGGCGCCGATCGCGGCGATGTCCTGGATGACGCCGATTTCGTTGTTGACCAGCATCACCGAAGCGAGCGTGGTATCGGGGCGCAGCGCGGCACGGAAGGCTTCCAGGTCCAGCAGGCCGTTTTTCTGCGGCGCGAGGTAAGTCACGGTGAAACCCTGCTGTTCCAGCCACTGCATCGTGTCGAGCACCGCCTTGTGTTCGGTCTGCACCGTAATCAGGTGGTTGCCGCGCGCCTGAGCGGCCAGCGCAGCGCCCTTGATCGCGAGGTTGTTCGATTCCGTGGCGCCCGAGGTCCAGACGATATCACGACGGTCCGCATTGACCAGTCGGGCCACATCCTCGCGGGCCGCCTCGACGGCACGAGCGGCGGTGTGGCCGTAGGCATGGGTGCTGCTGGCAGCATTGCCAAAGTGTTCGGTCAGCCACGGCAGCATGGCTTCGAGGACACGCGGATCGAGCGGCGTGGTCGCGGAATTGTCGAGGTAGACGGGCGTTTTCACCGGCGATGCTCAGTGTTTCTGGGTCAATGCGGCGATCACGCGTTGCCGTTTTTCTTCGACTTCTTTTGCAAATCCGGAATGACGCTGCTCGACCAGGCCGGTCGCCAGTCCCAGTTTCAGCAGGGCGACGGCGAACGTAGCCGACAGGTCGTCGAGATCCGGACTGACCTTGGCGAGCTGCATGGCCTCGATGGTCTCGTCATACAGTTGCTGCATCGCATCGTGCAACTCGTCGTCAAACAGTTTCGGCGTGTTCGTGGTCATTGCGGATGATTGGCACGGAATATTCCCGGAATTGTAGCGCGATTCCCTGCATCCGCAGCATACAATGCGCCGCATGAGGACAGTTTTCTGCACCCGCGCCATGCTGCTGCTGGCGTGCGCGTTTGCCGCAAATGCCCTGGCGCAGAGTTATCCCAGCCGCACCGTGCGCATCATCGTGCCGGTGAGTGCGGGCGGCGCGACCGATGTGTTTGCGCGCACGCTGGCCCACGGTCTCGCCGAGACCTGGCGCCAGCAGGTCATCGTCGACAATCGGCCCGGAGCCGGCGGCATGATCGGCTCGGAGATCGTCGCGAAATCGGTTGCCGACGGCTACACGCTGCTGATGGCTTATACCGCGCATGTCACCAACCCGTCGTTGTGGACGCGGATTCCCTATGACACGCTGCGCGATTTTGCGCCGGTGGCGATGGTGGCCACCGTGCCCGGTGTGCTGGTCGTGCACCCGTCGCTGCCGGTGCGCTCGGTGAGCGAGCTGATCGCTTTCGCCAAACGGCGGCCGCACGAGCTTGATTACGCGTCCTCGGGCATCGGCACCGCGGCGCACTTGGCAGCCGTGCTGTTCGCGCAGCGCGCCGGCCTGCATTTGACGCATGTGCCCTACAAGGGCGGCTCGCCTGCAATGTACGAGCTGGTCGGCGGTCAGGTGTCGATCATGTTTGGCAGTCTGGCCACCGCATATCACCACCTGCGCTCCGGGCGGGTACGGGCGCTGGCGGTGACCAGCATCAAGCGGGCGAGTGCGGC
>Ga0105107_10001166_pt1 | contig 17133 bp, 15 predicted proteins | sample PPLLaktember2015_6_FD_79335 | JGI IMG/M metagenome (GOLD analysis project Ga0105107, IMG submission 79335) | Freshwater sediment microbial communities from Prairie Pothole Lake near Jamestown, North Dakota, USA - PPLs Lake P8 Core (1) Depth... | ecosystem: Environmental > Aquatic > Freshwater >...
CCGTGCCTTGAACCCCCGTGCTTTGAACCCTTGTGCTTTGAACCACTGTGCGAACCCCCCGTGCCACCCCCTCGTGGAACCGGGCGGCGATGAGCGCCGCCGGCGTGCCGCGGCCGAGGTCCTCGACGATCGCGCGCAATACTGGTGACGGATCCATCTCGATGAGACCGTCGCGCTCGACGACGTCGAATGCGTAGCCGCCCGCCGGCGAGGTGTCCGCGCCGTGAATTGTCGCCGCCATCGCCTCCAGCTCGATGGCCGCCTGCGCCTCGTAGGCCGACACGTGGCGCACGCCCACCAGCGACGACACGGCATCGAACAGCCGCCCCATGCTGCTGGACGTCACCATCGACACACCACGCGCGAAGCGTTGTGCGAGCAGCGCCCGCTCGCGCGCGGGGCACGCCCGCACCGCCGGTAGCGATTCGTCCCATGGAATCCCGGCGGCCGCCAGGTGCGCCAGCGCCAGGCGATAGCCATGCCGCACGTCCACGTCGCTGGCTGGCAGTTTCACGTTCTTCAACCGTGCCGCGCGCCGCACCTGCGCATAGCCGCCGACGAACACCTCGCCGCCCCACACCGCGCCGTCCAGTCCGTAGCCGGTGCCGTCGAAGACGACGCCGATGACGCGCGCGTCCGGACCAAGGCCGTGCTCGGCCATCACCGCGCCGTGATGCGCGTGATGGTGTTGCACCGGCACCACCGGCACACCCCGCTCGCGCGCCCACGTGGCGGCCCATCGTGACGACAGATATCCTGGATGCGGATCGATGGCCACCATCGCCGGCGTGATGTCGAACAGCGACGACAGGTTCGCCACTGCGCGCTCGAACGCCGCCAGCGTCTCCACCGTCTCCATGTCCCCGATGTGCTGGCTCAGATACGCGTCGCGCCCCTGCGCCAGGCAGAACGTGGCCTTCAGCTCGCCGCCCACGGCCAGCACCGGAGGCGCCTCGAACGGCAGGCGCACCGGGAACGGCGCGAAGCCGCGCGATCGCCGGACGGGCAGCGGCTCGCCGCGGAACACGCGAATCACCGAGTCGTCGCACACCGTGTGGATGTCGCGATCGTGGAAGAGGAACGCGTCCGCGAGGGCCGCCAGCTTGTCGCGCGCCTCGTCGTTGTCCTTCGCGATGGGCTCGTCGGAGCGGTTGCCGGACGTCATCACCAGCGGCCGCTCCGTCAGCAGCAGGTGGTGCAGCGGCGAGTAGGGCAGCATGACGCCAAGGTGATCCTGGCCCGGCGCCACGTCGCGCGAGACCGCACCCATCGCATCGGCCCGGCGGCGCAGCAGCACGATCGGCCGGGCGCGGCCCTGCAGCTGCACGGTCTCGTCGCCATCGACCTCGCACAGCGCGCGCACCGCTTCCATCGTTGGCGCCATCAGCGCGAACGGCTTGTCGCCGCGACCCTTCCGCGCGCGGAGCGCGGCCACGGCCTCGTCGCTCTCCGCCAGGCACGCGAGGTGGAACCCGCCGATGCCCTTCACCGCGACGATGCGGCCCCGGCTGAGCCAGTCCTGCGCCGCGCGGATGGCCGCGTCGCGCTCCTCGCGCGCACCGCCCGGCGCCTCGAACCACACGTGCGGCCCACAGACAGGGCAGGCCGTCGGCTCGGCGTGATACCGGCGATTCTCACGGTCCTCGTACTCCTGACGGCACTCGGGACACATCGGGAAGTGCCGCATGGTGGTGGTGGCGCGGTCGTAGGGCAGGCTCTCGATGATGGTGAACCGCGGGCCGCAATGCGTGCAGTTGAGGAACGGGTAACCGAATCGGCGGTCGTGCGGATCCCGAAGCTCGGTCAGGCAGGCGTCGCAAGTGGCGACGTCGGGTGGGATGGACGTGCGGCGGCCCAAGGCCGCGCCGCTGGCCTCGATGCCGAACGTCGCTTCCCCGACGGGCGCGTGTCCTTCTGCTGTCACCTCGTCGATCACGACCAGCGGTGGCGCCTCATCCCTCAGCGCGGCGATGAAACGGGCCACCGCGGCGTCCGTTCCTTCCACGTCGATGAAGACCGACCCGCTGTCGTTGCGCACGCGCCCGCCCAGGCCGAGCCGGCGCGCGAGGCCCGCCACGAACGGGCGAAACCCCACCCCCTGCACCACCCCCCGAACCACCAAGTGCACGCGCCGCATGTCGCGCGCCAAGCATAGGACATCACGCGCGAGTGGTGCGGACCCATGAGGCCGTGGCCGAAGCCACCGGGACCTTTACGACGCCTGCGCCAACTGCCGCCGGGCCTACCGGGGCACCCGGGAAGAGGCCGGGGCACTGATCCCCCCGATCGTCGAACAGGGCGGGTCGGCCAAACAGAAGAATTCCCCTCAGCCTGTGCACGCCCTCAGCGCGGCGCCATCGACGTCGTCAGTGTGAACGCCTGAGTGGTGGTCGAGCTCGAGACCATTTCGAGGTGCGCAATGACCTCGGTTCCGGCCGTGACTTTGATCGACGTGGGGTTTTCCAGCCGTTGTGAGCAGCAACCCGGCTGCCCTAGCCGGTTCGGCAATGGCATCCGACCGCTCGAGCTAGGCCGAGTCGCGGCGATTCCTGTTCGGTTCTCGAGCCGGCGGTGATACTGTCCTCTTGCCGGGCGATCCGTCGCCATTCCGCACGAACGTGGGATGACAAGTCGTCCTCCATTGAGGATGACCGCATTTTCCCCTTCAACGCTCCGTCTCGCCACTGCCGCCCCCGCATTTCCGGGCTCGTCTGGTGATATCTGTGGCTCGCCGCGCTCCTGACCGCTCCACCGTCGGCACAGGCGCCGGCCGTGGTCTAGGTGCTCGGCTGCGGTCCGGGGAGCGCACGCGGCCGCCCGCTCAAGGCCCGCGCTGAGGTCGTCCGCGCCGTTCTCGTCCTCGAGGAGTCCTATGCCACAGAAACCAGACCGCGAGACAGGCGTGACACGCGTGCATCGGCGTCAGTTTCCGTGGTGGTGCGCGCTGGCGCTGATGGCGCTGCTGACCGTGGCTGCGCCGGTTGCGGCGGCGCCGTACGTCTACGTCCTTGGCAAAGTGCCCGGGCAGTGGCAACAGTACCTGACGGTGATCGATGCCGCCACGAACACCCCCGGACCGAGAATCCAACTGGGGCGGAGCAACGGCTTCCTGCTGCCTCACGCCATCGTGATGGCCCCGGACGGCGCTCGCGTCTACGTTCTCAACGACTACGACCAGACCATTTCGGTCGTGTCGACCGCCACCAACACCGTCGAGGACGTGTGGCCGACCTCCGTGGTGGGCACCAGCCCTCGGGCGCTGGCCGTGAGCCCCGACAACCAGCGGCTCTACGTCGTCGGCAATCATCAGTTGTTCATCGTCATCGACATCGCGTCGCGCTCGAGGGTGGCCACCGTCACGCACAACCAGGGCGGCGCGTTCGGGGTTGCCGCGTCGCCCGACGGGTCGCGCGTATACGTGATCGCGACCGGGTCCAATCGCGTCGTGGTGCTGGGCACCGCGCCGTACGCCGTCATCACGCGGGTGCAGCTGGACGGGTTCTATGCCCGGAGCGATTCGCTGTCCCTGTCGCCGAATGGGCGTTTCATCTACGTGCCGCAGCGGGACAACCTTGGTCCCAACGAGATCCCGATCTTCCCCTGGACTCCGCCGCGCGTGGTGGTTCTCGACACCGCCACCGGCGCCGTCGTGACGACCCGGCTCGACACCGTCCCCTGGCACGTCGGGATCTCGGCCGATGGCTCGACCATCTACATTCCGAGCTACGCCCCGAGCGGCGCCATGCACCGGCTCAGCCCCGCCACCCACGTGTCGCTCGGTACCACAACCGTCCCCCGCGGGTTCGCGACGGCGTTCCTGAGCGACAGCACGCGCGCCTATGTGGCCGCGAGCGAGAACGTCTACGCGATTGACGCAACCACGCACAGCATCGTGGCCACCATTCCCTTCGATCCGTCAGTAGAGGGCCGCGCGCTTGGTGTCGTGACGACGCCGCCGCCGTTCGTGCCGCCGCCGGCGCCGGCGAACCTCCGCGCGACGGTCGCCGGCAACCGCGTGTCGCTGACCTGGGATGCGCCCGCGACCGCTCCGGCGGGTTACGTCGTAGAAGGTGGCGTCAACCCCGGCGAGGTGCTGGCCGCGGTCCCCGTGGCCGGCACACCCACGAACTTTGCCTTCGACGCGCCGACGGGCGTCTTCTACGTGCGGTTGCACGCGTGGACGGCGTCGGGCCGCAGCCCGGCGTCGAACGAGCTCCGGATCTTCGTCAACGTCCCGCAGGCGCCCTCGGCGCCCACCGGTCTGCTCGGTCTGGCGGATGGCGCGAACCTCGTGCTCAGCTGGCAGAACGGCTCGACGGGCGGGCCGCCGACGTCGATCATCCTCGACGTCAGCGGCGCGGCGACGCTGTCGATGCCGCTGCCACCCAACGAGACGTTCGCCTTCACCGGCGTGCCGCCGGGCACCTACACGCTCGCCGTCCGTGCCGCCAACGCCGGCGGCACCAGTGCGCCGTCGACGCCGGTCACGCTGTCCTTCCCGGGGACATGTCCAGGCCCACCGCAGCCACCGGTCAATCTCGCGGTGTCGCGGACGGGATCGGTGGTGAGCGCCCGCTGGGATCCGCCAGGCTCGGGCCCGGCCGTGTCCAGCTACGTCTTGAGGGTCACTGGCGCTCTCGACCTGACGCTGCCGATGACCGTGCGCGGCATCAGCGGGACGGTGCCGTCCGGCACCTATAACCTTTCGGTAATGGCCGTGAACCCATGCGGATCGGGGGTCGAGACGCCTCCGCGGTCGGTGACCGTGCCCTCAGAGCCACAACCGTGACCAAGGAAGACACCAATGGCCAACCCCCGCGCTAACTGGCTCGTCGGCACGCTGCTGACACTGTGCACCATTGGCCTGATGATCGGCGTGAGCGCGCAATCGCCACCTGGTCCTCCCTCCGGCCTCATCGCGAGCTCACCGGCGCCACCGTGACCTTGCAGTGGCAGCCGCCGGCTGGTGGAAGCCCCTCGCAAGGCTATGTGGTCGAAGCGGGTTCCGCATCGGGCGCCTCCGACATCGGGCGCTTCCCGACGAGCCCCGCGCTGAGTTGGGGCCGGGAGGTCAACGCTCCCGGCCTTGTGGTGGAGCCGAGCATGACCAACATCGGCACGATCGTGACGGCGTGGAACAGCGTGGCGTTCGTGGCCAAGACAGCGGCGGCCGTGTGCTTGGTTGCGGTTACAAGAGGGTCTACGGTCCAACCAATGCCGAGGTGCCTGGCTACGGGGTCACCAACGTGCTGCGGCCTGGCGAACAGGCGTTGACGCTGAACCATCAGCCCTGGATCAACTCGGCGATACCCGCCGCTGCCGTGGCGTCGGTGACTCCCTGGCCGCTGTGGAAAGAGTAAGACTCAGTTCGCGCCGTTGAGGCAGGATGGCGGAGTTGGCGTTGGATCGTCAGGGTGGCTTCGCCCAACCGGCAACGTTCAGCACCCAGATCCCCACGCGCCATCGCGGCGGCTGTGATACGCGACGCGGCGGCCGTCAGGCGCCCAGGAGACTGAGGGGTTAGACCGACAGCTATAATCCGCTCCACCTCATGCCACTGGCCCCTGGCGCCGCGTTGGGACCCTACGACATCGTCGCCCCGATTGGCGAGGGCGGGATGGGCGCGGTGTATCGCGCCCGCGATCGACGGCTCCAGCGTGAGGTGGCCATCAAAGTACTCCGCGCCGATGGTCCGGTCGACCCGGCCGCGCGAGCCCGCTTCGAGCGCGAGGCGCGGGCCATCGCCGCGCTCAACCACCCCCACATCTGCGCGGTGTACGACGTCGGCGTCGAGCAAGGCATCGACTACATCGTCATGGAACTGGTGGAGGGCGAGACGGTGGCGGCGAGACTCGCCCGCGGTCGGCTTCCCCTCGCTGAGACGCTGCGCTGCGCGGGGCAGATCGCCGCGGCGCTGGATGCCGCTCATCGCGCCGGGATCATCCATCGCGACCTGAAGCCCGGCAACGTCATGCTCACCCCGGCCGGCGTCAAGCTGCTCGACTTCGGGCTGGCCACGCGCGTCGCGCCCGTTTACGGCCCGGTTGCAGCGACCACCACGGCCGCCGTCTCGGTGCCGGGAGTCGCGGTGGGGACGTGGCCGTACATGGCGCCCGAGCAGATCCTCGGCCTGGCCGTCGACGCTCGGACCGATGTCTTCGCGTTCGGCGTCGTGCTCTACGAGATGCTGGCCGGGCGCCGGCCGTTCGACGGCGACAGTGCGCCGCAGATCATGGCTGCGATCCTCGAGCGCGACCCGGCGTCGTTGTCGGCAGCGACGCCGGCCATTCCACGCGCACTGAGCCGAGTCGTGGGCAAGTGCCTGGCGAAGTCGGTCGAGGCACGGTGGCAAACGATGCGCGATCTGGCCGACGAGCTCCATTGGATCGGAGAGGACCTCGGCCGGCCGGACGCCGAGGCGCCGGCCGCTCCGTCACACGGGCGATGGCTCGCAGTGTTGATACCTGCAGCGGCGGCGTTCGGCCTGGCTGCCGGTGTGTGGCTCGCGCCTTCACCCGCACCACCAGCAGCACCAGTGGTCCGGTTTGCCATCGCTCCGAACGAGCTCGAGACCGGTAACCAATACCCGCCGGAGATCTCGCCGGACGGGCGGCAGGTACTCTTCGTCGCGCGCGCAAAGGCGGGAGGGCCGGCCGGCTTGTACCTCCACGACCTGGCGTCGGGTTCGACACGTCGGCTGGACGACACCGACGGCGCCGGCAGCCCGTTCTGGTCGGGTAACGGCCGCTCGGTCGGCTACGTCGCCAACGGGCGCTTGCGGCGGACCGACGTCGCCGGTGGAACGCCCCGGTCGATCCTGGAGGTGCCAGACGCATTTCTCGGCGCCGCCTGGAACCGCGACGACGAACTGGTCGTGTCGCTCAGATACGGGATGTATCGGATGCCGGCGGCCGGTGGGGCGCCGACGCAGGTCACCACGCTCGATCGCTCGCGGCAGGAGAACTCGCATCGCTGGCCGCAGTTCCTTCCCGACGGCCAGCGCTTCGTCTTCGTCGCCCGGAGCGGGCGCCCGGACAAGAGCTCCACCTATGTCGGCTTCCTCGACGGCCGACCTCCGGTGCGTCTGATGGACACGAGCGCGCAGGCCCGGTACTCCCGCACGGGGCACCTCCTGTACCCGCAGGACGGCACGCTGCTGGCCCGGACGCTCGACTCAGCGACGCTGATGTTCGTCGGCGAGCCGGTCCGTCTGGCAGATGGTGTTCGGGCTTCCGTCACGGGACTGCGGGCACGGTACTCAGTGTCGGACACAGGTGTGCTGGTCTATCAGCAGATTCACGAACCGCGCTACCGGCTTCACTGGTACGACCGCGCCGGGCGCTCGCTGGGCGCGCTCGGCGCGCCGGATAGCTATAGCAACGTGCGGATCTCGCCGGATGCCACCCGCGTCGTCATCGACCTCAACGACAACCCGCGCGGTGGCCGGAGCGTGTGGATTGTCGATATCGCGACGGGCAGCCGGACCCGGGTCACGTTTGGCGAGGCGGACGACTGGCAGCCGATCTGGTCGCGTGATGGCGCCCGCGTCCTGTTCGGCTCCTATCGGAACGGGCCGCTCGATCTGTACGAGCGGTCGGCCGACGGCGCGACGCCGGCGGCGGCAGTCCTGGAGTCTGATGTCCAGAAGGTTCCGAGCGACGTGTCGAAGGACGGCCGCACGCTGCTGGTCTCGGAGCTCTCAGCGGATCGGCTCAACGACGTCGTGGCGTACACCGTGGGCACCGGGGCAAAGACCACCATCGCCGGCACCGAGGCCGGGGAGCTGCACGCGAGCTTCTCCCCCGATGATCGGTGGGTAGCCTACCAGTCGGACGAATCCGGCCGGTCGCAGATCTACATCCAGTCGTTTCCGCCAACCGGTGCGAAGTGGCAGGTGACCACTGACGGCGGCGTCGAACCGCGCTGGAGCCGCGATGGACGCGAGCTCTACTACCTCGAGCCGGGCCGCGGCATCATGGCGTTGGCGGTCGATGCGGCGCCGGTCTTCCGCCAGGCGCCGATGTTGCTCGTACCAACGCGGATCGCAGCACTCGGCGCGGGTGCGTCCAATTTCGACGTCACGGCGGACGGGCGCCGCTTCCTGGTTCGGGAGCCGGTGGACGAGCCGGACGAGCCGGCGCCGATGCAGATGATCCTGAACTGGCCGGCGCTGGTCGCGAAGGGAACGGCGCCGTGAGATCTGGAAGTGATTCGAGGTTATGAGACCCTCTTAACCGGCACCGTTCACTCAAGCGCCTCAAACGCGGGGGTCTGCAGGGCCGAAGCTGGGCAGTTGTCGGATTGAGGCCGCTACCTCGTCGAATCGACGCTGGGCGAGGGCGGCATGGGCGTCGGCTTCGGCCTGGGCGCCCGACGGCCGGGCGATTGCCTTTCTCCGTCGTCAACCGAACTCCGCCACGCACGAACTGCGATTGATCCCGCCCCTGGGCGGACCCGAACGCAAGATCGCCGAGGTGCGGCCGCGCAACCCCGTGTACTGGCCGCTGACGATTGCGTGGTGTCCCGACTCTTCGTGTGTGGTTGTCCCCGATGGGCAAGGCGAGGGCACGGCCGGACGCCCTGTTCGTGATCGGGCTCGACAACGAGGACAGGCGGCTAGTCACGTTTCCACCGCTCGGGGTGGGTACCGACTCGGATCCGGCGATCTCACCCGACGGCCTGTCGCTGGTGTTTCGACGAGACCTCACACCGTTCACCGGGGAGCTACCGATTACCCCTGGCGGCAGACCTGTCGCCTGCCGGAGAGCCGGTCCGCCTCACGGACATCAAGCTCAGCGCGAACAGGCCGGCGTGGATGCCCGACAGCCGGGAGGTCGTGGACTCGGCGCGTCACGCGATGGGCGGACGATCTTCTTCGCGCGCGTCGACTCGTCGGCGGACGAGCTCATGCTGGTCGAGCGGTTTCGATCAGCGGGGAGCGGAACGAATTCACTGCCGTGTTCGCGCGAGCACCATGCGCTTGTGGAAGACCAGCGGCAGCACGGCGCGGCCCGACGGATCGGTGGAAAGCCCGAGCGATCGGAGGTGGTCGACGAGCGCGTGCACGCCGTCCATGAAGGTCTCGCCGCCGCGGCCTCTCGAGGGCCGCTCCCCTCTACTGTTGCTTCCCCGGAGGGGTCCCGCTGGCGACCGCTGGCCCGGGTCCGGGGAAGGTGCCCACGTCGCCCTTGGCGGCCCCCGACTTCCAGACCTTCTCGTACACGCGCGCCAGCACGTCGCGGGCCACGACGCGCATCGCGATCTCGTTGGCCAGCTGCTCGGTCTGCAGATAGGGGAAGTGGGTGAACACCCAGACATGCCCGAGCTCGTGGGCGAGGGCCGCCTCGAGCTCGCCGCCGTCGAGCAGCTCGAGCATCCGTTCCTCGACGCGCACCACGAACGCGCCTCCCGCGCGCACCGGCGCCTCGACCGAGATGAGGTGAGGATTGCTGGGGACGACCTCGACCATCACCGGATGGTCGAGTCCGAGCTGCTCCTTGACACGGTCGAGGATGCGCTGCAGCTGGCGGGTGCGCTCTTGACCGGTCACCGGCGGCGCGGCCGTGGCGGTAGCCGCCAGCAGCGTCGGCGCGATCACGCAGAGGGCGAAGAAGAGGCGGGGGACGGGAGCACGGAAGGAAGTGCGTGACTGGAACAATTTACACTCACCTTTTTTCAGCTGAACCGAAAAGCTCGACGGGCATTTACCGCGTGTTTCGGCATCTGCCGGCCGCAGGGGGCCTGGCATGGACTTCGCTCATCGAGTACGCAGGAGGAAATTCGCGCATGACCAAACTCCAGCGACTGACGTCCACGACGACCGCCCTGGCCTTCACGGCTTTCCTCGGCACGTCGCTCGCCGCGCAACAGCCGCAGCCCAGCCCGACCCCAGCGCCCGACCCGAGTCCGGCGCCGCAGCTGCGCACCGCGCAGCCCGACCAAGCCAAGACCGACACCTCGCTCAAAGGCGAGCTGGTCAAGGTGGATACGACCGCCAAGATGCTCACCGTCAAGGCCAAAGACGGCAAGACCGAGATGGTGGCCTACAACGAATCCACCAGGGTGACGGGTGCGCAAACCGGTATCGCCGGGCTTGCCAACCAGCCCAACACCAAGGTGACCGTGAAGTTCACCGGTGTCGGCGCCGCTCGTGTGGCGTCCGAGATCGTGGTCGAGAAGGACACGCCGTAGTTCAACGGTATTTACCCGGAGCGCCGAAGGCCAAGGCGCTCCGGCTCACCTTATTCACTTCTCCACGTCACAGTTTACGCCCGAAGAACGGGCCACGCCCAGCGTGGCTCGCCGCAATCAGCGCGCGGGCTTCCGCTTCACGTCCTCGGTGATCGTCCAGAGATGCAGATCGTAGGTGCCGCCGCCTTCGGCGCTCAGCACCGTGATGGTCTTGTCGGGCTGCCAGTCTCCCATCGTGAAGCGATGCGACACGACTCGTGCACCCGGCTCGAGCGTTCGCCAGAGGATCGGCCGAATCAGCTGGTTGAAGTGATCACCCATGTAGAGGAACACGACGCTGACCTCCGACAGATCCTTGACGTCCAACGCATCGCCCTGGCGCACGTCAATCCGGTCTGCAAGGCCTGCGCGTTGGACGTTGGCGCGGGATTCCTGCGCGCGCTCGGGGTCGAGGTCCACACAGATGGCACGCCGCGCGCCGGCCCTGATCGCGGCGATGGTGATGCGCGCGTCGCCGCACCCGGGTTCGAAGACGACGTCCGCCGCGGTCACGCTGGCAAGGGTGACCATCTCCTCCGCGACATCGGCCGGTGTCGGCACATAGACGACGCGAACGCGATCGCCCGGGTCCTCACGCGTCAGATCGACGGTCAGGGTGTCGCCCGCTCGAAGTGACACGCTCTTGGTCCGCGTCATCGTCGTGTAGGTGTTCGGATGCCAGCGGGCCGTCAGGGTGAAGCTGCGCCGTTCCCGCGGTCCGAGCGGCGGTGTCTCCACAATTCTCGTGGTTCCCATGCCGACGATGGCACGACCGTCCAGAGAGAGCTCGCTCTCGTCATGCGGCACGCTGACCGTGAGCCGAGCCGGGCGCCTCGCTTCCTGCCGTGCCCTGTCCGGCGACGCCTGCTCGTGAACCGGCGCGGGCGCTCCCTGCGCGCGCAGCGCCGGATGCGCGGGGCTGCCAGCCAGCACGAGCAATTCGGCCACTGCCCACGCTCGAATCGCCGAGCCATATCGAGTCATGGCAGGCATTATCAGATCACACCCCGCCTCTTGTCAGGTACCTCCGCACACCTTACGGTTGTGTTGGAGGCCAGCCTCATCGGCTGGAGCGTCCGTGCCGGTCTCGCCGTTTCCCTCCTTGATGATCACGTGGCCCTGCACCTGCCACTTCCCGCCGGGCGTGCGCACGTCCAGCCATGCCGTCTTGCGTCCTGCGGGGGCCTGGTAGTCGAACTCGTAGATCTCGCCCACGGCAATCGTCTGGTCATGCGGGCACGGCGACGGATTCGACCTTCGGTACAGGCGCGCCATCCTTGGCGACCGGTGTCCACATCACCGGCCCTTCAGACGTCTGAAGCGACACGCTGAAGATGTCGTCGGGCGTGATGTTGATCAGCCGCACGCGATGACGAACCCCGGCCTTCCAGACCAGGCGCGGGGCACGTTCGCCGTTCATCACCACCGATTCGGGTTCGGTCAGCACGCTCGGATCCTCCGACGCCAGGTCGCTGCGGCCGAGGACGATCACGTGATCGGTGACCGGATCAAAGGTCTCATCCGTATCGGTCACGTTCGGCTCGATCATCGGCGTCACCTGCCGGCCGAGGCCGCTGAAGCCATGTGCCGGAGGCGCTTCCACCTGACTTCGGCCCAGTAGGCAATGGCCACGCGCCCGTCGTCGGTGACGAGGTCCAGGTACCACTTGGTCAGTGAGAAGCCCACGCGCAACTCTCCGGCTCCTTGGAGTATGCGCCCTGTCAACCCGAGTTCGCACGGTCCGGCGCCTGATGCCAGCCGCTTCTGCAAGATAATAGGCCCGCGTTGAGCCTTGTCGCCCTTCGCTCGCACGCGCCGAGTCCGAGAATCATCCTCACGTTGACCCGGGGAGCTCGCTAATATGGCTTGTCGTTTCAAGCGCCCCGGCCGCGTGCGCGTCGGCGCGCGTGTTCGCCCCGAACGGGTGCGCATCGTCGCCGAGACCGTGGACATCGGTCCCCGGATCGACGATGGACGGCTCGAGGCGCCCTCCGGTACGGGCCGATGAGCGCCAATGACATCCGTCGCAGCGTACTGGTCCCGGTGTGCACCAGCGCGCTCGCCGTCTCCGGCTATGTCGCCACGCTCGTCTCACGTCAGGCGATCGACGACGTCGTCGCCCGACGGCTGCTGCCCCGATGGGACTTGGCCGCCCACCTCGCCTTCGGCTGGGTCGACGCGTTCTACCTGAAGACCCTGCAGTGGCACCGGCTGCTCTGGGATCTCTGGCTGCAGGGCTACTGGCCGCCCGGGCCATCGCTCTTCCAGATGCCGTTCTACCTCGTCCTGGGCGGAGACATGGCATCGGGGCTGCGGAGCAGCCTGGTGGCCTTCATCCTCACGGTGCTGGCCGGGACGGCGCTCCTCTGCCTGCAATGGTCCCGGGCCGCCTGGCTTCCCACCGCGCTGTTCCTGCTGTTCGTGATGCGCTCGCCGTTCTACCTGGCGTACTCCTCGGTCGCCATGACCGAGATGCTCGGCGCGCTGGCGCAGCTGTTCGTGCTGGTCTGCCATGCGCGCTACGAGCAGCAGCGCAGCCCCTCGGCGGCACGGCTGTTTGCCGTCTCCCTGACCGTGCTGTTCTTCACGAAGTACAACTACTTCATCATGCTGGCCGTTCCCCTGCTGGTATACGAGTACCTGCGACACACGGCGGCGTGGCGCTTCCGCGACCGTGGAGAGGAGGCGTGGCGATCGGCACGACAGTGGCTGGCCACGCCCACTGGAGCCCTGTTGGCCGCCTATCTCCTGACGGTCCTCGCGGTGACCATCACCGGAGGCTTCTCGTTTTCTCTCTTCGGACGGCGGGTCGGGGTCACGTCGATCGGCAACAGCGGTTACGTGGCGCTGTACCTCTTGCTGGGCCGGGTGTGGTTCCTCCACCGCCGCGGCCGCATCGATTGGCCGGGCCTCTTCGCCTTCGATCCCCGCGTCCGTCCGCTCCTGCTGTGGTTCGTCCTCCCGGTGACGGTGTGGCTGGCGTCTCCGTTTCCCAATCACATGAAGGACATCGCGAACCTGGTAATCAACTCCCCCATGGGAGCGGCCTCGGCGACGGAAGGGCTCCTCTCCTACGGGGCCGCGGTCCGGGCCGACTACTTCTCCGACATCTGGCTGCTGGCCGCCGCAGTGGCGGGCTTCGCGCTCGCGGCTCTCCGGTTCCGGGCGCAGCCGCCGCTCGTCCAGTTGCTGATTCTTGCGGCGCTCGTGCAGACCGCCATGGTGCTCGCGCACCAGACGCGCTTCGCCCGGTTCCTCGCCTTTCCCATCCTGCTGGTCTGGCTGACCAGCGCGAGCGAGATCGGCACCTGGGTATGGCGACGCAGCCGACTGGCCGCCGCGATCGCGACCCCCGTGGTGATGCTTGTCGCGCTGGCCGGGGCGCGCGACGTGGTGGCCGGCGAATCGTTCCGCCGTCTCGCCTTCGAGAACTACCTCGACAGCCCGGCGTTGGCCGATGCCCTTGCCTCGATTCGCGCCGAGACCGGGCCGTCCGATCGGATCGCGATCCTGGGACGCAGCGACGCGCTGTCTCCCGGGCTCTTCACCTGGCAGCTCGGGCCTCCGGCCGGAGAAGCCTCGTTCCCCCTCGAGATCCTGCGGGAACGCGACGTGGACCTGATCGGCGACACGACGCACGTCGTGCTCATCGCGCCGACCTCGACCGAGCCGGCCTCGCCGGAAATCACGGTCGACTTTCCGCGCAACGTCGCGCGACTGCAGCGATGGCTCGACGCCGGCACCTTCGAGCTCGCCCGCGAGCTGCCCGTGGACGATCTCCACGTGACATTGAGGTTGTATCGACGGGCGGAGTGAATGCCATCCGCTCGCTGCACGGCCGTTCGTCACGGCGACTCCGCCGTCGTGTGCCGGGCGCGCTCGCGTTCCACCGTCTCCACCAGATCGAAGATGTCCCGATAGGCGTCCACGGCCGCCCGCCGTAACGCCACCTCGACGACGCCATCCCACCACGCGGTGAAGCCCGGCTCGTGCATCCGGGCCCACCACCGTGCCAGTTCGTCGCGTCGTGCGGCGGCACTCATGCCCACCCGCATGTCGGCCGGCGGCTTGATCGTCGTGGCGTCCGGGCTGGTGGCGAGTCGTACGCCAGGGAGCGAGAAGATCTGCTCCCACATGAAGTGATCGCTCCAGCGGTCCGGCGGTGCCGGCCGCCAGCCGGCCGGCAGCCGGCGGTAGAGGTCCATCGTGTGCGCGGCCCCGGTCAGGCTGATGGTGTTGCGCCGCGGGTGCAGGTGCCACCTGACGCATCGCTCGTCGGATAGATCGGTCGGGCGGGCCATCAGTGCACCGTCGGCGCCCACGAATACGGGAAACGGGTGCGCGAAGTCGTGGTCGGCGAGCAGGCCGAGCATCGTTTCGACGTGTGTCGGCAGGAAGAGATCGTCATCGCCGAGGTAGGTGACGACGGGCGCCGTCGCGGCCGACACCACTTCATGCCGCAGGACCTCGTTTCGCCCCTCGCCCTTTGGCCGGTCGACGAAGCGCACACGCGAGTCGGTCCGGCACAGGTCCGCCATCACCGCACGCGTGTCGTCGCCGACGCCGTCTCCAAGGACGACGATGTCGAGGTCGGGAATCGTCTGCTCGAGGGCGCTCGCGACCGAGAGGCCGAGCGTGGAGGCATGGTCGTGCGTTGGGATCACGACCATCGCCGACGGCCCGGTCACCATCGCCAGGGGACCACCTCCTGAGCCGCGGGGCTGTCGTAGGGCAGGTCCAGGGCGTCGGGCTCGGAGTAGTCGTAAGGCGAGGTCGGCATGTTGACGATGAAGGCCTCCTCGGTGCCGATGACCCTCCAGCCGTGGTAGAGGTTCGGCTGGGCGCCGGCGGCATGGGCGAGGTCTATCGCGGCCGCGACTCGAAGCTGGGGCGCGACGTCGCCCCGCCCGACCTGCCCCCGGTATTTCGTGCGTTCCTCCGTCAGGTTGGGGTGAGGCGCACCGCCGGAAGAAACACAACCCACCGCAGGTCGTGAGATCCCCAACAATCGTGCCTGCGTTCACCCGTCTCCGCGTTCGGCACGCCGTCTGCAATCTCGCACGGGGGTGCCTCACGCTCGAGCAGCCGCACCCGTCATCGTTCCGCGACCGGATGACACGCGCGTCAGACAGTTCCAGGAGGACATATGACACGGTTTGGCCGACGAATCACTGCGGCGGTGGTCAGTTCCCGGCTCACCCTGGCACTGCGCATCATGTGCATGGCAGCATTGACCGTCGCTGGCGCCGAGGCACAGTCGACCCAGAAGAAGGAAACAGTGCCCAAGGGCCCGTCCATGGCCTCGACCACGCAGCTGAGGGGGGAACTCGTCGCTGTGGGGCCGAACTGGCTCATCGCCAAGATGGTTCCGAGCGGCGACTATCGCCTCTTCGACGTCAGACCGGGCGCGGTGGCCACGATTGGAGGCGTGAAGAGGTCGCTCAGCCAACTGAGGCTGGGCACGATGCTCACCGCAGCCGTGACGACCACGGAGACGCCGCTCGTCAAGCGCACGACGACGGTCACCAAAGGCAAGCTGATCTGGTCAACGCCCACGAGCATTATCGTGACCCTGGAGAATGGCGACAACCGTCAGTACACCGTGCCGGCCGGCTTCAAGTTCACCGTCGAGGGCAAGCCGCTGGGGATCGAGGAGCTTCGCCCGGGCATGATCCTGACGGGCACCAACGTCGTAGAGGAACCGGCGACGTTGATCACGGAACAGACCGTGGTCTTCGGAACCGAGCCGAAAAAGTAGCAGAGCGCTCTTTGGGGCGCCCGGTCGTCGATCGATCTGTCTGTCGATATCGAACCGGGCGCTCTCGCTGTCCCGATGCCGATCGCCGCCGGCATCTATCCGAATCGCGGGCTCAATGGAGCAGCGAGACGAACGGGCGACGCGCGCGGGCTTCGCTCACGGCGTGCAGCAGGTCGGTGCCGAGCCTCCGTTTGACGACGTATCCGATTCCGCCAGCCGCCTGCGCGGCCCCCGCCACCTCGGCGTCGTCGTGGACCGTGAGGAACACGATCGCTGCCGTCGACCCGCCTTCGCGGAGACGAGCGGCGACCTCGAGGCCGGACATCCCTGGCATCGAGATGTCGAGCACGATCACGTCCGGCTGGAGCCTCGCCGAGGCATCCAGGGCCGCGGCGCCGTCCTGAACCTGCCCGACAACAGCGCATGCCGCCTCCAGCACCGAGGCCACCCGCGCCAGCACTGCCTGGTTGTCGTCGACCAGGAGCACCCGGGTCCGCTCAGTCGCCCGTTCAATCCGCAGGTCTGACGATGTGGTGCTTGACGGCATACTGAACCAGCTCCGCGGTCGATCTGACCTTGAGCTGCTCCATCATCCGGTACTTGTGAAACGCCACGGTTCGCGTCGAGAGGCTGAGGAGGTCGGCCACTTCCTTCATCGAGCGGCCTTCGGCGAGTAGTTGCAGCACTTCCCGCTGCCGCGGCGTCAGCTCCTGGCCTGGAGCGCGATCCTCGCCGTGCATGAGCGCGCCCACGAGGCCTTCGGTGATCAGGGGGGTGATGTACGAATGGCCCCGCATGACCTCGTGAATGGCCGTCAGGAGCTCCGACGTCGCCGAGCGTTTGAGCAGATACGCAGAGGCTCCCGATCGAAACGCCTCCGCCGCGAGGTCGGTGTCCTCGTTCATCGTCAGGAACACCAGCCTCACGTCCCTCGCCCTCTGCTTGATTTGACGTCCTGCCTCCAGGCCGTTCAACAGCGGCATCGAGATGTCCAGCACAACGATGTCGGGGTTGAGCTTCCCCGCGGCGGCGACGAGGGCCCTTCCGTCGGACACCTGACCGACGATGTCGCACTCGGGCGACAGCAGCTTCTCGAACGCGCCCAGCAGCAGCGTGTGATCGTCGGCCAGCAGCACACGAGGTCG
>Ga0105107_10001169_pt1 | contig 17095 bp, 16 predicted proteins | sample PPLLaktember2015_6_FD_79335 | JGI IMG/M metagenome (GOLD analysis project Ga0105107, IMG submission 79335) | Freshwater sediment microbial communities from Prairie Pothole Lake near Jamestown, North Dakota, USA - PPLs Lake P8 Core (1) Depth... | ecosystem: Environmental > Aquatic > Freshwater >...
CGAAGGGCGGGACGCGGCTCGTGTCGAGCACCACGTCCGCGAGATCGGCCGGCTCGCCGCGGAGCAGGGCGAGGATGCCGGCCCGCGCACGCAGCACCTCGGGAGGCGGCGGCGCTTCGCGGGTGCCCGGCAGGCGCCGCCGGAGCCGCGCGCGCACGGCGCCCTGCCTCGCCTCGGGGAGCAGCACGAGCACGATGCCCCGCGCGCCCCAGGCGAGGCCGCAGGCGCCGAGAGGTGTCGCGAAGACCGTGTAGCCGCAGCACGTCACGCCGCGAGCGTAGCCTTTGCGCCCCGCTGCGGACTTGGAGGATCTTGCGGTCGGTGTACTCTTCGAGCGCCGGCTCTTCGGGAGCCGGCGAAGGAGGGATGGATAATGATTCGACGGCGACTTCGCCGCTTGTCGCTCGCGCTCGGAGCCTTCGCGGCCTTGGGGCTCGGCTCCGCCCCCGCCCTCGCCGACAACGACGTCGGCTGCGGGATCGGAACCAACCTGATGAAAGGCCGAGAGGGGCTCCTGTATCACGTGCTCGCCTCCTGCACCAACGCCTACACGTTCCAGTCGGTGTCGCTGACGTTCAACATGTTCGGATGCGACAGCACGGGCAAGGTGACGGCCGACGCCGAGCTGCGGAAGTTCGCCGCGGCGAACCTCGACCAGCTCGCCCGGGACATGGCGCGCGGCGAGGGCGAGACCCTCGGGGCCTTCGCCCATCTGCTGCAGGTACCGGCCGAGCAGCAGGGCGCCCTCGGCGCCTTCACCCAGGCCCACTTCGTGGACCTGTTCCCGAACGACGCCGTCACCTCGAACGAGATGATCGACGCGTTCTACCGGCTGCTCGCCGAGCCGAGCCAAGGCTGAGAGGCCGGGGCCCCGCGGCGCTGCCGGCGGGGCCCCGCCCAGCTTTCCCCGCGCTGCGTGCGCCGCCGCGCGTTCCTGATCCTGCTGCTCGCGCTGGCGCCGGCGGCCGGCGCGCCGAGCCGCGGCGAGGACCTGCTCGGGCGCGCCGAGGTCCTCGGCCTGGCGCGCCACCCCACCTGGGAGGCACTGCTCCACGCGGGGCCGGGCCGCTTCGGTCTCGGGCGCGAGAGCGAGATCCCCGGCGGCCGGTTCTTCCTCGCCGAGGAAGGCCAGAGCGACCCCGCCGCCGAGCTCGAGGCGACGCTGGGCGCGCTGCTCGCCGCACCCACCGAGGGCGACGGCGCCGCCCACTGCCGGTTTCCCGCCCGCGCGCGCTGGCTGGCCCGCGAGCTCGGCGTGCCCGAGGAGCGCCTCGCTCCGGCTCCCTGCCCGGCCCTCGACGAGTGGCGGAGCGGCCTCGCGCCCCGGGGCATCACGCTGATCTTCCCCGAGGCCTTCATGAACAACCCGGCCTCGATGTTCGGCCACACCCTGCTGCGCCTCGACGTGGCCGATCCGAAGGATCCCCGCAACCTCCTCGCCTACGCCATCGACTTCACCGCGAACACCGACGGCGACGCCGGGCCGGTCTATCTCGCCAAGGGGGCCCTCGGCCTCTACCCGGGCTACTTCGGCGTGAACCCCTACTACCGGAAGCTCGAGCTCTACGGCGACTGGCAGAACCGCGACATCTGGGAGTACCCCCTCGACCTCTCGGCGGGCGAGGTCGAGCTCGTGCTGCTCCACCTGTGGGAGCTCGACGACGTCGCGATCCCCTACTACTTCTTCCGCCAGAACTGCTCCTACCAGCTGATCCGGCTGCTCGCCGTCGCGCGGCCCGAGCTCGACCTCCGCCACGGCTTTCCCCTCGGCGTGATCCCCGTCGACACGGTGCGCGACGTGCTCGCCGAGATCGGCCTCGCGGGTGAGGTGCGCTACCGGCCCTCGCCGGCGGCCGAGCTGCGCACACTGCTCGGGACGCTCTCCGCCGAGGACCGGCGTCTCGCACTGGCGCTCTCCCGCGGCGAAATCGAGCCCGACGATGCCCGCGTCGCCGGCCGCGGCCCCGAGGAGCGCGGCGCGCTGCTCGGCGCGGCCTACGAGGCGCTGAAGTACGCGTTCCTCCAGGGCGAGGTCGAGGAGGACGTGTCGCGGGAGCGCTCCTACCGGCTGCTCGTCGCGCGGAGCCGGGCGGCCCGGGGCGGAACGCCGGAGGTGCCGCGCCCGGCGGTGCGGCCCGAGGAGGGCCACGGCACGGCGCTCCTCGCCGTCGGCGGCGGCGTGGAGGACGACGAGGGCTACGTCGAGCTGCGCCTGCGGCCGAGCCTCCACGGTCCCCTCGACCCCGAGGCGGGCTTCCCCGGCGACTCGAGCATCGGATTCCTCGACACGCGCCTGCGCTGGTTCCCCGAGTCGGGCCGCGTGCGTCTCGAGGAGCTCGTGCTCGTCGAGCTCCAGTCGAACACGCCGCGGGACGACTTCTTCCGCCCGCTCTCCTGGGGCCTCGACACGGGCTTCCGCACGCGCCTCTTCCCGGAGGAGGACGGCGAGCTCGACCGCGACCTCGTCTGGCGCACCGGCGGCAGCCTCGGCTTCACCTTCGCGCCGGGCCGCGGCCCCCTCAGCGTCTACGCCCTCGCCGACGCGCGCCTCGAGGTCGGCTCGGGCTTCGACCACGGCTGGGCCTTCGGCCCGGGCGGCGAGCTCGGCCTCGAGCTCCGCGTGCCCGGCGACCGCTGGCAGGCGCGCCTCTTCGGGAGGGGCACGCGCTTCGTCCTCGGCGACCGCCAGACCCACCTCTCGGCGGGCCTCGGCCAGCGCGTGACGCTGACCCGCAGGACGGCGGCGGTGGCGGAGGTGGGCGTCGAGTACTACCGCGGCGAGAGCTGGCTCGACGCGAGCGTGTCCCTGCAGTGGACGTTCTAGCCCCGGATCCACTCCTCCACCCGGCGCACCAGCTCGTCGAGGAGAGCGCGGCGCGAGACGTCCTGCGGCGGGTCGAGGACCGACTGCATGATGGTCGAGGTGACGAGGTTGATGAGCAGGTGGAGGGAGGCGTCGCTGAAGTCGGGGCGCAGGAAGCCCCCGGCGCGGGCGCGCACCTGCTGGGAGAGCTCGAGGAGGCGGGCGCCGATCGTCTTCATGGGCTCGAGCTGGTCCGTGTAGGGGACCTGGTAGAGGAACACGGAGACGAGGGCCTTCTCGCGGGAGACGGTCTCGTGGATCCACTCGATCCAGATCCGCACCGCGTCGCTCTCCGGGGCGCGCAGGGAGCGCTCGGCGCCGACGGCGAGGCGGGCGAGGACGCGCTGCACGAGGCGCGCGGCGACCTCGGCCACGATCGCGTCCTTGCCGGGGAAGTACTCGTAGAGCGACGCGACGTTGACGCCGGCCCGCTCGGCGATGTGGTTGGTGGTGGTGCCGGCGTAGCCGCGCCTCGGCAGAAGCCAAGTACAGGCCTCCACCAGGGCGTCGAAGGTGGCCTCCGAGCGCGCCTGGGCCGGGAGTTTTTTCGGTGCGAGATCGCGGGCGTGGAGCGTCTTCGGCACTTCGCCGTCCGGCTCGGGGGGAATCCGAGCAATCCTAGTATTTACTTGGATTATAGTCCGGGGGCCGCCCGAAGAGGAGACCCGCGATGAGCCGCGCCACGCCCGCCTCCGACGTCGACTCCGCCGCTCCCGGCACGGCGGCCGGCCCCCTCGAGCGCTGGCGGCAGAGCCTCCTCGCCCAGCTCGAGGAGGCCGGCGGCCGCCACGACGAGCCCGAGATCTACGAGGGCGAGCCCGGCGACCCGGGCCTCGCCGGCGGGCCGGGCAGCGTCTCCTGGGAGCTCCACGGCGACCTCGCGAGCCTCGCGGTGGCGGGGACCGCCGCGGTGCTGATGGAGCTGCTCCACCCCTCGGTGATGGCGGGCGTCCACGAGCACTCCTCCTACCGCAGCGATCCCCTGCGCCGCGCCCGGAGCACCCTCGGCTACGTGCTGCGCACCACCTTCGGGAGCACCCCCGCCGCCACGCGGGTGATCGAGGGCGTGAAGCGCGTCCACGGGCGCGTCGAGGGCACGCGGCCCGACGGCATCCCCTACCGGGCCCTCGACCCCGAGCTGATCGCCTGGGTGCACACCTGCATCCCCTGGGCGGTGATGAGCGCCTACGAGCGCTACCGGCGCCCGCTCTCCCGCGCGGAGAAGGACCGCTACCTCGGCGAGCAGGCGCTCGTCGGCCGGATGGGCGGCGCCGACTGGGTGCCGGAGACCGTGGCCCAGCTCGAGGACTACGTGGAGCGGATGCGCCCGAAGCTCTGCCTCACGGAGCAGACCCTCGGCTTCATGGACTTCGTCGCGGGCCGCGGCGACCCCGCCGTGAAGCGGGCCGAGCGCCTCGACCGCTGGGCCTCGCTGCGCGCCTCCATGAGCCTGATGCCCGAGTGGGCCCGGCGCATGACGGGCACCCGGCAGCCGGCCCTCGTGGAGCGCCTGCTGCTGCGGCCTTCCGACCGCCTCAAGTCCGCCCTCGTCGCCTGGGCCTGCCCGGAGCTGCCCTGCAAGCGCATGGCCCTCGCCCGGGCCACGGCGCCGAAGCGGACCCCCGCCCTCGTCGCAGCGGTCGGCGCCCCGCGATAGTCTGCCGCCCCTGGAGGGCGCGGACTTGGAGCAGTTCACGGGCAGGATCGCCGTCGTCACCGGCGGCGGCACCGGCATGGGCCGGGAGCTGGCGAAGCAGCTCGCAGCCGAGGGCTGCCACGTCGCCATGTGCGACGTCTCGGCGGAGCACATGGAGGAGACGCAGGCGGCCTGCCGGCAGCTCGCGCCTCCCGGCACGCGCGTCACGACCCACCTGTGCGACGTCTCCGAGGAGCCGCAGGTGCTCGCCTTCCGCGACGCCGTGAAGCAGAGCCACGCGACCCCCTGCATCCACCTGCTCTTCAACAACGCCGGCATCGGCGGCGGCGGGAGCATGCTCACCGACGACCGCGCCGAGTGGGACAAGACCTTCGCCGTCTGCTGGGAGGGCGTCTACTACTGCACGCGGGCCTTCCTACCCCTGCTGGTCGCGGCCCCGGAAGCCCACCTCGTGAACACGAGCAGCGTGAACGGCTTCTGGGCGAGCCTCGGTCCGGGAACGCCGCACACCGCCTACAGCGCGGCGAAGTTCGCGGTGAAGGGCTTCAGCGAGGCGCTGATCGGCGACCTGCGGCTGAACGCGCCCCACGTGAAAGTGTCCGTCGTGATGCCCGGCCACGTGGGGACCTCGATCGTCATCAACAGCGGGATCGTCCTCGGCCGGCCGAGCCCGAAGGAGATGACCGGCGAGGACCTCCAGCAGGTGAGGGAGCGCCTGGCGCGACAGGGCGTGCCCGTCGAGGGCGCGAGCGACGACCAGCTCCGCGCGGGCCTCGAGATGATGGCGATCGCGTTCCGGGACCTCGCCCCCCTCAGCGCGGCGGCCGCGGCGACGCAGATCCTGGACGGCGTCCGGCAGGAGCGCTGGCGCATCCTGGTGGGCGAGGACGCCATCGCCCTCGACCGCCTGGTTCGCGAGGCGCCCGAGGAGGCCTACGAGCCGTCCTTCAGCGAGCGGCTGCGCAAGCTCGGGTTCTTCGGCGGCCTCTTCGGGGTGGGCCGGCCGGCGCCGCCCGCCGACTGAGCCCGCGGCCCCGCGGCGCCCCGCTTCACTCCGCCGCCTCCAGGAGGTGGGGCGTCACGAAGACGAAGAGGTCGTCGACGCGCAGGCGCGTGCGCGCAGTGCCGTTGCGGAAGTAGAAGCCGATCACCGGGAGGTCGCCCAGCACGGGCGCCGTGGTCTCGAGCTTCGTCTCGCTGGACCCGTCGCTGAGCAGCGTAGTCAGGGTGAGCGTGCCCCCGTCCCTCGCGATGGCGGTCGTCACGACGCGCGAGAGGCTGGCCCCCGGATGGGGAAAGACGTCGAGGATCACGTTGTCCGTGGTGGCGGTGAAGGTCTGCGCGAAGCCCTCGGGCGTCGTCTGATGCTCGACGACGAACCCTTCCGCCGGGGTCGGGGTCGCGTCCGAGGCGACGAGGATGCCGGCGGAGAAGTCCGCGAGGGCGGCCTGCTGCTTCGCGCCGAGGCGCCCGGGCAGCGCGATGCGCACGACCACCGTGAAGCCCTCGGGCAGCACGATCTGGAAATCGACGCTGCCGTCCGCCGGGGTCTTGCCCGCGCCGGAGAGCTCGAGGGCCCCGTCCCGGAAGCGGGAGCGGACGCCGGGGCCGGCGTTGAGGCCGATCCGCTCGGCCAGCGTCGACCGCCGGCCGACCTCGAAGGGCTCGTGGAGCACGTCGCCGTCGTCCGGCAGGCCGTGGTCCGCGAGCCAGGGCAGGACGCCGAGGAGCCGATCGCGGAGAGCGTTGGCGTCGCGCAGGAAGCGCCGGTCGACGGGAAGGCGCTCGGCGCGCGCCTGGAGAGCCGAGATCGCCCCGACCTGGAAGCCGCGGCTCGCTTCCAGGGGGGCGCGCACCTGCTTCGCCTTCGGGAGCCCGGCCTCGGCGAGGAGGCCCGCGAGCGCCTGCTGCTCGCCGCGCGCGAGCTGGAGCATCCCCAGGGCGGCGGCGCCAGCCGGGCTCGCGGTCACCGCGCCGTCGGCCTCGAGGGCGGTGATCGCGTCGCCGGTGAACGAAAGCGTCTCGCCGACGTCCGCGAGGAGCTGCGTCTCGCTGGGCGCGTCGATGCGCTCGCCCGTCCGGAAGGCGTCGATGCCGAGCTCCATCAGCTCGTGGCGCGAGACGCTCTTCAGGACGGCCTCGATCACGACCTGCTCCGTCGCGCCGCCGAGCACCGTCGCGGCGGCGTCCCGAGCCAGGGCGGCGAGGAGGACGGCGACGAGGAGGGCGGAGGGGCGCATCCCCCGGAGCCTACCGCGACGCAGGGCCGCATCGCCTCTTGGGGCCGGGCGGCGTCCTGCCGATCTACACCGCGGAGCACCGAGAGCATGAGCGAGCCCAGCGTGAAGGGCCTCCTCCTCGGAGGCGTGGTCGTGAACGTCCAGCGGCTGCGCGAGAGCGGCCGCCTCGGCACCGACGCCTGCGAGGCCCGCCTCTCCCGCGCGGCCCTGCTGCTCCTCGACGAGAAGGTGGACCCGGGCCGCTGGTACCCCCTGGCCGAGTACGCCGAGCTCCTGGACCTGCTGTGGGACGTCGAGGCGGGGCGCGACCCCGAGTACATGCGCGAGAAGGGCCGCGCCTGGGCGCGGAAGCTCTACGACGCCAACCGCTACCAGCAGCTCGCGTACGCCGACGCCAGCTCCGGCGCGATCGGCTCGCCCGAGGAGGCCGTCCGCCAGGGCCGCCTGATCGCGAGCCTGATCGACACCTTCTGGAGCTTCGTGGAGGCCCACGTCGACCTCGATCCCGAGCGTCCGGGCACCCTGCGCCTGGTGCTGAGCGGCCGGCTGGCGCGCCTCTTCCCGGAGGCCAACCGCTTCACGACCGAGGGCTTCCTCAACCACATGGTCGAGCGGGGCGGGGGCAGCCAGCGCGCGACCAGCGAGCGTCCCGCGCTCGACCGCGTCGAGTTCCGGCTGGCGCTCCGCGTCGGCTGAGGCGGGGGCGCCGGCCTAGCCGCGCCTCCCCGCGAGGGGCGCAGCCGCCCCGACGCCGGCCTTCCCGTCGCGGAACGGCAGCGAGAGCAGCGCGAGCGTCGTCTGCGCGGCCGGCTCGTCGAAGCCCTCGAGCCCGTAGGCGACGGCCGGGCCGCGCCGGGAGGGCGTGAAGGTCGAGAACACCCGGTCGAAGAGCGAGAAGAGGTTCCCGTAGTTGGTGTCGGTCTCGTGGGGCGCGCGGGAGTGGTGGACCTTGTGCATGTTGGGGGTCGCGACCACGAGGGAGAGCAGGGCGTCGAGGCGCGGCGGCACCCGCAGGTTCGCATGCTCGAGCAGGCCGTTCAGCGCCGAGGCCGCCCGGTAGATCGCGTAGGCGGCGGGGCTCGCGCCGAGGGCCGCCGCGGCGGCGCCGAGGAAGGCGAAGCGGATCAGGGTCTCGCCCGGGTGCTGGCGGAGCGTCGTCGTCACGTCGACGGCGGGGTCGCTGTGGTGCACGCGGTGGAAGCGCCAGAGCACCGGCGACGCGTGCATGGAGACGTGGGCGGCCCAGGTGGCGAGGTCGAGGGCCGCGACGGCCGCGAAGACCTCGAGGGGCGGCGGGAGCGCCAGCCAGGCCAGCAGGCCGAAGCCCCGGGCCTCGAGCCAGGCGAGGGCCACGACGAGTGCGCCGCCGAGCAGCGCGTAGCTGGCGAAGGAGAGGGCCGTGAGGGCGAGGTTCGCGCCGAGATGGAGCCGGCTCCAGCGCCCCCGAGCGCGCAAGGGAAGGACGGCCTCGAGGACCGAGACGAGCGCCATCGCGGCGAGGATCGCGCCGAGGGAGGCGCTGCTGGAGAGGAGCGAGGATGTGTACGTCATGCCCGCAGGACGCCCCCGGGCAGCCGGGCGTTACGCGGGGCGCAGCGTCGCCAGCTTCCTCGGCGCGAGGATCGCCTGGACGAGGCGGATCCGGCCGTCGCCGTCGAGCTCGACGCGCAGCAGCGTGCGCGGCGCCTGGCGGCGCACCGGCTGCCCCAGGGTCACGAGGGCCGCCGGCATGCCGTTGACCCGCAGCATCTCGGTTTGCGTCCCGCCCTGCGCGCGATTTCGCGCGGCCACCAGGTAGAGCCGGGCGACCCGCTCGCGGCCGGCGAGGGGCGCGGCGAGGGCCGTGTACTCTCCCGCCGCGTCGGTCACGGTCTCGACCCCTTCCGCGAGGAGCGCCTCGAGGCCCTCCGCGTCGCGCGCCTCCAGGCAGTCGAGGAAGCGCTGGAGGGCCGCCCGGTGGCGCTCGCGCAGCTGGGGCGTCGGGATGCAGCGGTCCCGGTCGTAGGCGGCGAGCGCGCGCCGCGCGCGCAGGTGGAGGACACGCACGCTCCCCTCGGACGCGCCGATCGTCTCGGCCGCTTCGCGGGCCGAGTGGCCGAGCACGTCGCGCAGGAGCAGAGCGGCGCGCTGCCGGGGCGAGAGCGCCTCGAGGGCGAGGAGGAAGGCGTAGCTGGCGCTCTCGGCGAGGCCGTAGCGCACCTCGGGGTCCGGGTCTGCGCTCGGCCCGCCATCGAGCTCCTCCCCGTCGAGGCCTTCGACCGGCGCCGGCAGCCAGGGTCCCGGGTAGGCCCGCCGTCGCCGCCGGCGCAGAGCGTCGATGCCGAGGTTCGTCGCGACCCGGGCGAGCCAGGGCCCGCTGGCTTCGAGCGGGACGTCGGGCGTACGCGCCGCGAGGCGGACGAAGGCCTCCTGGACCACGTCGTCGGCGTCTTCGGCGCTGCCCGTGAGCCGGTAGGCGAGGCCCCACAGCCTCCTCCGCTGGGCGCGGAAGAGCGCTTCGAGCTCGGCGGCCCGTCGCTCCGGGGCGAGAGTTGCGGTCACGTCCTCCGCGCCTTCCTGTGCCGTAGAACGCGGCGACGCCGGGAAGCGTTACGCGCGGCGCCGGGCTGCGCGAGCCCGGCAGCCTTCGGCCTCCCGGAGGGCGGGCTGGAGCGGCGCGCTCGGGCCCCTGATAGGATGCCCGCCCTGCGCCGGGCGGACCTCATCCTGTGGCTCCCTGCTGCCGTCGCCGTCCTCGGCCTGGGCGGCGTCGGCGTCTTCGCCCTCGCGGGCTGGCCGGGCGCCGTCGGCGCGACCGCCTGGATGTTCTGCGAGGCGTTCCGCGAGGGCGGCGTCGCGCAGCCGGCGAACACGGCCTCGAACCTCGGCTTCGTCGCCGCCGGCCTCGCGATCGGCTGGCGCGCCCGGCGCGACCTGCTGCGCGGCGAGCCGCCGGATCGGCGCAGCGCGATGACGCGGAGCGTGGGGGTCCCCGCGCTCCTCGCCTCGCTGGTGGTGTTCCTCGGTCCCGGCAGCATGGCGATGCACGCCTCGACCACCGCCTGGGGCGGCCGCGCCGACGTCCTCTCCATGTTCCTCTACGTCTGCTTCCTCCCGGCCTACGGCGCCGCGCGGCTCTTCTCGCTCTCCCTCGGCGGGTTCGCGGCCCTCTACGGAGCCCTCGCGGCGCTGGGAGGCGTCTACGTCTTCGCCGTCCCCGACCCCGCGAACGTCGGCTTCGGCAGCGTCGCGGTCCTCGGCCTCGCGAGCGAGGTGGCCGTCGCGCGCCGCCGCCCCGAGCTCGGCGGCGAGCGGCGCTGGCTCGTCGCAGGCGCGCTGCTGTTCGTGCTGGCCTTCGCCGTCTGGCTGCCGTCCCGGACCGGAGGGCCCCTCTGCGATCCGCACTCCTTCGTCCAGGGCCACGCGATCTGGCACGTGCTGTGCGCGGGCACCACCGCGTGTCTCTACGTGTTCCACCGCTCCGAGCAGAGGTCCGGCCTCCGGATCCGCTGAGCCGACGGGCGTCAAGCCCGCTTGCCGGGATGCCGAAACGGCGGCCGGAGGACCCGTGCGCGCTCTCCGGGCGTCGACGGTCCTCTTCCCGCTCGCCCTCGCGAGCGAGGGCCCGAAAGGAGGCGCTCGATGAAGCTCTGGGTCGCGATCCTCGCCGTCGCTGTCGCCCTCGCCGCCGGTTACGGCGGCGCGCGGATCCGCAACGAGCTCGTCGCCCTCGACGTCGCCGTCGACACCCAGTGGCAGCAGGTCGAGAACCAGCTCCAGCGCCGGCACGAGCTGGTGCCGAAGCTCGTCGCCGTGGCCCAGCGCTATGCCGCCCACGAGAAGGACACCCTCGAGGCGCTCGCGGCCTCCCGGGCGGCGTACACGAGCGGAGCGGCCGGGGCGAAGCCGAGGCTCGCCGGCGAGCTGGACGGCGCCCTCGTCCACGTGCTGGCCCTGGCCGAGAGCTACCCGGACCTGAAGGCCGACCAGCAGTACCGGGAGCTCGCCTACGAGATCGCCGGAACCCAGAACCGGATCGCCCTCGAGCGCCAGCGCTACAACGAGGCCGTGGGCCAGCGCAACGCCCGGCTCCGCCAGTTCCCCTGGTCCGTGTTCCGCGGCGAGATGGTCGCCCGCGACTTCTACGAGCCGCCGCGGGAGACGCTCGCGGATCCGCCGCTCGGCCTGTGAAGCGCACCCTCGCCCTGGCCGGCCTCCTGCTCCTCGGCGCAGCAGGGCTCCTCGCCTGGCGGGCGGCACCGCGCGACGCCGAAGGGCCCCCTCGCGCCGTCAGCCCGGCCCCGTCGCCCGAGGCCGGCGCGCCCGCTGCCGACGCTCCTGCCGCCGGCGCGCTCTCTCTCGACCGCCACCCCGGCCCCGTGGCGGACGCGGCGGGTGTGCTCTCCCACTTCGGCCACATCCTCGCCACCCAGGCGCGGACCTTCGACGAGGACCTGGGCGTCGACGTGCACGTGGCGAGCCTCGCCGCGCCCGCAAGCCCCGTCGAGACCCTGGCGCCGGAGGTCTTCGAGCTGCGCGCGATCGGCGCGCGGGCTCCGACGGGCGGGCTGCTCGTGCTCCTGAACCCCGCGCGGCGCGAGGCGCGCATCGAGGTGTCCTACGCCCTCGAGGCGGTCCTGCCCGATGCCCTCGTCGGCCGCATCGCCCACGACCAGCTCGCTCCCTACGCCGCCTCCGAGATGGCCGGCATGGCCGTGATGGACGCGCTCCACTTCCTGAAAGACTTCCTCACTCAGCAGGCCGTCGACGGCCGCCTCCAGCTCGCCGACGCCTACCGCGCGCGCCCTTCCTTCGTGGAGCGGATGCGCTTCCTCTCGGGGGGCGGCGGCTCCTCGGCGCACGTCCCGAGCGCCGAGGAGCTCGCGCGGCGCGACTTCAAGGAGCGGACCCCGGACGACCGGCGGGAGAGCTATGCGCCGGCCGCCGAGCCCCTGGCCTCGGCGGAGGCCCTGCTCCGCGCCTATCGCGACCTGGCCGGCGACCCGGGCCTCGAGCTCTTCACCGAGGGCTCGCGCTGCATGCGCCGGGGCTACCCCGTCGCGCCCTACGAGGAGCTCGAGCGGGCGCGGCGGCTCGAGGCGTCGCGGCCCTGGCGGGTCGCGGTCCAGGGCGACTACGCGGTCGTCGGCTCCGACCGCCCCGCGCCGGGCTTCGTGCCGGTGCTGCTCCAGCGCACGGGCGGGCTCTGGCGCGTCGACCTGGTCGAGACCTGGAAGAACCTCCACTTCGACCGCGACGGGAACTACCGCGTCGACAACTCGAGCCATCCCTACGGGTTCGGTCTGGCGCAGCTCGGCGTCGGGGCGCCCCATGACGTCGAGCCCTGGGAGCTCGGCGGCTCCTCCATCGAGGAGATCGTCGCCCGCCTCGAGGCGAAGCCGGGCTCGCTCTACGACTACCTCCTCGCCGAGGTCCTGTTCCGCAACTGCTTCCTCGCGCTGGACGCGCTCCGCAGCTACGAGGAAGCGGCGGAGGCGGCGCCCCGGGCGCCGCTCTTCCAGGAGACCCTCGGCCGCCGCGCGGAGTATCTCGGCTTCGCCGATCTCGCGATCGAGGCCTACACCCGGCTCGGTCACGCCGCCTTGCTGGATCTCGCTCGGGCCTGGGCGGCGAAGGGAGACGCGGGGCAGGCGCTCGAGCTCGCGCGCCGGGCCCTCGCCCGGAACCCCTACGATGCCGACGCGCTCCGGACGGCGCGGGCCCAGGCCGAGGCCCTCGGCGACGCGGCGGCGGTGCGCGAGCTCGCGGGCCAAGAGCAGGCGCTCGCGCGCGACCCCCGCCAGAAGCAGCTCCCGGCGACGCTCCGCTTCGACCCGCCGCACCCGATCCTCGAGATCGGCGAGCCCACGAACGTGGGCGAGACCACGGTCTACGACCACTCGCAGTTCAGCGTGACGCTCGAGAACCCGAGCCGGAGGCCGATCGAGATCCTGCAGGTCGGCCTGGTCTCGGCGGGCACCGGAGCCCAGAGCGGGCTCGGCGACATCCGCTCCTACTGGAGCTACCCCTCGGGCGCGAACCGCCTGGCGCCGGGCGAGGCGCTCCGCTTCGACAAGGTCTGGGGCTTCACCGTCGACTCGGACCACGAGCAGCTGAGTTACGTGTTCGAGCTCTGCTGGCGCGGGGAGGGCGACGCGAAGCAGTGTCGCACCCAGCGCGTCGACCTCTTCCCGCGCTGAGCCGCCGGGAGCGCGCGGCGCCGTCTCAGGGCTCCGCCCGGCCCTCGCCGCCCGCCGACGCGCGCTTGCGGAGCCAGGCCTCGTAGCCGGCGCCGGCGGCGGTGTCGCGGCCGCTGAAGACGACGCGACGCACGTCGGCCCGGGGGACGCTGCGCACCCCCTCGTCGCCCTTCGTCCAGAGCTCGAGGTCCTTCTCGCGCAGGTTCGCCACGTAGCCCTCGGCGGAGCCGCCGCCCGCGAGCTCGAGGGTGACGTGGCCGCGGTACTCGAAGGCCTCGCGCAGCGCCTCGGGGGTCGCCTCGCGCACCGCGCCGCGGGCGGGGCCCTCGTCCGCGGCGGGGCGCGCCGGCGCCAGCGCCAGCTGCTTGCGGCTCGGCTCCGGGATGCGCGGCCCGAACAGGGTCGCCCGCAGCATGGCGAGCATGCCCCGGGGCGAGGAGAAGGCGTGGTCCACGGCGCTCGGCTCGAAGCCGCTGTGCACCATGCAGTTGCGGCACTTCGGATTGCCGCTCTTCGGCCCGTACTCCTGCCAGCGGGTCTCCTCGAGCAGCTCGGCGAAGCTGTGGGCGTAGCCGTCCTGCATCAGGTAGCAGGGCCGGCTCCAGCCGAACACGCTGTAGGTCGGGTTGCCCCAGGGCGTGCAGTCGTAGTCCCGGGCGCCCGCCAGGAACTCGAGGAAGAGCGGCGACTGGTTGAAGCGCCAGCTGCGCCGCCCGCCGTGGAAGACCTGGCGGAACAGCTCGTGGGTGCGCTCGCGCTCGAGGAAGTGGTCCTGGTCCGGAGCCTTGTCGTAGCTGTAGCCCGGGGAGACCATCATGCCTTCGACGCCGAGAGCCATCGTGTCGTCGAAGTGGGCCCGGACGCGCTCGGGATCGGCGCCGAGGAAGAACGTCGAGTTGGTGGTGACGCGAAAGCCCCGGGCGAGCGCGGCCTGGATGGCCTGGCGCGCCGTCCGCCAGGTGCCCTTGCGGCAGACCGCGGCGTCGTGCTCCTCCTCGAGACCGTCGAGGTGCACGCTGAAGCTCAGGTAGCGGCTCGGCCGGAACAGGTCGAGCTTCTCCTCGAGGAGCAGCGCGTTGGTGCACAGGTAGACGTACTTCTTGCGCTCGACGAGCCCTGCCACGATCGCGCCGATCTGCGGGTGCAGCAGGGGCTCGCCGCCGGGAAGGCTCACGATGGGGGCGCCGCACTCGTCGACGGCGCGCATGCACTCCTCCACCGAGAGGTGCCGCCGCAGGATCTCCTTCGGGTACTGGATCTTGCCGCAGCCCGCGCAGGCGAGGTTGCAGCGGTAGAGGGGCTCGAGCATCAGCACCAGGGGGTAGCGCTTCCGTCCGCGCAGCTTCTGGCGCAGCAGATAGCTGGCGACGGTGTACATCTGGGCGATCGGGACCGGCATGTCGTCCACCCTCGCGAAGGTCGCGGGACTATACCCCGGAGGCGGTCCCCCGGGCTGCAGCCGCCGCGTTCCCCGCCCCGGCCCGCCCCTTCCACTCGGCGCCGCGCCCCTGGTGGTGGCGGCGCGCCGAGTCCAGGGTCATGGCGAGATAGAGACCCCCGGCCACCGGGAGCGCGAGGCCGAGCCACGGGGAGCGGCGGTAGTCGCGCAAGGTCGGCTGGAACGTCCAGGCCATGAGGCCGAAGGTCGCGAGCGCCAGCGCGCCCGCCGCGTGGCCGCCGTGCAGGGGCCAGGAGAGGGCGACGAGGGGCGGCACCAGATACACGAGGGCGAGGCCGGCCACGGTGCCGGCCAGCAGCAGGGGCGAGTGGCCGAGCTGCGTGTAGGCGCTGCGCGCCACCATGCTCCAGACGTCGGCGAGGCCGACGTAGGGCCGGAAGCTGTACTCGCTGGTGCCGAGCCCCAGCCAGATCGGGCCGCGGGCCTTCAGCGCCTTGCCGAGCGCGCAGTCGTCGATGATCTCGCCGCGGATCGCCTCGATGCCGCCCGCCTTCGCGAGCGCCTCCCGGCGCACCAGCATGCAGCCGCCCGCCGCGCCCGCCGTGCGCGAGCGCGGGTCGTTGACGCGCGGAAAGGGGTAGAGCTTCTGGAAGAAGTAGACGAAGGCGGGGACCAGCAGCCGCTCCCAGCCCCGCTCGCAGTGGAGGCGCACCATCAGCGAGACCAGGTCCTTGCCCTCGCCGCGGGCCTTCGCGACCAGGCGCCGCAGGTTGCCGGGCGAGTGCTCGACGTCGGCGTCGGTGAGGAGCCAGTACGCGGCCTCGGGCCGGCGCCGCGCGGCCTCGGCGACGCCCGTGTGCACGGCCCACATCTTGCCCACCCAGCCGTCGGGCCGCGGCGGCGTCCGCACGACGGCGAGCCGCCCGTCCCCGGCGCCGAGGGCGCGCGCCCGCTCGGAGGTGCCGTCCTCGCTCTGGTCGTCGACGAGCAGGATCTCGAGGGGACCGGGATAGTCCTGGGCGAGCAGCGAGCGCAGGCTGCGCTCCACCGATGCCTCTTCGTTGCGGGCCGGCACCACCGCCACCACGGCCGGCCAGCCGCCGTCCGGAGCGGGGGGATCCGTTCCCGGCTCGAGGCGGACCTCGCCGCGCCAGAAGCGCCCGTGCAGGAAGGCGAGGTAGAGCCACGCGAGCAGGGAGACGAGGGAGAGCAGGACCAGGAGCGCCGCCACGCGGCGATGGTAGCCGCGGGCCGGGCGCGAGCGCCCGCTTACTCGGCCGGCTCGCGCTGGGCGACCCAGCACGCGACGAGGAACGACACCGAGCGGATCTCCGCGTGGGTCAGCGCCCCGGCGAAGCTCGGCATGACGTCGCTGCGGCCGAGGCGCACCGTGCGCTCGATGTCCGGCCAGCTCGCCCCCCACTTGAAGGGGTCGGCGCGATGGTTGCGGGGCCGCACCGGCAGCAGGTCGGCGAGGACGCCGTCGCCGTAGCCCTCGTCGCCGTGGCAGGGAGAGCAGCGCTCGGCGAAGACCCGGGCGCCTTCGACGAGGAGCTCGGACGCCTCGGCGGGGCGCAGCTCGAAGCGGCTCGCGCAGGGCGGCGCCGGCCCGGCCGCGACGGGCGGTGGCCCGCCGGCCCCGCATGCGCCGGCGAGACCCGCGAATAGCGCGACCGCGAGCGGCGCGGCCCCGCCTCGCCTCACTGCTTCACCTCGACCCGGAGCCTCATCCTCGGATGGATCGCGCAGCGCACGTCCACCGTGCCCGGCCGCTCCATGAGGACCGGGCTCTCCGAGCCCGGGTCCTGGAGCTTGACGTTGAACGCCGCCCCCGGTGTCTTCGAGAACACGTTGTGGGTGACGTCGTCGTCGTTGCGGAACACCACGCGGTCCCCGGCGCGGACGCTCCGCTCGAGGGGCGCGAAGCGCGCCCCTTTCTGGGAGACGACGTGGTCCTCGGCGCCGGCGGCCGCGGCGACGAGGAGGGCCGACCCTGCGATCGCGGCGAGCTTCCTCATCGCGGCAGGCTCGGGATCGCGACGGGAGCGTCGTCGCTCGTCAGCGTGCGCATGAAGGCCACGAGCTGGCGCGACTCCTCCGGGGTCAGGTCGAGGGGAACGATCTCCCGCGAGAGGCTCGGCCGCCTCACGCGGCCGCCCCGGTCGTAGAGCTCGATGGTGTCCTCGAGCGCCTTCTCCGAGCCGTCGTGCATGTACGGAGCGCGGCGGTCGACGTTGCGCAGGGTCGGTGTCTTGAAGGCGAACTGCAGCACGTCGATCCCCTCGAGCACCGCGCCGCGGCCGCGGTCCTCTCCTCCCACGCCGATGTCGTGGAAGCTGTCGTCGGTGAAGCGCCAGCTGTCGTGGCAGGTGGCGCAGCGAGCCTTGTCGTTGAAGACGAGGAACCCCTGCTTGGCCTCCGGGCTGATCGCGCCCTCGTCGCCTTCGATCCAGGCGTCGAAGGGGGCGCGCCCCGACACGACGGTGCGCTCGAAGCTGGCGATCGCCTTGGCGACCGTGCCGGTGCCGATGCCTTCGCCCGGGTAGGCTGCCTCGAACAGCGCCGCGTACTCGGGGATGGCGCGCAGCTTCGGTACCAGCGCTTCGAGAGGCAGGTTCATCTCGTCGGGCGAGGCGATCGGGCCGAGCGCCTGCTCCTCGAGGGACTCGGCTCGGCCGTCCCAGAACAGCGCCTGCGCCCAGGCGACGTTCAGGATGGTGGGGGTGCGGCGCGGCAGCGGCTTCATGCCGTGCCCCA
>Ga0105107_10001171_pt1 | contig 17083 bp, 6 predicted proteins | sample PPLLaktember2015_6_FD_79335 | JGI IMG/M metagenome (GOLD analysis project Ga0105107, IMG submission 79335) | Freshwater sediment microbial communities from Prairie Pothole Lake near Jamestown, North Dakota, USA - PPLs Lake P8 Core (1) Depth... | ecosystem: Environmental > Aquatic > Freshwater >...
CGCGTTCGAGTCGTGGCGCATGGTGCCAGCTCCGAAGCGCGGTGAGCTCATCCGTGACCTCGGGAACGCGCTGCGGGAATTGAAGGAGCCCCTGGGCGATCTCGTGTCGCTCGAGATGGGGAAGATCCGCGCCGAGGGGCACGGCGAAGTGCAGGAGATGATCGACATCTGCGACTTCGCGGTCGGCCTCTCGCGCCAGCTCTACGGACTGACCCTCGCCTCCGAACGTCCGGGGCACCGGATGATGGAGCAGTGGCACCCGCTGGGCCCGGTCGGCCTGATCACGGCATTCAATTTTCCCGTGGCCGTCTGGGCATGGAATGCCGCCATCGCGGCGGTGTGCGGCGATCCGGTCGTGTGGAAGCCCGCGGAGGCCGCGCCGCTCACGGCGATCGCGGTGCAGCACATCGCGAACCGTGTGATGGCGGATCATGGCGTGGCCGGAGTGTTCGGGTTGGTCGTGGGTTCGGGTGCGGCGGTGGGTGAGCGGATGCTCGCCGATCGCCGCCTGCCGCTCATCTCGTTCACTGGATCGACGGCCGTCGGACGACGGGTAGCCGAGGTCGTGGCGGCGCGGTTCGGCCGGACGATCCTCGAGCTCGGCGGCAACAACGCGATCATCGTCACGGAAGACGCCAGGCTCGATCTGGCGCTGCGGGCGATCCTGTTCGGTGCAGTGGGCACCGCAGGCCAGCGCTGCACGTCCACGCGCCGGCTGATCGTGCATCGGTCGGTCGCCGACGATCTGACGGCGGCGCTCGCGCGCGCATACGAGCAGGTTGCGATTGGCGATCCACTCGACAGCGGCACCCTCATGGGACCGCTCGTCGGCATGGCGGCGGTCGATCGCATGTTCGTCGCCATCGAGCAGGCGAAGGCCGATGGCGGCGAGGTGGTGTGCGGGGCCAGGCGGCGTCCGGACATCGGGCCGTTCTTCGTGGAACCGACGATCATCCGCATGCCGGCGCAGACGGACATCGTTCGCCATGAGACGTTCGCGCCCATCCTGTACGTCATGACGTATGACCACTTCGACGAGGCCCTGCGGCTCCACAACGACGTGCCGCAAGGGCTGTCGAGCGCGATCTTCACCGAGAGCGTGCGCCGCGCCGAGGAGTTCCTGTCAGCGCGCGGGTCCGACTGCGGGATTGCCAATGTGAATATCGGCACGTCCGGCGCGGAGATCGGCGGTGCGTTCGGCGGCGAGAAGGAGACGGGCGGCGGCCGCGAGTCCGGCTCTGACGCCTGGAAGGCCTACATGCGGCGCCAGACGAACACGGTGAACTGGTCCGACCAGCTTCCGCTCGCGCAGGGGATCAAGTTCGGCGACTGACGGCTGCGTGTGAACTGACAGGGCCGAGTCGCGCCCCGAGCGTCCCCCGGAATCGTCCATCAGTCCCGCCCCGTCGTCGATTCATCTCATTCGCGTTGACGGCCCTTCACGCTCACGAGAGAAATGCACGATCCCGCAGGCGGAACGTGTGTGTGCGCTTGCGAACGGATCGATGGTGAAGGAGCAGTCGATGATCCGCAGTCTCGCAAGACTGATGTTGACCGTGTGCCTCGTCTCCCTGTCGAGTCCGAGTGCGTTCGCGCAGGGCGGCGGCGCGGCCTCGTCGCTCGCCGGCGTGGTCGCCGATTCGGGGGGTGGCGTGCTTCCAGGCGCCACCGTGACCGTGAAGAACAACGCCACTGCGGTGACGACCACCGTGGTGACCAACAGCGCCGGGGCGTTCTCGGTGCCCGCGCTCGATCCCGGCAAGTACACCGTGTCCGTCTCGCTCTCGGGCTTCAAGACGGTGTTGCTCAACGACGTGACGCTGCTCGCGGCAACGCCCGCCAGTGTCAGCGTGACACTCGAAATCGGCAGTCTCAACGAAACGGTGGAGGTGCGCGGCGGCTCCGAGCTCGTGCAGACGCAGACGCCCACCGTGGCGACCACGATCCAGGTCGACCAGATCAACAAGTTGCCGTTGCCCACGCGCAACGCGCTCAATTACGTGACCTTTCTGCCCGGCGTGGCCACGACCGGCGTCAACCGCGACTCGACGATCAGCGGCCTGCCGCAGGGCACCATCAACATCACGCTCGACGGCGTGAACGTGCAGGACAACTACCTCCGCACGACCGACGGCTTCTTCGCGCGCACCACGCCGCGCCAGGACGCGGTCGAGCAGGTGACGGTGACCACCGCCGGGCAGGGCGCCAACGCGGCGGGCCAGGGCGCCGTGCAGATCCAGTTCGTCACGCGCTCCGGGACGAACCAGTACAAGGGGACGGGGTACCACTACTTCCGCCACCCGTCGCTCAACAGCAACTATTGGTTCAACGACCGGAACGGCCTCGACAAGAACCGCGTGATCCTCAACCAGGTCGGCGCGAGCGAGGGCGGTCCGATTCACATTCCGGGACTCTTCGACGGGCGCGGCCGGGCGTTCTTCTTCTTCAACTACGAGGAGTTCCGCCAGCCGACCGAACGGACCTTCACGCGCACGATCCTCAACCCGCTGGCGCAGCAGGGGATCTTCCGCTACCAGACGGCGTCCGGGATCCGCGAGGCGAACCTGTTGTCGATCGCGCAGGCCGCCGGTGAGACCGTCGATCCGACGATCGCGGCAACGCTCGCGCGCATCCAGGCCGCGACCGCCACGACCGGCGTCATCACCGACACGGGCGATCTCAACACGCTGAGCTACCGCTTCCAGAGCCCGGCCGACCAGCTCGAGCGTCAGCCGACCACGCGCATCGACTACAACATCAACCCGGCTCATCGTCTGACCGGCACGTACATCTGGCAGCAGGTGGTGCGCGACCCGGACTTCCTGAACAGCGGCAACGCCACGTTCCCGGGCTTCTCGAACTTCACCTACTACGACTCGTACCGCCCGACGACGTCCATCGCGTTGCGGTCGACGCTCTCGTCGAACATCGTGAACGAGCTGCGATTCGGCAGCGCCTGGGGCGCGTCGTCGTTCGGGTTGGGGAACATCGTGCCGGAGCAGTTCGCCGACACCGGCGGCTTCGCCTTCGGATGGGGGAACGCGATGCTGGGGCTCACCAGCCCCCACGTGAACCGGAATCCCTCGGCGCGCGACGGATACAACTGGAACATCGACAACACCATGAGCTGGCAGAAGGGCGCGCACAGCCTGAGCATGGGGGGCTCGTTCTCGCAGTTCAACTCGTACGTCGACAGCCGCCTCACGGTCCCGCAGCTGGCGTTCGAAGTCGACACGAACAACGACCCGATCCGCACCCGGTTCGCGACGTCGAACCCGATGTTCACGGGCGCGTCGACCGGCAACATCACCAACGCCCGGCGACTCTACGCGCTCCTGACGGGCCGCGTGACGAGCATCGGCGGCGACATCCGGCTCAATGAGGCAACCAACGAGTACGACTACCTCGGGCTGCGCTCGCAGCGCGGGCGCCTCAATGAGTTCGGGTTCTTCGTCCAGGACTCGTGGAGGGTGAGCCCCACGCTGACGCTGAACGGCGGGGTGCGGTGGCAGTTGCAGCTGCCGTTCTCGGCCCTGAACGACGTGTTCTCGATGGCGCGGCTCGAGGACATCTGCGGCATGTCGGGCCTGGGCGACGGTCCGGGCGGCCGAGGGTGCAGCCTGTTCAACCCCCAGGCGTCCGGTGGCAAGTTGCCGGAGTACGTGCGGTACGATCGCGGCAACCCGGGCTACAACACCGACTACGACAACTTCGCGCCGAACGTCGGCGTGGCCTGGCGGCCGAACGCGCAGGACGGCTTCCTCCGCTCGCTGCTCGGCGACCCCGAGCAGGCGACGATCCGCGCCGGCTTCTCGGTGGCGTACAACCGCCAGGGCATGGAGGACTTCATGGGCGTCTACACGGCCAATCCCGGGAGCGCGATCACGACCACGCGCAATGCCAACAACGGCAACCTGGTCCTGCCGGGCGAGACGTGGCCGGTGCTCCTGCGCGACACCAACCGCCTCGGCGCGCCCGCCTTCAACCGCACGCCGAGCTTCCCGATCTCGGCGACGATTGCCAACAGCGTCAACATCCTCCATCCGGACCTGGAAGTGCCGTACGCGCGGTCCTACACGCTGGGTTTCCAGCGCTCGCTCGGCCGCGACACGGCGGTCGAGGTGCGGTACGTCGGCACGCGCAACCTGAAGGGATGGACGGAGGAGAACTGGAACGAGCTGAACATCTTCGAGAACAACTTCCTCAACGAGTTCAAGCTCGCCCAGGCGAACCTGCGGGCCAATCTGGCCGCGGGCCGTGGTGGCTCGTTCGCCTACTTCGGACCCAACTCGGGCACCTCGCCGCTGCCGACCTACCTGGCCTACTTCAGCGGCCGGACGGACGCCGCGAATACAGCGGCCTACACGTCCACGAACTTCACGAACTCCGCGTGGACCGGCCACCTCGGCGAGTACGAGCCGGATGCGCTGGATGCGGCCAACGACCTGCACGGCAGCGCGACGTTGCGGGCCAACGCGCTGGCCGCCGGACTCACGCCGAACCACTTCCGTATGAACCCGAACGCCTCGAGCGCCAACGTCACGATGAGCGCCTCGGGCAGCCGGTACAACTCGATGCAGATGGAGGTGCGCCGCCGGTTCGCCGACGGCTTCTTCCTGAACGCCAACTACACGCTCGCCTACCGCGAGGGCACGTCGCTGCCCACGCTGCGGCAGGAGCGGGTGTTCGTGAGTTCGGCGGGCACGCCGCGCCATGCCTTCAAGCTGGCGTGGACGTATGAAGTGCCCGTGGGGCGTGGCCGCCGGTTCGGCACCAACATGAATGCGTGGCTCAACGGCGTCGTCGGCAACTGGGAGTTCAGCGGCACGGGCCGGGTCCAGAGCGGCAACCGCCTGAACGTCGCCAACGCGCGCCTCGTCGGCATGAGCCAGAACGAACTGCAGGATCTCTACAAGATCCGGACCGAGGGCACCGGCCGCGACACCATCGTGTACATGCTGCCCGACGACGTGATTCTCAACACACGGCGGGCGTACGACACCGATCCAACGTCGCTCACCGGCTACAGCTCGCTCGGCGTGCCCGAGGGACGCTACATCGCGCCGGCCAGCACGCCCGGCTGCGTGCGCGTGTATCCGACCGACTGCGGCGAACCGCGGCAGATCACCCTCACGGGGCCGATGTTCACGCGCTTCGACATCAGCCTGAAGAAGACGTTCCCGATCCGCGGGCGCGTCAGCGCGCAGCTCGAGTTCGACGTGTTGAACGTGTTCGACAACGTCAACTTCACGCCGGCCTTCAACCCAGGCAGCGGCGCGACCATCTTCCAGGTGAACGCGGGCTATCAGGACCTGTCCAACACGTTCGACCCGGGCGGCCGCCTGGGCCAGATCGTGTGGCGCATCAACTGGTAAGAATCGGGTACGGCCGGTACGACAGGGACGTCGGGTACGGCAGGTACATCAGGTACCTGCCGTACCCAATATGGCCGCCTCAACCCTCTTGAGGGCCTCGGCCACGGTTGCCTCCACGGCTGGCGTGGGGCGGAGATCGGCTTCCTGCAGGGCATCGAACAGCGCTGGGAGCGGCGCATAGGCCTCCTGGAGCTGCTGCGCCAGCGCCTGGAGCCGGACTGCCTCTCCGCCGCTCGCCGCGGCGATTCGGCCCGCAACCTCCGCGCGCGCCCGTGCCAGTTGTCGTAGCGCGGCATCGACCGACTTCGACAGCCGCAGTTGCAGCGCCAAGTCGGCCACCGGCGTCTTGACTCGCGGATCCATGCGCACGACTACCGGCTGGCGAAGGACGCGCCCGCCGACCGTGAGCCGCACCTGATACGTACCCGGCATCACGAACATGCCGCGGGGAACGCGCGGTGTGTCGCTGGCGGCCGCGGCGATTGGATATGTGAAGCGATCGACGGCCGGCGGCGCGTATCGAAGATCCCAGACGAAGCGGTGCAGGCCGGGCGACGTCATCACTCGCTGCGGTGGCCGGATCCAGTAGTCCGGCATGTTCCGGCCCGGTATCGGCCCTTCGGCGGCGTCGTCACTCGAGTAGCGGCGGATGGTCTCACCCGTGAGGGTCTCGATGATCTCGAGCGTCACCGGACGCTCGGCACCGGCGCCCAGCAGGTAGCTGAAGACGACGCCGTCGGGAGGATTCGCGGCGGCTGGCTCGTCCGGCGGGAGGGGCGTGTCCGTGTTCTTGTTCGAGCGGAAGCGCCATGCGGTCGCGGTTCTGAAGAGGTAGGCCGGCGCGCGAGCCAGATCGGGCGTCAGTTCCCGCAGCGCCGAGAAGTCGTCCAGGATCCAGAATCCCCGCCCGTGCGTCCCGACCACGAGGTCGGCATCCTTGATCGCCAGGTCGCGGATGGAGGTGGCCGGCATGTTCAGGCGCAGCGACTGCCACCGCTGGCCGTCGTCGAACGACACGTGCACCTGCTGCTCGCTTCCCGCGAACAAGAGGCCTCGTCGCTGCGTGTCCTCGCGCAGTGCGTTGATCGGGCCACGTGCCGGAAGGCCGCTGGTGATCTCGACCCAGCTGCGGCCGCCGTCGCGAGTCCGGTAGATGTGAGGGCGCAGGTCGTCGAGCCGCAGCGCGTTCACGGCGGCGTAGGCGGTGTTCGGGTCGAAATGCGACGCCTCGATGAGCGAGACCTTGGCCCAGGGCACGAGCGCCGACGGAGTGACGTCCGACCACTGCGTGCCGCCGTCGCGCGTGACGTGAATCAGCCCGTCGTCAGTGCCGGCCCAGATGACCCTCGGGTCCACGTGCGACGGCGCGATCGTGTAGATCACGCCGCGCTGGGACGGCTGCGCGGTCGGCCTCGTGCGGTAGACGCCGACCGTCTCCGGCACGTCCCACGTGCTCCGCGAGAGGTCGGCGCTCATCTGCGTCCACGTCTGTCCTCCCGTCGTCGTTTTCCACAGCGTGTTCGAGGCGAAGAAGAGCGTGCGCGGATCGAGCGGCGAGAACAGGACGGGCGCCGTGCGAAGCGTGCGATAGCCCGGGCCCCGCGCCGGCCCGACCCGCTGCACTTGCCTCGTGCGCCGGTCGTAGCGCGTCACCTTGCCGCCGTACACGATGTCCGGGTCGGCGGGATCGGGCGCCACGTAGCCATACTCCTCGACGCCGACAGGCGTCCAGTCCCGGAACGTGATGTGGCCCTCGTCGCCGCGGCTGGGCACGCATGCCGATCCGCTTTCCTGCTGGCCTCCACACACTCGATAGGGGAACGCGTTGTCCGTGCTCACGTGGTAGAACTGCGCGGTCGGCTGGTTGTACCAGGAGCTCCACGTCTCGCCGCCGTTGAGCGTGACGACCGCGCCTTGATCGGCGGTCATGATCATCACGTCCGGGTACACCGGATTGATCCAGATCCGCTGATAGTCGTCCCCACCGGGCGCGCCGCGGAGCGCGCTGAACGTGCGGCCGCCGTCGGTCGACTTCCAGGCGACGATCGTCGGCACGAACACGATGTCCGGGTCTCGCGGATGCACGCGCACGTCGGCCGCGTCGTTCGGACGGGCGACCACGCGCGGGTCCGAGTTCACACGCGACCACGACTCGCCGGCATCGTCCGAGCGATAGACGCCCGACATCGCGCCGGCGTCCACGGTGGCATAGAGGCGCGTGCGATCGGACGGAGCCACCGTCACGCCGATTCGGCCGAGTCCTTCAGCGAAGCTTGGCAGCCCGCGCGTGAGGGGCCGCCACGTCGTGCCGCCATCGGTGGACTTGAACAGCCCGCTGCCGGGCCCGGTCCAGGCGGCGTTCTCCCACGGGCCCTGGCGCGACTCCCACAACACCGCGTAGATCGTGTTGGCATCGACCGGATCGAACGCCACGTCCACGCCGCCCGTGTTCTCGTCCTTGTAGAGCACCTTCTCGAACGAGCGCCCGCCGTCGAGCGATCGGAAGATCCCCCGCTCGGCGTTCGGGCCGTAGGGATGTCCGAGCACCGCGACGAACAGCCGGTTCGGGTTGGCCGGGTCCACGATGATGTGCGGGATCTGCTGGGCGTCGGCGAGCCCCATGTGCGTCCACGTGCGTCCGGCGTCGGTGGACTTGAAGACGCCGTCACCGGTCGACAGGTCGGGCCTCTGCATGCCTTCGCCACTGCCGACGTAGAGGATGTTGGGATCCGAGGGCGCAACGGCGATCGCGCCGATCGAACCGGTCGGCTGGTCGTCGAACAGCGGCGTCCACGTCCGGCCGGCGTCGTTGGTTCGCCAGACGCCCCCATTCACGGCGCCGATGTAGAACACGTGCGGCCTCGACGCGATGCCGTCAACAGCCTTGGTTCGCCCGCCGCGGAACGGGCCGATGTGGCGCCACCGCAGGGCATCGAAGATGCCCGGCTCGAAAGTGACCGGTTGCTGCGCGAGTGCGGGAAGCGAACCGGCGCTCGAGGCGACCAGAGCGCCGATGACGAGTGCGGCTGGGACCAGAGCGAAAGGCGCACGCATGCGAGCAGTGTACGCCGCGAGGCGCCTCCGCGAGGCTGTCCACGATCAGGCACCACGAAGCGCACGAAGCCCACGACAGCCCCCTCCGTGCCCTTCGTGTCTTCGAGGTGAAGGGACCTTGGGACGCTACGCCGAGACGTTGTCGGCTTCGGGAGCGGGACGGAATTGGGGCAGACGGGCCACGTGCACGGTGACGCCGATGGCGATGGCGAGGAGCAGCAGCCTGAGCCACGTCGCTTCGGCGCTCCAGATCATCGTCGCGCCGATGCTCACCCACAGCAGGCCGAGCGTGATGGCCTTGTCGCGGCGGCGCATGCCGCGGCCGTGACGGCCGTTCTGGATGTAGACGCCGAGCCAGCGATGGTTGACGAGCTTCTGGTAGAAGCGTTCCGAGCTGCGCGCGTAACACGCGGCCGCGAGCAGCAGGAACACGGTGGTCGGCATCAGGGGCAGGAAGATGCCGATCACGCCGAGGCCGACGCAGAGGGTGCCCGCCGCGACGAGGAGCGCCCGCATGAGCCGCGAGGTCATCGCTCCATATATTAGATCCGCAGGGGCACGCGGGGGGAGCCCAATCCGTCGGAAAAACGCCCGAGTAGCGCAGGAGCCGAGGTAGAATGCGCCACGAAGACCGCTGCGCATGGCGCCCAGGCCGTGCGGGGCGACATGTCAAGGTTTGGAGCATCCCCCATGAAACGAGTGCATGTAGTTGCCGTGGCGGCCCTGGTTCTCCTCGCGGCCGGGGCGGGCGCCTGGCAGGGAACGTCCGGAGCCGACCGTCTGAACGCCGACGTGTTTTCGGCGATGACCGTCCGTAACATCGGGCCGGCACTGACGACCGGACGGGTGCAGGACGTCGAGATCGACCCGAAGAACTCGAACGTGTGGTACGTGGCGACCGCGTTCGGCGGCCTGTGGAAAACCACCAACCGCGGCATTTCCTTCGAAGAGATCTTCCCGCGATCCGGCCAGGTAGAGGGATTCAACCTCTGCTGTGTCGTGGTGGATCCCAAGGACTCGAACATCGTGTGGCTCGGCACTGGTGAGAACGCGAGCCAGCGCAGCGCCCACTTCGGCACGGGGCTCTACAAGTCCACCGACGCGGGCAAGAGCTGGACCCGTGTGGGACTCGAGAACTCAGAGCACATCGGAAGAATCCAGGTGGACCCGCGCAATTCGAACGTCGTGTGGGTGGCCTCGCAAGGACCGCTCTTCTCGGCGGGCGGCGATCGCGGCGTCTACAAGACGACCGACGGTGGAGCGACCTGGACCCGCGTGCTCTTCGTGAACGACGACACCGGGTTCAGTGACCTCGTGCTCGACCCGCGCCAGCCCGACACCGTCTTCGCCAGCACTTATCAGCGCCGGCGTCACGTCGGGCAGATGATCGGCGGCGGCCCCGACGGCGGAATCTGGAAGACCACCAACGGCGGAAAGACGTTCACCAAGCTCACGAAGGACCTGCCGCCCGGCGAAGTGGGCCGCATCTCGCTCGCGGTGGATCCGAAGAAGCCCGGTCGCATCTACGCGATTATCGACGCCAAGTCGGCGCCGGAAGGCGGCCGGGGCGGTCGCGGTGGCGCCCCCGGCGCGGCTGGTGGACGCGGAGGCGGTAGAGGCGCCGATCCGGCGGCTCAACAGCAACCAGCGCCGCCTCCGGCGCCCGTTCCGCCGCTCAACCCTCCGACGGTCGATGACGGCCGTGGCTTCTATCGATCCGAAGACGGCGGCGCGACCTGGGAGCGCATGAGCCGCTTCCGCGGCGGCGGGCCGGCGTACTACAGCGAGATCTTCGTCGATCCCCGGTTTCCCGATACGGTCTGGGGCGTTGACGCCACCATGCCGTGGACCCGGGACGGCGGTCGCACGTGGCAGCCGGTCGGAATCGAGCGCGGCGGCGGCGCCTTCGCGGTGCACGTCGATCATCACGTGGTCGAGTTCGATCCGGCCGACCCGACGCACATCCTGATCGGCAACGACGGCGGGCTCTACGAATCGAACGACGGCGCTCAGTCGTTCCGCTTCTTCGCCAACATCCCGGTCACGCAGTTCTATCGCGCGTCGGCGGGCTACGAGCGGCCGTTCTACACGGTGTGTGGCGGCACGCAGGACAACTTCTCCTTCTGCGGTCCCTCACGAACCACGCACGTGCTTGGCACACGCACGAGCGACTGGTACATCGTCAACGGCGGCGACGGATTCCAGTCACGGCACGACACCGAGGATCCGAACATCGTGTACGCGACGTCCCAGAGCGGCGGCATCGTCCGCTTCGACCGGCGCACCGGGCGGACGGAGGGCATCCGTCCCAGCGCTCTGAACACGCGCCTGCCGGACGGCGGGTCGATTGCGGGGACCCCGGGGGATCGCACCAACTGGGACGCGCCGTATACCACGAGCGCTCACTCACCGACGCGGCTCTACTGGGCCACGCAGTACGTGTATCGCACCGACGATCGCGGCACCACGTGGACCCGCATCAGCGGCGATCTTTCGCGCAACCTGAACCGAGCCGAGATCCCGATCATGGGCCGCGTGTGGCCGCAAGGCTCGATTGCCCTGCACGAGTCGACGACCCCGCTGAGTAACATCGTGTCGATCGACGAGTCGCCGCTCGTCGAGGGCCTGATCTACGTCGGCACCGACGATGGTCTGCTGCAGGTCACCGAGGACGGCGGGAAGAACTGGCGTCGCGTCGAGGACTTCCCGAACGTCGCGAAGTGGGCCTACGTCGCGGACGTGTTCGCGTCGCCGCGCGACCCGAACGTCGTGTTCGCCACGCTGAACAACTGGCAGCGCGGCGACTACAAGCCGTATGTGGTGCGCAGCAACGACCGCGGCCGCACCTGGACCAACATCACCGGTAACTTGCCGCCTCTGCACGACGCGTGGACGATCGCCCAGGATCACGTCAACGGCGATCTGCTGTTCGTCGGCACCGAGTTCGGTCTGTTCTTCACCGTCGATGGAGGCCAGCGGTGGACGCAGCTCCGCGGCGGCATGCCCCCGACCCAGGTGCGCGACCTTCACATTCAGAAGCGCGAGAACGACGTGGTGATGGCCACGTTCGGCCGCGGCTTCTGGATTCTGGACGACTACAGTGCGCTGCGTGAGGTCTCGGCGCAGGCGCTCGGCGAGGAGGCGCGTCTCTTCCCGTTGCGTCACGCCTACCAGTTCACGCCTTGGGGCCTGGCCCCGGCCGGGTCGGCGGGGCTGGCGACCCTCGGCGGCAACTACACGTTCCCGAATCCGCCGAACGGCGCCGTGTTGACGTATCACGTCGGGCAGGTGCCGGTCGAGGGCACGTCCCACGTGGTGCGCATCTTCAACAGCCAGGGCGCGCAGGTGCAGCAGATCACGCTGGACCGTGCGGCCGGGCTGAAGCGCGTCGAGTGGAACCTGCGCGGCACGACGGGCGCGCCGGTGCCCGGCGATCCGATGGGCGAGCCGACGGAACTCTCGGACGAAGAGCTGCAGCAGCAGGGACAGGCCGGAGGCCGCGGCGCGGGTGGCGCGCAGGGACAAGCGGGCGGCCGTGGCGCAGGCGGCGCACAGGGGCAGGCCGGTCCGCCAGTCGGCGGTCGCGGCGGCCGTGGCGGCGGGGCGCCGTTCGTCACGCCGGGTACCTATCGTGCCGTGCTCGGGAAGCTGACCGGTGAGACGTTCACCCAGCTCGGACCGGCCCAGACGTTCCAGGTGCTGGAATTGCCGGAGCAGAACTACAGGCTCTACAGATAAGGGACAGGTGCCGCATGAGACGCGTCGAGTTCGCGCTGCTGTCTTCGTTGCTCCTTCTGTTCGTGGCCGTCGGCGGGGGACAGCCGGCGGCCCAGGGCGGCGATCGGCTCACGGCCGAAGTCTTCGAGAGCTTCGCGCTGCGGAGCATCGGGCCGTCGCTGACCACGGGGCGGGTGGCCGACTTCGACGTCGACCCGAAGAACCCGAGCGTCTACTACGTGGCCAGCGCGGCCGGCGGTCTCTGGAAGAGCGAGAACCGCGGCGTGACGTTCCGTCCGATCTTCGACCGCGGCGGGTCGTACAACCTCTGCTGCGTCAAAGTGGATCCGCGCAACTCGAACGTGGTGTGGCTCGGCACCGGCGAGAACTCGAACCCCCGCAGCTCCATGTTCGGCGACGGCCTGTACAAGTCCACCGACGCGGGGGAGACCTGGACGCGGGTCGGGCTCGCCAACTCTGAGCACATCGGCAACATCGTCATCGATCCGCGCGACTCGAATGTGGTGTACGTCGCTTCCCAAGGCCCCCTCTGGTCGTCAGGCGGCGATCGTGGGCTCTACAAGACGACCGACGGCGGCAAGACGTGGAATGGGATCCACACGATCGGTCCGGATACGGGCGCGAATGAAGTCGTGATGGACCCGGCCAACCCCGACGTGTTGTACGTCGCGATGTGGCAGCGCCGCCGGGCGACCGGGCAATTCGTCGGCGGCGGCCCCGAAAGCGGGATCTTCAAGACCACCAATGCCGGCCGCACGTGGACGAAGCTCGCCAACGGCCTGCCCCAGGGCGACATGGGCCGCATCAATCTCGGGATCGACGGCAAGGTCAAGCCGAGCCGCCTCTACGCGATGATCGAGGCGCTCGCGCCTGAGCGTGGCTTCTATCGCTCGGACGACTCGGGCGCCACGTGGGCGCGGGTCGGACGGCGCGCGCCCGACGCCGGAGGGCGCGGTGGCGGCGGGGGGCGCGCGGGAGGCGCGGGAGCCGGCCGCGGTGGAGCAGGCGGCGGTGCGCCGCCGCAGCAGGCCGCGCCGGCCGAGAACTGGTTCATGAACGCCGACCCCGGCTACTACAACGAGTTCTTCGTGGATCCGATTCGACCGGACACGGTCTGGGCCATGAGCACCAACCTCGAGCGGAGCACGGACGGCGGCCGCACCTGGTCCACGTTCCCGACACCTGGCGTCCACGTCGATCATCACGTGCTTTGGCCGAACCCCACCGACCGCAACCACCTGGTGCTCGGCAACGATGGGGGCCTGTACGAGAGCTGGGACGAAGGCCGCACGTGGCGGCACTTCACGAATCTCCCGATCACGCAGTTCTATCGCGTGTCGGTGGACAACATGAAGCCGTTCTACAACGTCTGTGGTGGATCGCAGGACAACGGATCGATGTGCGGCCCGCACCGTACGCAGAACGAAGTGGGCATCCGCACGAGCGACTGGTACCGCACGGGCGGCGGCGACGGCTTCACCACGCGGAGCGATCCCGAGGATCCGTACTACACCTACGCCACCAGCCAGAATGGCAGCGTCACTCGTCTCGACTTGCGGACGGGCCAGTCGGCGGGCATTCGCCCGCGCGCGGGCGGCCCGGGCGCCGAGCCGCCGGCCGGTGGCCGCGGCGGACGAGGCGGCGAGCGCGCCAATTGGGACGCGCCGTACATCGTCAGTCCCCACAACGCCACGCGGCTGTACTGGGGGTCGAACTTCCTCTATCGGACCGACGATCGCGGCGATTCGTGGGCCCGCGTGAGCCCCGACCTTTCGCGCAATCTGGATCCGGTCGAGATTCCCATCATGGGCAAGCTCTGGGATCCGGCCAAGACGGTGTCCTGGAACCGGGCGACGACTTCGCTCAGCAACATCGTGACGATCGACGAATCGCCGTTGCTCCAGGGGCTGCTGTACGTTGGCACGGACGATGGCCTGCTGCAGGTGAGTGAGGACGGCGGCAAGGCGTGGCGGCGAGTGGAGGCGTTCCCCGGTGTGCCGCCCGGCACCTACGTCACCGACGTGTTCGCCTCGCCTCGCGATTCCAACGTCGTGTTCGTGGCGCTCGCCGACTGGCAGCGCGGCAACTACAAGCCATTCCTCCTGAAGAGCGCCGACCGCGGCCGCACCTTCACGTCCGTGGCCGGCAACCTGCCGGACCGCCATCCGGTCTGGTCCGTCATTCAGGATCACGTCAACGGCGACCTGCTCTTCGCCGGCACCGAGTTCGCGCTGTTCTTCTCGGTGGACGGCGGACAGCGCTGGGTGCAGTTGCGCGGCGGCCTTCCAGTCGCGCAGATCCGCGACATGGAAGTGCAGCGGCGCGAGACCGACCTCGTGCTCGGGACGTTCGGGCGCAGCTTCTACGTGCTCGACGACTACAGCGCGCTGCGAGAAGTCAGCGCGGCCGCGCTTGCCGAAGAGGCGCGGCTCTTCCCGCTCCGCCACGCGTACCAGTTCCCGATGCGCAACCAGATCCGCGCCGTGGAAAGCGACTGGACCGCCGACAACCCGTCGTCCGGGGCCCTGCTCACGTATCACGTGCGCGACACGTACCCGGCCGACGTGACGCTGGCTGTGCGCATCACCGATCCGTCCGGCCGGCAGGTGCGGCGATTGCCCGTGGACAAGACCGCGGGCCTGCGGCGCGTGGCCTGGAACCTCAATGGCGACCCGTCCCCGGAACAGTTGCAGCAGGCCCAGGCTGGCGGCCGCGCCGGCGGGGCCGGTGGTGGCGGTGGACGCGGCGGGCGCGGAGGGGGCGGAGGGCCGCAGGGCGCTCCCGTTGCGCCGGGCCGCTATTTCGCGCAGCTCGTCAAGATTACCGGTGAAACCGCGACGCCCGTGGGGCCCGTGCAGTCGTTCATGGTGATGCCACTGCCGAACTGATCGAGCGGGCGTGAGGTCGACCGACCGCGGCGGGATGCGACGATCACGCCCGCATGAGGCTCGCGGCGCGTTCGGCAATTGCCGCGATGGTCTTCGACGGGTTGAGGCCGATCGCTCCGGGGATGATCGATCCGTCCACCACGAAGAGATTCGGGTACCCGAACACTTCTCCGCGATGGTCGACGACGCCGTGCGCGACGTCGTCGGCCATGCGGCAGCCCCCTAGCGGATGCGGCGTCACGAGCTGCTTGAACCACGTCCACAGCACGGGCGCCAGGGGCCGGCCGCGCGTCGCCTGAGCCAGTTGGCAGTGCATCTCGTGGATCGCGTCGATCACCTGCCGTGAGGCCTTCGCGTTCCAGTCGAGCTTCAGCCGTTTCTGCCACGGCGCGACCAGCCGGCGTCCGAGATACAGCCGGCCGTTGCCCGCATCCACGCTCTGGCCGAACCACGGCATCATGTGCTCGATCTTGCCTTGTCGTCCCAGTGCCCACGCGATGCTGAAGACCATCAGGCTGAAGGTGAGGTTGCGGACGTCGAACTTGAGCTTCGATTCCATCACGCCGCGGAGGAACTCCGGGAAGCCGCCATCCTGAATGATGAACCGGTTGCCGCGGACGCCGCCGTCGAGGAAATCGTTGGCCGCCGTGATCGTGGGGCCGTGGGTCGGATTCACGACCATCTCCTGGACCGCGACGGTCATGAAGTCGCCGTTGGCGCTCCAGCCATGGCCTAGTGTCGGGCTGATACCGGGTAGCGTCCGGTGCTCGTCGCGACAGCGCAGGAGGAGTTCGGTGGATCCGAGCGACCCCGCGGCGATGATCACGCGATCGGCGGCGACCGAGCCGGGAATCAGCCGGCCTTGCTCGATGCGGTCGAAGTGCACCTGGTACCCGGCGCCGTCCGGGCTGATCGACCGCACGAGATGCAGCGGACGCACATCGGCGCCGAGTGTCTCCGCCCGCGCGAGGTAGTTCAGGTCGAGCGTGTTGCGCGCCGTCGTCGGGCAGCCGAGGTAGCAGTCTCCGCAGTGCACGCACGTGCCTTGTGTCCGGCCGTGTTCGTTCGTCCACGGCTTGGAGTGGCGGACGTCGAACTTGCCGTCCAGCCCGTGATGCCACTCGTCGTCGAACGTGATGGCGAGCGGCAGGGAGCGGAAGCGATCCTCGTGGCCGATGGCCGCCGCTCCCTGTCGAACCAGCTTCAGACGTTCGTGAATCTGGCGATCCGGCACTGGCCGTGGCTTGAGCATGTCGTCGACACGTGCGTAGTACGGCCGAAGCTCGTCGTACGTGATGTCGGCCGGCCAGCCGTTCTCGAAATGCTCCCTGGGGGCCTCGAGCTGGACGTTGGCGTAGATGAGCGAGCCGCCGCCTACACCCGCTCCCATGGCGACCGAGACGCCGCGCTGGATGCGGAAGTCGAGCCAGCCGTTTCGCTTGGCCGGATTGGTGACGTCCCAGACCCACGGGTCTCCTGGCGCGCGCGGAAACGTCTCGGCGCTCCATCGCCGCCCGCGCTCGAGCACGAGCACGCGCTGTCCAGCTTCCGAGAGCCGGCACGCGGTGACGGCGCCGCCGAATCCGCTTCCTACGACGATGACATCGAAAGGTTGGGCCATCCTGAGGTTGGGGAAAGATATCCCAACCGGCGTCCGGGCGGCGCGGTGGCGCCGGCGCGGAACGCTATGCGCAGAAGGAACACACGCGCTGAAAGGCGCGGAAGCCCACGATCTCTACGTCGGGAGACAGGTAGCCGGCTTTGACCGGCTCCTGACGGAGGAGGTCCGTGCTCAGGTACTTCTTGTTGCTGTCGGCGAACACGGTGGCGACCACCGACTGAGGGCCCAGACGATTCTGCACCAGAAGCGCGCCGAGCAGGTTCGCCCCGGACGAAATGCCGACCGCCAGGCCGTTCTGAGCGAGCTGCTGGGACATGAGGATCGCGTCGCCGTCGGACACAGAAATCACGTCGTCGACCTCGTCGAGCTTCATGATTGCCGGGATGAACTCGTCGGACACGCCCTGA
>Ga0105107_10001172_pt1 | contig 17079 bp, 15 predicted proteins | sample PPLLaktember2015_6_FD_79335 | JGI IMG/M metagenome (GOLD analysis project Ga0105107, IMG submission 79335) | Freshwater sediment microbial communities from Prairie Pothole Lake near Jamestown, North Dakota, USA - PPLs Lake P8 Core (1) Depth... | ecosystem: Environmental > Aquatic > Freshwater >...
CGGCTTAAAGGGAAATGGATAGTGTTTCACACTAGCGATTTCTATAGATCAAGTGCTCCATCCATAGGAGGGTCGACGAAAGTCTCGTCCGCGCCAAAAGCCAACCTGCAAAAACGCCTAAAGCATTGGAGCTTGCATCTAACGCTTCCATCGACCGGTAGCCGCTTGCACCTTGAAAGAGTTCAAGCGCCACTCCCAGCAGGATCAAACTCAAGCCAAGACGGAGATAGCTTTTTCCGGGCCGGTAAATGAACCCGAACCAGAGCATGATCAACGCGTAGGCGAGGAAATGCGACATTTTGTCAGCCAATGGCCATTCGGGCAACTCAGGGGGGGAGGGGTTCACAGACTGATAGATCAGCAAGCAGACCGCAAACCAACCCAAAGGCAGCCACACTTTCAACAGACGAAGTGATTTCATCGGAACAGAGCCTGATTCGCGTATGGTCTCACACTCGTAACTTCATTAATTTCTTGACAAAATGCATAACCCACTGTAGCTTGATCTCCCATGGCGAAAAGGGCCCCAACAGAAAACAGGACTTCTCCCAAAGGAGCGTCGACCCATGACCTTGACGAAAGATCACATTGTAAATTCGATTTGCCGTCAACTCGACATTCCGAAGAAAAAATCCGCTGATCTCCTCGAGTCTCTTTTGGAAATGATTCAGCAAAATCTGCAGAGCGGGGAAGATGTTTTGATAAGCGGCTTCGGAAAGTTCTGTGTCAAGAACAAGAATGCACGCAAAGGAAGAAATCCCGCAACCGGGGAGGACCTGATGCTCGGGTCAAGAAGGGTAGTTACTTTCAAATGCTCCCCTATTCTACGAACGAGAGTGAACTCACAAGGGAAATGAAAGGGCCCTCGCGGTTTGAGATCCTAGGCTTTCCTCGCACACTCCTTGACGTCTCGCACACAGGGGAGGCACTCCTGGCTTTTTGGCTCGCTCTCCCAGATAGCGATGCGCACGCCCCTTTCGCAATCTGCATCAAAAAATACGCTTTCTCAAGGATTCTCGATCTTATACCGACACGGTGAAAGGAGTGTCAAATCCTTTCATCACTTGAGTGTAACATCATAGGATTTCACTCTCATTTGTACTATTTAATTTGTGATATGACTACCCGTAGGATCTGAGGCGGAACTCTCTCACTCTGCTCATCCCTGTCGCCCAAGGCCAAAGGCCCTGGAAGTGGCAAATCTTGAAAGCTGCTATCCTGTGGTTAAATTTTGTCAAACTGATGCCCCGAACTCAAGGGGCCTTGCGATTCTAATGCATTAACGATTGCGCTGGAGCTTTTATGACTTCCCTTTTTCGTATTCTCATAATGGTGCTTTTTGTCGTTGCTCTTTCGGTCCCTGGCTCAGCCCAGGGCTCCCTTCCAACAATCAATATCAACGTCAAACAATTCATTCTTAAGAACGGCATGCTCTTTCTCGTTGTTGAACGGCATTCCACCCCGCAGGTTGCCTGTCATCTTTCGATACGTGCGGGATCCGCATTGGAGGAACAGGGTAAAACCGGGATCGCTCACATGCTTGAGCACATGATGTTCAAGGGCACAAAGAATTTTGGGACCATGGATCCAATTAAGGATCAAGCTTTGCAGGATCAGATTGAGGCGGCTTACCAGGTAGTCCTTTCCGAGGAGAGGAAGCGAAATCCTGATCGCTCCCTAATCCAGGCTAAACGCAAGGAAATGGAACGGCTGCGCTTGGAGGTGCAAAAAATCTATGTGCCCCAGGCCTTCTCCTCCCAGTTGGGGAAGAATGGGGCTGTGCGTGTGAATGCCTTCACCAGCAAGGATGAAACACAGTACTTCATGTCGGTTCCTTCAGATATGGTCGAACAGTGGTTTTCCATCGTCAGCGAGCAGCTCTTTGAGCCCGCCTGGCGGGAGTTCTACGTTGAAAAAGAAGTCATCCAGCGGGAGTGGGCTTTCCGTTACGTGAACAATCCGGACGGCGCAGCCTGGCTGGACCTTCATGCCACAGCCTACACCGCGCATCCCTACCGAAATCCCACTATCGGATGGAAGTCCGACATGGAAAAGTTCAACACAAAAGATGCTGAGAGGTTTCACGGCACTCACTACCATCCGGCTAACGCCGTGGCCGTTCTCGTCGGTGACATCTCCCTGGAGAAAGCGAAACAGTTTGCCGAGATTTATTTTGAACGGTATCCTGCCGGAAGGGCAGCCCCTGAAACCGTCACTCAAGAGCCTCCTCAGAGCGGCCCCAGGAAAAGCGTCCGGTTTCTGAAAGGGGCCAGAACGCCCGGCGTGCTCGTCGGCTTTCACGGAGCTCGCATGGGAACGCAGGACTTCGATGCCCTCGACGCCCTGACCATGGTTCTCAGTCACGGCCGCGGCGCCCGGATGCCCCAGGAGGTCGTCAACAAAGGTTTGGCGGTTGACGCGTGGGCGCACAATCTAGACAACCGCTACGCTGGGATGCTCATCCTTGGAGGCTCTCCCAACGAACCGGAAGAGATGAAGAAGGGAAGCTTGAGCGAGGAAGAGGAGCGACAGGTTCACCTGCGGGCCTGCGAAAATCTTGAGAAGATCCTACTGGCCCAACTTGAGAGATTGAAAACAGAACCAATCTCCAGCCGGGAACTCGAACGAATCAAGAAATTGAACCATCGCGATTTCATGGAACGCCTGAAAACCAATGAATCCATGGCCATGGCCCTTGCGACCACGGAAGTCCAGACGGGATGGCCCTATCTTCTTTCCTACCTCGATCGAATCGACAAGGTCACTCCCGAAGCGATTCGGGAGGTGGCGAATCGAACCGCTACGGAAGAAAACAGGACGACGGTTTTCGTCATTCCGGGCGGCAGACCAGAAAAACCCCCGCAGGCTTACGAAGAAGTCAGGTCCCTCAGCGGTTCTTCTGCAAGGATGGACTTCACGCCAAAGGACTTCACGGATCGATCCAATTATCCCGCCCCGCAGGGCTGGAAACACCCTCTTTCCTTTGAACGCGAGCCCAAAAAGATTCTTTATGAGAAAGCCGAGGTTTCCACCGTTGAAGGAGTGCCTGTTTTTTACTTGCCGGATACAAGCCTTCCTCTGGTGGATCTCACTTTCTTGTTCAAAGCGGGCAGCGTGGATGTGAGCGACGGGAAGATGGGATTGGCCCAGATTCTTAACGACACCTTGATCCACGGAGGTGCCGGCGAGCGCTCCCCGCAGGAACTCGCCATGGTCTTGGATGAAAATGCCATTCGGTTGTCTTTCTCGGTCAACGAAGAAGACACGGTGGTGAAGCTTTCCGTGCTCAAAGGGGACTTGGACAAGGGTCTGGCTTTGCTCCTGGACGTCCTGAGCCGTCCGAGATTCGAGGAGCCCGTCGTCCAGGTGTCGAAAGAACAGCTTCTCACGGCTCTAAAGCGCCAGGGGGAAGACGCTCGATCCGTCAGCAGACGCGAAGCCGTGATCTGGCATTTCAGAGGACATGTCTACGGCCGCGACCCGCTTGGAGCCTTGGCGACCATTCCCGGCATAACGCGGGACGAGATTGGAGACTTCCTGAAAAGGTATTTTGTCCCCTCTAACATGGTCGTTGCCGTTGCCGGCGATATTGAGAAATCCGTGGTGCTCGGATCGCTCGGAAAGCTTCTTCGATCTCTACCCGAAAGAAAAGCACCGGAACGAGAACTCGCTGAGCCCCCTCCAACAGGTCCTGTGCTCGCCCTTGTTCATAAGCCCGGCCAGGTTCAGTCCCAGGTGAGCCTTGCTTTGCGAGGTGTTCGGAGAACCCATCCGGATTTCTGGAAGCTCAGCCTGCTCATGAACCTGTTCGGCGGAGGGGACTCCTTGCTTTATACCCGGTTGAGAGAGGACTTGGGCCTTGTGTATGCCGCCTTCTTTACCCAGTCCTACAAGTGGCAGGCTGGAACCCTCCTAGGATACATCGGCTGCAAGGGGGATAAGACCTCACAGGCCATTGAAGAGACCGTGAAGATCATGAACTCGCTTCACCGGGAAGTCCCGGCAGGCGAACTGGAACAGAAGCGGATGGACGTGCTCAACAGTTTTGTTTTCAACGTGGACACTCCTTACGAACTGGTGGAAACTTATGGACGCTACCGGCTGCGGGGTGAACCGCTGGACACCCTTGACAGAATCCAGGAAGCTTACATCCAAGCGAAGCAGGAAGAACTCCAGTCTCTTTCCGCAAAATTCCTGGATCCTCGCCTCTTGCAGATCGTTGTGGTCGGCGACAAAATGACGCCGGTGAACAGAGAGGACGGCCAGGTGATCAGCCTAGAGGAAGATCTCAAAGCTCTTGCCAAGAAACTTGATCTCCCATACACGGATCTGCCCTTAAGGTAAGCAAGGAGCACAAAGCAGAGCGCCCCAGAGCGGGTGAGCTAATTCGTTGACACGCTCTCGTCTTTCTCTTATACTCTCAACAATCGTTAGGACGCCTCATTCATGTACCTGTTTTGCACAAGGGGCACCTCCTTGTCTTGTTCCAAGAAACGCCTCTTAAAACATCCAGTCACTTTCCTCCCTCTTCTGTTTCTATTTTCATGCTCATCCTTCAGCTCCCAGCGGTCGATAGATTCTGTTTCAGCCACTTGGCTTTCGAAGGACGGACCTCCGCCAACGGTGGCGGTCATGCCTTTCGACAATCTGACTTCCGACGAAGAGATGGGGTCCCTGGTTCGAAAGAGTTTTTACAACCACTTCAGCTCCAAGAACTTCAAAGATATAGAACTGAGGACCGTGGATCGAGCTCTGGAGTCCATTCAGAGGACTCAAGCAGGGGCCTGGCGGGAAGTCCCTCCTGAAACCCTCGGGAAATATCTCCATACCGATTACGTGATTTACGGAAAAGCCAAAGACTATCAGAAGCTCTTCTTTGGGGTTTACTCCCAGCTTGTGCTCACCGTAGAAGTGGAGATGGTGGATTGCAGGAATGGAACGGGCGTTTGGTGGAAGACGCTAACCAAGCGCTCCCATGAAGGAGGAATCCCCATTGAAGTCTGGAGCCTCATGTCTGCGACCGTCAGGTCCGGGCTCCACCTGCAAAGGGAGAAGACGATCGATCTCATTGAGGGGATCAGCAGAGACCTGGTGGCTGAGATCCCTGAGCCTGCCGCATCCCCCGGAGGTCCCTTGTCCGTGAACATTCAAATTGCCGCCTTCCTCGAAAAAAGCCGGGCCGCCGCCACGGTCGAGGAGTGCAGGCGCATCGGTTTTGAGCCGAGGGTCGAATCGGTTCAAATCACCGACCGGACCTGGTACCGCGTCGTTCTTGGGCCGTACCGCGAAATCCCGTCTGCAGAAAGAGACAAGAAGCTCATAGCGGAGAGGACAACGTTTCAGCCTATCTTTGTTCACCATTCCCCTGGAAGCCAGGAAGCGTCGCCCCAGTGAAAAGGGTGAAAAGGACTCACGCTTTCAATAAACATTCCAGGATGTCCTTTGCGATTGTCGAGGTCACTCCGGCATTTCGTTCCACAATGGCCTTGTTTTTCGCGCCGATACTTGCGCTCAGAGCGCTGTCCGAAAGCAAGCGATAGGCCTGCGCAGTGAGTTCTTCTCCGTTTTTCACTTGAATCGCCCCACCCTCCTTCAACATCCATCGGGCGATGTCCCGGAAATCGCTCATGTCCGGCCCGAAAAGAACCGGCTTTCCGGCCGCCGCAGGTTCCACAGGGTTTTGGCCGCCTTTGGGGACCAGGCTTCCGCCTACATAGGCGAGGTCTCCGAACTCATACAGGGAACCGAGCACGCCGAATTCGTCCACCACCGCCACGTCATAGCGCTCTTGAGGGAGTGACGAATAGAATACGACCTGGAACGGATCTCGTATAAACACCCGGCGAACTTCCTCGGCCCGGTGAGGATGGCGGGGAGCGACAATGAGCTTTAATTCGGGCAGGGATTGACGGAGTTGGACGAACATCGTCCTGAGGATCCTTTCCTCCCCTTCGTGGGTGCTGCCCGCCACCAGCACCCTTTCTCCCTTTTGAATTGCCAGCCTCGCCCTGAGCTGCTCCAACTGTGCCGGCCGGCTTGCCATCTTTGCCGCGTCGAACTTGACATTGCCGGGCTCTGCCAGTTTTTCAGGATTCACCCCAAGTTTTCTGAAGGATTCCGCATCGAAAAGCGATTGGGGGTAGACTCGTAAAAAGGTGTTCAGCGCGGGGGAGAAAAGCCTCTTCGCTTGACTATATCTCTTAAAAGAACCAGGAGACAAGCGTGCATTGATCAGGAACGAGGGGACGCGCTGCCGCCGGATCTCAGCCATGAAACCGGGCCAGATGTCGGTTTCCACGAGCACAAACATGGACGGCTTAAGGTTGGCAAAACAGCGGCGCACGGCAAAAAGGAGATCCAAGGGGAAATAGAACAAGCCGTCCAAAGACCCTTCCAGCTTATTCTTCGCTGCCTCGTGCCCGCTCAGGGTGGACACCGAGAGATAGAGCCTTGCCGGTTTGATTCGCGCATGGAGTTCCCTGATCAACGGAACAGCGGAAAACACCTCCCCGACCGAGAGGGCGTGCACCCAGAGCGCTTTCTCACTCCCTCGGGCCGCCCCGCCCGTTGAAGGGGAAGGTTCGGGAGAAGGTTGGAAACCCAGCCGAGGCAACAGGGTGGTTCGTCGTTTTCTCTTGATCAAAAGGATGGGGGAAAGCGCGAGCAGGACAGGCGGAAAGAGCACATTCATTCCCATCTGATATATTCCCAGCAATAGCCACTCCCCCCACCGGAGGCTTAAAGATCCCGCTCTTTCATTCTTGTTCACGCTGTCCTGCCCCTGATTTCCTTTCAGCATCTATGCGAACTACGGCGTCCACCACTTGCTCCACCGTGATTCTGTTCATGCAGGCCATGGGATCGAGCTCTGAGGTCTTGCAGGATCTGCTGAAACAGGGACTGCAGCTCACGCCAGCTCGGAGAACCAAGTGGCCTCTCCCGTAGGGGCCCGTGCGCCACGGTGCGGTGGGACCGAACAATGCGACCACGGGCGTTCCCACGGCCGCAGCCAGATGCATGGGCCCGGTGTCGGTTGAGACCACCACGCTCGCGGAACGATACACGGCAGCAAGGACCTTGAGCGTTGTTCGCCCATCAAGGCGAATCACCGAAGGGGCAAGCGGCCCGGCCAATTGATCAATGAGAGGACGATCCTCCTTGCTCCCCGTGAAAACGACCTGGAAGCCGTTCTTCAAAATGCGCTCAGCAAATTCTCTGAACCGCTCCGCAGCCCACAACTTGGTCGGCCACTTGGCCACGGGGTTGATCGCGACAAAGGGTTGATCCGGCCGAAGCCCGCTGGCCGCCAGAAGCTCTTCAGCCGCTCTTTGCTCTTCTTTCTCAATGGGGAGGTCATAGAGGACTTGCACGGTAGGAATGCCGAGTGCTTGAAGGAGAATCAGTCCACGATCCAGGGCGTGTATCTCCATGGAAACGGCGGGAATCCGCTCGTCCAAAAAAAAATGACTCTTTTCGGAATGCTCCATCCCTTGACCGAAGCCCGCCTTGCGCCGGCCTTTCGCAAGAAAGATCCACAGGCTGCTCTTGAGCAACGCCTGGAAATCAATGATCAGGTCGTAGCGTGTATCGCGGAGTTGCAGGAGCAGGCTAAAGAAAAGCCTCCCAGCAGAGGAAAGTCTACCGGCCTTCAGAAGCTTGATAAACTCCCTCCTCCGCCAAACCAGAGCTCGACGCAGGGCGGCGTGCCCCTGAACTAGATCCGCTGCGGCCTCCTCGACAAGCCAATCAATCTGAGCATCGGGATAGTGCCGGCGCAGTGAAGTGAGAGCGGGAAGGGTGTGAATGACATCTCCGATGGCACTCAGCTTTACAATCAGGATCTTCATGGTAGCCGCGTGGTCCCGCACCTCCGGCGCTCATCTCTCACAAGGCCAGGAACAGCCTTACATGCGCAGATACAGCTCCCTTGCCTTTTCCGGGGTCATGATCTTCTTCCAATCAGCACCCAGGGCATTTTGCCAGAGCGGATCAAGGCTCAAGGCCACACGAATCATCTCCGACATCCGTTGCTCCGCAAGCCCTTTCGTCATGTCGCGAGGGAGAGGAATGCGGTGTTTGGCCACCATTTCCTTAAATTCACGCACCTCCACCGGGTAATATTCCTCAAGATGGTTGAAGATGACGCAATTGCCGATGCCGTGGCGCGCGCCCAGGACATAGGACAGGCCGTATCCCAGGGCATGGCAGACTCCCACCTGAGAGTAGGCAATACTGAGTCCTCCGAAGTAGGAAGCGATCATGAGCTTCTCATCCGCTACCTCCTCGTCCACCCCCCCTAGAAAGACCTCCCGGCAAAGGTCCATGGACTTCTCCGCATAAGCGCGGCTGTACTCGTTGATAAAGGTCCCACGCAATGCTTCGGCGGCATGAATGTAGGAGTCCATGGCCGTGTAGAATCGCTGGTCTGCAGGGGCCCCTGCCAGCAGGTCCGGATCGAGGATGATTTGATCAAAAGGCGTGAAGTCGGAATTGATTCCAAGTTTGCGCTCCGGACCGGTCAGCACCGCAGTTCGTGACACCTCCGCGCCGGTTCCTGCCAAGGTGGGAAGGCCCACATGGTACACGGCCCGATTTTTCACCAAATCCCAGCCCTGATAGTCCGCTGAAGACCCGGGATTCGCAAGCATCACGGACACCGCCTTTGCAATGTCCATGGTGCTTCCGCCGCCGATGCCCACAAGGGCATCCGGCAAGCGGCTTGAAAAGGATCGCACCCGCTCCGTCAATTCATCCACGTACTTGGTTTTGGGCTCAACATCGACATTGACGAAAACGAGAAGATCCTCCTTCTCCGTCGGGAGCTTGGAGATGAAAGGCTTCCCTTTGTGAACGTCATCAATCATGAACACCATTGGCGAACCGGTGCGTCGAGATCGAAGCACGTCACCGACTTGTGCGTAGCTGCCACGACCAAAAATGAGGTAAGGCACGATTCGAAGATTCCGGTACATAAAACCTCTCTTATCATGATGTGAAACGGGTCTTGCCCTGGACTCGATCGCCAAGGGGCCTGTTCACGAGGGAAAGGGAACAGACCTGTCTTGCCGGAGAAATCGTGGCTATTAAGACTGAACAGGTTTTTTTTGTCAAGTGAAACCCCCAGGTTGAATCCACCGCCTAATTTCCGGAGCGTAACCCGGGAGCAAGTTACCTGTAATCCCTGATCACCAGCAAGGCGTCAGATGCAAGGCGTTAAAAAGCGACGAGCGAGGCGTATATAACCATACGCTGCAAGGAGGAGCGAGCGAAGGCAATACGCAGATCATGCCTTGATGGTGATACAAGACGAGTTCCTTCTTGCAATCCCATCTCCTGTGGAGTAAGAATTCTCCATATTTCATTCCCAACCCCCTGCTGTGACGCCTGGGGGTTTGTTGTTCGGTCTCTCTTTATGCTCAGTACCATTTATTACGGATGGTGGGTCGTCCTCGCATGCTTCATCATCAACCTCTATGTGGGTGGCATCATCTTCTTCAGCTTCACCGCTTTCTTCGAGCCCATCCAGCAGGAGTTCGGTTGGAGCTACACTCAGATCTCGCTTGCCACAAGCCTCCGTGGGCTCGAAATGGGCATCTTTGCGCCCATCGTGGGATTCCTCGTCGATCGATTTGGTTCCAGAAAACTGCTGCTGGGCGGCAGCGTCATCATCGGCATCGGCCTGGTTGTTTTGAGCTTCACTCAGTCGTTGCTCATGTTCTACCTGTGCTTTCTCTTCATTGCCCTAGGCGCAGGCGGATGCACGAGTGTGGTCACCATGACGGCCGTGGCGGTCTGGTTTAGAAAAAACGTGGGGCTGGCTTTTGGGATCATGGCTTCGGGGTTTGGGGCCGGAGGGCTGACTGTTCCACTTATTGTGTTCCTGATTGATGAGGCCGGATGGCGATTGACCCTGGTGCTTCTGGGCGTGGGCATGTGGTTATTAGGTGTTCCCCTGTCCCTCACCGTGCGGGATAGACCTGGGGAAATAGGACTGAGCCCGGAAGGAGCGGATGAGGAATCCTCTCAGACCGTTGCGGAACAAGAGAGTCTTCGAAGAAGAAAGGGGGGGTTCTTCGAGATGATCAAAACCCGGTCCTTCCTGTACCTGAACATTGCTGAAACCGCACGCATGATGTCGGTCACCGCCGTGGTCATCCACATGATGCCCTATCTCAGCAGCCTTGGAATACCAAGAGCAACCTCCGGCGCCGTGGCCGCAGCATTGCCACTGGTCAGCATTGCAGGGCGATTCGGTTTTGGGTGGTGGGGCGACCGTTTTGACAAAAGGATCGTCATGGCGACAACCTTTATCATGATGAGCGCCGGGGCCTTTGCCTTTTGCTATGTGGGCTCCGTAGGCGTCCTGCTGATCTTCCTGCTTCTCTTCGCGCCGGGCTTTGGCGGGAGCATGGTTCTGCGGGGCGCCATTCTTCAAGAGTATTTTGGAACGGCTTCCTTTGGGAAGATGATCGGCATCGTGATGGGCTCTGCATCCATTGGAGGAATTGTCGGCCCCACCCTGGCAGGATGGGCCTTCGACACGACGGGCAGTTATACGTTGGTCTGGTACGGCCTTTGCGTAATTACAGGAGCCGCCATTTTTCTGATCATGAAAATGAAATCTGCCCTCCCTCCTTCAGGGAGTGCCTTGAATTAGCTGGTCGCTGCTCTTATGATGGAATCATTGGTATACGATTAACTCCCTCCCTTCAAATCCAGAGGGAAAGAGCAACGGAGGGGATTGATGACTGCAAGTGCATATGACGTCATTATTCTGGGAACTGGGCCGGCGGGGCTACAAGCGGCCATTCACGCGGTGCGCTCAAAGACTTCGGTGCTCGTCCTGGGTAGGCAACACAAGAGCAGTCTTTATCGGGCCCACATTGAAAACTACTGTTGCCTGTCCAAGGTGGACGGCGAAACCCTTCTCCAGGACGGGAGGAAGCAGGCGGAGCGCTTCGGAGCGAGATTTCTGGATGAAGATGCGGTCGAGATCAAGCAGGCAGATTCACGGTTTCATATCAAAGCCGAAAGCGGTCTCGATCTCCAGTGCAGCGCTCTTGTCTTTGCGTTGGGGGTTTTCCGCAATAAGCTGAATGTGCGCGGGGAGAAAGAACTTCTGGGTCGTGGAGTCAGTTATTGCGTCGACTGCGATGCGAATTTCTACCGGGATGAACCTGTTGCCGTGGCAGGATCTGAAAGCGCTGCCTTGACCGGTGCACTCACACTCCTTTTCTACACTCAAGAGGTTCATCTGGTTTGCTTAAAGCTGGAGGCGACAGAAGCGCTTGCAAAGCAAATCAGGGAAAGCCCGATTCACCTCCATGAGGGACGCAAGGTCGAGCAGATCCTCGGTGAAAAAGCCGTCGAGGGGCTGCTTCTAGACGATGGAAACACCTTGAACGTGAAGGGCGTTTTCATAGAACTCGGAGCCAAAGGCGCGATTGAACTAGCCGGAACCCTTGGAGTGGCAATGGATCCTGAGTCCTTCAAGTATATCGTGACGAATAAGAAACAGGAAACCAACATCCCTGGAGTTTACGCGGCTGGAGACATCACCGGTCCACCCTGGCAGATGGCCATTGCTGTAGGGCAGGGGTGCGTGGCCGGCCTGGAAGCCGCATCTTATGCCAAGAAGTTTAGGTAGCGGGACCTAATAGCGATAATGTTCTAGAAAAAAGCCGCTCCTCCGGTGAAAACCGGAGTCCAGGTATTTTGTGAGTTTATGAGTCCATGGATTCCGGCTTTCGCCGTAATGACGGAAAAGGGCTCTTGAGATATTTCATCAATCTGTGAAAGAGGCTTGGCCGAAATAAGAACTTTTCCCATGAAATATACCCATCTTTTTTCACCCATTCAGATCAAAACCATGGTCCTTAAGAACCGCATCGTGATGACCGCCATGCACCTCGGATACACCCCCGGGGGCACAGTCACGGATCGCCTGGTGGACTTCTACGCCCTGAGAGCGAGGGGTGGTGCGGGTCTCATCATTGTTGGCGGCTGCACCATCGACCCCTGGGCAGGCATGGCCGACATGATCTCCATTATGGATGACACGTTTCTCCCGGGACTCGAGGGACTGACGCGTGCGGTGAAAGCCGAAGGCGCTGCAATTGTGGCTCAGCTTTACCAAGCCGGCCGCTACGCACACTCTTCCATGATCGGAGGCAGAAAGCCTTTTTCCGCCTCAGCCGTGCGCTCCAGGTTCACAGGAGAAACACCCCGAGCCCTCGACATCGAAGAAATCCCTGGGGTCCAGGATAAATTTGCTGAGGCCGCCCTTCGCGCGAAGAAGGCCGGGTTCGATGCGGTGGAAATTCTTGGAAGTGCTGGATACCTGATCAGCCAGTTCTTTTCCCCTCTGACCAACCTTCGAGAAGATCGATACGGCGGCACCTTTGAAAACCGAATGCGCTTCGGCACTCAGGTTGTGGAAAAAGTGCGAAACGCGGTGGGATCCCGTTATCCTATCCTCATGCGTCTGGCAGGAAACGACTTCATGTCGGGAAGCAACACGAACCGGGAAGCCCGGATCTTCGCTTCGGAGCTCGAAAAAGCAGGCGTGGACTGCTTCAACGTCACGGGCGGATGGCATGAAACCCGCATCCCGCAGTTGACCATGCATGTCCCTCGCAAAGCCTTTACCTATCTGGCGCAGGGCATCAGGAGCGCTGTTTCGGTCCCCGTGATTGCAAGCAACCGCATCAATGACCCGGGTCTGGCCGAAGAGGTGCTCAAAGAGAGTCAGGCCGATTTGGTCACCATGGCAAGATCTCTTCTGGCAGATCCTGACCTGCCCAGCAAGGCCCTCCAGGGGAAAGAGCACCTGATCGTCCATTGCATTGCCTGCAACCAGGGATGTTTCGATCGCGTGTTTCAGCGTGAGCCGGTCACCTGCATGGTGAACCCAGCAGCAGGGATGGAAAAGGAGTTCCCGGTCACCCCCGCTTCTAAAAAGAAAAAGGTCCTGATCATCGGCGGCGGACCGGCAGGCATGAAAGCCGCAGTGACGGCCTCAGACCGAGGGCACCAGGTGATCCTTGTGGAAAAAAGCAGCCGACTGGGCGGGCAGCTTCTTTTAAACGAGAAGATCCCCGGCCGAGAGGAAATCCTCCTTGCTGCTGGAGATCTGGAAGACAATCTGAAAGCCCGTCCTGTGGAAATCCTCCTCGGCAAAAAGGCGGACGAAGCCTTCATCAGGGAGGCATCGCCCGATGCCCTTGTCGTGGCCACGGGAGCGACTCCCCTGCTTCCCGGCATCCCGGGTATCAACCATTCCAAAGTGGTCTTCGCATGGGACGTTCTCGCAGGCAAAGCCACGGTGGGGAGAAGAAGCATCATTGTGGGAGGGAATGCCGTCGGGCTTGAGACGGCTCTTTATCTTGCCCACAAAGGGACTCTTTCTCCGGAAGTCCTTCACTTCCTCATGGTCAACAACGCGGAATCTCCAGAAACGATCGAGGAACTGCTCAACCACGGAAACAAGGAAGTCTGCGTTGTGGAAATGACGAGGAAGGTGGGTCAGGATATCGGAAGCTCCACCCGGTGGACCGTGATGGCGGAATTGAAACGCCTCGGAGTGAAGGTGATTACCGGAGCCAAAGCGATTGAAGTCACTGAGGTCGGTCTGAGAATTCAGAAAGAAGCCAGAGACCAACTCCTGCCTGCTGATTCTGTCGTCATTGCCACAGGGTCAAAATCGGAAAACGCGCTCGCCTCCCTCAAGGATCTGGTCCCTGAGCTCCATGTCATCGGCGATGCAAAGAAGCCCCGCAACGCCTTGGAGGCCATCAGGGAGGGATTCTTGATCGGCTTTGGAATCTAAAGTGAAAATCGTCGTCTCCTCCCTTAAACACCGGTAGGCTCTCTCACAGTGAATATCCATTCTTTTGGAAGATTTCTTTTCCTTGTTCTCATTCCTTCCTGCAGTTGTGATCCACACCGATTATCCATCCGGACTTTGACTTCACAACCTCATGGACCGGCTTTGTCCTTGCCCACAAAACCGAATTCCCTATAATCCGCGTGCGAAAAGGGGGGTTTTGCACGATCATGCAACACGCCCTCCTATTTCAGACAGAAAAACCGTTTGGCCTTTTCACCTTCCCTGCGGCGAATGGCGTTGCCGGCAGCAGATTGCGTTATGGGTTCCTTTCTTTTGGCTTCAGCCTGACTAAGGTCTTTGATCATCTCCTTGAGTTTCGCATCTAACTGATTTCGTATACTTTCTTCCACAATTAGCTCCTTTATCTCTTTGATGTGATGGCTTGAGAGTTTTTGCTATGATGTTGCCCATCACATCACACCAAAACAATCGGCTCCAGGGTTATTGCACTATTTGCATTCGAGTGTCAGCAGAACGCTATTTGACTCTTCGAAGCGTTGCACCTCTGATGCGGCTTCATGTCGAGGCTGCGGCCTCCCTGTTGCAGACGAGGATCCGTGGTCCGTCTGAAAACGCGACCTCCATTTTGTCATGAGAAGCACTTATCACAATGCCCATGCCAAAGGTCCTGTGGTCGATCACATCGTCATTCTTAAAAGATCCTGACATTCTGTAAGGCAGCGGCTTCTTTTCTTTGAACTTCTGAGCAAGCCTTTCGAACGTCTCTCTCGAATCCACTTCCTTTGTGCCGATCTGCTTCACGGAGGTTTTCTTGGTTGCCCTTTTTTTATCTGGGCGATACTTGTGCTCGCCTCCACACGTATGACACTTTACTCTTTCGACAATTCCCGCAGCGTTGTGGGCAACCACCACGTGGTCGAGTTCCATCTCGCATTTCGTGCACACTGTGATCACATTCTGAGCAACAGGTGTCCTATCTTTATCCTTTGTCATGTGTTATCCTTTCGCGCATCCGATCCTGATTCCTGGTTTTTAAATGAAAAGCGCGATTTCAAATTCGTCTTCTTTACTATTCATGGCTCTCCTCGATTCGAGGTGGCTCATTTCTGTCTTCCCATGCCTTCCATGAGCGTTTTTCCCCCGGCGTTGCTCAAGTGTTCGAATGGAAAGCCCGATCCTTTGATTCTTTTGGTGCGACATGAACAACCTTGGCTCCCATTTCATCCTTCATCCCAAACCTTCAAGGGTTGCCCTCTCTGTCTTTAGGCCGTTTCGGTGCCGGTCTCCCCAGGATTTTTTTCCAGTCGTTTCATGCTTAAGGAAATCCGTCTCTTCGCAACATCGACGCTTAAGACCATGGCGTCCACCATATTCCCGACGCTCAAGACCTGAGAAGGATGCTTGATCTTTTTTGTCCACGACATTTCAGACACTTGAATCAGGCCTTCGATACCTTTCTCCACCTCGACAAATGCCCCATACTCGGCCAGGCTCACTACCTTGCCTTTGAGTCTCGTAAGGATGGGGTACTTGTCCTCGGCCTCGGTCCATGGATCGGGATTCATCTGCTTGAGGCCGAGGGATACCCTTTCCTTCTCTCTATCAAAGTTAAGGACCTTAACTGTTATCTCATCACCGATTCGATACAACTCGGACGGATGACCTACTCTGCCCCAGGACATGTCCGTGATGTGAAGGAGACCGACGATTCCGCCCAGATCTACAAAGAGGCCGTAATCCTTGATGTTCGTGACGATTCCATCGAGAATGGCGTCCTTTTCAAGCAATCCGAGTGTTCTTTCGCGAAGTGCCTTTTGTTCCACCTCTAAGGCAGCACGACGAGACAGAACGATATTCTCCTCGCTCTTTTCATACTTCACGATCTTGAAATCATGCTCTGTTCCTATTAAGGTGCTTAAATCCCTGACGGGTCTCAGATCGGCCTGAGACCCAGGCAGGAATGCCTGCACGCCGATATCGACAGAAAGCCCTCCTTTCACCAGGGAAACGATTTTACCTCTGATGCTATTTTGCTTCTTAAAGGCTTCTTCGACTTTGTCCCACAGTTTAACTTTAGCAGCCTTTTCTTTAGAAAGAATAATACGGCCATCTTTATTTTCTTTGCGCACGAGGAGGACTTCGACCTGGTCACCCACTTTGGCTGTCACGCCTCCCCTAGGATCAGTAAACTCAGCGATTCGGATCTGCCCTTCGGATTTATAGCCTATATCCACCAGCACAAATTCCTTGTCAATCTGAACGATCTCTCCTTTGACAACCTTGCCCTCACCGATGCTCTTCAGGCTCTCTTCATACAATTCCATAAAATGATGGTGGTCTTGGAGGTTCTCCTCCCTTTCATCAACCTTTTCACCGTTCTCTGCAGAAGAAGTCTTCTTGAGATCTGCAGAGACCGAGCCAGCGTTCTTGGCTGCCGGGAAGGTGTTTCCCGCTTTTTCTTCTGCTGCGTTTCCCATTATTCTCAACACTCCAAACCTCAAGGGCCATTCTTAATAAACGCGTGCTCTCTTAAGAACAAATGGAGCCCACCCATAGGGTGAGCTCCCATGAATTGTCCCTATAGTAACCCTTCTGTGACTAAAATCAAGTTGTTTATGACATACGGGGTGTCTAACCCCTGACTTTACAAAACGACAACGGAGACCTTCACTCCCTTAATAAATGAAAGGGGTCCCAAGAACAGTGATTCGAGCACCCATGCGAAAATTCTTTGCCTTTCAACCGGTTCCCCTAAATTTCTGTTGACAAATCTTGAAAAGAGTTTATTTAAACGGCAACCATTTTTCCATTCGTGGGCATTTGGATTTTTTATTGACGAAGGAGGGCCAAGAGGAATGGCAACACGACCGGCTTTGAAGGAGGCTGCCACCCCTTGGGGACTGCTCACCAGCCTAGATGTCTATGACTGCAATCCGGACACGATTCGGGATGTGGACAAGATAAAGCAGTACGTGGTGGAACTGTGCACACTCATCGATATGAAGCGTTTCGGAGACTGCCAGGTGGTGCATTTCGGAGAGGAAGAAAGAGTGGCCGGGTATTCCATGATCCAGTTGATCGAGACTTCGCTGATTTCAGGCCATTTCGCCAACCTGACCAACTCGGCCTATATCGACATTTTCAGCTGCAAGGCCTATGGCCCGGACACGGTTGCGGAATTCACCCGGAAGTTTTTCCGGGCGAGCTTCGTGGAAGTGCATGTGACCTGA
>Ga0105107_10001173_pt1 | contig 17063 bp, 16 predicted proteins | sample PPLLaktember2015_6_FD_79335 | JGI IMG/M metagenome (GOLD analysis project Ga0105107, IMG submission 79335) | Freshwater sediment microbial communities from Prairie Pothole Lake near Jamestown, North Dakota, USA - PPLs Lake P8 Core (1) Depth... | ecosystem: Environmental > Aquatic > Freshwater >...
ATGGCAGAGGCCCCGATGAGCCCTCCATGGGGATGAGCCCCAGGGGGATCTGCATGACAAAAAGGCCTGCCAGCAGGAAGGGCAGGCCGAAGATCGAAAGGCAGCCGCCCCCGCTGCGAAGCTCGAGGGTGCCCGAATCCTTGTAATAAAAGAGGCTTTTCTTCCCTTCCATGCGGGCCTGGTTGAAGAAGCTCATGTCAGGTACACCTGATCCCCGAGAATGTGATCCCCTTTGTATTTCGGTCGGAAAGGCGTCTTTCCTGACGGGTTTTCTCTCCGGCCTTGCGCTGCCGCAGAATGGTATACACCAGGATCAAGAACGGGAAAAGAAAGAAATGAAAAGGACCTGCGCCGCACAGGTGTATCTCCGGTGCAATCGGCTATCATGTCGCATCTTCTAATCAGGGCAGGAATCCATGACCGGCATTGAAACCATCCGGAAGGAAATCAAACGACTTGCCGACCCCGATAAAGCGAAGATTCTGCAGCGATTCTTCAAGACGGGCCCGGGGCAGTATGGTGAGGGGGATGTTTTTGCAGAGAAAGGCCCATCTTTCTGGAATCATAAAGTAATTTTCAATAACGCCCCGCCATTATTTTTTTCTTGACAAATAGAACGATCGTTCTATAATTGGGTCCAGGGTAAAGGGTATCGGGTACAGGCAAAAGAAAAAAGGAATTTCATGAGAGGAAACAGGACCCTCAAGATCGTGGAGAAGGAGATTGCCGGGTTCTACCGGGACCACAGGCGGATGCCTACCTACTCGGAGATGATGTCCTTCCTGGGGGTACGCTCCAAGGCCGTCGTCTACTTCTGGGTTCAGAAGCTCCTGGCCGAGGGGGTCCTGGAAAAGGATGCCCGGGGTTTCCTTCACCCGTCGCGGAGGTCCTTCGGCCTGCCCATGGTGGGCGACGTGGCCGCAGGGTTCCCCTCCCCAGCCGAGGAAGAGCTCCGCGATGTGATCTCCTTCGACGAGTACCTCATCACGAAACCCGGCACATCTTTTCTGCTGCGGGTGTCGGGGGACTCCATGATCGACGAGGGGATTCACCAGGGCGACCTGGTCGTCATCGAGAAAAGCCGCGAACCGAAATCGGGCGACATCGTGATCGCCGAGGTCGACGGCGAGTGGACGCTGAAATTCTTCCGGAAAAAAGGAAAGGACGTATTCCTGGAGGCGGCCAATGCGAAGTACCCGCCCATCCGCGCCCGGTCGGAGCTGCGCGTGGGCGGTGTGGTAAGCGCCGTGATCCGCAAGTACCCGGGCTGATGGTTTTGCGGCCGTTCAGTGCCGGGAACCATCACGAAAAAGCATGAAATAACAAGAAACATGACAGAGGAGTCAGCGATGAATACGAGAGTGATCGATCATCTGGAAGGCCTGGAGGGTTTCAGCAGGCTTCGCATCAAGGCGGCGTCAAGGAGGGTCTCCCCGATCCGCCGCTTCAAGAACACGGTTGAGTTAAGCGACTGGGACGAGAGGATCCTCCGGCACAGCAGGGAGATAGACATCTTCTGCTGGATGCTCGCCGGCGGGACGGCGGCACTGCTGCTGCCGGTAGGCTTCCTCGTCCTGAAGGGCTAGCAGGCTGTTGAAAAGCAACCGTCTGCGGCGTTTCCCTCGTCCTTCGTCGGTCGACGTACGCTTAGTACGCCTCCCTCCTCAGGACTTCGGGGGCCTTGCATCCGGCCGCTTTTGAACAGCCTGAGATGTGAAATACGGTCTGCGTCTGAGGCTTGTAAAGCCCCGTCGATGAGCAATGAGTTGTCTTATGCAGTCTGTACAAGACGGAGGGCACTATCCGGACAGTGACATATATGCTTTTGATATTAAAGAATTATTAACTTGCACGAAAATGTTCGATCTGATTTATACAGAAAAACGAAGTCTGCCTTTGCAGGATTAGGAGACTGTATAACCATCGTTGGGCACGTCACCAATGACTGAAGACGAAAAGTGGGAGTATCTTTGTGCGCTAGATGAGACGCTCCTCCAAGGAGGGGTGATCCTATCCGAATGGGCAACGTACCTAGTAAAGAGTGCGGATCTTGCCTTCGTGGGTGGCGCTCACCTTGCGAGCATAATCACCAGTCTTGCCGGAGTCGAAACCCATCTTCGGGGAGAAGGCGGATCGAGCAAGGAACGCCTTGTCGATCTGATTGAGCAGTCTGATTTGGAGGAGAATCTGAAACAGGAGCTTCAGATCCTTAGAAAGTACCGAAACAAGTGGGTTCATGTTGCAGACCCGTGGGATGACGATCACCTACTCGAGTCTCCTGAGCAACATGAAGCTGAATTGGAGGAGATGGCCAAGCGGTGTGCTGTTGCACTTCGACGAACCATCTACACAAATTCATGGATATGAATGAATCGCCGAACAACAGCTTTAACTTGGACTTGCATTTCCGCTAGCTCTTCAGAGCTAACGGATTAAGCTAATCATCAAGTGGTGCGGGTGGGCACTGAACGGGCCGTTCTCGCAACGCCCTCAAAAGTGCCCTAGTTGGGACGTACTCAATCACAATCAACTATGTTCTGCCTGTGTTTTTAATAGAAGGCATCTTTGGGGTAGGCAAATCTATTGTTTGTAAGACTCTGGGGCGCCTCCTGCCCGAAAAGCATCTCAATCCTAGTGACCTGTGATTGGGCATTCCACTCATGGTGGTCAACAGATTGAACCCATTGATGCCATTATTGATGATCTCCTAGTCTCTGCACACAGGAGTTGACCATGCGCGTCCTACTCGACACAAATATCCTAATTCACCGCGAGGCGAGAACTGTTGTGCGCGATGACATAGGGTCTTTGTTTCGCTGGATGGATGACCTTAAGCTGAATAAATGCATTCACCCCGGCTCTATTGAAGAGATCAAGAAACACACTGACCCGGAAGTCGTACGGACACTAAAGGTTAAGTTGGGAAGCTACAACGTTCTGAAAACCGTAGCCCTCGACACGCCAGAGATAGCTAGCATCCGCATCGACGACAAGACTGATAACGATACGCTCGACACTTCACTCCTTCTTGAACTTGCCGCTGGGCGCGTAGACGCTCTAATCACTGAGGATCGGGGCGTTCACCGTAAGGCCGCGAAACTGGGCATCTCGACCTCCGTATTCACGATCGATTCTTTCCTTGAGAAGGTCACGGCTGAGAACCCGTCCCTAGCAGATTACAAAGTTCTCGCCGTAAAGAAGACGTACTTCGGCGAGACCAACCTCCAGGACACCTTCTTCGACTCTTTCCGCGCTGAGTATCCGGGATTCAACAAGTGGTTCAGCAGAAAGGCAGATGAAACTGCCTATGTTTGCACCGCGGACGACGGAAGCATCGTGGCGTTCCTATATGTCAAACGCGAGGGCAAGATTGAAGACTACTCTGACGTTGACCCGCCGTTCTCCTCCGCATTCCGTCTAAAGATCGGCACCTTCAAGGTGGTGTCCAACGGCTTCAAACTCGGAGAGCGCTTTCTCAAAATCGTCTTCGATAACGCCCTTCGCTATGAAGTCGACGAAATCTACGTGACAAGGTTTCGCCGAACACCGGAGCAAGACCGTCTTATCCGAATGTTAGAGGACTGGGGCTTTCTCTTCCACGGCACCAAGACGACCCAGGCTGGGACCGAGCAAGTGCTCGTGCGAGACTTCCGTCCAGGCTTTGACACAACCGACCCCCGTCGCACATACCCGTACCTATCGCGAAAGACCCGTCAGTTCATTGTTCCGATCTATCCCCAGTATCACACGGAACTGCTCCCCGACTCCATCTTGAATACCGAGTCCGCTGACGACTTCGTCGAGAACAGACCGAATCGCAATGCAATCAGTAAAGTATATGTGTCGCGCTCCTACGAACGCGGCCTCCGTTCAGGGGACGTTATCGTCTTTTACAGGACGGGCTCGGGCACTGCGCCAGCGCACTATACTTCGGTTGCAACCACGCTCGGCGTGGTGCAAGACGTCATCACTAACATCCCAAGCAAGACAGCATTTGTAAGTACCTGTCGCAAGCGGAGTGTGTTCTCGGACGAGGAGCTTGGAAAGCACTGGGACTTCACGCCGTCTAACCGGCCTTTCGTAGTGAACTTTTTATATGTGCATTCGTTCCCGAAACGACCCAACCTGATGCAGCTAAAGGACGAATGTGTTATCGATAGCGCACCGAGAGGGTTCGAATCTCTCTTAGGTAGATCTTTTGACAAGTTGCTGGAGATTGCCAATGTCAACAAGCGTCTTATTATCGATTAAACCGAAGTTCGCCGACGCAATCCTCAAAGGAACCAAAATCTTTGAGCTTCGGCGTGCCATATTTCGCAACCAGAACGTGCGACGAATTGTGATATACGCCTCGCATCCAGTGTGCCGAGTTGTGGGGGAATGCACGATTGAAGCTGTCCTTGCGCTAGAGCCCCAAAAACTCTGGTCCCTGACCGCAGGCGGCGCTGGTGTCGACCGGGAATTCTTCGACGACTATTTTCGCGGACGTAGTATAGGCTTCGCGCTCAAGGTCGCCAGCCCTCATCGATACGCCAAACCCCAACGACTTCAAGAACATTGTGGGCTCTCTCGGCCTCCGCAGTCCTTCTGTTACCTTACGCAGCCGCTTGGCTGACAAGAGAGGTGTGACGTCTAACTTTCGGTCTCACCGGAAGGACAAGCAGTGGTGCCGTGCTTGCTGCTTGTTTGCCTGTGAACCGAAGTGTAGAGCGGCTTACTTGCGAAAAAGGTAGTACTCGTGGCAGTCCTTAGGGCCGTCGAGATCTCGCATTGAACCCAGCAGCGTGAATCCCGTCTTTGCCAAGCTCTCGCCGAGAACTCATCCGTGGTGAAGGATGTCATGTAAATGACGTTTATCGTGTAGTCGTCCTTTTTCTGCATGATCCAAGCCGTTGAAAGAAAAGAGATAAACAGCCTTTGGCGAGAATTATGGTGGCGTGTTATAAAGACAGAAAATCAAACCCCGCATCTTATGCGGGTCCATCTAATTATTGTTATGTGAAGAAATATGAGAGCCAAAGTAAGGCAACCGACAGTGCATATGCTTTGCGGTTTTATCTGTTCGGGTAAGACGACATTGGCACGAAAGCTGGAAAGAGAATTGAAGGCCATTACCTTTTGTCCGGACGAATGGATGGTTCAATTGTTTGGGCAGGAACATTCAGACCAATGCGGTATTACTTACGCGCCTGCCGTTCGAGCCCTCATGTCCGGAACGTATGAGCAATTACTGAAATTGAAAATAGATGTTATTCTGGACGACGGCTTTTGGAGAAAAGTAAACCGCGATCATATGCGAAAACGTGCTGCCGAATTGGGGGCACAATCCAAGCTATACTTTCTTGCCTGCCCTAAGGACATTCTTATGCAAAGGCTCCAAAAAAGAAACGCTGAACGCAAACACGATTCTCTCGTTGTTTCTGAAGCGAAGTTTGAGGATTCATGGAAATATTTTGAGCCTCCAGGAACTGATGAGGAGTTTGAGCTTGTTGAAACCAACCCATAATCACCGGCGTGCGCCGGATCGGCAGGAAACGGCACCTGCCTCCCGGTGATGGCCAAATTATTGATTCCTTCGCGGCTTACTTGCGGAAGAAGAAATACTCGTGGCAGTCCTTCGGGCCGTCGAGATCCCTCTTCGACTCCAGAAGCGTAAAGCCCGTCTCGGCAAGCAGCGCCGCGAACTCCTCGGTGGTGAAGGACGTCATGTAGATGACATTTTTTGCGTAGTCGCCCTCCTTCTGCCTGAGTTTTTCGGACCCGTCAAAGTAGCGCACCTGCACAAAGCCATGGCCTCCCTCTCGAATCAGGCCCGCCGCGGTCTCCAGGACCTCCTTCGTGTAGGCCTTCGAGGGAAAGTGCTGAAAGACGGCGACGGAAAAGAAGAAGTCGACGGCATCCCGTCCAACGCCATCCAACACCTCCCTCGGGCGGGACGCGTCAACGAAAACCGTCTCGAAGTTGGAATGGCCGCTGCGATTGAGCTGCCGTGTACACTCATCGAGGGTGGGCGGTGAGATATCGACACCGACGACACGGCGAAAATAACGGCACAGGGCGCTCATGTTGGCCCCGCCGCCGCATCCCCAGTCCAGGGCCGTCTTCGAAGCGAAGCCCTCGGCCTGCTCCGTCGGAGCGAACTGCATAAAAAAGTTTTGGACCAGGCCGAAGTTGAATTCCCCGTATTCGAGCCACCGCGTCCGCGGCCAGCGGGCTGAACCGGCCCAGTGGGACTGGTCCTGCACCCGCTCGTCGTGTCGGCTGAGGTTCCAGTACAAACCCGCATCCTTCTCGAGGGTTCTCTTCATTTCTCTTCCCGCTGTCGAAGGGAAACATGGGAAATTGGTCATGAAAAACGTAGAATTCTCAGACGTGGGCGCCACGCCTCGCGAGGCTCGGCTCGCGATGACCGATTGTTTTATCCCCTTCATCCCCTTTACGAATAAGGGGCTCTGCTGTTGGCTGTTGGTTTTCTTCCCCCTTGACCCTGTCCCCTGTACCCTGAACCCTATTTCAGGACCAGATAATCCGCATCCTCCACCGTAAGTCCCCCCTTCCCGTCCGGACCCGGCAGGATGACCGAGACCGTCACATCGGGCCTCATCGTCGCGATCTGCCGGGGGATGGCCCGCTTCCAGGCATGCACAGAGCCTGCAAGGATGACGATCCGGCTGCCGGGGTTTCTATCCAGGTACTCGAGGGCGTAGATCGCCATGGCCGTGTCCCAGACCATCTGGGCTTCGCAAAAGCGATCGAAGGAGCGCCCTGATCCGTGGGCGTGCTCCGTGAAGGTTTTCCGGATGAACGCACGGTATTCCTCGTCAATCGTGCAGGTGAGTCCCGGCGGGAGTTTCTTTCTTTCGGCCTCCGTAAGCGAGCCGTAGCCCTCGCGGGCCACCTTGGCGATGATCTCCCGGGGCACATTGAGGCCCACCAAGGGAATCCTCTTCTGCCGCGTGTAGAGGAAAATATCCCGATAGAGCAGCCAGGGCATCCCCCAGTTTTCCCGGTAGAGAGCCTCGAACTGCTCCGTCGGCATCCCCCATCGCCACCACTTGTCCAGCAACTCCTGGCTCTCGGCTCTGAACATCTCCAGGCCCACGGCAAGGGGCAGACCCCCCTCATGCAGTGTGCGGATGATCTTGAGCTGCAGGACGTGGTGAGCCTGGTTGTCATGGGTTTCACCGACGATGATGACCCGGCTCTTCGACACCTCCCCGACCATCCGGTCGAAGGGAATCGCGGCACGGTCGTTCAGCCGCACAACGTCACCGTCCTGGCAACCCGCCAGAAGGGGCAATGCCGCGGCGATGATCGAGAACAGGATGATTCGATGGACGATGTTCATGGGGCTTCCCTGCTTTCCTGTCGTCCATATGAATCGGGACGGGCCAGATTGTCAAGCGGATCTAACAAGAATCTGCATGTCAAATATTCCGACACTTGAAAAATCTAGCCGGTGATCATGTGCTGAATTATTACGGAAATTTCACTTGACAAAAATCATCAACACTATTACTGAACGTACGTTGCATTTGTAATATCAGATGATTGTATTGCGCATGATGCAATTGTCTGAATATAGAAAGAATGCAGAGCAGCATCCCGGCAAGCATCTCCAGTTCGTCCCGATTCAGCGCGGGACATGGAGGTCTGACAGTCTGACAAGGGGAGGTGGTTTCCATCTACAAAAGAAGATTGTCCAGGCAGATCCTTGGTCTGATCATGATCGTTCTTCGCGGGCCCCTCCTCGGCGTGCTGTCGCTGTGCCGCCTCTTCCGGTTCAACTGTATCTTCACCGTCTACCCGGGCTCCCAGAAGGACATCGACGGGTACCTGCCGCCCGGGTTCAAATGGGCGAAGCACCTCGCCTCGGGCAAACCCTTCGTCGCCGGGGTCATCACCACCGGTAACGGACTGGGGCGCGGTCTCATCCTAGCCGTACCAAACACCGTTGAGCAATTCAAGACCGACCGAAGACTGGTCGGGAACATCATGAAACGCCTCAAGTTCACCAAGAACTTGACGGGTGCAAAAACGATCGCCGTCGCTGGACAGGGTCCGCGGTTCTTCAAGTCCCATTTCCCCTATGAGCAGCCTTTTGTCTACGGCCTGAAGGGCAGGGTCTTCTCCGTGGTGGAGACGGTTGAACGGGTGGCGGAAAGGCACAACCTTCCCAAGGCTGGGACCTCCGTTGCCATCCTGGGTGTGGGGGAAATCGGCGAGGCGATCATCCGGAACCTCGAGGAAAAGGGCTACCGGGCCGTCGGAATCGATATCCAGATAAAAGACGGAAGGGTGCAGTTGTGCAATGAGGGTCTGAAGAGGCTGAAAAATGCCGATCTGATTGTTGTCCAGACGCCCCGCGGTAACGATGTCGTGCCGTACTACGCGGAGCTGAAGAAAACGGCGATCCTGGTGGACGATGCTCATCCCCGGATCACCGTCAAACCCGGCGAGGTCAGATTCTACAAGGTCGCCATCGGCCGCACCGGCGTCGAGTTCAAGCCCCCTCTTCCCGGGTACGAGAAGTACTGGATCCCAGGCTGCGTCCAGGAGTCCCTGGTGGTTGCAGAATCAGGCAAGGCCGACATGTCGCAGGAGGAGTTCAACCAGAGATCGAAGGAACTGGGTTTCTTCGCCCACATGGTGGACGACCGGTGAAGACAGGCTAAAGGCAAAAGATAAAGGTTAAAGGCCTCAAATATACAAGGGCGAAGACTTCAGTCTTCGCCCTCTGTCGTTTACCTTTTTCCTTTGTCCTTTATCCTTGATCCTGTCTTTTCTGTCCGTTGCCGTTCGCGACCCCGATGCGGTCGATGGTCGTCATCACCTTGAGCCCGTCGAAATCCACGTAGAAACCACCCTCCCTGACGGGGACTCCCATCGCCTTTTCGTCGCCCGCTTCGGCAGCCGCCGAGTTGCAGATCCCGATGCTTGCGAAATAACATACGGCATTGTTTCGCTCGGCGTGCTCCAGGTTGTAGAAGAGCTCGCGGTCATCGGCCAGCTTCCCCTTGTTCGGGTAGACATCGGTACGGACGACCACGAAGCACAACTGGCCGTTCTTCCTGGCCACGATCTGCGGGGTCATGGCAAGCGAGGGGTTCGCGCCGAGGATCTCGTAGCCGTCCCTGGCCATCTCCTCGCAGACAATCCGGACTCCGAAGTCCTGAATCTCTTCCCTTGTCATCATTTCCTTTTCTTCCACAAATCGCTCTCCCGCAGTGTGATTGTACATCCCTTTCCTAGGCCGCCTTGTCGAGCTCGATCCGGACGGCAATGGCAATCTTTTCCAGTGTGTAGGGCTTTTTCAGATACTGCCCGGCACCCAGCTTCTGGGCCTCCTTGACGCGGTCCGTTTCGGCAAAGCCGCTCACGATGATCGCCTTCTGCCCCGGACGATGCTCCGCGATCTTCCGATAGGTCTCGAGACCGTCGATACCCGGGTCCATGATCATGTCCAGGATGACGAGGCTCGCCGGTTTGTTCTTCAGGTACTCGACGGCCTCTTCCCCGCTCGCGAGGGTTTCGGTCGAGTAACCCAGCTTCCGCAGCATGGCCGAGGCGAGCTCCCTCTGCTCCGCCACGTCATCGACAACCAGGACGGTCTCCCCCCTCGACAGGAATTGATCGATAGGGATCTTCCGGTCCTCCGACCTGACCGCCGCACGGTTCACGGGGAAGTAGAGGCTGAACGTCGACCCCTTCCCTTCCACGCTCTCGATGTCGATGTAGCCCTTGTGATCCTTCACGGTGCCCCAGACAACGGCCATGCCGAGGCCGGTACCGCTTCGTCCCATGATCTTCTTCGTGTAAAAAGGCTCAAAGATTTTCTTGATGTCCTTCGGCGCAATCCCGATTCCCGTATCGGAGACCTTCATGACGATGTACTCGCCCTCGGCGACCTGGTCGTAGCCGCGGATCGTCGTGTCCACATACTGGTTTGCGGTCTCGATCCGGATGGCGCCGCCGCAGGGCATGGCCTCGGCCGCATTGGAGACGAGATTCATCACAACCTTGGAGAGGTGAACGGGGGAGCCCTGGATGGGAAGCAGATCCCCGGCAAGGTCGCTCTCGATCGTGCTTGCGGGATGGAACGACCGGAGCTTTTGGAACTCGGGGCTCCGGAGATAGTCCGTGATGATGCGGTTCAACCCCACGGGCTCCATGACAGGCACGCCGCGCCGGGCGAGGGTCAGCAGGTCCTGGACGATGGCCGCGGCCTTCTCGCCCGAGTTTTTGATCGTAATGATGCCCCGGCGCAGGGGGCTGTCCTCCGCCAGTTCCATCAGGAGCAGGTCGGGGTAGCCGACGATCCCGCCGAGGATGTTGTTGAGGTCGTGGGCAACACCTCCGGCCAGGGTCCCGATGGCCTCCATCTTTTCCGAGCGGGCGAGCCTCTCCTCGAGGGCCTTTTTTTCCCGCTCGCTGCGTTTCTTCTCCGTGATGTCCCGGATGGTGGTGAGAATCGCATCCTGCCCGCTCAGGGCGATCCTGCTTGCACAGATCTCGATATCGACGACGTCCCCGTCCCTTCGGATGTCCCGGATCTGGTAAGAGCGAAGATCGTGATGCGGCCACGTTTCCCTGCGCTCGACGAGGATGTGGCGGTCATCGGGGTGGATGAATTCCACGACATCCCTGCCCAGGATCTCTCCCTTGTCCTTGTACCCATGCAGGACAAGCCAGGCCGGGTTGACGTCGATCATCTTGCCGTCGCGGGAGACGCTCATCGCCTCCATGGATTCCTCGAAGAGGGTTCGGTACTTTCTCTCCGATTCCGTGAGCGCGTTTTCCGCTACCTTGCGGTCGGTGATGTCGCGCAGGATCGTCAATACGGCCGTCGGGCTTCCATTGGCATCCCGCAGGGCCACGTTTGCGGCGCAGTGGTAGAAGGCCTCCTGTCCCTGACGGGTCGTAAGTGTCGAGTCGCTGCTGTGAATCTCGCCGTCCCGGAACGTCTGCAGCGCGTAGCAGGGATAGGGCTCGCAGGGCCACGCATTGTTGCACAGCACCTCGTGGCATTTCGCTCCGTCGCAGCCGAGGGCAAAAGACTCTTTTGCCTTGTCGTTGTACCAGACGATGTTCAGGTCCCGGTCGATCATGACCATGCTGTCGCCGACTGAGCGGAGCATGGCGTTGAGCTTGCCCTCGCTCGCCCGGAGCGCCTCCTCGGAGCGCTTGCGCTCCTCCATCTCGCCCGCCAGCTGGAGGTTCGCCCGGTAAAGCTGCGCGGTGCGCTCCTCCACCCGCTGCTCGAGCTGCTCGCCCGCCTTGCGCAGCTTCTCCTCCGTATCCTGCAGGGCGGACACGGCGCTCTTGAGCTCCGTATTGACGCCTTCGAGCTTCATCGTGGCCTTCTCCCGTGTCCTCTCGAAGAAGTAGGCGAATGCGGTGACGACGAGGAAGGAGGGGATGAAGCGCAGCTTGAAATCGCGAGAGTAGATCGTGAAGGGGCTCGGCGGGTTCTCCCACATGAAGAAAGCAACGGCCGGGACGAGCATCAGCAGCGTAGCGGCAAGCCCCAGCCGGGAGCCGAGGATAAACGACGCGATCAGGGGAAAGGTGAAGTACCACACGTGGGCCGTGTTGTTCACCCCGCCGGTGAAGAGCAGATAGTAGTAGAGCACACCGATGACACCGACACCGCAGAAGAATGCCGTCTTGAAGTCCTTGGTCCTGCGCAGGTAGACGATCAGGCAGGCAAGGACAAAGGCGGCGCAGTAATCCAGCGCGGCGAGCCAGGGGTTTCTCTGGAAGTAGGCAAGCGTACCCAGCAGGACGAGGTTGAGGATGCCGATCAGGGAGAAGGCGTTGAAGACGATGATCTTGCGTGATAGATCACGCCCCAGATCGTCGCTCATCCCGCCGCTGATCAGATCAAAGGAGATCCTCTTTAGTTCCTGCGCGTTCAGGGTCATGGTTTCGTTCCGGTCCCCCCCCGGATAGGCATCGCAGGGGCGATGTCCTGAAAATACCTCTTAACTAGCAGGTACCATGCCACTTCACTGTGCCTTCAAAAAAAAGGGGGTTCCGCAAATGCATGAAATTTCAGTTAGTTAGCAGCGCATGCGGGGTCCATGGCGGTGGGCTTTCCGGGAGGACTCCCCGGTACGCCGCCATGTTCTTGACGCAGGCCATAACGGAAGAAGCGTGTCGCGGGTAGCGGGTGGGGTGAACGAGGGTTGGAAGGACGAGGGGAAAACAGACAGCAGACAGGAATAGAGAACTGTTGGCTGTCGGCTGTCGGCTGCCGGCTCCCCAGCCAATTCATTACTGGTTGCGGCCGCGGGGAGCGCTAGCGGCAGGATGACAGCCGGGCCTCGATATCCCGGAGCAGGCGGGCCTGTTTGCGGTAGATACCGTGTGCCTCCTCGAGAGTTACCCTCTGGAAGCGCACCCGGTTACCAGGTATGGCCTGGGCGATCTTTGGAAGATCCGTCGAGATGACCGTGGCGATTTTCGTGTAGCCGCCCGTGGTCTGTTCTACAAGCAGGATGATCGGCTGGCCGTCGGCCGGCAGCTGGACGTTTCCCGGCACGGTGGGCTCCGAGACGATGCTCTGCGGGAAGCCCCCGTCGTGATGGACGGGCGGTCCCTGGAGGCGGTACCCCATCCGGTCCGACTCGGGCGTCACCTCGTAGATACTGCCAAAGAAGGACTCCAGCCCTGATCGGAAGACTTCCTCCTGGGGACCGGCAACAGCCCTCAAAACGATATACGGCGGATACACAGGGATAAAGTCCGCGGGCAGTATCCGGGGTGTGGCGAGGAGTTCCGCGGGGATTCGGCCAAGCACGTCGTCTTTCCTCAGGACCCTGCCATCGAGCCCGCCGATCTTTGCCTTCACGCAGGTGGCCCGGCTGCCCATGACGACGGGCACGTCGATGCCTCCCGTGACGGCCAGGTAGGCCCGGCAACCGCTCTTCGCCTGGCGGATCCGGATGACGTCGCCTTTCTTCACCGGCACCGTTTGCCACATCGGCACGGGTTGCCGGTTCACCGTGACGGCCATGTCGGCCCCCGCGAAGGCCACATCCGCTTCACCGAGGACTTCCAGTGCCGGACCGATCATGGTGATTTCAAGAACGGCAGTGCCGGCGGAATTGCCCACCAGGAGGTTGGCGATGCCGTATGCGAAGAGGTCAAGGGCTCCCGATGGGGGAACCCCGCGGTCGATGAACCTGTAGCGGCCCCGGTCTTGAACCGTCGTGAAGGAACCCGGCGAGATCACGCGGAAGGCGTCCATCAGGAGCCCTCCTTTGCGCGGATGCGTTCGTACTCTTCGCCCCTGACGGGCACAAAACGTATGCGGTCCCCGGCTTCGTAGAGGAATGGGTTTGACCGCTCGGGCGCGAAGAGCTTGAGCGGTGTCCGCCCGATGATCTGCCAGCCGCCTGGACTGTCGACGGGGTACATGCCCGTCTGGGCCTCGGCGATCCCCACGGAGCCGCCGGGCAGCAGCGTCCGGGGCGTCTTCCGCCGTGGTGTGTGGATCCTTCTGTCGAGCCCGCCCAGGTAGCAGAAGCCGGGGGTAAAGCCGATCATGTAGATGGGGTAGTCCGTCGCCGCATGGATGGCGACAACCTGCTCCGCGGTCAGGCCGTTGTGCTGCGCCACGACCTCGATGTCGGGCCCGAACTCGCCGCCATACAGCACGGGGATCTCGACGATCCGGGGCGCCGGGATTTCAATCTCGTTAAGCCGAGCTTCCAATCCCTGCAGGAGAGAAAGGAGCTTCTCCGGCGACGTGACCAGGGGATCGTAGAGGAGCGATAGGTTGCGGTAGGCGGGGATGACCGCCTCGACGCCGTCGGGAAGCCCCTGCTTCAGGAGTGCCGCCATGGCGCGGACCTTCTCGTTGACGGCGGGGTCGATGGCGTCGCCGTACTCGACAAGAATGGCCCGATCGCCACTCAGGCGGATCCTGGGTTTGTCGAAAAGATGAGACATGCAGCCTTCCTGGCCCGATCGGTGTCCCTGTCATGCCCCCACAGGCAACGCTTCGCGGCCGGATTCGGGTCTCGGGTCTCGGGTATAGGGTCTCGGGTCTCGGGAAGGAAGCAGATTGATTTATAAAAACGTCTTTCGTACCTTCGGGCCCTATACCCGATACCCTATACCCGATACCCTGTTGCTAGAGGAACGTCCCCATCGGCACAACCTGTATCCCCTCCCCCTCAATGGCGGAGCGGATATTTTTCACCAGCTCCAACGCCGAGGGATTGTCGCCGTGGACGCAGATCGTGTCGATCTGCATCTCAAGAACACTGCCATCAATCGTGATGATCTTCCCCTCCTTGGCCATGCGAAGGGCCCGCTCGGCGGCCACCTTCGGGTCCGTGATGACGGTGCCGGCAAGACTTCTCGGGACGAGCTTCCCTTCGGGTGTGTAGGCCCGGTCGGGGAAGGCCTCGAAGGCGACCCGGATGCCCGCCTCGTTTGCGATCTTCGTAACGAGCGGTGCCTGGGCACCACCCAAGGTCAGATAGATGGCGGAGCGGTCGACACCCGCAATGGCCTGCACGATCGCCCGGATGAAGGGCTCGTTGCCCACGCTCATGTTGTAGAGGCTCCCGTGGGGCTTCACGTGCTGGAGAGGGACGCCATGAATGGCGCAGAAGGCCTTCATCGCGCCGACCTGGTAGGCCACGTAGTCGCGGACCTCCTCAGGCGTGCAGTCCATGTTGCGCCTGCCGAAGCCCACGAGGTCGGGGTAGCCCGGGTGGGCTCCCACGCCCACTCCGTGATCCTTTGCGAGCTTCACCGTCTTGTACATCACATGGGCATCGCCGGCGTGGTAGCCGCAGGCGATGTTGGCCGAGGTGACGTGCCGGATCACCTCGCCGTCCATGCCCATGGTCCAGGCGCCGAAGCCCTCGCCCATGTCGCAGTTGAGGTCGATTTTTTTCATCGCAGCGCCCCCTTTCTCACTTCATCTTGCCTGGAAGATACATGGCGATGTCGGGAAATACCGTCAACAGCACCGTCGCCAGCAGCATGAGCAGGAAGAAGGGAAATGCCGCCTTGCCGATGGTGAAGAGATCGTCGTTGTTCAGGCCGCTGATGACGAAGAGGTTGAACCCCACGGGGGGTGTGACCTGGGCCAGTTCGATCATGACGACGAGATAGATGCCGAACCACACGAGGTCGAAACCGGCCGCGTCGATCAGGGGAAGGACCAGCGGAGCCGTCATGACGATCATGGAAAAGCCGTCGATGAGGCACCCCAGGAACAGGTAGAGGACCGTCAGGATGACAATGAGCATGTAAGGCGAAAGCTGCATGGAGACGACGTACTGCGTGAGCGCCCTCGTGATCCCCAGGAAGCCCATGACGTTCGAGAGGTAGGAGGCGCCCATGACGATGAGCATGATCATGCAGCTCGTCTTCACGGAGTTGATGAGGCTCACCCTGAAGACATCCACGGTGAGGCTCCGGGTGATGGCCGCAAAGAAGAAGGCCCCCACAACCCCCACGGCGCCGGCCTCCGTCGGCGTGGCCCAGCCCATGTAGATGCTCCCGAGCACCATGAGCACCAGGATGACGACCGGGGCGATGGCGGGGATGGCCTGGAGACGGTCCGACCAGGTGAAGTGGTCCTCGGCCCTGGGGGCAAGCGACGGCGTGATCAGGCAGCGGATCAGGATGTAGCCGCTGAAAAGGCCCGCGATCATGAACCCGGGGATGAATCCCGCGATGAAGAGCTTGCCGATGCTCACATCGCCGATGATGCCGTAGACGAGCATCATCATGCTGGGCGGGATCATGAAGCCCAGCGTCCCCGCGCCGGCCAGCGACCCGATGGAGAGGGCGTGGTCGTACTTGCGACGCTCGAGCTCCGGGACGGTGATCTTCCCGACGGTGGCCGTCGTGGCCGCCGACGAACCGCTCACGGCGGCAAAGAAGGTGCAGGCCAGGATGTTCACGTGGATGAGCCGCCCCGGGATCGCATCCATCCAGGGTGCCAGGCCCCGGAACAGATCCGACGAGATCCGGCTCCGGAAGAGGATTTCGCCCATCCAGATGAAAAACGGCAGCGCCATCATGGCCGAGCCGCTCGTGTTGTTCCAGGCCACGTTCGCGATGATCGATCCGAAGGCGACATCGCTGTAGAAAAAGAACCCGCCGATCCCCACGAGAAAGAGCGAGATGCCGATCCAGACGGAGCCGCCCAAAAAAAGGATGAGCAGCCCGCAGATCGTTGCCGCTAGAGGTCCCATATCAAGTTGCATGATTTATGATCTCCAAGAGCTACAGGAACCGAACAGGCTTCGGTGGCCTGAAAACGTCTCGCGAATTCCTGCTTTTTCCCCGCTTCCGATCTTCCTGACTTCATGTCACCGTCCCAGGTCATCCGTTTCCTCGAGGATCCGAAGCCCTTCCGTGTCCTGGCGCAGCATGGCGAGGCCCTTCAGGAACTCGGCCGCAAACTGCAGGGTCAGGAGCAGGGACCCTAAAGGGAGGAAGACCTGCGGGATCGCCAGGTAGGTCTCCGAGATCTGCATGGACTGGGACTCGCTGACGACGGAGTCCCAGAAGAACTCCCAGGTGAAGAGGGTGAGCCCCACGCAGAAGAGAAAGCCCACCACGAAGCACACCATGTTGTAGATAACGTGGGCCCTGCCCTTGATGAAGTGGGGCAGGAACATCATCCGGATGTGGCCGCGCTCCCGAAGCGTGTAGGCAAGGCCCGCGAAGGTGAGCATCGCCATGAGATAGCCCGTGTACTCGTCGGCGACGTACAGGGTGCTGTTCAGAAAGCTCCGGAAGATGATCTCGCCGACGGATATCACGAGACCGATGGCCATGAGGATTCCCGCCACCCAGCCGCCGATGCCGGACAGATTGTCGATCAGGATGATCAGCTTTTTCATATCTCTCTCAATGCCTGTCAGCGTTGACGAAAGCCCCAATGAAACAGGGACCACGGATCTCGTCACGAGCCGTGGTCCCCGCCATCGCCGTATGTCGAATCTGAAACCCCTAACGGCCGACCTTCTTCAGGAAGTCCGCGTAGATCTTTTTGCCCTCGGGCGGCGCCGTCTTCAGCCACTCGG
>Ga0105107_10001174_pt1 | contig 17061 bp, 10 predicted proteins | sample PPLLaktember2015_6_FD_79335 | JGI IMG/M metagenome (GOLD analysis project Ga0105107, IMG submission 79335) | Freshwater sediment microbial communities from Prairie Pothole Lake near Jamestown, North Dakota, USA - PPLs Lake P8 Core (1) Depth... | ecosystem: Environmental > Aquatic > Freshwater >...
GGCGCTTGCGGGCCAGGATCTGCCGCGTCTCGTCGACGAGGCAGGCTTCGACCTTGGTCCCTCCGAGGTCGATGCCGACGGCATAGCGGCTCATGGGCAAGCTCAAGGCTATTTTATGCGCATAGGAACGCCGAGGCAACATGCTCAACCGCCTCCTGCAGGCTATCGTGTCCACAGGTCATTCTGTTATAGTAGGGGCATCGAGAGAACCCGGGAGATGACGCGCAGGCCCTCGGAGAAGGTTCATTTCGGATACAGGACGGTCGGCACCGCTGAGAAGAAGCGGCTCGTCCACGACCAGTTCACTCCCATCGCCGCGACCTACGACCGGGCCGACGCCCTGCTCAGCCTCGGCTTGCACTTCCTCTGGAAACAGGCGACCGTCCGGGGGCTGGGGCTCGGCCCCGGAGAAAGCCTTCTCGACGTCTGCGGCGGGACGGCCGATCTGGCCGTGCTCGCCGCCAGACACCTCGGACCGGGCGGCCGGGCGGTCGTCTGCGACTTCAACCGGCCCATGATGGAAGCCGGACGGATCAAGAGCGGCCGGGCCCGGAGCGGCGGGATCGTCTCCTTCATCCAGGGCGACGCCGAAAGCCTTCCATTCGCTCACGCCTCGTTCGATGCCGTCACGGTGGGCTTCGGCCTTCGCAATCTGGTCGACCTCGACCGCGGGATCCGGGAGATCGCCCGCGTGCTCAAGCCAGGCGGGCGTCTCGCCGCCCTCGAGTTCTCCCTGCCGCGCCGCCGCTGGCAGAGATCGCTCTATGCGTTCTACTCGTTCCGGCTCATGCTCCCGGCCGCGCGGTTCATCTCCGGCACCGACGGACCCTACCGCTATCTCGCCGAGTCCATCCGCGTCTTCGAGCCGCCCGAAGAGCTGGCCGGCCGGCTCGCCCGGGCCGGCATTGCCGGCGTCGCGTGCCGTCCCGTTTCCCTCGGGATCGCAACCATCTATTCCGGCCAGAAGTCCCTGGAGGCCTAATATGCCGAAGATCGTCCCTGAAGCCCGGGCCACGGCCGCCCAGTGTCGTCACTATGCCATGTGCAAGATCGATTATCTCGCAACCGGGCTCTGCCCCTCGGGCCCGGAAAAGCACTTCGTGACCTATTATCCCCAGGGCCGCATGGACCTCTACCGGGGCCTCGCCGAAGGCCGGATCCCGGTCACGGAGGCCCTACTCGATGCGGCCGATACATGCTCCTTGTGCGGCATCTGCGATGCCCAGTGCCACTTCGTAACGGGCCTGCAGCCGACCGCGGTCATGCGCGCCCTCAAGACCTACGTCGAAGAATTCCGGCGGGACGGAGGCGAAGCCGTTCGCCCCGCCGAAGACGAAGCCCTGCGGCGGCTGCGGGCGATCGCCGGCCGGGACTGGGTGTCGAACGATCCGGCGGTCCTCTGGACCTACGCCGACGATCCCTTCCCCCTCGCCGGCCCGCAGATGCCCCGGTACGTCGTCCTGCCCGGGTCGCGGGAAGAGGTCGCGGCGGTCCTCCGTTTGGCCCAAGAGCTCGGCCTCGACATCGCCGTCCGGGGCAACGGGGGCAGCGTCTTCGGCTTCGTCTTCACGGACGGGATCGTCCTCGACATGAACCGGATGCGGCGGATCGAATTCGATCTCGACAACTGGACCGCCGCGGTCGAACCGGGCGTGACCTCGTTCGAGCTCCAGCAGGAGGCCTTTCGGCGCGGCCTCCGGGTCAACGCCGCCGAGCCGGCGGCCACGGTCTGCGGCAATCTCGTCTGCACGGGAACGTTCTCGACCTGGTCGAATGTCTACGGCACGGCCGCCGACAACTTCGTCGACATGGAGTTCGTCGGCCGCGACGGCCGCGTCTTCCGCCTCAACGACAAGGCGGGCCCGAATCACTACGCCTTCGAGCACCGGGTGGCGCCCTCGCCCGGGATCTGCACCAAGGCCTTCGTCAAGCTCCACCCGGTGACGGACGACGAGGAAGGTCTCCTCGTCCCGTTCACGAACCTCGACGACGCCGTCCGGTTCGCCTGTGAGCTCGGGCAGAGGCGCATCGGCCTGGCCGTGGCCGTCCTCGGGGCCCACTATATCGCCGGTTTTCTCGCTCCGGACGAGGACCTCGCCGGCCGGCTCAAGAAAGCGCTCCCGGAGGCCCTGGGCGTGAATTACGCGGTCTTCGCGACCGGCGACCGGTTCGCCCGGGACGCGATCCAGAAGATGGCCCCGGCGGTCATCGACGCCGGGCTCCTCCGGCTCCTCATGCTCGGCCTGCCCCGCCTTCTCGAGCCGCGCTGGCTCGACCTGGCCCATGACGACGAGGGCCGCGGGCCGGCGTTCGAGCTTCTCTGCCGGCCCGAGATGCGCCCCCTCGTCGAGGCCGTCCTGCAGCCTTCGCCCGAAACGATCGCGGAATCCGTCCCGGAGGGCCTCCGGCCGTTCTACCGGGACCTCTACGCCCGCCCGGAGATGACCGACATGGTCTGGCTCAACATGCACCGCATCGTCAGCGCCCGCATGTCCCGTCGCAAACACATGTTCGCCTTCCTGGTCTATCTCCCCCCGGCGCGGCTCGACGTCCTCCACGAGATTCTGGACGGCTTCGCCCGCGTCGCCGGGGCTCACGGCATCGATCACGATTTCGGGTTCCTGACGCCCATGGATCTCGGCAAGCGGGCCATCCTCGAGTACGACTATTACGTCGATCACACCGATCCGGCGGAAAAAGCGAAGATCGCCGCGGCCTTGCCTGAGCTCGACCCCTGGCTGGACGGGCTCGCCGGCCGCGTCCCCGGGGTGATGTCCCTCAAGTATGTCTTTTCCCAGGGCTGCTCCCGCAAGGAGAGCTTCCTCTACCGGGTTTAGGGCCGGGCCGCGTCATGAAGATGGATCTGGACACGCTGCGGAAGAAGCGGGCGGCCCGGGACTCGCGCATTCTGGTGACGGGCGGGGCGGGGTTCCTCGGGAGCCACTTCGCCGTGGCCCTGCTCGAAGCGGGCTACCGCGTGACGGTCGTCGCCCGGCCGTCCAAAGGGCTCTCCGCCCCGGCCCGGATCGAACGCCTCGCCGGCTGGTTCGGCCTCGACGAGAGACTGTCCGGGGCCCTCGAAGTCGCCGAAGGCGACATCGTCGATCCCGGTTGGCCGGAAGCGGCGGCCGGAGCGGGGCGTTTCGACGAGATCGTCCACTGCGCCTCGAGTACGGCCTTTTCCGAACGCAAGCGCCCGGAGGTCGAGGCGGCGAACATCGACGGCCTCCGGAACGTCCTCGATTTCGCCGTCCGCAGCGGCTGCGGGTTCTTACACCACATCAGCACCGCCTACGTCGCGGGAAAGCGGACCGGCCGCTCAGCGGAGAGCTGGGTGGAGGAGGGCCCGTTCACGAACGTCTACGAAGAGACCAAGGCGCGCGGCGAGATCATGGCCCGGGAGGCCTGCCGGCGCGAGGCGATCCGGCTCAACGTCTACAGGCCGACGATCGTCACCGGCCATTCCGGAACGGGACGGACTCTGCGCTTCAACGCGCTCTACTACCCCGTCAAGGCGGCCGTCTTTCTCCGCGACATCTATGCCGCCGACATCCGCGAACGGGGAGGGCGCAAGGCCGCCGAGCTGGGCATCCGGCTCGCCGATGACGGGGCGGTCGTCATGCCCCTCCGCATCGAGGTCGCGCGCGGGGGCGGCATCAATCTCGTTCCGGTCGATCACTGCGTCCGGGCTTTCATGGCCATCTTCGAGGACGGCCTCGACGGCGGCATCTATCACATCGCCAATCCGCGGACGACGCGGATCGAGGAGCTCGTCGCCTTCGGGGAGCGCCGCTTCCGGATGGAAGGGATCGAGACCTGTGGGCCGGAGGGCTTCGCCGGGAGACCGAAGAACGCCTTGGAGATCCTCTACGGCTCGTATCTCGAGATCTACCGGCCTTACATGCAGGACACGCGGTCGTTCGACGCCTTGAACGCGGCGCCCATCCTGGAACGGCGCGGCCTCGTCTGCCCCGAATTCGACTACGGGACCTTTGCGCGCTGCATGGATTACGCCGTCGAAGCGGACTGGGGCTCGAAGCTCTGGGGCGGGAACCGGCCGTAACGCCGAGCCAGGGGCCGCCGGGGCCGGGATGGCGGTGGGCGCGGATTCGGGTACAATGGGCGGCATGGAGATCGTCCTCGCCTCCGCTTCGCCGCGCCGGCGGGAGCTCATGGCCCGGGTTGTGCCGGAGTTTCGCGTCTGCCCGACCGACGTCGACGAATCTGCCGTCCCGGAAAAAGATCCCCTTGCGTTCGCCGTCGCCGCGGCGGTCCTCAAGGCCAAGGCCGCGGCCGGGCGATTCCCCGAGGCTGTCGTCATCGGCGCGGACACCGTCGTCGCCCTGGGGCTGCGCATCCTGGGCAAGCCGGCCAGCCGGGAGGAGGCCCGGGCCATGCTGCGAGCCCTCTCCGGACGGCGGCACCGGGTCATGACCGGCCTGGCCTTCTATCGCCAAGCGGACGACCGCCTTCTCACGGGCTACGACCTGACCTACGTCACGTTCCGCGAATTGACCGGCGTGATGATCGAGGATTATCTCGAACAAGGGACCTTTCTCGACAAGGCCGGGGCGTACGCCGTCCAGGAGATCGGCGACGCCTTCGTCTCCCGGATGAAGGGCGATTACGACAACGTCGTCGGCTTTCCCGTGGAGAAGGTCCGGCGGCTCCTGGCCCGATTCGCCGCCCCGGCGCTTTCGGTCGAGGTCGAGGACATCGATTTCCCGTCGAGCGAGGGCAGGGCCGGGGCCGGAGGCCGCCGGCTCCTCATTCCGGGCGCGGTCACGGGTGAGCGCGTCCTCGTCCAGGTCGTCGGGGAGCGCGGGGCCGCCTCGATCGCCGAGGTCATCCGCGTCGAGTCCCCGTCTGAGCGCCGCGTGACGCCGCGATGCCCGCATTTCGGGCCCTGCGGCGGCTGCCGCTTCCAGCACGTCGACTACGCGACGCAGCTCGAGCTCAAGGGCCGGTATTTCGCCCGGACCCTCGAAGAGGCCGGGCTTCCGAGCGCCGCGGCCGCGATACGACCCGCCACCGGCTCGCCGGACCTCTACGGCTTCCGGAACAAGATGGAGTACGCGTTCGGCGAGAAGCACGGCGAGCTGGCCCTCGGCCTCAGGGAGACGGTTACCTCGACCCGCCAGACCTATCGCCGGACGCTGCCCATCGGCGAGTGTCCGATCTTCAGCCCCGTGGTCGAGCGCGTCTTCCCCGTCTTCCTGGACTTCGCCCGGGAGAACGGCCTCGAGGGCTTCGAGCCGGCCACGCGCCGGGGCCACCTCCGCCACCTCGTTCTCCGGCAGGCCAAGCGGACGGGGGAACTCATGGCCGTCCTCGTGACGGCCGGCCTGCCGGAGGTCGACCTCCCGGACCTGGCGAGGCGTCTGGACGCCGCCGCGCCCGGGCTCCGGAGCTTCGTCCACGTCACGAACAGCCGCGGCTCCGACCTCGTCGAGTTCGAGCGGACATCCCTCGTCCGGGGCGCGCCGTTCATCGAGGAAAGCATGAGCGGCCTGACTTTCCGCGTTTATCCGCCGAGCTTCCTCCAGACCAACACGGCCGGCGCCGAGCTCCTTTACCGCCGCATCGCGACGGAAGCCCCGATCACGAGGGAGAGCCGGGTCCTGGGCCTCTACTGCGGCAGCGGGGCGATCGAGCTTTCGCTGGCGGCCTCAGCCGGGTCCGTCAAGGGCATCGACTCTTCGCCGGCGAACGTCGCCAACGCCGTCGAGAACGCCCTCGTCAACCGCATCGAGAACGTCGTCTTCGTCCCCGGCACCGTCGAAGCCCTGCTGGACGGGCCGAACCGCGAGCCGGCCGACGTCGTGATCGTCGATCCGCCGCGCGTCGGTTTGACCGGCAAGGCCCTTCGGCGGACGGTCGCCCTCGGCGCCCCGGCCGTCGTCTATGTCTCCTGCAATCCGCGCTCACTCGCCCGGGACCTCCGCGGGTTCGTCGAGGCCGGCTACAGGATCGCGTCGCTCTCTCCTTTCGACCTCTTCCCCCACACGCCCCATCTCGAGACGCTGGCCGTTCTCGAAAAATAGAGGCCCGGGGACCAGGGACTGCCCCCGCAGGGGATTGTCCCTCTTGATCGTCGAGGCGACTTTACTTTCGGGGGCCCTTAGGTTAAAACTCCGCCGAGGAGGACGCGCCCATGACCGATTCCAAACCCGCCCCGTCGTTCGAGACCAAGCCCCGCTGCTGCCCATGCGGAGAGAAAGCGGAGGCCGCCGGGAACGGATTCACCCGGCGCGATTTCCTGAAGGGGGCCGGCCTGACGGCCCTCGGCACGGTCGCCGTCGGGGGCCTGACCTGGCCGCTCCTTTCGAGCCGGGCCACGCCGGTCGGCGAGGTCTGGCGCCCGGCGCCGCTCAAGGTCAAGCCCATCCTCACTTATGAGACGCCCCAGCGCCGCCCCCAGACGAGCTGGCGTTCCTGGGGCGGGATCGCGACCGAAGCGGACGCGCGAGGCGAAATCGCCCGGATCCGGGAAGAGCTCGCGGCCCTCGCCGGGAAAGCGGAGTTCCCCGTCGAATTCCTGCCGGTCTCCGCAATCCGCCAGGCCGCGGACCTCGCCGCGGTCCGGGACATCGGTGACGCCAACGTTCTTCTCGTTTATGCGGCCGGCGGCTGGATGGACGTCTTCGGCGCCCTGGACAAGACAGGCAAGGACCGGATCTACTTCTGCCGTCACAAGTCGGGGCCGGTCTATCTGTGGTACGAGATCATCAGCCCGCGCTACCTGAGGCAGCACACCGACGCCTTGGCCGTCAAGGGCGTCGACGAGGACGACGTCGTCATCGACAGCCAGGACGAGATCCTGTGGCGCCTCCGCTCGCTGGCCGGGCTGCACAACACCATGGGGACGAAGATCCTGGCCGTCGGCGGACCGGAGGCCTGGGCCCAGCCGGCCGGCGTCGTGCCCAAGCTCGTCGTCGACATCTGGAAATTCGACATCGTCACCGTTCCGTACGACGACTTGGGCCGGCTCATCCGCGAGGCCCGCGCCGACGCCGCGACGGTCCGCCGGTCCCGGGCGCGCGCCGACGCCTATCTCCGGCAGCCCGGCACGAGCCTCGAGACGGAGCGACCGTTCGTCGAGAACGGGCTCCTGCTCGACGAGGTCTTCCGGGCCTTGATGAAGGAGGCGGGCTGCCGGGCCCTGACCATCAACGGCTGCATGGGCACGATCATGCCCCTCGCCGAGACGTCGGCCTGCCTCACGCTGAGCACGCTCAACGACGACGGCTATCTGGCTTTCTGCGAGTCGGACTTCGTGGTCATCCCGGCAGGAGTGCTTCTCGCGAATATCTCGAGCCGGCCCGTGTTCCTCAATGATCCGACCTATCCCCACGACGGCATCATCACTCTGGCCCACTGCACGGCGCCGCGGAAGATGGACGGCCAGAAGGCCGAGCCGGCCCGCATCCTGACCCACTTCGAATCGGACTACGGCGCCGCCCCTAAGGTCGAGATGGGCCAGGGCCAGCTCACGACCAATATCGCGCCGGACTTCGCCTCCAAGCGATGGATGGGCCTCCTCGGCGAGATCGTCGAAGCGCCGTTCCTGCCCATCTGCCGCTCCCAGATCGACATCCGCTTCAAGTGCGACGACCGGACGCTGGCCAAGCGCATGCCGGGCTTCCACTGGATGACCGGCTACGGGGATTACACAAGGGAGCTTCCCTACGCCTTGCGGCGGGTCGGCATCGAGTGGGACTTTTTAGGTTGACAAGAAGATAAGACGGGGATTGTCCGGGTGGCGATGACGTCGGCCCCCGTGCCAAGGACGTTCGCGAGGAGGCCCTGGCCGCGGCGCACCGGGGCCTCGGGACGGAGCTTTTCGATTTCGGCCAGGATGGGGAAGATCATCTCGCGGGGTACGGGTCGACTCAATCGGAGCGAGACCATGCGGGCGCTCGTCCCGCGCACGGGAACGGACGTCGCCAGATTCCGCATCGGGCGGAGGACCTCCTCGACGGCGAAGGGGATGCCCTTATCGCATTGATTCCCTTTAACTTCCAGATCCCCGGACATACCCTTGCGGACCTCGAGCTCGCAGCTGACCGGACAGAGCACGCAGGTCAGGCAGTCGACCAGGGCCTGCTCATTCATGGCACCCGACCTCGATGTCTTCTTCGACCGCCGTCCGGACATTGATTTTTTGCAGCTCCGACGGAAGCAACCGTGGATATTTTCTCCGGGCGTAGACCCTGCCCGACGACTTGCCCCTGACCTCGACCGAGGCGTCCCGGAGCGGCCGGGCCACCCGGAAGCTCCACTCGACGCCCTCCCGGCCGGCGGTCACGAGCTGCGGCAGCGCGTACCGGACGTTCGTTCCCGCGGAAATCCTGACGCTCGCGCCGGTTGCCCTCTCCCCCCCCGCGTATCGGGCCGCGCGCTCGCCGGCGGCCAAACCCTCGAACGAAGCCCAGTCGGCGACATCGTGGATATGGAGGACGTTACCGCACGAAAAGACGCCGGCGACCGAGGTCATGAGCGTCTCGTCGACGACCGCGCCGCCGGTGAGCGGGGACAGCTCGACCCCGGCCCGCTTCGAAAGCTCGTTCTCGGGAATGAGCCCGACGGAGAGGAGAAGGGTGTCACAGGGGATCACACGCTCCGTCCCGGCGACGGGCGCGAACGCATCGTCGACCCTGGCCACGACAACGCTCTCGACGCGGTCGCGGCCGCGGATCTCGACGACCGTCGACCGGAGCTCGAGCGGGATCGCGAAGTCCATCAGGCACTGTCTGACATTCCGCTCGAGCCCGCTCGCCCAGGGCAGGATCTCGAAGACGCCCTTGACGGTGACGCCCTCTAAGACGAGGCGGCGGGCCATGATGAGGCCGATGTCGCCGGAGCCGAGGATCACGGCGCTATGGCCGATACGCAGGTTCTGGAGGTTGACCAGGTTCTGGGCCGAGCCGGCGGTGAGGACCCCGGCCGGACGCGTCCCCGGGATCCCGACCATGTCCCGCGTCCGCTCCCGGCAGCCCATGGCCAGGACGACCGCCCCGGCCCGAATGAGCCGGTAACCGGCGCGGGAGTCGACCCGGAGGAGCCGGTCCGGCGAGAGGTCGAGGACCATGGCCCCGGTCTCGACCTTGATCGGCTCGCGGGCGACGTCCTCGATGAGCCGCTCCGCGTATTCGGGCCCGCTGATCGTCTCCTGATAAAGGAAGAGGCCGAAGCCGTCATGGATGCACTGATTGAGGATGCCGCCCAAGGCTTTCTCGCGCTCGATGAGGAGGACCTCCCGCGCCCCGGCGCGCCTGGCGCCGAGGGCCGCGGCCAATCCGGCCGGACCGCCGCCGATGACGGCGACGTCGCAGGTCTCGATCCGTTCGGGCGCCTTCATCGTCAACCCTTCAGTCTCCCGAAGAAGAGGTGCGAGCCGCCGCCCCGTTTGGTGATGCTCTCGACCGGCACGCCCTCGTCCTGGAGGATCTCGACGATCCGCGGCCCGCAGAAACCGCCCTGGCAGCGGCCCATCCCGCAGCGCGTTCGCCTCTTGACGGCGTCCATCGTCCGGGCCCCGAACGGATTCCTCAGGGCCGAGACGACCTCCGCCCTGGTGACATGCTCGCAGCGGCAGACCATCTCGCCCCAATCGGCGTCCCGGGCGACGCGCTCGGCCCTCTCGGCGTCGCCGGCATGGGCGAAACGGACCCGGCCCGGCCGCTCCGGCACGAAATCGGGCTTTTTCCGCAGGTCCAGGCCCGCGCCGATCATCGCAGCGACCATCTCGGCGATGGCCGGGGCCGCGGTCAGCCCGGGCGATTCGATGCCGACGAGGTCGATCCAACCCGGCCGGACGGCGCTTTCCTCGACGATGAAATCCCCGAACTTGTCCTTGCTTCGGGGATCGATGAGCTTCGGCCGGAGACCCGTATAGCTGTGGATGAATGAGGTCCGGCCGAGCTCGGGCATGAGCCGGGCGGCCTCGGCCTTGAGCCGGGCCATGGCCTCGCGGGTCGAAGCGAGGTCGCGCTTGTCCCCGACCGGCTCCGCGCTCGGGCCGACGATGATGTTCCCTTCGAGGGTCGGGGTGACGTGGATGCCGAGTCCCGGATCATCTTTGGTCGGCACGGGATAGACCGGCATGCCGAGACCGAGGCCGCAGTCCCTGTCGCTGATGAGGTATTCGCCGCGGTACGGGAAGATCCGGTAATCGCCCGTCCCGGCTAGCCGGGCCACTTCGTCGGAAAAGAGCCCGGCGCTGTTGACGACCCGGCGCGCGGCGAACCGGCCGCGAGGCGTCGCTAGCGCAAACGTCCCGTCCTCATACCCGACGGCCTCGACCGGTGCTTCGAGAAGGACCTGGGCGCCGTTCTGCCAGGCGCACTCGGCCAGGGCGATGGTCAGCTCATAAGGCGAGATGATGCCCGTATGGGGCGACCAGAGGGCCCAGCGGCCGCGGGCCAGCGGTTCGAGGCGCCGAATCGCGGCCTCGTCGACGATCTCGAGCCCCGGGACGCCGCTCCGGTCCCCTTCGGCCTTGAGCTCCTCGAGACGGGGCCTGTCCTCGTCGGCCAGAGCGACGACGAGCTTGCCGGTCTTGCGGTGGGGGACGCCGAGCGTGGAGGCGAGCGGATAGATGAGCCCCAACCCGGCGACGTTCGTCCTGGCCTTGAGCGACCCGGCGAGCACGTTGAATCCGGCGTGGATGACGCCGCTGTTACCCTTGCTGATGCCCTCGGCGAGATCGGCTTCTTTCTCGAGGAGGAGGAGCTTCAGGTCGTAGCGCGCGAGCTCCCGCAGCACGGCGCACCCGACGACTCCGCCGCCGATGACGGCGACATCGTAGATCGTTCTGTCGGTTCCGCCCATGGCCCGTCCGGCGGCCATCATATCAAATCAGGCGGCGGGCTCAAAGGCAGCGGATTGACAGGGCGCCCCGGCCCGCTGTAAAAGAGGGACGACCCCGCGGGCGGGAGAGGAGAGCATGCTCATCAAAGCCCTCGTCATCGGCGCTTATGCTGTGATGACCATCGTCATCGGCTGGCTCGGGCTGAAGAAGGCCCGCACGTTCACCGACTATTTCCTGGGCGGACGGTCCGTCGGCCCGTGGATGTCGGCTTTCACATACGCCGCGGCCTATTTTTCGGCCGTGCTCTTCATCGGCTTCGCGGGCAAGGTCGGCTGGGGCTTCGGCCTGTCAGGCCTGTGGATCACGCTCGGAAACGCCTTCATCGGGGTCCTCGGGGTCTGGGCGCTGCTCGGCGGCCGGATCAGGCGGATGTCGGTCGAGCTCCAGGTCACGACCATGCCCGAGTTCCTGGAGAAGCGCTACCGGAGCCCGTTCCTGAAGCTCGGGGCCTCGCTGGCCGTCTTTGTCTTTCTCGTCCCCTACTCGGCGGCCGTTTTCATCGGCCTGTCCTATCTCTTCAAGGCCAACTTCGGGCTCGGCTTCGGCGCCGCCCTGCTCGTCATGGGCCTGTTCACGGCCTTCTACCTCGTCCTCGGCGGCTACAAGTCCATGACCATGATCGACGTCGTCTTCGGCATGATCATGTGCATCGGATCGGCGGTCCTCATCGGGAGCACGGTCGGCAAGGCGGGCGGCTTGGGCAGATTGACGGAAGGCCTCGCGGCCATCGACCCCAGGCTCACGTCGGCGGTCGGGCCTGGCGGCGCCTGGCCCCTCTTCTCCCTCGTCTTCCTGACGAGCGTCGCCCCGTTCGCCATGCCCCAGCTCGTCCAGAAGTTCTATGCCATCAAGGACGACCGGGCCATCCGGCGGGGCATGTTCGCCTCGACGGCGTTTGCGCTCCTCATCGGCGGCGCAGCCTACTTCACCGGGGCGGCCGCCCGGCTCTTCCTCACGCCCGAGACCGCGCCCGCGGCGTTCGCCGGCGGCAAGCCCGTCTTCGACGTCCTCATGCCGGAGTTCTTGGCCAAGGTCGTCCCGCCGTCCCTCTCGGTGCTGATGATGCTCCTCATCCTCTCGGCGTCCATGTCGACCCTCGCGGCCCTCGTCCTCATCTCGAGTTCCTCGGTCGTCAAGGACCTCTACGGGGGCTTCATCAACAAATCCGTCGCCGACCGGACCCTGACCCGGATGATGCGCGTCATGAGCGCGGTCTTCATCCTGCTTTCGGTCATGCTGGCCTATTTGCGGCCGGCGACCATCGTGGCCATCCTTTCGATCTCCTGGGGAGCCATCGGGTCGTTCTTCCTCGGGCCGTTCGTCTGGGGCCTCATCAGCCGGAAGGTGACGAAGTTCGGCGCCATCGGATCGGCCGTCCTCGGACTCGGGACCTGCCTGGGCCTCGCGATCTCGGGCATGGCGCCGGCCGAAGCGGGCACGGTCGGGATGATCGTCTCGTTCGCCGCTAATCCCCTGCTGAGCCTCATCCGCTGATACGAAGGGGACTATCCCTGAAGGGGGATTGTCCCTTCGCCCAAGTTCTTGGCACGGCCATCTCAGCTCATTGACATTGACCCGACAAGAGCCCTATTATCGAGGCATCAGGGGGTATCAGCATGCTGGGCTCGGCGGCTATGCATCGGCCCGGAGTTTCGAAGACATTCATCGTTGGGTGCGTCCTGTCCGTTTCCCTGGGTCTCCCATCAGCTTCCGCCGGGGCGGCGGCCGAAGCCGTCGAACCTCAGGCTCGAGCGTCGGTTTCGAGCCGTCTCGACGAAGCGCTTCGGGCCGCGGAACTGGATACCGCCAAGAGCCTTATGCTCGAGGATATCGGGGCCGCCGACGATCTTTTCTTGAATTACCTCGATCAGGATATCAAGGCTTCATCCGGAAACCCGGAATCGGAACCTGTCGCGCGGGCCAAGCGCCTGGCCGACCTGTTTTTCAATCTCTTTGAGCTCGATTTCGAGCGGGGCATCGTCTCATATTGGGAGACATCCTCCCTGCTTCAAAAGCAGGCCCTGTTGTCGGTCCTGCGGGACCACTTCGCTGTCATCAAGGAAGAGAGGACCCTCGACGACAGCCCCTTGATGCCCATAGGGTGGGAAGAACGCCTTGTCGCCCAATATACATCCTTGGCCGAGCGCTACCGGTCCCTGCCTTTCGCCAAGGGAGATCTTTGCGTCCGGCTGAAGATCGCCAGCCTGGACGCCGGCACAGCCGAAAAGACCTGGGAGTACGCCAAAAGCCTCAAGGATACGGTCGGTGAAGCCTGGGGGGCCTATTTTTACGGCATATTCTCGGGAGGCGGGGAACCCGAAAAGGCGGCCCAGCACGCTGCTGAGGCCGCAGAAAAGCTCAACCTGCCGCGGCTACGACAGTACGCTCTGACCCGTCTGGCCTGGCGGGCCCTCGCCCGTGAAGACTACGAGGCCCATGTCGGATACTTCCGACAGGGGCTGGACGTCATCAAGACCGTTCCCATCCCCGAGACCATGACCGGCCGGGCCAGCCGCCGCCGTTATCCTCCGCAAGCCTGGTTCCACCTGGTCTTGTGGAGGGCCGCTAAGCTGAACAACAAGCCTGGGAACGAAGTCGAGTTCGACAAGGGCCTGGCCTTGAGCCGGGAGTACGGCGGACGCCCCGGAGAACTCGCCTATCTCATCGAGGCCATGAAGCAGTTCCTACGGCCGGGGCTGTTCAAAGACGTCGCCATCCGGGCAGAATCGCTCGCCCGCCGGATGGGCGACAAGAGGTGGCTCATCCGCACGCTGATGGCCAAGGTCGACGGGCTGACCGGCACGCAGGAATTCGACACGGCGGTCCAGGCCGCGACGGCAGCCGCCGAGCTCTGCCGGAAGCTCGCCGAAAGCGGCTACCTGGCTGAGTGCCTGAGCAAACGGGCCATCCTCTTCGCCCAATCGGACCGCTTCGAAGAGTCGGCCCGCGACTTCGAGGAATCCGCCCGGGTCTACGATGAGTTGGGCTTCGACGACCTGGCCTTCTCGACCGGAATGGATGCGGCATACTATCTCCGGTCCCAGCCGGCCTTGGCCGAGAAGTTCTACGACAAGACCCTGGCCGCGGCCGAAAAGAAGGGCGATGACGACCTTGCCAGCCAGGTGCTTTACGACCGCGGCCGGGCCCGGCTGTCGCGGGCCCCGGACGAGGCCGTCCAGGACCTCATGGAGTCCCTATCCCGAAAAGAACGGGCAAACGCGAAGGCCGGACGGCCGGGCGAAGATCTGGGCTTGATGCGACAGGTCGGTCAGGCCCTCAGCCGGGTCGGCCGGTACGGCGAAGCCATCGACATCCAGAAGCGGAGGGCCGAAAAGGCGCGGGCCGGCCGTCTCGAGGCCGAAGAAGCGGACGCCTGCTTCTGGCTTCATCGGATCTACGCCCTTGACCTGGGGGACATCGGCGCGGCAACGGAGTATGCCAAAAGATATCAGGCCCTGGTCGACCGGCCCGAGCCGTCGCCTGGGATCAACGAATGGAACAAGCTGGCCCTGTGCTTCTCGTCCATCGGCCAACCGGGCCGGGCCATGGCCTATTGGCGCAAGGCGCTCGATCTCGCCGAGAAGGCCCCCGGCAACGACCAATTTGAGCGGATGGTCCATAGCAACCTCCTATTGGCCTACCTGAAGGTCGGCGACTACGACGCCGCACGGGCGTCGCTCAACAAGGAGATGACTCTCATCGATACGACTTTCGAAGCCTTCCGCGGGCCCATCGACCTCCAAAAGGCTCAATGGTTCAACAAGTCGGCGCTCGTTCATGCGCTAGCCGGGGACGCGGGCAAGGCCGTCGAGGAAGCGCTCGAAGCGATCCGGCTCGAGTCCAAGACCCCGGCGGGCACGGCGCCGGCGGAGTACTTCTCCTATTTTACGCCCGGCGACGCCTTGGCCCTGGCGGGCCGGCTCGACGAAGCGATCGCGTTCTATGCGAAGCGCAAGGACCGGGCCCGGGACGCCCGATCGGTTCACGACGAGATGGATGCGCTGGAACGCCTCGGAGCCATCCAGGCTCGGGCCGGGGACCTCGCGAAGGCGAGGGAGGCCCTCCTCGCCGCCCTCGATCTGGCCCGCAAGCCGCCCTTCCCGCAGACGGGCGAAATGGCCGGAGTGCTGCTCACCTGGGCCGAAGCGGAGCTCGCGGCCGGGAGTGCGGCCAAAGGTGAAGAGATCCTGGCCGAGGCCCGGACTGTGGCGAACTCCCACGACCGGCATCAGCTCTGGAGAATCGAACGGGGCCTGGCCCTTGCGTCCGCCAGGACGGGAAGGCCGGGCCCGGCCCTCGAACATTTCGTGAAGGCGGAGCAATCGCTGGAAAGCGCGTACGAACGGCTGCGGCCCGAAGAATTCCTCCTGCGCTTCGGGATCGACCGGCTCCGCGTCTATGACGAACATGCCCTCTATCTCGCCGAACTCGCCGCGGGCTCGGGCCGGCCACAAAACGCGGCAAAAGCCCTGCAGGTCGTCGAACGCCGGCGCCATCAGGCGCTCTGGGACCTCCTGGCCACCGGCTGGGCCGGGCTCGAACCTGAGGCCGTGCCGGATCAGCTCCAACGGGTTCGGGAGGCCGAAACGAGCCTCACGGCCAAACAAAACATCCTTCGGGCCCAGTTCGAGCGGACCCCGGACAAGCGCGACGCCGCGCTCATCGGCCGGCTCGAATCGGAGCTGGAGCAGGCCAGAAGCGAACATGCCCGGCTGCTCGCGTCGCTGGCTCAAGGGAAGTATCGTTACTCATCCCCCGGAGCTCTGCCGGAGGACCTCTCAGCCCCGGTCCAAAAGAGGCTCAAGCCTCGCCAAGCCCTCCTCGAGTATCTTGTCGGAGACGACGCTTCCTACGTCTTCGTCATCACGGCGGCAGGCTTGAGGCTGGAGCGCCTGGATGTGGGCCGGGACGAGCTCCGTCGCAGAATCCAGGGCCTTCTTCGGCCTTTCTACGATCTCCGGGGCCGCGGCCTGGACCTCACCCGCCTCACATTCGATCTCAAGGGCGCGCATGAGCTCTACGGCCGGATCTTCGCTCCGCTCGAGCGGCATCTCGGAGGGATTCAGCGGATCCTTGTCGTCCCGGACGACATCCTCTGCTATTTTCCGTTCGAGGCCTTGGTCGAGAGGATCTCCGCCAAGGACCTTCCCGGGAAGGTCCTCTTCGGCGAGTATGAGACGGCCGCTTTTCTTCTCAATCGGTTCTCCGTGAGCTACCTCGCCGCGGCCGCCCATCTGCTCCCGTCCGCCGGTGCGACCGGGCGGCCGACCGGTGGGCGCAACCTGCTGGCCATGGCCGATCCTGCGGCCGGGGCGGAGATCAAGTCGGAAAGGTCGGAAGGCCGCGTCGACCGGCGTCTTCGCGGATCGGGGCTGAGCCAGGCCTTTTCGCCGCTTCCCCAGGCGGCCGTCGAGATCGAGAGGATCCGGCATTACTTTCCCAAAGATACGGTCACCCTGCTGACGGGCGCTTCGGCCACGGAGAGCGGCTACAAGGCGTTTTCGGGAGGCTACGAGGTCGTTCATCTGGCCACCCATGCCGTGGCCGAGGACAAACAGCCTCTCTATTCGACCCTGATCCTTGCCCCCGACGCAGAGGCGCTCGAGGACGGCGTCCTTCAGGCCTTCGAAGTTCTGCGCCACCCCTTGAGAGCGAAGCTGGTCGTTCTGAGCGCTTGCGAAACGGCCTTCGGCCCGCTCGGCCGGGGCGAGGGCCTCGTCGGACTCGTCGGCGCCTTCCGGCAAGCGGGGGCCGAGTCCGTGCTTGCGACCCAGTGGAGCATCGATGAATCCGCGGCGGATTTGATGGCTGCCTTCTATAAGGCTTTCACCGGCGGGAAAGATATGAGCGAAGCGCTCCGGGAAGCCAAGCTGCGCGCAAGAAAAGGGCGAATTCGCCTGGGAGCCGTCGAGATCTCCACGGCCCACCCGTTCTTCTGGGCGCCCTTCGTCCTCATCGGCGGCACGGACTAGCCGCCCTCTTTGCCCGGCGGCCGGTCAAGTCTCAGTTGACGACGAGCGTGACCGGCGCCGTAACCCTCAGGGTCCCGGCTGTGGCCTGGACCATGATCGAGTGAGTCCCCTTCGGCGTCCCCGTATTCGGCGGAGGATCGTCGCCGCCCGAGCTGCAGCCGCCGATCACGACGAGCAGACAGGCGAGCGCGCAGGCCGCGACCCAACGGCGCGAGA
>Ga0105107_10001176_pt1 | contig 17044 bp, 17 predicted proteins | sample PPLLaktember2015_6_FD_79335 | JGI IMG/M metagenome (GOLD analysis project Ga0105107, IMG submission 79335) | Freshwater sediment microbial communities from Prairie Pothole Lake near Jamestown, North Dakota, USA - PPLs Lake P8 Core (1) Depth... | ecosystem: Environmental > Aquatic > Freshwater >...
CTCTTGTTCCAACGCCAATTGTATAAACTCTCAAATTATATGTCCTTGCGATTTGAGCTGCGGATATTGGATCGACTTCACCAGCATTATTAACACCGTCGGTTAATAAAATCATAATTTTACTTTTTGCTTTACTTTCTTTAAGACGATTAACGCCATTTGCAATTGCATTCCCTATTGCTGTTCCATCTTCAATCATTCCGCTTTTTATATCACCTAAAAGATTTCTTAACACAGAATAATCAATTGTGAGAGGACATTGTGTAAATGCATCCCGTGCAAAAACAACAAGACCAATTCTATCCGAAGTTCTTGCTTGAACAAATTCATCAATAACATCTTTTGCTGCTTCCAGCCTGTTTGGTTTTAAATCTTCAGCAAGCATACTCCCTGAAATATCAAGAACCATCGTAATATCAATTCCTTCGGTATAAATATTTTCACCTGATTGAAAATTCTGTGGTCTTGCTAATGCAATTATCAATAGAGCAACTGCAATCATTCTTAAAATTATCGGCAGATATTTTACTCTTTCCCTCCAGGTTGGTTTCAATCCTTTAAAGATATTTAAAGAAGAATAATTAATAGCAGGCTGTGATTTTCTTCCTTTTAACCAATACCATAATGCCATTAAAGGGATAATAAAAAGAAAATACAAAACCCAGGTATATGCAAAAGTTATATTACCCAGCATTTCTAAAAACCTCACTGCCGGTTTCTTTTTCTTTTGGAATAGTCTTCTCTACTATTTGATAAGCCTGTTTCAACATTTCAACATTTACGCCGGCTAAAGGATTATACTTAGCAAACTTCACAAGATCCGCATTATTCAGGAACTCCTCCGTAGTTTGCAAAATATCAGATGTATCATATCTCTCTTTTAATCTTCTTAAAGCTTCAGTTGTTGTTAACTCAAGAGCCGGGAGATAAAACCTGTCTTCAAAATACCTGCGGATAATTTCTGTAATTCTTGAATGATATTCTTTTACCAATCCTTTCTGCCATATTTGCTCTTCTTCAAGCTGATGAAGATTATTTAATGCAGTAATATAAGATGGAATTCGTGGCATAAATTCCTGAATTTCTTTCCCTTCATGTTTCTTCTTATATCTTCTGTAAAGGAAATAAGCTAAAGCAGCAATTACAGCGGCAATTAACAGATAAAGAAGAATCATTTTCCAATCAAGTGGAATCCTAATCGGTTCTTTTACATCTTTTATATCTTCGCCGGGATTTACCTTTACTTTACGAACAGAAAAAGTAATTGGATTAGTATATGCCATTAAAAATGTAGTATCCTTCCCTGTTTTATATCCAACAGGAATTCCGGAAATCGAAATATCCATTGAATCATAAACAGAAACTATATACCTGAACTCCACAACCTGTTTACCATTCTCTTCAAGAAGTAAAGGCTGTTCCTGCTTAATTAGTTCAATATCTTTAAAAATATCCTTTAAAAGGGGATTCGATACAATTATTCCTTTATCATATTTTACTTTTAAAGTTAAATTGATATAATCGCCAATAAGATAATTACTGGAATCAGTATAAGCTCTTGCAGAAATATTCTGAGCATAATTATTAAATGCTAAGATGAATAAAAGTAAAAATATTTTTTTTACCATCTTTTCTCGCGCTTTCTGAAAAACTGAACAAGCGGTGTTACATAATTCTGTTCAGTATTAACTTCAATACTATCCAGCCTGCTTGATATGAATAAAGATTTTCTTGCATCTTTAATTTTTTGCCTTATATCTTTAATTACCTTCTGAACTTTCTCATCGCTTGTATCAATCCATCTTTCCTCACCTGTTTCAGTATCCGCAAATTTTATCATTCCTATCTTAGGTAAAGTAAATTCTCTCCTGTCATTCAGAACAATGCCAATCAAATCATGTTTTTTCCCAACCATTCTTAATATTTTTTCATAACCTTCATCCATAAAATCCGAAATAAGAAACACAATGCTTTTCCTCTTTATTGCATTGTTCATATACTCCAAAGCAGATTTAATGTTCGTCGCTTTTCCTTTTGGTTCGAAAGAAAGAACTTCACTAATTACTCTGAGAACATGCTTCTTCCCTTTTCTTGGAGGGACAAATTTTTCAATCTTATCTGTAAAGAGAATTAAACCAACTTTATCATTATTCTTCATAGCAGAGAAAGCAAGTATTGCACTTAATTCTGCTGCAATCTGATGCTTTGTTTTTTCAACTGTTCCAAAAAGTAGAGAGCCGCTAAGATCAACAAGAAGAATTACAGTTAATTCTCGTTCCTCTTCAAATATTTTTATAAAAGGATGACCGAATCGTGCGGTTACATTCCAATCAATGTTTCTTATATCATCGCCAAACTGGTATTCACGTACTTCGGAAAATTCCATTCCCCTTCCTTTAAATACAGAATGATATTCTCCGGAAAAGACCTGGTTAACCAATCCTCTTGTTCTTATCTCAATTTGCCTGACTTGTTTTAATAATTCTTTAGTCAGCATTATAACTCACACTCCTGTAAAGTTTGCGTGGAGATTTTATTAGTCACTCTGAGCAAAGCGAAGAGTCTCATTTTTTTAGTAAAATTTTGGATTCTTCCTCCCTTCGGGACTCAGAATGACAATACTCTTGCAATCTTATTAAAAGATGATTTAATCCTTTTTCCATCTTTATGGTACTTCAATCTTATTTAAAATTTCCTGTATAATATATTCAGAAGTTATATCCTCAGCTTCTGCTTCATATGTAACAGCGACTCTGTGCCTTAAAACATCAAGACAGATTGCCCTGACATCTTCAGGAATTACATAACCTCTTCTTTTTATGAATGCCATAACTTTAGAACCAAGTGCAAGATTAATTGAAGCTCTTGGTGAAGCACCATAGCTTATTAAATCAGTAAGTTTATCAAGTCCAAAGTCTCGTGGAGTTCTTGTCGCAAAAACAATATCAAGAATATATTTCTCAATCTTCTCATCAACATAAACTTCATGAATAAGATCCCTTGCTCTAAGAATATCCAAAGGTGTAACAACCGGCTGAATCTGTACAGGTAAAACATCAACATTTTGCTTCATTATTCTGGATTCTTCTTCACGAGAAGGATAAGTGATTTTAATTTTCAACATAAACCTGTCAACCTGTGCTTCAGGTAAAGGATATGTGCCTTCCTGTTCAATCGGATTTTGAGTTGCAAGTACAAGGAATGGTTCTTCAAGTTTAAATGTCGATTCACCAATTGTAACTTGTCTTTCCTGCATTGCTTCAAGAAGTGCACTTTGTACCTTTGCAGGAGCTCTGTTTATTTCATCAGCAAGAATAAAGTTTGAAAAGATAGGGCCTTTGCGAATGAAAAAATTTGATTCTTTCTGGTTGAAGATCATTGTTCCGATAAGGTCAGCGGGAAGAAGGTCCGGTGTGAATTGAATACGCTGGAATTTTGCCTTTATAGCAAAAGCCAGAGTTTTTATTGCCAGCGTTTTTGCCAGACCTGGTACACCTTCAAGCAGAATGTGCCCATTACCCAGTAATCCAACAATCAGCCTTTCAACCATTGCTTTCTGCCCGACAATCGCTTTACCAATTTCATTAAAAAGGAGATCTACAAACGCACTCTCCTGTTTTATTTTTTCGTTCAATGCAGTTATATCCAAATTAACCTCATAAGTATTATTAAATATAGATTACTTTAGAAAAGTAATAAGATTAGACGATTACAAACATAAAAACGTTGCACTTTTGTTTCAATGCAATTAATTTTTATTTATCCGGAAAACAGCAAACTTAAGGTAAGAAGTTTCAGGCATAACAGGAAGCTTTGGATGATCTAAAGAAGCGCCGTTAAAATGAATCTGCTGAATCTTCTTTCCACATTTTACCGCAGCCTGATTTATTGTTTTTAGGTATTCTTCCTCAGAAAGATGATGCGAACAGGATGAAGTTGCTAGAAAGCCTCCATCATTAATAACCTGCATTGCCAGCTTATTGAGTTTTTCGTAACCTTTTATAGCTGTGGTAAGACTCTTTTTATTTTTAGCAAATGCCGGAGGATCTGAAATTACTAAATCAAAAAACTTCTTATGCTCTATACATTTGTTCAGGAAATCAAAAACATCTTCAGTTATAAATTCACTTTTAGAATTGAAATTATTAAGCTTAAAATTTTCCTCAGCAGTATTTATTGCCGTTTTTGAAGAATCAACAAAAGTAACTGATTCAGCTTCCGCATAAGATGCATGTAAACCAAAACCACCTGAGTTGCAGAAAGCATCTAGTACATTCACACCTTTCGAAATTTTTTCTATAAAAAATCTGTTATCACTTTGATCGAAATAAAACCCGGTTTTTTGTCCGGTGTTGAAATCAATTTTATATTTAATTACCCCATCATCAATTATTTCATCATTCATTTCACCATAGAAGATTTTATCTTCTTCCGGGAGTCCTTCAAGTTTACGGAAATAAGATTCATTTTTTGTAAAAATATTTTCAGCGTTTAGTTCTTCCTTTAAAATTTCAACAACAGCATGAATATTTTTCTCCATTCCTAAAGAGGAAACCTGAAGTACAAAAGTATCATTGTATTTATCAACTATAAGCCCGGGTAGAAAATCGCTTTCACTAAAAATTAATCTGAAAGCATCGTGATTAGGATAAAGAAGTTTTCTAAGCTTATACGCAGATATTATTTTTTCTTTTGCATAAGATTCAAAACTCTGATCTTCTCTTATCTGAAGAATTCTAACAGCAATTAGTGAATTTTTATTGTAAAAACCTTTCCCCGTAAGATTATTCCTGGAATCATAGACTTCAACAATATCGCCATTATTGGGTTCCCCCTCCAGATCGAAAATTTCATTGCTGAAAATCCATAAGTGACCGGAACGAACCCTTCTTTCTTCATTTTTTTTAAGGTAAATTCTGGCGGACATTAATTGCTTTATTGCTTTATTGTTAAATTTATAAGGGTAATTTAATCATTTATTATTATGCGAACTCAATTATCAGATACAAATCCATTAGTTGAAGAAAAATTAATAAATATTTTGAGAGAAAGCTCAGTTTCTAAAAAACTTTCTCTGGCTTTTAGTCTTAGCTCATTAACAAAACAATTATCGTATAGGGCTTTAGTAAGAAAAAATCCTGATGCCAGTGAGCAAGAGATTGATTTACTTTTTGTTAAACTAAATTATGGGGAAGCGATCTCAAATAAATTGAAACATTACTATTCAAAACTATACAATGCAGAAAAGTGAAATAATTGATGCACTAAAACCCGTAATAAAAACCTTTGATGAATTAGGTATTTTATACTTCATAGGCGGTTCAATTGCTAGTTCTGCCTATGGAACGCCAAGGGCAACAATGGATGTGGATTTAATTTCAGCCTTGGGCTATGATCTTATCAAACCTCTGATCAACAAATTAAAGGAAGAATATTTTATAGATGAAGAAATGATTAACGATGCATTAAGTACAAAAACATCATTTAATATCATTCACCTTGAGACAATGTTGAAAATTGATGTATTTATTTTAAAAGACCATCCATATTACCTGAAAGCTTTTGAAAGAAAAGTACTAGATAGTCTGCAAGAAGAATCAAATATTCTGAATGTATACCTTTGTTCACCTGAAGATGTAATTCTCAGCAAGTTGGAATGGTATAGATTGGGTGAAGAAACTTCTGAACGCCAGTGGCTCGATATACTAGGGGTAATAAAAGTTCAGGGTGATTCTTTAGATAGAATTTACCTAACTGATTGGGCTAGAAAATTAGGAGTTTTCAACTTACTCGAAAAATCATTTTCTGAATCAAAGGTAAAATTTGACTAAAGGTTTAGTATGAAAATTCTTGCTATCGAAAAAGAAATGCCCGGGTTTAAGGAGAATGATTATAAGCCTCATCTTAAAGCAGAGGCCTTACAAGCATGGAAATTATTTCTGCAAGGTATAGTAAGAGAACTGTATTTTACTCAGGAAGATAATTGTGCCGTCTTAATTCTTGAATGCAAAGATGCAGATGAAGCAAATAAATATTTAAATACACTTCCTCTTGTAAAAGAAGGTTTGATAAAGTTTGATGTAAAGCCTTTGATTCCTTATTCAGGATTTGAAAGGTTATTCACAAAATAAAATATCGTAGCACAGATTATTAATCTGTATTTTGTAAACAATGGGAATTAATGAAAAAGTTTGAAGGAATTATTTTTGATATTGACGGAACTCTTACGTCTACAAATGAATTAATTTTTGCTTCATTTAATCATGTAACAACTAAATACCTTAACAAGAAATTGACCAATGAAGAAATCATCTCTCTTTTCGGTCCTCCTGAAGATACAATATTAAAAAAGTGGTTTGGCGATGATTTTACAAATGTAAAGGAAGATTACTATAAATTTTATAAAGATGAACATCATTTGGCAGATGCTTATCCGGGAATTAAAGAGATACTTGAAATTATTAAATCCGGGGAAATTCCTTTAGGAATTTTTACAGGCAAAGGAAGAAAAAGTGCGCTTATAACTCTTGAAGTACTTGGCATTGATAAATACTTTGATCTTATTATTACAGGTGATGATGTTGTAAATCATAAACCCTGTGGCGAAGGAATAATAAAATTTATTAATGAATTTCATCTGGAAAAAGAAAAAGTTTTAATGATTGGTGATTCATTGGGTGATATCATAGCATCAAGGGAAGCAGGAGTTAAGATTGCTTCAGTTTTATGGGATAGTTATGCAAAAGAAAAAGTGCTCAAACAAGGAAGCGATTATGTTTTTCATTCAGTTGAAGAACTGAAGGAATTTTTGGAAGAGAATCTGCAATAAAAACCTCTCATAAACTCTGTTAATAATATCCAATTAGCAAATAAAAGAGTCGTTGCTAATACAACAAATTTTCGTTAAAATTAAACCAGCTTAAAAATAAAATCGGGGCTTTTATGAAAAAAGATTCGTATATTTTAGTCATTCTTTTCTTTGGGTTAATACCCTCAATTAATTTTGCTCAATCTGCATTTCCACTGGCTGAAGGAAATACATGGTACTATGAAATTACTTATGAGTTTTATAATCCACCAAGACCTCCTTCTTATGAAATATTTAAGGTCATTGGTGATACTGTGATGCCAAATGGAAAAACTTTCTGGATTTTTAATACATGGGATATGTTATGGGGAAAATATATACGTAGCGATTCACAATATATTTATTATTGGGAACTGAATTGTAATGATGGTAATGGATGTGAAATACTTGCATTTAATATCAATGCAACGGTTGGTGAAGATGACTCGATTAATTAGAGTGGTTATCTATTTTCCACACTTGAACAATCAGTGCAGACTACTATTTTCAACCAACCAACTAATTACAACAACTATAAACTTTGGGGACTAATCTTTTCCTATGTTGGACTTTCAAATAAATTTGGTTACATATCCTTTTGGTATTTGGGGGACTATCAATCTGAAAGGGATGCATGGCAACTAAAAGGATGTATTATTTCAGATACACTTTATGGGGAAATAGTTGATGTGCAAACCGGTAAAGAAATTCCTGAAGAGATGGAATTGTACCAGAATTATCCTAATCCATTTAATCCCAATACTATTATTAAGTACACTTTAGTGAGCCGCCAATTTGTTACAATAAAAATTTTTGATATTCTTGGAAATGAAATAACAACACTAGTAAATGAAGAGAAAGAGTCCGGTGAATATAAAGTTGAATTTTCATCAACAAGTCTCATGAATTCAGAATCCGGAATCAGGCATCTGGCAGCAGGAATTTATTTCTATCAACTTAAAGCAGGAAAATTTATAGGAACAAAAAAAATGGTGGTTATGAAATGAAAAGTCATATAAACATATACCTTGTGTCATTAATTCTTTGTTTCATTTTCCTGTCTTGCAATGAATCTATTATTGAACCTGAAGAACAATTTGTTCAAATATATTTTAAGTATAGTTTTAAAAATGAATTAAATACTTTTAAAAACACTTTCCAGAAAGATTTAGTTTTAGACGGGGTTATTAAAGTACCTTTCTGGTTGACTGCTGAAGAGCAGAATAAAATTCTTGACAAGGCAAATGAATATGATTTTTTCTCAATGTCGGATACTTTTGATTATTCTTCTTTGGATACAATTCTCCTTACAATTGAACCAAATCCCGGTGAACAAATTTTAAGAATTAAATTTGAAGGAAAGGACAAAACAACACTCTGGAAATACCCAATTATTGAGAATGATTCTCAGCTAAATAACTTATTTGAATTGCGAAAATTCATCATACAAATAATTGAATCTAAACCGGAATTTCAAAAACTTCCACCAAACAGGGGTGGTTATTTTTAATAAATTATTCATAAACTCATCACTGATTTTTTTCTCATTTGTTAAACTGTTTAATCAATTTTTTTTATTATCTTTATTTTTCATTTAATATTTTAACACCAAATTACATGATTATAATAATCCATCGAATTTTTATAATTAATCATCCTAAAAACTATACAATCATTGATGTACACTCATGAATAATTATTATCAGATCGCATTTGAAACCTTTATTAGGAAAGTAGATTAAATATATAATTTCTGAAAGGACTTTTATGAGCAATCAAAAACCAGCTTTTATATTAAGTCCTAAGAAGGTTGCGTACTTTTTAGCCACAGTAATGATCTTGCTCGTTTTTGTTCATGTTATTGGAGTTTTAATGAAATATATCCTAGGACATCCTAAAGTTTACGGACTAATACCTTTTTTCGATCTTGACGAAGAACAAAACTTACCTACACTTTTTTCTACCTGCTTATTTATAATTAATGGAATACTTTTCTTTATTATGTGGAAATTGCAGCAACATAATGATAAACGCCAAGGAACATGGTTGTTTCTTTCAGCGTTATTTATCTTTTTGGCAATTGACGAATTCGGTGAAATACATGAACAATTTACACAACCTGTAAAATTAGCTTTAAGTACTTCAGGTTTTCTTTATTATGCCTGGGTTATTCCTTATGGTATAGCAGGAATATTATTATCGATATACCTGGTTCCCTTTTTTTGGAAGATGAATAAAAAAATAAGAACTTTATTTTTTTTATCGGCTTTATCTTATTTGGTTGGGGCAATAGGTTTTGAGATGATTGCAGCATGGTACGTCTCAACGAGAGAATATGATATAGTAAACGGATTTTTGATATTGTTTGAAGAATCGTTCGAAATGACCGGTTTAATAATGCTTGTATATACTCTTCTATTGCTGTTTCAAAAAAAATGGTTGGGATTTGAGGTCATATTACATTCCCCATATAATCCATCCGATACTATTGACGAACCTATAAATAAAATAGAGAAACCAGAAACCAACTGAATCAGACAATTTTGTACTAATTTTCGTTGATTCAAATTTATTAAAGTAAGAAAATAAAATATGAAATACAGAACTCTCGGTAAAACAGGAGTAATCGTTTCTGAAATTGGTTTTGGTGCATGGGCAATTGGCGGAAACTGGGGACAACAGGATGAAAAGGAATCAATAGATTCGTTACACAAAGCTTTAGACCTAGGAGTTAATTTTATTGATACAGCAGCCGGTTATGGAAACGGCAGAAGCGAAAAAATAATTTCTAAGGTATTAAAAGACCGAAGTGAAAAAATTTATGTTGCAACCAAAACTCCTCCTGCTGATGGACCCTGGCCTCCTTCTCCTTATTGCAAAATTGAAGACCGTCTTTCACAAAAATATATAAGACAAAATGTTGAAGAACGACTTCGCAATCTTAATACTGACTGCATTGATATTCTCCAGTTCCACACATGGACAAGAGCCTGGAATAATAATCCAACTCCGCTAATAGTTTTACAGAAGTTAAAAGAAGAAGGTAAAATAAAATTTATTGGAGTATCAACTCCTGAACATGACCAGAACAGTTTGATAGATTTAATGAAGAATGGTTATGTTGATGTTGTACAGGTTATCTACAATATTTTTGAACAGGAACCGGCGGCAGAGTTTCTTCCTGTTGCTTTGGAAAACAATGTTGGTGTAATTGTAAGAGTCGCTTTTGATGAAGGTGTGTTAACTGGAAAATATTCTGCTCAAAACACTTTTCCTCCTGATGATTTCCGAAGTAAATATTTTGAAGGAGACCGGCTGGTAAGAGCAATAAACAGAGTTGAAAAAATAAAAGAAGAAATTAAAGAATCCGGTTTTACTTTACCGCAGGCTGCTGTTAAATTTGCCTTAGCACATAAAGTAGCAAGTACAGTAATTACTGGTATAAGAAATATTCATCAAGCAGAAATGAATAGTGTTATCTCAGATTTACCTGACCTTCCTGATGAGATGCTTTATACGATTAAGAAACCATGCCTGGCGCCGTGCTGATTGGTATAAAGGAAAATAATTCAAAAAATAAAATCATAAGGATAAAAAAATGTTTAAAGGTTTAAGAACAGTAGTTTATTTTTCAGATAATATTTATAAAGCCCGGAAATGGTACTCTGATATTTTAGGTTTCGCACCTTATTTTGATACACCTTATTATGTTGGTTTTAATGTGGGAGGTTATGAATTAGGGCTTCATCCATATACAACCGGAGTTTCATTTGGAGATAACGCTGTTGCTTATTGGGGAGTTGATAATATTGAGAAATCATTAGAACATCTTCTTAAAAACGGAGCCGTAAAAGAATCAGATATACAGGATGTTGGTGAAGGAATAAAATTAGCAACTGTTAAAGATCCGTTTGGAAATATATTTGGGATTATAGAAAACCCGCATTTTAAAACTGAATAAATCAATAGGAGTAATAAACCCGTAAATTCGAAACCGATACTATACTTTTTAAGTATAGTATCGGTAAAAAATTTTAATCTTACAATCCAAACGGAACAACAAAATATACTCTCGGTTCTATTCTCTTTTGTGGTTCATAACTTACAATATTATCATCTCCATCTCTTACTGGTGTAAATGTCCAGTTATAAACTAATGATACAACCATAAACGGGTATGGCTTGTAACCGAGTTCTGTAAAGAGATATGAACGGTCATCAAGTGTGAAAATATCTTCCTCATCCCTGATGTTTATTTTATCATAACCTGCCCGTAAAACAAAAGGGGCTTCTTCCGGTGCTATCTCGGATCCTAAATGAAGAATTCCACTATTTGGAGTTTTATCTAATCTCTGGTAACTTCCTGAAACATAAAGTAAACCTAGAGCATTAATACCAAGCTCACCATACCAGCCATCATCGTTATCGGTTAAACCGGCAAGTAATTGTGCTTTGCTTGTAAAGATGTTATTGGTTTTATCAGTAACTCTGAATCTTTCAATCTCATAAAATGAATTAAAATAAGAAGGGATGTATTCATCACCATTAAATCTTCTTTCAAGTCTTGCAGTTGCCTGCACAAGTCCAAGAGGATTTAATTGCACAATAACACCTGTTGCTGAACCACTGCCAAAGTCTATAATTTTTGCAAAGTCATAATATAGAGTTACATCTGCAAAGCTGCCGGAAATTATCGGAAGACCTATATCAAACCCGATAATATTAATTGAACTAGCATCAGTTGTAATATAAAACTGGTCAAGACTGTCATTGTAATTTCCATCAATTACACCAGAATTCTCATTAAAATCACCTGCATATGTTAATCCTACTTCAAGATTACTGATAATCGGAATATCTTTTAACGAAGTATAATGTAGCGGCCTTACAAACCCCCTAAAACCAACAACACCAGCTTCACCAAACTGGCTGTATATAGATTCAAATCCGAAACTACCGAAATCTATATCAAATACAAGCCCGGCTTTCCTGTTATCAAATGATGGACTATTGTTGTAAAGATACATTATGCTTCCATGCCCGAGTGTGTAATAATCAAGTGCCCCAAGCTTTATGAAAACAGGATCATTCTTCAAGCCGTACCTAACATATCTTATAATGCTCATGTAATCGGAGAAATCATTAAAACTTTCTTTCCTTAGATTTCCTTCAGAATTAAAAGTAAGCCGCAGATCGAGCCCTACTCCGAAATTTGCAAAAGAAAGTTCAGGTGCGAGAAAAATTGTATAGTGCGGTTCATTATCTATCCATGTCATACCGGCACCGCCCATAAATTGTCCTTCATTTGGCTTTGGGTATTGACCGAATTGTGAAAATGAAATTGATGAAACCAGAATTACCAAAATTATAGTGATGATTGTTTTCATTTAATTCTCCAGATTTTTCTGATTGGAAAATATGAAAAGAAAAAACTTAAGTCCAAGTGCAGATTCAGGTTTAAACGGTGAAAATAAGAAGACTAAATTGCCCGGCTGGAATTATCCAGCCGGTTTAAATTTAATTGTTACTTAAGCAATATCATCTGTTTTGATTGGCTGAAAAGAATTCTTTCGCCACTTAAAGCAGTTATTCTATAAATATAAACACCACTGCTTAGGTCAGAAGCATCAAAAGCTGCTTCATAGAAACCCTCAGGTTTTGTATCGTTAACAAGCTCTGCTACTTCTGTTCCAAGCATATCATAAACTTTAATCTGCACTTTTGCATCTTCCGGTAAAGCATAAGTTATTTTTGTTGTTGGATTGAATGGGTTCGGATAGTTTTGAGACAATTCGAAATTTTCAGGCTGTTCACCGACTACTGAAATTTTATTTATACCGGCGAATCTAAATGATACAGTACTAGTATAAGACGAGAAATGATTTGTATAATCTTTTGCTCTACACTTATAACGAACCGTTCCCATTTCCGGACCGCTAAGCCACATTGAATAATCCACAAAACTTATATTTGAAGTTGTTGTTAGCAATGCCCAAGGTTCGGGATTATGTGGAATGGTTTCTATTTGTCTCCAAACCTCAAAATATTCTATATCTGGTTCCAATTTAATCCAACTAATCTTAGGAAAATTATTATAATTTTCGCCAGCTAAATTTGTTGGCGCTAGTGGATTCAGGTCATCATATTTATATCGAAGATTCTGCCCATTATTATTGCCATATTCATCCTTCCAAATTGTATGAACTTCATTACCTGATGAAGAAACGTTTATGTGTAATGGTGGTTCCGGAAATTCCACTTCATATTCATAAATTATATCAGTTCTATCACCATCATTTGATTTGGCTCTCCAAATAGAAAATGCTTCGATTTTTTCGGTCATCCACCAAAGGTAATAAAACGCAGTATGACCTATATTATCATTTGTTGTTGTAGAATATACTTTATAGGTTTGGTTATGTTCATTATATGCACGATCCTAAATGAGCGTATTATTAAATCTGTTTTTAACTATCTTATTAAAAAAGTACTCATAGCTTCCAATAAAATTGGGTTCAAAACTGGACCAGTAAATTATTAAATTTGAACCAACTATATTAAAACCAGCGACATCAAAAGAATAAGTATCACCAAAATTATAGGCTTCGAAAACATTACTCCATGAATTATTCCCAACATTATACCACCTCCATTTTCCTATCTCAGTACTTTGTTTTTCGTAAAGAAAATATACCATATTATCTTGGCGAGAAGCAATTATTCTTGCATCCCTTCCGGTTTCTCCTTCTGATACTGTATATGGACCAAACCAAGATGTACCTATTTGATGACGATATCTGTATTTTACAATACCTGATTCACGTATGTAACATGTAGATTTTCATTTGAAACAACAGATTCCATCCATGATGCATTTGTTGTTAAACTGAGAGAAGTCCATAATGACCAGCTACTGCCTCCATTAGTGCTGCGTCTTATTCTCATTTGACTTCCTATTCCATAAACAATAAAAATATAATCTCCATTACCTGAAATACTCGGTGAAACTACTGCAGAGCTTTCTATTGTAGTTGGTGAACCGGCAACTCCATTTATGTTCATTTTGTAATATTTAAGGTTACCGCTTTCCTGAACAATAATATGATTACCATCCCTGTTAGTAAATATATCAACTGATAAAGCAGAACCAGCATTTATGTTGGTTTCTTTTACACCAGTCCAGTTTGGTGTTTGCGCAAAAACTGCTACTGAAAGCAACAGAATAATTAAGAAAATTATCTTTTTCATTTTATTTCTCCCTTGTTTTCATTTTAACAGAATTGATTTAAAAGTTTTAATTGAATTTTTTGTTTTAAGGACAATAAGGTAAACACCGCTTGGCAGAAAACTGCCAAACTTGTCCTTTGCATTCCAGGGAATGTTATAATTCCCAGGAGAGAGTTCTTTATTTATAAGCAGATTTATTTCTTTCCCTAAAGTATTAAAAATCTTTACCTGAACATTTGAAGTCTCTTTAATATTGAAACTGATAGTGTTTTCTGAATTAAATGGATTGGGATAGCTTTGAATGGTTTCAAAAGATATTTCTTTTAGTCCTGATTCTGAAACATCTGATGGTTTATCATGACGAAAGAGATAACTATAAATATAGGTTATTGAGGGAGTATATTTTTCCATTGGGATAACCAAATCTTTCTTGCCATCTCCATCAAGATCAGCAATGGCTATAGGATAAAATTGAGCGCCGGGTTGCGTTGCTTCACCAAGTTTTGCATACCATAGTTTATATTCATGATTGTTTGGTGAACCCACGAACTTTAGAATCAGAATTATGTTTCCAATATTAATTATTAGCTCTTCTTTGCCATCATCGTCAATATCAATGGCTTGTATAGTTTCGCTTCCGGATAAAGAGTTTAAATATCTAAGTTCAATCCTTGCAACAGTTTTGTAGATGTTATCACCGTTTGATTCATAACATTGAAAAACGGTAATACCTTGCACAAAACTCTGTCCGCCGATCCAGAATTCTGGGTTTCCGTTTCCATCAATATCTTTTGTTGCTGTTTGCATATAAGTATTAGGTATCGGAAATGGAAACTGATCAACTATTGCATACTCATTTTCATCTACATTTTCAATTACAAATACATTGCCTGGGCCAGTGCTAATGACTAACTCGGTTTTATTATCCTGATCGAAATCATTAATTGCGAAACCTGATATATCACTTTCAAAAACTGAAGAAAATCTGAAAACTTTTTCAAAGTTATTTATGCTGTCTCTATATTCAGCGATAGCACACATTGTTGTATCCCAAACACCTGCTGTAGTAAAAGCGCAATCAGTTATTCCATTATTATCCCAATCACCAAATACCATATCATTTATTTGGTATAAATCAAACGGAACGTTCAAGCTATCTAGATAAAAGAGAAAATCAAATGTGGTAGGCAAAACTCCAGCAGAATCACTTTTATAAACATGATGATAATATAAAGTAGAATCTTCATCTATAATCGCCACCATAACAATTTCTTTATTCCCATCTCCATTTATATCAGCAATCCCTTTAACGAAAGTTGTTGGCAGTTCGTATGAGAATATATCTTGATAAATTCCACTCAAGTTTCTCTCAAATATTATTACAGGTCCAGCAATATTTGGATTAATACCATCAGTAAATCCATATATCTCAGGACGACCATTATTATTCAAGTCTTCAATTGGTAAAGGCATCCATGCAAAATTAGCAACCTGCACTTGCTGCCAGAAAGTAAACATACCAGCAAACTTTGTCGTATCTATTTCCCATACATTTATTATTGTTGTATCAATAGGCTCCGTATTTTCGACAATGCTTTCGTTGCTGCTTAGGTAAATAATTCTGCTTTCTCCAACTCTGTTTGTAAGCCTATAAACTTCTGGAGAAATTTCTTCAACCTTACCGCCTTGCTCTGTAAACTTTTGCAGTTCGTTTTCTTTGTTAAAAGTGTTTTGTTGCGCTATGCACATGCTGCTTATAAAAAACATAAGGGAAACAAATATTTTCGTTTTTATCTTTATCCTTCTATAAAAAATTAAGGAAAGAAATATTGCTTTTTTTTAAGCTATGTAAACCCTGTTGGAAAATACGAATGAATGGCTGATTGGTTGAATGATTGTATGAATACTTTAACAGATTCATACAGAAGAATAAAAACGTGGCGAACGAAAATCAGTCCCATTCTCTCCGCCCAATTTCCAGAGAGAGAGAGAGAGAGTAATATCGTGCCAAATTAAAAATAAAAGCTACCCCATCATTGCCTTAAATTATTTTAGCATTAAAAACCAATTTTAAAATTTTATAATATTCGAAATGTCAATACCCATATCCACCCGTTAGTTCTAAGAATTTCAAAGAATCATTTATTGAACTAGATTAAACGTAACAAAAGAAAAATTAAAATGAAAGAAGAAAATTATTATTTACGATTTTTTGTATCAGGATGTTAATTGTTAAGAAGAAACAAATAAAAAATAATATCGCTTTCAGCGAAAATGATTTATCTTACTATTGCAAGTTTTTGTGTAACATTCCGGCTTTTTCCATCTTTAGTGATAATTACTTTATAAAAATAAATGCCGTTAGCTATCTGCTCCAGATCATCATCTTTTCCATCCCAGAAGATTGTATTGAAATCATATTCAAGTTGGGAAGAATTCATTTTCATTTCTTTTATAAGCCTCCCGGCAACAGTAAAAATTCTTATCCTGAGCTCATCAGGAATTTGTGTAAGCTTAAATGTAAAATATGTTTCCCCTGCTGAAGGATTTGGATAGTTGAATACATTAAGCAACTCAGTTTCTTCATTCACAACAAAATGTTTTTCAATTCCTGATGAATCAACAACGCTACCAACTGTGTTTTTACCAAATACTTTGAGTGAATATTCTCCTGATGTAAGATGTGGTTCATATGTAACAACAACTTTAGGATTGGAAGAACCATATTCATAAGTAATAACGGATGTATCGGGACTAATTTCTTCATCATTTAAAAATATTGATACAGCAGAAGGATCTGTAATAGGAATAAGAGATTGGTCAAACAATTCAATTTTTATTTCTGGATTTGATGAGATGTATTCACCATCCAAAATGTCAAGCCCATCAAAAGTAATATTCATTGTTGGAGTTGAGGTATCTGGTTTAACATAAAATTGGATTTGATAAAAATTATTATCTTCAAATAAC
>Ga0105107_10001177_pt1 | contig 17033 bp, 16 predicted proteins | sample PPLLaktember2015_6_FD_79335 | JGI IMG/M metagenome (GOLD analysis project Ga0105107, IMG submission 79335) | Freshwater sediment microbial communities from Prairie Pothole Lake near Jamestown, North Dakota, USA - PPLs Lake P8 Core (1) Depth... | ecosystem: Environmental > Aquatic > Freshwater >...
CAGGAGATCTCGATGATCAAGGTGGTGGTGCCGAACATGCTGATGCAGGTGCTCGACCGCGCCATCCAGTGCCTCGGCTCCCTCGGCATGTCCGACGACACGCCGATCGCCGGCATGTGGCGCAACGGCCGCTCGCTGCGCATCGCCGACGGGCCCGACGAGGTCCACAAGATGGTGATCGCGCGGCGCGAGCTGAAGCGCTTCGCGTAGCGCGTGCCCGAGATCGCCGAGGCCTTCGCGGCGGCACTGCGCCTGATCGTCGGCTGGGAGCCCGAGCTGGTCGAGATCGCGGGGCTCTCGCTGCGCGTCAGCCTGTCGGCGGTGGCGCTGGCCGCCGCCGTCGGGTTGCCCTTCGGCGCCTGGCTCGGCGTGGCGAGCTTCCCCGGCCGACACACGCTGGTGGTGCTGCTGAACGCGTTGATGGGGCTGCCGCCGGTGGTCGTGGGCCTGCTGGTCTACCTGCTGCTGTCGCGCTCGGGGCCCCTGGGCGCCCTCGGCCTGCTCTTCACGCCGTCCGCGATGATCGTCGCCCAGACCTTTCTGGTGACGCCGATCGTCGCGGCGCTCACGCGCCAGACGGTGTCGGACCTCCACGACGAGTACGGCGAGCAGCTCCGCTCGCTCGGCGCGGGGCCGCTGCGCGCGACGGCGACGCTGCTCTACGAGGGACGCTTCGCCCTCGCGACCGCGCTGCTCGCCGGCTTCGGACGCGCGATCGCGGAGGTCGGCGCCGTGATCATCGTCGGCGGCAACATCGCCCACGCCACCCGCACCATGACGACGGCGATCGCCCTCGAGACCAGCCGCGGCGATCTCGCCCTCGCCCTCGGCCTCGGCATCCTGCTGATCGCGCTCTCCCTGGCGGTGAACGCGAGCGCGCAGCTCGTCTCGGAGGCGGCGCGGCGTGCCGCCGGTTGACGCGCGCGGCACCTCGATCCTGCCGCTCGCCTTCGAGGGCGTCGGCTATGCCGTGCGCGGGGTCCCGCTGCTCGCGGACCTCTCCTTCGTGCTCGAGGCCGGTCCCTGCAGCGTGATCCTCGGCCCGAACGGAGCGGGGAAGTCGCTGACCCTGCGCCTCGCCGACGGTCTCCTCGCCCCGACCACGGGGCGCGTGCGTTGGCTGGGCCCCGGCGCGGCGCGCGCCGCGGGGGCGAAGGCGGTCGTGTTCCAACGCCCGGTGCTGCTGCGGCGCTCGGCGGCCGCGAACGTCGACTACGCGCTGCGCCTGCGCGGGCTGCCCGGCGAGACGCGCGAGCGCCGCACCGAGCGCGTGCTGGCGGCGACGGGCCTGCTCGACCTCGCCGGCCAGCCGGCTCGGCGGCTCTCCGGGGGCGAGCAGCAGCGCCTCGCCCTCGCCCGCGCCTGGGCCCTCGAGCCGGAGGTGCTGTTCCTCGACGAGCCGGCCGCGGCTCTCGACCCCGCCGCCTCGCGCGCCCTCGAGGAGGCGATCCGCGCCATCCGGAGAGAGGGCACCAAGATCGTGATGACCACCCACGACCTCGCCCAGGCCGAGCGCATGGCCGACGAGGTGCTGTTCCTGCACCGCGGCCGCCTCGTCGAGCGGGCGCCCGCCCCCGCCTTTTTCCACGAGCCGCGCAGCCCCGAGGCGAAGGCCTTCCTGCGCGCGGAGGTGCTGCCGTGAGCCGGATCTCGACGCTTCTGCTCCTCTTCGGCCTGACCGCCGTGCCGGCGGCCGCCGAGGGACCTTCCTTGACGCTCGCCTCGACCACCTCCACCCAGGACTCGGGCCTCTTCGGCGACCTGCTGCCGCGCTTCGAGGCGGAGACCGGCATCGCCGTGCGGGTCGTGGCGGTGGGCACCGGCCAGGCGCTCGAGCTCGGCAAGCGCGGCGACGCCGACGCCGTGCTGGTGCACGACCGCGCGGCGGAGGACGCGTTCCTCGCCGCGGGCTTCGCCGAGTCGCGCCGCGACGTGATGTGGAACGACTTCCTGATCGTCGGCCCCGGGGACGACCCGGCCGGCGTTCGCGGCGCGACCGACGTCGCGGCCGCGCTCGCGAAGATCGCCGCCGCTCGCGCGTCCTTCGCATCCCGCGCGGACGACAGCGGCACCCACAAGGCGGAGCTGCGCCTCTGGCAGGCCGCCGGCGTCGACCCGCGCGCCGCCTCGGGCGCCTGGTACCGCGAGACCGGCAGCGGCATGGGCGCCACCCTCAACACCGCCGCCGAGCTCGGCGCCTACCTGCTGGCCGATCGCGCCACCTGGGTCGCCTTCCGCAACAAGCGCCGGCTGGAGGCGCTCGTCGAAGGCGACCCGCGCCTGCGCAACCCCTACGGCATCCTCGTGGTGAACCCGGTCAAGCACCCCCACGTGAAGGTGGACGCGGCGCGCCGCTTCGCCGAGTGGCTCACCTCGGACGCGGGCCGCGCGGCGATCGACGGCTTCCGCGTGGACGGCGTTCAGCTCTTCCACGCGGGGCGCTGATTTAGAAAGGGGACGGACTTAAGAATTTAGAATTCCCGCGGGAGCTGGAGGTCCACGAGACGGCGATCGCTGAGCGCGCCCCTTCGCCGTGAGAGCGGAGGCGCCGTGCCCGGGGCCGGGGTGGGGGCGGCTGCTCCGGGCCTCGCGCCGTGCCGTACGAACAGGGGGGACCACGCACCTTCGCGAGGACACCGGAGATGTGCGCTGCGAGCTTCGACAGCGAGGGTGACCACGGCTGACAGCGGGTGCCGTCAGCTCCCGCAAGCGGGGTCACGCCGGCCCTCCGCATCCGCCCCCACCCCGGCCCCAGCGAGCGGGGAGCAAGCCGTCGTTGCGCACAGGAGGCTCAAAACAAGATGCCTCGACGACGACGTGTAGGTAACGTGAAGTCGATCGCTGACAACTCGGCGGGTCTCGGCGACTACCACTTCAACTTCGTCGGAGGCCCGTGATCGTGCAGTTCATCGTCGGTGATGAGTGGAGAGATGTCGGAACGAGACTCGTATACCGCGAGCGCGATCATGCCTTCGATCTGGAGGGCGAGCGGCCGAAAGGAGTTACCTCGCTTCTGGTCAACGATCTGCAGCTCGAGATCGACCAGGAGGGCGTGGTGCTCTATCCGTGGGGTCTTTGTCCCCGATCGACCTGGGAACCCACAGAGGCGATGCCACCGGCCTCCGTGAGAGGCACGCTGGTCGCGCAGTTTGGCGAGGAGATCGTTCCTGGGGTGTCTCGTCGGATCTCCGGCGGCAGCCGGTGGCCCGTGTACGAGAACCGAGCCGCGCGTTGGGTGTGCATCGGGGATCTCGAGGCCGAAGGAAATCGACGCAAGGGCATCGAGTTCGCTCCGGGTTGCGTGGCGGTGTTGGACGATCACGCTCTCGTCGCGCTCTGGCTGCGTCCTTCTCCTGCGTGACTTCCTACAGCTCCCAAGAGCAAAGGCAACCGTGCACCTCCTCCACGCGGAACCGTGAGCTCACCATCGTGCCGGCCTTGCCGCCCGCTCGCTGGGGCCGGGGTGGGGGCGGATGCGCAGGGCCGGCGTGACCCCGCTTGCGGCATCGGACGGCACCCGCTGTCAGCCGTGGTCACCCTCGCTGTCGAAGCTCGGAGCGCACATCTCCGGTGTCCTCGCGAGGTGCGTGCGTCCCCCCTGTTCGCACGGCAAGGCGCGAGGCCCGGAGCAGCCGCCCCCACCCCGGCCCCGGGCACGGCGCCTCCGGGAAAGGGTGGTCAGCTGCGCGACCGGCCGCCCTTCGTGCGGGGCTTCGCCCTCTTCGCCCGGCCCGCCTTCCCGCGCGGCCGGCTCCCGTAGTCCTCGAACGGATCGTCCCGCTCCCGCACCGCCTCGCGGAAGCCGACCTCGCCCGCGCGCGCCACGAAGTCGAGGCCCTCCTGGGTGTGGCGCGCGATGCCGTCGAAGAGCGTGCCGAGCAGGCGACTGCTGGCGAAGCCCATCTGCTCGGCGGTCTGGTTGCAGAGCAGCTTCAGCATCACCAGCTGGTTCAGCGGCAGCTTCGCCATGCGGGCGGCGAGGCCGAAGGCGTGGGCCTCGAGCTCGGCGTCGGGCACGACCTCGAGGATCAGGCCGACCTCGGCGGCGGTCTTCGCGGGGATCTCGTCGCCGGTCAGGAGATACCGCTTCGCCTTCTCGAGCCCCATGCGGTAGACCCACATCGCCGTGGTCGGCGTGCCCCAGACGCGCGCGGGCGGGTAGCCGAAGCTCGCGCTCTCGCCGGCCACGATCAGGTCCGCGCACAGCACCATGTCCGTGCCGCCGCCGATGCACCAGCCCTGCACCGCGGCCACGGTCGGCTTCTTCGCGTACCAGAGCTTCAGGTAGGTGGCCACGAAGCGCGACATCATCTGGTAGTCGGCGACGCTGTCCCAGACGCGCTCCGCGCCCTCGCGGGCCTGCGCCTTCGTCGACCAGTCGAGCCCGTAGCCAGCGCAGAAGGCGCGGCCCTCGGCGCGCAGCAGGATCACGCGCACGTCGCGGTCGGCGTCGGCCTCGTCGATGGCGGCGGCGAGGTCGTCCCGCAGCGCGGGCGTGATCGTGTTGTACTCGTCCGGCCGGCAGAGCACGATCTCGCCGACGCCCTCGCGCTTTGCGGTGCGGAGCGTCGCGCGCTTCATCGCTCCCTCGGCGGCTTCGCGACGTCGAGCTTCTCCGCCACGGTGCGGCGCAGGTGCGCCAGCAGCTCGGCGCGGAACGTGCCCGCGTCGGCGTCGCCGGCGCGGATGCGCGCGACGAGGGCGCGGTTGCGCTCCACGAGCGCGTCGCGGCGCGCCTCGCGGCCCTCGGGGCACGGCTCGTCGCTGCCGAGCAGCTCGCCGAGGCGCAGCCACTCGCCGTGCTCGTGGGCGTCGGCCGTCTCGATCTCACGCGCCACCATCGCCACCACGTTCGCCGCCACGCGCGCGTGGAACTTCGGCACGCCGTCGAGGCGCGGCACCACCTCGCGCTCCAGGAAGCGCTCGACCGCGCGCAGCAGCTCCTCGGCCGTCGGGCGATCGTTCATGCCGACTCCTCCATCAGGCGCAGCAGCTCCTCCTCGGCCTCCGCGGTGCGCCGACCGAGGCTCGCCAGCTCGAGCGAGGGCACCTTGCCGGTCAGGTACACCCAGGACTGCTGGATGAAGACCAGCGCCACCTTGTAGCTGCCCATCGCCTCCCAGAAACGCAGGTGGGCGGGGTCGACGGAGTCGCCCCCCGCGCTCTTGTAGCCGGCGAGCAGCTCCTCGCGGCTGCCGATCCCGCCGGCGGGGCGCTCGTCGTTCCCGAAGCGCCAGGCGCGCGTGCAGAGCCAGCCGAGGTCCTCGACCGGGTCGCCCAGCTTGCAGAGCTCCCAGTCGAGCATGGCGCGGGCGCCGCCCTCGTCGAACAGCACGTTGCCGACGCGGAAGTCGCCGTGCACGAGAGTGACCTGCGCGCGCTTCGGGAGCCGCGCCCGCAGCCAGCGCTCGGCGAGGTCGAGGGCGGGGTGCGGCTCGGCGGCCATCGCCCGCACGCCCTGGGCGACGCGCTCGAGCTCCGCCTCGGCCGGCGAGACGCCGGGCGGCGGCGCGGCCAGGCCGCGCAGCTCCGGGCCGCCCGTGGGAACGCGGTGGATGCGCGCCGCGATCGCCGCCAGCTGGCCGGTCATCTTCTCGCGGGCGCCGGCGTAGCGCTCGTCGCGCAGCAGGCGGCGCGGCAGCGCCTCGCCCGGCACGAAGTCCATCACGTAGAAGGGCGTGCCGAGCACACCGAGGTCGCTGCACGCGAAGTGCGCGCGCGGCACCGGGACGCCGGCGGCGTGGGCCGCCCGCACCACGCGGAACTCGAGGCCGCGGTCGCCCTCGCCGGCGCGACCCGGCGGGTCGCGCCGCAGCACCAGCGTACGGCGCTCCGCGCCCTCGAAGCCGCCCGCCACCTCGAGGTCGAAGGCCCAGGTCTCGCGCGAGGCGCCCCCCGCCAGACGGCGCAGCCCGTGCACGCGGACGCGCGCCGGGTCGCTGCCGAGCTGGCCCGCGAGCCAGCCGGCAAGGCGCTCGGCCATCGCCTCGGGAGTCTGCGGCGCCGGCTCGGTCACGCGGCTCAGCCCCGGATCAGCGCCGGGTTGCGCGAGAGGTCCTTCGTCAGGTTCTTGTGGTGGGCCTCCAGCGTGCCGCCGCCGATCTCGAGCAGCTTGGCGTCGCGCCAGAGCCGCTCCACCACGTACTCGCCCATGTAGCCGTAGCCACCGAGCACCTGGATCGCGGCGTCCGCCGCCCGCTTGCCCGCCTGGGCGGCGAACAGCTTGGCGGCGTCGGCTGCCACGCGCTGGCCGGTAGCGCGCAGGTCCATGCGGCGCGCGGTGTCGTAGACGAGGGCGCGCGCCGCGCGGTACTCGGCGAAGCTCTCGGCCAGGTGGCGCTGGATCTGTCCGTGATCGCGCAGCGGCGCGCCGAAGCTGCGCCGCTCGTTCGCGTAGCCGACCATCACCTCGAGGCTGCGCTGGGCGATGCCGAGCGACATCGCCGCCAGGGTGAGCCGCTCGATCTCGAGGTTGCGCATCATCTGGAGCGTGCCCTGCCCTTCCTCGCCGAGGCGCTGGGCGGCGGGCACGCGGACGCCCTGAAACACCAGCTCGGCGGTGAAGGACGCGCGCATGCCGAGCTTGTCGGTCCACTTCTGGCCCAGCGAGAAGCCGGGGGTGCCCTTCTCGACCAGGAAGCTCGTGATCTCGCGCGGGGCGGTGGCGGCGTAGACCACGAAGCAGTCGCCGAGGGTCTGCTCGTCGATTCCGCCGTTGGTGATGAAGGTCTTGACGCCGTCGATCACGTAGACGTCGCCGTCGCGCTTGGCCCGCGTGCTCATCGCGAGCACGTCGGTGCCGACGGCGGGCTCGGTCATGCACATGCCGCACACCCACTCGCCCGACGCCGCCTTCGGCAGCACGCGGGCCCGCTGGGCGGCGTTCCCGTTCACGTTCACGTTCTGGGCGAAGAGGATCGCGTGGGCCAGCACCGAGAGCGCGAAGCCCGGGTCCGCGGTGGAGAGCGCCTCGCTGACCTGGACGGCGGCGGTGGCGTCGAGGCCGGCGCCGCCGTGCTCCTCGGGCAGGGTCACGCCGAGCAGCCCGAGCTCGCCGGCGCGGCGGAACAGCGCGAGGTTGAAGCGCTCGGCGCGGTCGTGGGCCGCGGCCTGGGGCTCGACCTCCCGCGCCACGAACTCGCGCAGCGTATCGGCGAGGAGCTGGTGCTCCGGGGTCGGGGCGTAGAGATCGAGGCTGCGCCAGTCGCTCGTGTCCATGGCCGTAGGGTAGACTTTCCGGCGTGCGGGGGGAGGGTCGCCAGCTCGCCGGCTGGCTCGTCGCGCGCCGGCAGGAGATCGAGCGCGCGATGCAGCGCGGGCTCGAGGGGGACGTCCCTTCGCCGGCTTCGGCGGAGGCGGAGGCGCTGCGCCGGCTGCGCTCCTTCGTGGTATCGGCGCTGCTGCACGGCGACGACGCCGCGCCGGCCCTCGACGGCCTGCGCGTCGACCTCGAGCGGGTGGGTCCGCTGCTGATCGCCTGGCTCGAGGCCGCGGCGGGCGCCGCGGGGCCCGATGCGGGCGCGGTGCGCGCCGCGCTCGAGCCGCTGCTCGCGCGCTTCGCGGTGGCGCTGCGCGCCTGCGACGGCACGCGGCGCGCCGCCGGGACGCCCGTGCGCGGCAGCCGGCGGGCAGTCGCCGCGGCGATCGACCGGGTGACGGACGTGTTCCTCGCGATCGACACCGAGACGGGTCGCATCGCCGACGCCAACCCCGCCGCGGGCGCGCTGCTCGGCACCACCCGCGACGCCTTGCTAGGAGCCTCGGCCTTCGACTACGTGCCGGAGCCCTCGCGCGATCTCTGGTGGTCCGAGCTCGACGCCCTCGCCGAGGGCGGCGAGCCGCGGCGCTTCGCCTCCGCGCTGATGGATGGCAGCGGCCGCCGGGTCGGCGTCGAGGCCTCCGCCACGCGCTTCGCGACGCGCCAGCGCACCCTGGCGCTGGTCGTCGCCCGTCCCGCCCGGGCGAGTTTCTAAAGTTTCAGGCCAGACCCCGTTCTAAAGTCTTGCGGAGGAAGGAGAGGAGGCGGGGCCAGGCGTCGGCGGCGGCGGCGGGGCGGTACATGTCGGGGCGGGTGTCGTTCATGAAGGCGTGGCCGGCGCCCGGATAGACGCGCACCTCGGCGGCGTGGCGGGTCTTGGCGAGCCGCTCCTCGAGCTCTCGCACGTCGGCCAGCGGGATGATCGGATCCTCGGCGCCGTAGAGGCCGAGCACGGGGCAGGAGAGGTCGGCGAGCGCATCGAGCGGGGAGCGCGGCTTCTTCGCGGGATCGAGGCCGTCCGCGTAGCGGAGCATCCCGTAGAACGGAGCGCAGGCCGCGAGGCCGCGGCAGGCGCAGGCGGCGAGCAGCGCGTACTGGCCGCCCATGCAGAACCCCGTCACGCCGAGCTTGCGGCCGGCGCTCGCCGGATGCGCGGCGAGGGCGTCGATCGCGTCCTGCACGGTCTCCAGCACCAGCGGATCCGGAAGCTCGCGGATCCAGGCGAGCGCCGAGGCGACGTCGGTGAGCCGGGGGCTGCCCGTCTTGCGGTAGGGGTCGATGGCGAGCGCGGCGAACCCGTCCGCCGCGAGGCGCCGCGCCAGGCCGCGGTAGTGGTCCGAGAGCCCCCAGACGTCGGGGATCATCACCACGCCCGGCGCCGGCGCGCCCCCGGGCCACGCCAGGAAGCCGATCGCGTCTTCGTGCTCCGCCATGCGAGGCCAGTATACTCGCGCGCCCATGCCCTACGAACGAGAGCTCGAGGTCGCCCTCGGCGCCGCGCGCGAGGCCGGCGCCATCCTGCTGCATCACTACGAGCGCGGCACCGAGTCCTGGGAGAAGGCCGAGGACAATCCCCTCACGATCGCGGACCTCGAGTCGGACCGCGCCATCGCCGCTCGCCTCACGGCGGCGTTTCCGGCCGACGCGCTGCTCTCCGAGGAGACCGTGAGCGACCCCTCGCGCGCCGCGAAGCCGCGCGTCTGGATCGTCGACCCGATGGACGGCACCAAGGAGTTCACCCGGAAGATCCCCGAGTTCTGCGTCTCGATCGCCCTCGCGGAGCGCGGCGTGCCGGTGGTCGGCGTGATCCTGAACCCCGTTGCGGGCGTGGCGATCTGGGCGACGCGCGGCGGCGGCTGCTTCCGCGACGGCGCGCCGGTCCGCGTCTCGCCGGTGACCCGCCTCGAGGACGCGGTGATGATCGCGAGCCGCACCGAGATCTCGCGCGACAAGTTCAAGGAGCACCAGGGCTGGTTCAAGGAGCTGCGCCCGGTCGGCTCGATCGCCTGGAAGCTCGCCTGCGTGGCCGCGGGCAGAGGCGACCTCAACGTCTCGCTCGCACCGAAGAACGAATGGGACGTCGCGGCGGGCGACTGCCTGGTGACCGAGGCCGGCGGCGTCTACGTGGCCTTCGACGGCTCGCGGCGCGTCTACAACCAGCCCGACACGCTGATCGAGACCTTCATGGCCGCCGGCCCGCCGGCGCTGGTGAAGGCCTTCTGCGAACGCGAGAACGCGCGGCTCCAGCGCTCCCCTTGAGCGCCGCACAGCGCCCGGCCCCGAAATGGGCACGCCCCGCCGGTGAGGCGGGGCGTGCGGGGGTCGCCCTGGGATGGGGAGGGTGCGAGGGCGACGCGCTAGCGCTGGACCCGCCAGTTGTCGACGAACGCGCCCCGCGCCTCGCTCGGTCGAAGGGCCTGCACCGGCGGTGCGCCGGTCAGCCTGGCCTTGAAGACGACCTCGCCGATCCCGTCGACGAGAACCTCGGTCTTCACCTTGAGCAGGAGGCTGTCGTCCTCGAGGATCTTGAGCGTGAGCTTCGCGCTTTCGCCCAGCACGGCGCCCGGAGCGCGACCCGAGGCGGTGCCGGCGCGCTCGGCCACGTCGGCGGAGAGCGCGTCGCTCGAGCCGTCGTCGAGGAACAGCCGGAACTTGTTGCCCTTCTTGCCCTTCGGGACGAGGTTCCCGCTGTAGAGCGTGCCGTCCGCATCCATCGCGGAGAAGGTCAGCGCGCTGGTGTCGAAGTTCATCTGCAGCGAGTAGGGCTCGGTCGCCTTGAAGCCTTTCCCCTTCACTTTGGCCGAGCCGTCGAGCTCGTGGGAGAAGACCGGCTCCGGATCGATGGGCGGCTCGGGATCGACCGGCGGCTCCTCGCAGCCGGGCGCCGTCGGAACGAGCTCACAGGGGTCGACCGGGGGCTCGGGATCGGGATCCGGATCCACCGGCGGATCCTCGCAGAGCGGCGAGTTCGGGAAGCGGTCGCAGAACTCCCCGTCGGGGTCCACCGGCCCGCAGAGGGGCGAGTCCGGGTTCTCTTCGCAGAAGTCGTCCGGGGGGATGGCGAGCGCGCTCAGCGCGCCGAGGGAGAGGAGTAGAGAGGCCGCGAGGGCCGTCAACAGTTTGTGGGTCATGAACGTCGAACCTCCAGCGCAGAGGATCGACCGCGCACCGCCCCGCGGGCTATGAAGCACTTCACCGTTCGGCGGCGGCGTCGCGCGCCGCGCGTCGATTTCGGGTCCGGATCTGTGAAGCGCTTCACACCGCGCCGCGGCGGCGGGGAGCGGAACGCGGCGCGCTCAGCCCAGCCGGCCCTTCACCGCGTCGTTCACCAGCTGGCCGCCCCGCGTGACGAGCGTGCCGCGGGTGATCTCGTCCTCGAGGTCGAGGTGGAGCTGGCCGTCCTTCACCAGGTGGCGCACGAAGGTGACGACGTTCTTGCTGAACATCTGGCTGGCGTCGGTCGGGATGGCGCTCGGCAGGTTGGTGTCGCCGATCAGCGTCACCCCGTGGCGGACCACGGTCTCCCCGGGCACGGTGCAGGCGCAGTTGCCGCCGTTCGCGGCGGCCAGGTCCACCACGACCGAGCCCGCGTGCATGCCCTTCACGCCCGCCTCGTCGAGCAGGAGCGGGGCGCGCTGCCCGGGCACCAGCGCCGTGGTGATCACCACGTCCGAGCGCGCCGCGCGCTCCCCCATCAGGGCGCGCTGGCGCGCGTAGAACTCCTCGCTCTGGGCCGTGGCGTAGCCGCCGCGGTCCTCGGCGGCGCCCGCCTGCAGCTCCAGCTCGACGAACTTGGCGCCGAGGCTGCGCACCTGCTCCGCCACCGCGGGCCGCGTGTCGTACGCCTCGACCACGGCGCCGAGGCGCTTCGCGGTGGCGATCGCCTGGAGGCCGGCGACGCCGGCGCCGATCACGAACGCGCGGGCGGCGGCGAGGGTGCCCGCGGCCGTCGTGAGCAGCGGGAACATCTTCGGCAGCCGCTCGGCCGCGAGGATCACCGCGCGGTAGCCGGCGACGGTGGCCTGGGACGAGAGCACGTCCATCGCCTGGGCGCGGGTGATGCGCGGCACCAGCTCGAGCGAGAAGGCCGTGACGCCGCGCTCGGCCAGGCGCGCGGCGCGCTGCGGGTCGTCGAGCGGCCGCAGCAGGGCGACCAGCGTCGAGCCGGAGCGCAGGACCGCGAGCTCGGCGTCGCTCGGCGGCTGAACCTTGAGCAGCAGGTCGGCCGCCGCGTGCAGCGCCGCCGCGCTCTCGATGCGGGCGCCAGCGGCCTCGTACTCGGCGTCGGCGAGGCTGGCTCCCGAGCCGGCGCCGCTCTCGACCCGCACCTCGAGGCCGGCCTTGACCAGCACCTTCACGCCCTCGGGCACGAGCGCGACCCGGCGCTCGCCGGGCTCGGTCTCGCGCAGCACACCGACGATCACGGGACCCTCCTCGCGCGCGGAACCATAGCAACCACCAGGGGGGTCGTGGCGGCCCCGCCGCGGCGTCTCTAGAGTGTCCGACCCGCGCTCGCCAGGAGGTCGCCGTGTCGAACTCGCCCCGCATCCTGCGCAAGAAGACCGGGAACTTCCTCGAGGACTTCCGGCTCGGCCAGGTGTTCCGCCACAAGGGCGGCAAGACGGTCACCGAGGGCCTGTTCACCACCTTCACCGAGTTCGCGATGACCACGAACCCGCTGGCCAAGAACGCCCGCTACGCGCGGGCCCACGGCTTCGAGGGCCTGGTTTGCCCGCCCGGCCTGGTGATGCTGGTGGCTTTCAGCCAGACCGTGGAAGACGTCTCCGAAAACGCCCGCGCCAACCTCGAGTACATCGACATGCGCTTCGGCGCGCCGGTCTACGTGGGCGACACCCTCGAGGTGGAGACCAAGGTGCTGGGCGTGCGCGTCTCCGGCAGTCGGCCGAACCTCGGCATCGTCCACGTTCAGTCCACGGCGCGCAAGAACGTGGGCGCAGCGGACGAGGCGGTGGTCGCCACCTGGCAGCGCAAGGTGCAGGTCTACAAGCAGGATCCGACCGCGAAGGTCGACGAGGGCGAGGTCGAGCCCGACGAGGTCGCCTGCTCGCTCTGGCTGCCCCCCTACGACGCCGCACGCGACTACCGCTCGCTGGCCCACCTCTCGAACCGCGACACGTATTACGAGGATCTCGAGCCGGGCACGCGCATCGAGCACTCGCGCGGCCGCACCATGACCAGCGAGCACATCCACCTGACCGCGATCCTCGACAACACCAGCCAGGTGCACTGCAACCAGTTCATGATCGACCTCGACCCGAAGCAGTACGTGGGCGGGGAGCTGATCATCTTCGGCGGCATCCCCTTCGTGCTGTGCCTCGGCCTCTCCTGCCCCGACGTGGGCGACAATGCCCTCGGCGACCTCCTCTACCGCACCGGCCGCCACACCGCGCCGCTCTTCGCGGGCGACACCGTGTTCGCGGCCACCGAGATCCTCGGCAAGCGCGAGCTGCCGGGGCGCCCGGACGTGGGCGTCGTCGACACGCGCCTGCTCGGCCACAAGTTCGTGCGCGCCGAGGGCGAGAAGCACGAGGACGCGCCCGAGGGCTGGAAGAAGCTCGCCATCTTCGAGCTCGAGCGCGCGCTCGTGGTGAAGCGCCGCAGCCACTACGCCTGAGGTCAGCCGACCGGCGGCGCGCTCTCCCGGCGGGCCCACTCGCTGTAGAGACGCGCGAGGATCCGCCGGTCCCGCGCCAGGAAGAGCCGCGCTATGGAGCCACCGAGGGCGAAGCCCCCGGCTCCGGCGAACAGCAGCAGGTCGCGCCACGACTCCTGGCGGAGGGCGAGCGCCAGCAGGACGAGGCCGACCGCGAGGTACGCCCAGTCGAGCCCGACCCGTGCGAACCAACCTCCTTCGCGCACCAGACGCTCGCAGCGACGACGTTCCGCTTCGTTCAACATGACACCGTCCTCCTCGTTTCATCCCCGCTGGCGCCGGCGAACCGCCCAGAACAGCACGAGCTGGAGCGCAGCGAGAACGAGCAGAGTCTCGCGCGCCCGCCCGGGGCTGGCGATCGCCAGGCTCGCTGGACTGCATCCGCCCGGCCCGGGCGACGTCCCGCCCGTCGGGCCCCCGACGACCGCGGTCTCCGCCCGCAGGTCGAGTTCCTTGCGCTGGGCTCCGTGGCGGGGATCCCCGTTCCGGCCGTCGGCTCCCGCCGGTCCGGCTGGATCGTGAAAGGCGCCCTGGAGCGCCTGGCCGGCGACGAAGCCTGCGAAGGGAGCTTGAAGAGCGAATGGGAGGCCGGAGAATCGGGCGGCGGCTCCACTGGTGGCGGCGATGGCCGCAGCGGATTGCGTCGGAGGGACGACGAGCCCCACCGCGAAGCTCCCCGCGAAGATCACCAGCGGCACGTTGCCCGTGAGGGCCGCGGCGACGGAGAGCCCGAGCGCCGCACCCAGGGCGACGGCAGTCGCTGCCTGAGGCGAACGCCCGTCGGGATCCCAGTACCACACCGGGTTGCCGGCCGCGTAGGTGTACTGGTTGACGAGCTGGAAGACGGGATCGGGCGCCAGGAAGCGTGCGGCATCCGGGTCGTAGAGGCGGGAGCCGAGCAGCATCAGGTCTCCCAGCGAGCGGCCCTGCGCGAAGCCGGCGGCGGCGTCCGGGGCGCCGTCCACCCGGTCGACGCCGTAGGGCCCGTAGCGCAGGTGCGCGACGATGCGGCCCTGCGCGTCGCTCAGCAGCTTCACGTTGCCGCGGAAGTCGAGGTGGCGGTAGCGATGGGCGCCGAGCAGGCTCAGCTCGACGGCCGAGAGCTCGATCGAGAGGGGCACTCCGCCCGCCGAGGCGCGCACGCGGCCGCCGAAGAGATGGCGCTGCTCCACGCCTTCGAGCGTCGTCGCCACGGGCCGGCCGAGGGTGTCCCAGCGGAAGCTCGCGCGGTCTCCGACGGCGGTCGCGCGGCCGCCGCCGTCCCAGACGATGGCCTCGCCGTCGCGCGTCACGGCGAAGCCCGCCTCGTCGTAGGCATATTGGTGGAGCGTCGCGCCGTCGGCGCGGCGGATGCGCAGCAGCCGCGTGCGCTCGCCGTCGTAGGAGAACGCGCGACGCTGCGCCGCGCTCGGCTCGCCCGTCCGCACCAGGTTGCCAAGCACGTCGTAGGCGAGCGTCAGGAAGGCGATCCCCTCCGGATCGGAGGCGAAGCCCGCCGCGCGCGGGCCCGGCAGTCCCTCTCCGATCGGCGCCAGCAGGAAGCTCTCGTGGCTGCTCGCGACGAGGGCGCCGTAGCTGCTCGTCGAGGCCCGCCACTGCGCGTGGGAGACGATCGGCACCTGCTCGTAGCGCGAGCGCTCGACGAGCGTCCCCGCGGCGTCGCGCATCGTCACGTCGCGGAGCAGGCCGTCCTCGGCGTAGACGTAGCTGCGCACCAGGCCGTTGCCGAAGCGCTCCTCCGCCAGCCGTCCCGCCTGGAAGGAGAGCCCGCGGAGCGGCAGCGCGCCGTCGCGCAGCTCGACCTCGCGGTCGGCGAGGTCGTAGGCGAAGCGCAGCCGCCGCAGCTCGCCGCCGGCGCGCGCCACGTAGCGCTCCTCCACCGGCCGGGAGCGCAGGTCGAAGGCGAGCTCCAGACGCTCGCCTCCCGGGTAGACCACGGCGCTCGGGCGGCCCGCCGCGTCGTAGCGGTAGGTCTCCTCGGCGTAGCCGTGGGCGGAGTCGACGATCGACGCCAGCCGCCCGGCCGCGTAGCCGAAGCCCGCGGCCGACTCGAAAGCGCCGCCGCGCAGCTGCACCAGAAGACTGGTGCGGCCCGCCGCGTCGTACTCGATGCGCGTCTCCATGCCGTTCGGCCGGACGCTGGCGGTCGGGCGTCCCAGGAGATCGCGCTCGATGTGCGTCGTCCGCCAGGCGCCGGCGGCGCGGTCGCGCCGCTCCGCGAGCCGCCCGAGGGCGTCGTAGCCGAACTCGCTGTCGCCGCCCTCCGGACGCGCGATGCGCAGCGGCTGGCCGTCGCTCCGGTAGTCGATACGCAGGCTGCGGGTCTCGAGGGGACCCGCCAGGTCGAGATCTCCCAGCAGCAGACCCGCCAGGTTGCGGTCGGCGTCGTAGCTGCGCGAGACCACCCCCGTGTCTCCGGCGCCCGGCAGATCCGCGGAGCCGCTGCCCGCCAGCAGATTGCCCGCAGCGTCGTAGTCGCGGGTCTCCGAGCGGCCCGCGCGCTCGACGCGGTGCGGATGCCCGTGGGCGCCGTGGTCGCGGAAGCGCGTCGCGACGCCGGCGGGGTCGCTCGAGCTGGCGAGCAGATTGTCGCCGTTCCAGGCGAAGCTCCAGCTCTCGCCGGCGCCGTTGGTGGTGCGCACCAGGCGCCCCCGGTCGTCGTACTCGTTCTGCTCGAGCGGGCCGAGCGCGTCGGCGCTGCTGCGGAGCGCGCGGCGTGCGGGGTCTCGGCGGTTCTCGCCGGCGAGCTCCCAGACGAAGCGGACGACGTTCCCCGACGCTTGCGCCTCGAGCACGGGCTCGTCGTCGGCCCAGCTCCAGCTCGTCGCGACGCCGTCGGGCCCCGTGAAGGAAGACGGCCGCAGCCCCTGCCAGGTCCAGACGCTGCGTTCCCCGAGCGCGTTCTCGATGGACAGCACGCGGCGCGTGGCGTCCCAGGCGTGGCGCGAGGCGTGGCCGAGCGGGTCGGTCACCGTCGTCACGAGCTGGCCGCCGGCTGCCGCGTAGGCGAAGCGGATGCGCGGATCGCCCTCCCCTCGCGCACGGACCTCCGCGACGCGCGGCCCGGCGTACGCGATCTCCGCGCGCACGCCTTCGGAGCTGACGATCGCGGCGAGCTTCCCGTCGGTGTACTCGTAGCGGAAGCCGGGCCAGCCGCGCTCGACGTCGAGCGGATCGCGCGCCGCGAGGAGCCGGCCCTCCGCGCTCCAGCTGAACGTCGCGCGGCGGCCGGCGCGGTCGTCGATCGTCGCGAGCCGTCCCGCGGCGTCGTAGGCGAAGCGCGCGAGCTGCGTGGCGTCGCCGGCTCCTGCCAGCTGGCGGATCTCCTGGAGCCGCGAAGCGCCTCCGACGAGAGCGCGGCGGTACTCGAGGCGCGGGTAGGCGCCGCTGGCCCAGCGCACCGCGGCGAGCCGGCCGTCGGCGTCGAACTCGTGGACGAGGCCGCCCTTGGTGCGCAGGGTGCGCGCGTCGACGCGCACCCAGATCGTGCCGGGCACCGCCTGCCCGCTCGGGAGGTTCGCGACGAAGTGTCGGGCGCCGCTCGCGTCGACGAGCAGGGTCCCGTCGTAGGAGAGCTCGAAGCCGAAGCGCCAGGTCGGGTCGGCGGAGTTCCAGACGGCGCCGAGGCGGAGGTTGCCGAGGCGCGTGTCGAGGTCGAGGTCGCGGCGCTCGACGAGCAAATTGCCGCCCAGCACGTTCACGCGCGCGAAGGGCACGGCCACGAAGGCGAGGGATTGGTAGTCCGGCGCGCCCGCCGTCGGGGCCGGGACGTTCCCCGGACAGCCGCCGTGAGCAATGCAGAGCGCGACGAGGCACGCCGCGAAGGCGCGAACGACCCGGACACGAGGCATCGGAGGCTCCTGCCGGGACCGCGGAAGGGTGCCATGCAGGAGTCATGAGCAAGCGGCGTGCCGCCTCTCGCGCAGCGAGGCCGCGCCACGCCGTCCGTCTCGTCGAAAGCGGCCGCCGGAAACGGCGACCCGGGCGCTACACCAGCTTCTCCACCGCCTTCGGCAGCTGCTTCGCCACGCGGATGATCGGGATTCCCGTCTGCACGTTGGCCTGCATCTCGGCGAAGGCGCGCGGCAGGTCCTCGAAGGG
>Ga0105107_10001178_pt1 | contig 17031 bp, 15 predicted proteins | sample PPLLaktember2015_6_FD_79335 | JGI IMG/M metagenome (GOLD analysis project Ga0105107, IMG submission 79335) | Freshwater sediment microbial communities from Prairie Pothole Lake near Jamestown, North Dakota, USA - PPLs Lake P8 Core (1) Depth... | ecosystem: Environmental > Aquatic > Freshwater >...
AGACTGGAAAGGGTGTTTCGGAAGTCGGCAGGCAAGGTGTAGAACTCCCCCGCCAGCCGCTGCGTGTCCAGGAGCCCCAAACGAAGGTCCCCGATGGCGGTCACCGTGGCGCTCCGGGCGTATTCTTGAAAGAGCAGCGAGGTAAAGCTCCCGATGAAACAGCCTTCCCCTAGTTTGGCGATCGTGACGGGCCCCCGGGAGGTTTCTCTTGTGACTTGCGCTGTTCCTTCGAGAATCACCCAGATCCATTTCCCGTGACTACCTTCTTTCACTACGGTTCTTCCGTCTGAGAATTCCTCCTCGTCGAGAATGTAAAGGTAGTCAACGGCAGGTCCCTTGATCACAGGCAGCTCGGGTTTCTGACCGTGTTTGGATTTTGATCCCTTTTTGCTCAGCAGTTCTCCTGCCGTGGCAGGGCCCACCTTTTCTATGACTCCATCGTCAAGCATCCTCAGGGCATCCAAAACGATTTCCATTCGGTTCTTCTTGATTCCACGCTCCGCCGAGACTTTTTCTTCAGTAAACTCGAAGTTCCCCTCTGTTCTTCCAAAGAGGGAGTAGACCGCCTCCAGTCCTTTTAATTGGCCGTTTATCGCGTTGACCGGGTTCCCCATGGAGAAGTGGATGATGCCAGGATGAGGGACGTACTGGCTGCTAACGCGCAAGGTCCCCGTGCTGTTGTTGCCACCAATGATTTGAAACAGATCCGCCAAGCTGGTGAATCTCAGATTTCCTGTGAGTACGGCTTTGCCTCCCATTCTCAAGCCTCTACTTCGTCCAGTGCAACTCTTTCTGCAGGTGGCGCAGGGTGAGGAGTATCGCTTCTTTGAGAGTGTTGCCCACCCCTTCTCCTTTGAGAGCGCTCGCTAGATGATGGGGCACCTTGAGCTTGCTGTTTAGGTCGTGCTCGAGCGTCTCGAGGGGTAGGATCGGAATGCCTTGAGGTTCAAGGTCACGTTTGTTGTACTGCATGACAAGAGGGATGTTAAAAACGCTTTTCCCCTCTTCTTTCAAGTTCTCAGCCAGATCCTTCAGGGAGAGGAGGTTGGCCTTTCTCCGAACTTCGAGGGAATCGGCGACAAACACCACGCCGTCGACCCCTTTGAGTACCATCTTTCGGGTCGATCGATATTTGGATTGACCTGGGACTGTGTAGAGCTGAACTTTCACGTCACAACCCCTGATTTTTCCAAGTCCCATGGGCAGAAAATCAAAAAACAGGGTTCGATCTCCCATTGTATTGATGGAGACCATTTCCGAGTTCGTCTGTTTGTGAAAAGCTTTGAAGATGTACTCCAGATTGGTGGTCTTTCCACAACGTCCGGGGCCGTAATAGACAAGCTTGCACTCTATGATTCTGTCTTTTGCGTTGAAAATGGCCATGACGGTTCGAGGGGTCCCTCCTGATCTGCCGCTCCGGCTTGAGCCGGCCGTTTGTCAAAAGTTCTTCGTGGAGCTCCGTCGAATGGGCGGCTCCGTCGCTGAGTCAATCTGCATCAATGGTGATATCCAGCGTGTAATCCCCCTGTCGCGGTCCCTGTTTAATCTTTGCTGCGCCGGAAACGGTGCCCGTGCTCCTGAACACGGTAATGGGAGAGTAGCACTGAATATTGTCGAGCCTTGTTCCTGGGACCAGGCTGTCTGCCAGACCTTTTTGACTTGCCGGAATCATCACGTTGACGGTATTGGCCGACTGAAAATGGACGTCAAATTCCATGGTTTTCCCTGCCAATGGACCGCCTTGGAAGTGAATGGAAATCGCTGAGATTTCTAGGAAAACCTCCTCCTTCTTCTTTTTGAGTTTAGAGGGCAAGGAGGGCTTTGTTTCCACCTCCGGGATTTCCGTGTTGAAGCCCTCTCTCTTTAGCGAAGTTTCGAGAAAAGCCCTGATGTACTTTAGATCTTCCGTGGAGAAGAAATCGCTCGTCTTCCATTTAGCAAACTGCGCGACGGCTGCCTTGGGTATCTTAAGGGCCAGATAACACTTGATGATGTTCTTGGCGGTGACGACTGGCAAAACGCCTTTCTCTAGCAGCGTGTGGAATTCCTTAAGAGCCTGTTCGTACTGACCGAACTTGGCAAGCGCCACGGCTCCTTCTATGGCGGCGGCTTCCTTGGTCTGCGAGAAGGTGAACAGTTTCTTGATGAGATCCTGCAAGTCTGTAGAAAGATCCGGTTTTTCTGAGGTATTTCTCAGCTCATCCAAAGACTTGTCAACCGCTCGGATTTTGCTCTTCACACCGGCGATGAGTTGCTTGTGGTTGGCAAGTGTTTTGCTTTTCTCAATGACGGAGAGGAGTTCCACGTACTTCGATTTGGAATCCGACAATAGACCCTGAGTTCGGTAGAGGTCCGCCTCCTTTAACAGGCGCCTTATCCTATCCTTTTCAGTCATCAAGCGCTCTCAGACTATCCCTCAACAGGAAGATACGATTCAAATAAGAAAATACGATACTTTTATCATATCTTGTCTATATTATAAAGGGTTTTTTTGGCTACTGTCCGGCAGACGCTCCTCGAAAGCATTCTCGGGGAAAGAGAAATTCATGCTCGTTGCTTTCTTACGGGCAGAACCCGAGCATCCTAAGGAGGTTTCCTTCTCATCAAAAGAGTCTCTTACTGCAGCGAGATGGTTTGACGGATAGAAATATTTTAGAGTAATAAATGCGGAAAATCAAATTCATCGAATCGTTTCAGTGAAGTCAGGTTTGGCGAACACCGTTGCCCATCCCTTGAAAAGCGGGGCGAGGGATCGCAACGTGATCTTTATTCATAAGATTTGAGGTTTTTGTGGACGGGACGTTCTCTCCGGTGAAAATTGAGGTTGTGGCCTATTCAGGGTACAAGGCCAACGAGCGACCTCTACATTTTGTTCTGGAGCGAAAAAGGCTGGGTGTGGTGGATGTGCTGGACCGCTGGTACGGCATAGAGCACGATTACTTCAAGGTTCTTGCCGACGACGGAAAGGTCTACCTCATCTGCTGGAACAGGATCCTGGATTTGTGGTGTGTCGTGAAGATTGAGGAGAGGACGTAGAATCCCTGTCCTGCAACACACTAGGATGGAGCATAGACCCATCGGTAGCTGATGGGACGAAGATCCAGGAAAGTTTCCTTTGGGTGCAAGAACTCTGCTTTGAGCCTGATCCAGCTCACGTGGTGTTTAAGTCTTCTCATTTTCCCATCTTCTGGTGGTTTTGCGTGGGCGGTGTGACCGTATACGGCTTCGGCGATCCCGATGTAACCCTCCCGGGCGGGGTAGAGATAGGCTGACTTGAAACTCTCCGGATCAAGGAATTCACGGTTTGCCAGGGCGAGGATTTGTTTCTCTGTGAACTGAATGAGAAAGAACTTTGAGAGACCTCGCTCCGAGTACTTGATCATGGAGCGTGATTCGCTACTCGACACGAAAACGGTGGTAATGAAATCCAACCTTTTCATAAGCTGGGCGGCAATCAGTGCCGCCGTTCTTCTTCCCCCCACGTTGACATGGCAGCCGTAGTATTCGAAGAGCTTTCTTTGCAAATATCGGCCCTCCGAATCCCCCTTCTCGTAGAGATGGCTTTGGATGTAGCGGAGCCAACGGGCAAGATCTTCCGCGGCGTCGGCAATGGGCCAGTCGATTTTTACATGAAAATGGGTTAGGGCATATCGGTTGTTTCTTCTGATGGTGGGGTCCTGCTGGATCAGCAGAGCATAATCCACGTCAAGCCAGCTCTCCAGAAAGTCAAGAAAGCGAGGTCTGTCGAAGTACCTCAGGTTGCGATCGAAGTTCTTGTACAAGGGGAGTTCTGCGAAGAAATCGAGATTTTCCTTGATGACCTTGTTCTCGGGAAAAAAACGGATGTAGTTCTTCATGGCCGGATGGATCGTCCCCTCACAAAAGATGACGATGAAGGTTCGGAAGAGGTCGGATTCCTTTTCAACCTTCTTCGACGTGGGTCGCAGTTCGCTTTTTTCGACAAAACTGTACTCTGCTCCGCTCTGGATATGCTTATAATAAGAATCCACAAGGGAGAGCTTCATCAGCCTTTGCTCCAGGACGTCTCTCAGGATCTCGTAAAGAGAACGCCGAAGCTTTTCATGATAGCTGAGTCCTTCCCTGTAAATCCACATCGATCAATACCTCTGAGGCGGCTCCCTGGTTTTCGAAGAAACCAACGAGCGATAGAGGGGGTTTGAGAAAATATAGACAAGTATATCAAGAAATGCTCGTAAGGGTCAATGCGAAATAGGGAATTTGGAAACCTGTTTGCCATGAAAAAGAACGTCATCCCTTGTGTGGTTTTTTCAGGGAGCAGGAATTCTCTTGACAAAGGACTGCTCTCAATTATAGTAGCTCATTTACCTTGGCTTTTGTTATATTGATTGAAATTGTTGCTAAGTAGGGTTTTTTAATGATCATCGACCTTCAGGCAATCACCGAGGAGATGGAATTCAGTGAAGTGCTGCAGGAAGGTTGGTGGCAGCCGAGAAATGGGGACGATCAAATCCTTGGCCTTGACGCTCCACTCCGTGTTCGGGCAAAGGTTTCCAAGGCGGTCGACAAATTTCTTGTTCAAGGGACGATCCGCGGGGGAGTCCGAATCCGATGTGACCGTTGCTTGGAGCCTTACCACCGGGATCTGGAATCTCTATTCCATGTCTATCTGGTTGCTCCAGGGAAGGGAGCGGATGGAGAAGAAATCGAACTGCTCGATGAAGACATGGAAGTTGATTTCATCAAGGGAGATACGATAGATCTTAGCGATATTATTCGGGAGCAGATCTATCTATCGTTGCCCATGAAGTCGATTTGCAAAGAGAGTTGCCGCGGTCTGTGTTCCGTGTGCGGGGCGAACCTGAATGAGAGCTCCTGCCTGTGCGGGAATGCTGAAGGCCACCCGGCTTTTTCAAAATTGAGACTTAAGGGAGAATAGAGAAACACTATGGCGTTACCAAAGAGAAAGAAGTCAAAGTCCCGCCGGGATATGAGGCGGTCTCATGATCATGTTCGGCTACCCAGGACGACCCTGTGCCCGCAATGCCACGAACCGGTGCTCCCTCACCGGGTATGCGCCCAGTGTGGTTCCTACAAGGGCAAAACCGTGATCGAAACTGAAGAGAGTTAACTCTCAGGGCAGGGCCACAACCGCAAGGGGCGCCAGGGGCAGGCTTAGTCATCCATCGTTTTCCGGATGAGGATTTTTATGAGCGAGTCAGGAAGGGTGGTGATCATCACAGGGGGATCCAGAGGAATCGGCCGGGCGATCGCTTTTCGCTTTGCCGTAGAAAAGCCCAAACTCGTCCTGCTCCATTATGATCCTGACGATTCTGCTGCCGAGGAAACGATGGCCCGCCTGGCTGAGAAAGGGGTTCAGGCAGAAACCCATCGCCTGGATGTTTCCAGTCGGGGAGAAGTGGATCGTCTTTTCAAGGAGATTCTTTCCCGGTTCGGTCGGGTGCATGTCTTGATCAACAATGCGGGCATCACGAAAGATGGTCTCCTCATGAGAATGAGCGAAGAAGAGTGGGACCTCGTCCTCAGGGTAAATCTCAAGGGAGTGTTCAATTGTGCCCAGGCGGTGATTCGTTCCATGATCAAGGAAAGGACAGGCCGCCTCGTAAACATCTCGTCGGTCGTCGGCCAGATGGGGAATGCGGGACAGACCAACTACTCCGCATCGAAAGCCGGAATTATGGGATTTACGAAGAGCCTGGCCCGAGAGGTCGGTTCAAGAGGCATTACGGTCAATGCGGTTGCACCGGGATACATCCATACGGAGATGACTTCCCTTTTGCCCGACAAGGTGAAGGAAGCCTTTAAACAGCAGATCCCGCTGGGGCGAATCGGAGAACCGGAAGATGTGGCGGAAGCAGTTTACTGGCTTTGCTCCGAAGGATCGACGTACATCACGGGACAGGTAATCCATGTGAATGGTGGTCTGTATATGTGAGCTCAATGCCGAGAAACCCTTATCCGATGGATTCGAGAATCTGTAAGCCTGAGGTTGCGCGGCTACCAAAGAAGAGACAAAGGAGGGAATTGTTCATGGCAGACGTTATTGAAAGGGTAAAAAAAATCATCATAGAGCAGCTGGATGTCGCGGAGCAAGATGTTGTTCCGACGGCTTCTTTTGTCGATGATCTGGGAGCCGATTCGCTGGATCAGGTGGAGTTGATCATGGCAATGGAAGAGGAATTCAACGTGTCTATTTCCGATGAAGATGCGGAGAAGATCGCCACGGTTCAGGACGCCATTGATTACATTCAGAAGGCCCTGGGTCAGTGAGTGCCCAAAGACCATCTCTGTTCAGCATGTGAATCAGAGGATGAGGGATCTATGCGTAGAAGGGTTGTGGTGACAGGCCTGGGATTGGTGACTCCCCTGGGGACTGGGGTTCAAAAGACCTGGGAAGCTCTTTGCGCCGGGAAATCCGGGATCAAGAGAATTGAGAAATTTGATCCCTCTCCTTTTCCATGTCAGATTGCCGGACAGGCGTGGGACTTCCGGTCCGAAGATTTCATGGAAAAACAAGAAGTGAGGCGGTTTGACATCTTCGTTCACCTTGCAGTGGCCGCGGCACGGATGGCGATGGAGGAATCGGGGCTCAAAATCGACGACACCAATCGGCATCGCGTCGGGTGCCTGACGGGATCAGGGCTTGGAGGGCTTGCCATGCTCGAACACTATCACCAGGTCCTTCTGGAACAGGGCCCCCGTCGAATCAGCCCTTTCTTCATCCCGGGCATTATCGCTAATATGGCTCCCGGCCAGATCGCCATTCAGTTTGGTGTGAAGGGACCCAACCTGTCTATTGAGACCGCCTGTGCCGCCAGTTGTCACGCCGTGGGAGAGTCTTTCTGGCTCATTCGAGGGGGAAAGGCCGATGCCATGATCGCAGGGGGTTCTGAGGCGGTGGTAACACCGCTGGCTCTAGGCGGATTCTGCGCGATGAGAGCGCTCTCCACCCGGAACGATGAACCGGAGAAAGCCTCCAGACCTTTTGAACTCAACCGGGACGGTTTTGTGATGGCGGAGGGCGCAGGGATCCTGGTGCTGGAAGAGATGAACCAGGCGCTCGATCGAGGAGCTCCCATCTATGCCGAAGTCATCGGTTACGGGATGAGCGGAGATGCGTATCATATCACGGCGCCTGAACCGGATGGCGGAGGCGCCACTCTGTGTATGAGAAACGCGCTCGAAGATGCAGGGCTCCCTCCAGAAGCCATCGACTACATCAATGCCCACGGAACGTCCACCAAACTCAATGATGAGTCGGAAACAAGAGCGATCAAGATGGTCTTCGGAGAACACGCTTACAAACTGGCGGTCAGCTCCACCAAGTCCATGACGGGGCACCTCCTTGGTGGAGCCGGAGGGGTCGAGGCCGCCTTCACCGCCCTGACGATCAAACGCGGCATCATTCCTCCCACGATCAATTATGAAACCCCGGATCCGGCATGCGATCTGGATTTTGTTCCCAATGTGGCCAGAAAGGCCAAGGTGAGAGCGGCGATGTCCAACTCCTTTGGATTTGGAGGCACCAACGCCTCTCTCATTTTCAAAGCCTTTGAGGCGTAAGAAATCAACGACCTCTGCTCTTTTGTTGAGATAGGCTTATGCACAGAAAACGGGTTCGCCTTTTCTGTGTTTTTTTTCGAACCCAAAGGCCGGAGACCCATTCACTTCGATCCCTATGACGAAGACGGCTCTTCTAGGAATGCGGGTCATCCCCTTGATCCTGGGAATTCTCTTGACGCAGGCGATCCTTCCCGCCCCGGCTGCAGCCCTCACCTTAATCCTTCCTGAGCGGGCGCTCGAAGACAGCGGCGTTCTTTCCAAGGCAGGGACGGTCTCTATCTCGGGAGCCTCTCCTTCAGATCTAACGGTCCGTCTTTCCTCCAGCGACACGTCTCAAATAACTCTTCCGGAGACGGTCGTTATTCGGGCGGGTGAAACCTCCACCACGTTCGATATCACGATCGTTGATAACAGAGATGTGGATGGTTCAAGGACCGTCAACATCACGGCAAAAGTGGCGGGCGGATCCCCCGTAGAACAGGGCATGACCGTTGAGGACAACGACCCCGGCCGGGTCCAGTTCAGTGCGGGTTCCTACTCTGCGGAAGAAGAGGATCGAAGCGTCGTCATCACGGTGGTCCGAACATCGAGCAGCAGCGGCGAGATTCGTGTCGACTATGAAACAGCTAACGAAACCGCCTCTGCAGGAGCGGATTATGAGAGTATATCAGGTACCCTCAGCTTTCACGACGGTGAGGTAAGCAAGTCCTTTTCCGTCCCCCTTCTGGATGATTCGGTGGCTGAGGCGGCGAAAACGGTAACGCTCACCCTCAGCAATCCAACGGGCGGTGCGACACTAGGGAGTCCGATCACGGCCATTCTGACTATTGAGGATAAGGACCGCCCCGACTTCTTCACAGAGAGTTTCGACCAAGGCGATAATGATCTCCGGAATCAGACGCTCACATTTGTGCCGGACGATTCTAAGTCGGGTTACACTGTCTGCAGGACTCCAGCCTATGCTTTTGCTTCGGACCCTTCCGGAGGAAAGATACTCTCTTTGGCAGACGATTCCTACGCTGCGGTCCAGTTGGCCGCGGGTGCGGAGATTCCTTTCTATGGCGTGCGCTACCGGTCGTTCTTTGTCGGGAGCAATGGATATGTGACATTTTCCTCGGGTGACAGTGCTTATCAAGAGTCCCTGCTCCGTCATTTTGGACACCCGCGCATCTCAGCCCTTTTTGATGATTTGAATCCTTCCCATGGCGGCAAGGTCTCCTGGAAGCAGTTGACGGACAGGGTGATGGTCACCTTTCAGGATGTACCCAAAAATTATTCACGAAAACGTAACAACTTCCAGATCGAGATGTTTTTTGACGGTACCCTTCGCCTGACCCATCTGGATATTGGCATAGGGGACGGTCTGGCAGGGCTTTCAAGAGGAGAAGGGACACCGACGGATTTCGCCGAGAGCAATCTGAACGATTATCCCTCCTGTTTCTTTTTAAGCCTCCCGGAGAGTGTCACAGAAGGAAAAGATACGGATGTCGTTGCTCCGGGGACCGTTGGAGCTTTAATCCCCCCGCCGACGGGATTCGAGATCCATATGACCTCTTCTAATCCCACGGAATTGGAAGTCGACAAAACGGTCGTCTTCCCAGCAGGGGAGAGCTCCGTGCTGTTTGACCTGACCGTGCAAGACGACAATCTCCTGGACGGGACTCAACCCGTAACGATCACAGCGACTCTCCCGGGAGGAGGGTCGATCAGTGGAGTCGTCAGCGTGAACGATAACGAGTCGACCACCCTAACCGTGGAGGTCCCAAAGACCGCAAAGGAAGGGGAGGGGCAGCTTCCCTTTAAGGGGACGGTTCGGGTAAGCGCTCCAGTAGAGAAGGATGTGACTGTTTTCTTGTTTAGCGATGATCCGGCAGAGGCGGCGGTCCCGGAAAGCGTCAAGATTTCTAAAGGAGGGACGTCCGCCCTCTTCGATGTGATCATCCAGAACGACGTGGTTGTGGATGGCCCGCAGACAGTCACGATCACCGCCTCGGTCCCGGGCTGGACCTCAGGGTCTGATACCCTCGTGGTCCTTGATGACCGTGAGGACGCCCGTTTTGCGCCCTTTATTGCGGCAGGTGATTATCTCAGCCTTGCTCTAGACGACAACGGCATGGTCTGGGTGTGGGGAGACAACGGGTCCGGTCAGCTGGGCGACGGTGCAACGACGAACAGAAACGCACCGTTTCAGATGCCCTCTGTCAGCGACGTGTTCGCTGTTGCAGGAGGGGGAAACCACACCCTGGCCCTTACCGGGGACGGAAGGGTTTGGGCCTGGGGGGATAACAGCAACGGCCAATTGGGTGACAGGACTTTCCTGTTCAGAACTCAGCCTGCTCCGGTGCTTCAGCTCACGGAAGGTGTGGCCATCGCAGCAGGATATGGCCATTCCCTCGCGCTCAAAAAGGATGGGACCGTGTGGGCTTGGGGAGATAACAGTTCAGGCCAGCTTGGCAATGGAGCGACAGAGAACCGCAACATCCCTGAGCGCGTTTCAGATCTTACCGAGGTGATTGCCATCGCTGCAGGGCAGTACCACAATCTTGCGCTCAAGAAAGACGGAACCCTTTGGGCGTGGGGAGCCAATGGGGACGGCCAACTCGGTGACGGATCCTTTCATACCCGCACCCGGCCTGTGCAGGTTTCGGGTCTCTCACACATCGTCTCTATCGCGGCAGGCGGCTATCATGGCCTGGCGATCCAAAGCGATCAGAAGGTGTGGGCTTGGGGTCGGAACTGGGAAGGACAGGTGGGGGATTCTCCCTATGATCATGTGGCAAACCCGGTTCCCATCACGGGATTAAGCGGGGTCCTCCTCGTTGCTGCAGGAGCGTCTCACAGCCTCGCCCTGAAAGCCAATGGAACCGTGTGGACTTGGGGACAGAATGATCACGGCCAGCTGGGAAACAGCGCCTTTCAGCCCAGCAGCACTCCGGTCCAGGTGTCTGACCTGGTCAGCGTGATCGCTCTGGCAGCAGGCGCCAATCATAGTGTGGCCCTCAGGAACGATGGAACGGTGTGGGCATGGGGAGACAACGGGTCCGGCCAGCTCGGAGACGGCACCTTTGGGAGCCAGAACATCCCTGTTCAGACGATCGGGTCATCGGAAAACGAGCCACTCGATCTCATTGCCCTGTCCGTCGTGCTTCCTCCGGCCGCGGTTGAAGGAGATGGAGTCCTCGTGGGAAAAGGAGCCGTGATTCTCAAAGAGGCCCTGAAGAGGGACCTCGTAGTGACGCTGGCTTCCAGCAATCCTTCGGAGGTCTCTGTGCCTGGCCGCATGATGATCCCGGCAGGTCAGACGTCCGCCTCTTTTGACTTGACCGTTTGGGACGACACGTTGGTCGATGGGCCTCAGGCGGTTCGTGTGACGGCTTTTGCCCTTGGCTATGTTCCTGCCGGGGCTACCATGGAAATCGATGACAATGAGAGCGCAACCCTTTCCATTGAGGTCCCCACCTTTGTGACAGAGAGTGACGGTTGGCTGCCCCTCCGGGGTAAGGTCAGCCTGAGCGCTCCTCCGGACAGGGACATTACGGTCTATCTCAGCTCCGAAGATACGACGGAGGTGATCGTGCCGGCCACGGTCGTGATCATGGCATGGCAAACCTCGGCCCCCTTTTCCATCCAAGTTCTTGACGACGGGGAAGTGGACGGGACTCGAGAAGTGGTGATCAGCGCGAGCGTGCCCGGCTGGGGGTCCGAAGCACGGGGAATCGATGTGGAGGACAACGAGCCCGTGCATCTCTTTATAGGAGTGGAGGAAAACAACGGTGTCAACAGAAAGTCTCGGAGCGAAAAGGGGTTGGTCACGATCCTAACCGCCCTGCCCGTCGATCTTGTGGTGGACTTGTTTTCCGACGATCCCTCCGAAGTGACTGTGCCCCCCTTTGTGATCATTCCTGCGGGAGAGACCATAGCCTTCTTTGATCTTGCAAGAACCGAAGACAACAATCCGGATTCGCGGGACGTCACCCTCGTCGCTTCCTCACCAGGATGGTCTCGAGGAGTCGTGACGATCAGGTCCAAGAAAAATGGGACAGGCCATCCTTGACAAAAGAGCAAGAGAGCCGTTGCTGCCGACCCTGGTCGGTGCAGGAGTTCCGAGCCTCACCGGATGGGGGGAGGTGGTTTCCGTCTTCTCCCGTGCTGTGAACGCGCGCCACAGTAAGGGGCTCCTCGTATCCTTCGTCGAAGACCCTCACGCCATGACCTGCCTGAGCGTCTGTGTCCCCGACCTTTTCAGGAGCCAAAAAAATCGCCTTGTCCCAGGAGATCGAGTCCGATTTGACGAGCACCGGATCGCCACGGAGGATTTCGTCTTGGATCTTCTGATGCGGCCGATTTGGCAGGGCGCGCTCTCCCCGAAGGATGTGGAAGGATTTGGCGCTTCAAAAGTCTCTCTTCTGAAGGAGGCCCTTCTCTTGAAGGGAAAAGACGGGGGCTTCCTCGGACTCCTTCGCAGGGATGAGACAGACAATCCTTTCGTGAGCAAGGCGAGGGAAGTGCTGAGGGGGGTGCAGAAGGCGCCGCTGGAAAATGCCGGACTCAACTCCCTCTCCGGCCTGGTAGGACTCGGGCCAGGGTCAACGCCTTCAGGGGATGACTTCATCACAGGAGTGCTGCTGGGGGAAGAGACAATCAACCTTCTCCTCTCTACCGAGGCAAAAGCGGTTGCTGAGAACATGGAGCCCATGATACCGTGGTCTGCAGAAGAAGAAAATCTCCGGGTCGCCATGGACAGAACCAGCGATGCGGGGAAAACTCTTTTGTGGCAGGCGCTCCAGGACCGTTTCCCTAACTATCTGATCGAAACGGTTCGGTCCGTGTCTCAAGCAAAGGGAAAACTGGAAATCGACGACGCTGTGGAAAGAGCTGTGAGCCGCGGCGCAACCTCGGGGACTGATGCCCTGGTGGGGTTCGTTTTCTCCTTAGAGGGAAGGCTGTTGCGGCTTTGAAACTCATGAGGATGCGAGGCATCGGTGAAGAAAATCCTGGTTCGCGAGAACGCCTATTACGACTCCGTCATTCTCATGCTGGCCACCAAGGCTCTGAAGCAACGGTCCGGAATCAAAGAAGCCGTGGTGGCCATGGGAACAGAAGTCAACCTGGGGCTATTGAGAGAGATCGGTCTCCTCTCGGGAGAAGTGGAGTCAGCCAAGCCGAATGACCTGGTCATCGCCATCGAGGCGGAGACGGAGGAGGCTGCGGAAGAAGCCTGCCGAATTGCGGAAGAGATCCTGAAAAAGAAAGATCACGGAGGAGGGGAAGAAGGGTATTGTCCTGTGAGCCTCGATGGAGCGCTCAAGATGTTCCCGGAGGCCAATCTCGTGGTCATCTCGGTTCCAGGTCCGTACGCCGGCCGTGAGGCTAGGCGGGCGCTCAACAAAGGACTTCATGTCATGATTTTTTCCGACCATGTCCCTGTCGAAGAGGAGGTGGAACTGAAGGAGATGGCTTTGGAAAGGGGGCTTTTGCTGATGGGCCCTGACTGCGGAACCGCCATCCTCAATGGGAAGCCGCTCTGTTTTGCCAATGTGGTCAGGAGAGGGCACATCGGTCTTGTGGCTGCCTCAGGCTCAGGACTCCAGGAAGTCTGCTGCTGCATTGATCGAATGGGAGGCGGAATTTCACAGGCCATAGGCACTGGGGGAAGAGACCTGCAGGAACGTCGGGTGCGAGGACGGATGATGCTCATGGGAATCGAGGCCTTGAGCCAGGACCCGGAGACCCAGGTGATCGTGGTCCTTTCCAAACCACCGTCCGAAGAAGTGGTGGCCACGGTCCTCTCTAAACTGAAGGATGCCGGAAAGCCCTGCGTGGTTCATTTTCTGGGCCGCAAGCCATCGGGGACTCGCGGATCTGTCCGGTTTTCCGGCAACATGGAGGAAGCCGCGGCCATGGCCGTAGCCTTTTCGAAAGGGGAGGAATACCGTGAGGGGTGCGGAACTCTTTCGGAAGCGGAGATAGCGAGAAGGGTAGAGGCGGAAGTCAACCCTATGGCCTCCGAACAGAAATATCTTCGTGGGCTTTTCGCAGGAGGGACTCTGGCCACGGAGGCCGTGGCGCTTTTCGAACAAGAGGGCTTCAAGATTCTCTCCAATGTCCGGAAGGAACCCGGCATCGCGCTCCAATCTCCCCACCGTTCCGAGCGGCATGCGATCGTGGACATGGGTGACGATGTGTTCACCCTGGGGAGGCCCCATCCCATGATCGATCCTTCCCTCAGGGAGGAAAGGATTGCCAAAGAAGCGGCTGATCCGGAGACCGCCCTTCTGCTGCTGGACGTTGTTCTGGGGTATGGGGCTCACGAGGACCCGTGCGGGCCTCTTGGGGAGAGCATAGGCAAAGCAAAAGCACAGGTCGCCGGGCGCGGGGGGTATCTCTCGGTCATTGCATCGATCACCGGCACTGAAAAGGATTTCCAAAACATGGCGGAGCAGAAAAAGAAGCTGGAAGCTGCCGGATGTCTGGTCATGCCGTCGAACTATCAGGCGGCGCTTACGGCACTTCATGTGATGAGAAAGGTGACTGCGAGATGGATGTGAAAAAGATCAATGAGCTTTTCAGCAAAGAGTTGAAGGTCATCAACATGGGTCTCGACTCCTTTGCTGACAACTTGCGAAAAGAAGAGGTGGAGGTTCTTCACATGGGCTGGAAGCCTCCTGCGGGCGGCAGCAAGCGATTGATCGCCCTCCTTGAAAAGCTTGACAGATAGAGGAGCAGGGAAATGAGGGCGAACATAGAAGAGGTGAACCAGGAGGCGGTCTCCAGGATCCAGAGGGCGAAGCCCGAGCTCATTGATGTTTCGATTGCGGGAGAAACAATCCCAGGCATGAAGAGGAACATGATTCTCCACGCTGGCCCGCCGGTGACGTGGGAGAACATGTGCGGTCCCATGAAGGGCGCGGTGATCGGGGGTCTGATCCTGGAGGGGCTTGCGAAGAACCGGCAGGAAGCCGAAGCCTTGGCGGCTTCAGGGGATATCCTCTTTGAACCGTGCCACCACCATTCCAGCGTGGGGCCCATGGCCGGCGTGGTGACCTGGAGCATGCCGGTCTGGGTCGTTGAGAACAAGACCTTCGGGAACCGGGCCTACTGCACGCTAAACGAAGGTCTGGGCAAGGTTCTTCGCTACGGCGCCTTTTCAGATCAAGTCCTTGCAAGACTCCGCTGGATGGCGGAGGATCTGGCGCCGGCACTGAAAAAAGCCATTAGCCGGCACGGGCCGATCGACATGAAAAGCCTGATCGCACAGGCTCTTCAAATGGGGGATGAGGGCCACAACCGCAACAGGGCCGGGACTTCGCTCTTCATCAGGGAGATCGCTCCGGATCTGGTTATGCTCGATGAAAGCAGGGAGCAGATTGCAAGAATTCTGACTTTTATTCACGGGAACGATCACTTTTTCCTCAACCTGAGCATGCCTTCCTGCAAGTGCACCGTGGATGCTGCCGCTTCGCTGGAAGGCAGTTCCGTGGTGACCACCATGGCCAGGAACGGGACGGAGTTCGGCATCCGGGTGTCCGGGCTCGGGGATCGGTGGTTCACGGGACCGGCCGGAATTGTGGAGGGCCTTTATCTCGCGGGTTTTTCTGCAAAGGATGCGGCCCGGGACATCGGAGACTCGGTGATCACCGAGACCGCTGGCATCGGCGGGTTTGCCATGGCGGCAGCGCCGGCGATTGTGAAATTCGTAGGGGGAAGCGCGAGCGATGCGATCCGATACACTCGGCAGATGTATGAAATCACGGTGGCGGAGAACGACGCCTACCGGATCCCTACCCTTGATTTCAGGGGCACGCCCACAGGGATTGATCTGTTGAGGGTGGTGGAAACCGGGATCCTTCCGGCGATCAACACCGGGATTGCCCATAAAGAGCCAGGCATCGGGATGGTCGGAGCGGGGCTGGTGCACCCGCCTGAGAACTGTTTTCACGATGCGCTCGAAGCATTTGCAAAAAGGTATGGAGAATAACCGGAGACGGGGGCTGGCAGGGGGGTGTGGTCTCTTTAGAGCCGCAACCATTTCTTCAGTGCCATTCATCGGCGCCGAAAACTATGTGGGTTATGGTGGTAGCCCTTTGGTACATCCCGTCCGGTTGGCTTGAAGGTCTGCGCCTCCTTTGGGGAAGGTTCGAAGGCAAGGGGGCGATTGGCGAGATGAGTCCATTTCCGGTTGCGAGCTCGCCAGAGACCACACCCCCCTGCCAGCCCCCGGATTTTTCCATGCGACCCTATGGGGAAACTTAAAGGAGGAACCTATGAAATTCATCGATCTCACCGTCCCTCTGGGCATTGCAACGCCGCCCTGGCCGACCTATGAGCCCTTGCAGGTGAAGTACTTCAAGAGACTGGCTCCCAATGGAGCCAACGGCATGCTCCTAACCCACTCCAACCACGTGGGAACCCATCTTGATGGAGAAATCCATTTTTACACGCCGGGGAAAGATATCGCCTCGCTGGATCTGGGTTTTCTGGTTCATGAAGGGGTGGTCGTTGATCTCAGCGACTGCACCACGGATTACGATCTCTACACCTCTCAACAGGTGGAAGAGCGAGTGGAGGTAAGGGAGGGAGACATTCTCGTCATTCACACCGGTTACCATCACTATGGATGGGACCAGCCCACGGCGGATGAGATTCGGTATATGGTGAAACACCCGGGGCCGGACAGGGAATTCGCCGTGTGGGCAAAGAAAAAGAAGCTGAGATGGATAGGGGTGGACTGCGGCAGCGCCGATCATCCCATGAACACCATCATCCGGACGTGGATGCCTCGCCAGGCCAAGGAAGCAGAGGCATTTTTCCAGAAAAAGTTCGGAAAAAGCCTGGAGGAATTCTTCTCCGATGACAAGTACCAACTCATGCATATCGAGATGTTCAATCACGGAATCATTCATGCCGAGTGCCTAGGCGGGGACATGGATCTCCTGCTGAATCAACGGGTCGTGATCGGCTGCTTTCCGTGGCGTTTTGTGGACGGAGAGTCGAGCATCAGCAGGATCGTGGCCATGGTGGAGGACGACCGATACGATGCCCTGATGGCGAAAAAGAAAAAAGCCCAACTGACGAAGTTCGGTGATGTGGCAGGTGCTCTCAATCCTGGTCTTCACGAAGAGGCCAGGAAAAAGGGCAAGGCCCACCGCACACGGCACAGAGCGCAAGGTAAACAAGCCCGTTGATTTTGTTTTGAAACCCATGCGACTTGGGTCTGGCGCGCAGCGGGATTTCCACAGAACTGAATGGGATAACGGTTTTGACAAAGCGCGGGGTCGGTGCTATGAAGGGGTGCATTTGCATGGCCCGCACTTGGGAGAGGAGACCATGGTTTTTGATCTTGTAATCCGGAATGCAAAGACACGGTTTTTAGGAAAAGAGCTCCTGGATATAGGGATCAAAGACGGACGCATCTCCCGCATCAGAAAGAAGCTCAAAAGCGAATCCCTTAAGGTGATTGATGCGTCC
>Ga0105107_10001182_pt1 | contig 16994 bp, 16 predicted proteins | sample PPLLaktember2015_6_FD_79335 | JGI IMG/M metagenome (GOLD analysis project Ga0105107, IMG submission 79335) | Freshwater sediment microbial communities from Prairie Pothole Lake near Jamestown, North Dakota, USA - PPLs Lake P8 Core (1) Depth... | ecosystem: Environmental > Aquatic > Freshwater >...
CGCCCTGACGGATGGCGGCCCACAGCGGCAGCGGCTCAACGCCGGCCTTGACACCCATCGTGAACAGTTCGGCCAGTGCGAGCTGCATGGCATAGCCGGCGCAGTTGTGCACAAGCTTCGCCACCGAGCCCGCGCCGATCGCGCCGATGTAGATCACCTGGTCGCCCAGCGCATCGAGCACCTTGCGGCAGCGGTCAAACACCGCCTGGTCGCCGCCGACCCACAGCGCCATCTTGCCGGACTTCGCGCCGCTGGGTCCGCCGCTGACCGGCGCATCGAGCACCGACACGCCTTTTTCCGCGAAGCGCTTATGCAGCTCGCGCACGACCGTCGGCGAGTTGGTCGACAGATCGAACCATGCCGTACCTGCGCGCATGGTCTTGATCAGACCCTCGGCGACGGCTTTGACCTCGCGCGGTCCCGGCAGCGAAGTCAGCACGACATCCGCATCACGGCCGGCATCCTCGACGCTGTCCGCCCAAGTCGCGCCGGCCTTGAGGTGCGCAGCAGCCATCTCCTTGCGCAGATCGTGCACGGCAACTTCAAATCCCGCGGCCCGCGCATTCAGCGCCATGGCGCCGCCCATCATTCCCAATCCTATGAATCCCACGCGCATCGTCTGCCCTTTCATTGATGGTTCCATTGATTCGGCCGATCGACCTTTCAGTCGACCTTGATCCCTGCCGCGGTCACCACGCGTTCCCACTTGGCGATCTCGGCGGCGATGTGTTGCTGGAAACCGGCGGGGGCGGAGCCGATCGGTTCCACGCCATCCTTCTGCAACCGCTCGGTGAGTTCCGGCGTACGCAGTGCCTCGACGATGCCGCGGTTCAGCCGGTCGATGATCGGCTTGCGCGTCGCGACCGGTGCGAGCACGCCATACCAGTTCGTAACCTCATAGCCGGCAATGCCGGTCTCGGCGATAAACGGCAAGTCAGGCATTGCCGGTGAACGTTTCGGGCTGGTTACCGCCAACGGCCGCAGACGCCCCGACTTGATGTGCGGCACCGATTCCAGCGGTGTCGCAAAGACCATGCTGATATGGCCGGCGAGCAGGTCCGCCAGCGCCGGCCCGCCGCCTTTGTAGGCAACATGCAGCAGAGTCGCGCCGGTCGAGGTTGCCAGCAGCGCGCCGGAAAGATGCTGCAGGCTGCCCTGCCCGGCGGAACCATAAGTCAGGCTGCCAGGCTTCGCCTTGGCCAGCGCGATCAATTCGACCACGGATTTCGCCGGTACCGAAGGATGCACTACCAGTACGTACGATTGCCGCGTCATCTGTGTCACCGGCGTGAAGTCCTTGATCAGGTCATAGGGCAGCTTGCCGCGATGCGTTGCCCGCCGTGCGGTGTGCGTGCCGCTGATCATGGTGATGGTGTAACCGTCAGGCTGCGAACGTGCGGCCATCTCCAGACCGATGGCGCCGGTGCCCCCCGGCCGGTTGTCGACCACCACCGACTGGCCCCAGATCCCGCTCAGTTTTTGCGCGACCGCGCGCACCGTAATGTCCGCGCCGCCGCCGGGTGCAAGCGGAATCATGAAACGCACCGGCCGGGACGGAAAGTCCTGCGCCGCTGCTGCGGACGTCAGCAGCACGCCAAACACGGGGAACACGAACAGCAACCAGCGGGAACGGACGTAAACGGCAAGTCTCGACGTGTTCATGAAAACCTCCTCCGGAAGACGGGCTGACTTCGGGCCGCATGCAATCGGCCCAAGCCTTGCGCGCACAGCAACGTGAAGTGCGTCCAAGGAAAGGTGCTGGGGATTCTGTGGTCTTGTTGTTGTACCGGATTCTTGGGAGCGCGGGCCCGGACGTCAAGTGCTGGACCGCACTATGGATGGCTGCCCCGCGGGCCAGCCCGGGACGTTCCGGTAATTGAGACGGCTTTTGCTGCAACCGGCAACGCAGGGCCTGCGTAAGCGACCAACTACCAGGCTGCTTCCAGCGCAGCCATCAGCGCATCGCGCTCGCGCAAAAATTCGCGCTTGGGATCGGCATTGAAATTCTTCAGGGAGTTTTCAAGGATGGTGACGAGGCTGCCGTGCGGGATGTCAAGCTCGCGCACCCTGGTCGGCATGCCCATGCCGGCAAAAATCTGGTCGACAGCGTCCGCTGCGCGCTCCTGCGCGGGGCGGCCTTCGGCAATGCCGAAAGCGTCAGCGATCAGCCGCATCGCCACGGGATCGCGGCCGCCGAAATGGCGGATCACCGTGGCCGTCAGCGCGGTATTGGCTTCGCCCTGCCCGACATGGCCGTGCAGGTTGAACAGGGCTGTCGCCAGCGCGTAGGTCACGCGGGCGGGCCAGTGCTTTTCGGTCAGCGCGCCACCATCATCGGCATCGCGGTTCTGCAGGAAAGCGGCGGCGCACAGTTCGATGCGTGCCCCGGCGTCCTGCGGGTCGGCTACGCGTGCAGCCGCGTTGCGCGCAAGGCGGAAAGCCTGCAGGCGGTCGCCTTCGGACAGCGGCCCCATGCTCGGGGCGCCGAGATTCATGATCGCGCGCCACAACACCGAGGCCGCAGTGGTGCGGGCGAGCGACACTGGCGCAGTCAGCAGTGCCTCTTCGTCCCAGAACAGCGCTGCGGGGCGGGTCTTCGGGTCGAAAAACTCCATGCGATGGCTGCGCGCGGGATCCTTCACCGCCGAGCCGGCACGGTTCTGCGCGGTCGTCGCCGCGGTCAGCACGTTGACGATCGGCAGCTTGGGCGCGAGCAGCTTGGGGCTGATCGCGGGTGCGTTGTCCGGGTATTGCGTGATCAATCGATCGACCGGGGCGGTTTCGGCAAGCAGCACCGCAACGACACGTGTGCCCTGGATAACGCTGCCGGCGCCGACGCCGATCAACAGGTCAGCATGCGCCGCGTGCGCGGCTTGTGCTGCGGCCTGCACCGATGCCAGCGTGGTGTCCTTGTCGATCTCGTCGTAGCGCCCGGCATAGACCGGGCCGAGGATTTGCTGGATGCGATCGATGAGGCCGGTTTTGCGCGACACGCTGCGGCCGCACACCACGAAGGCCTGCCGTGCTTTAAGCCGTTTCAGTTCCGCCGGCAGGTGTTCCAGCGCATCGCGGCCGCTGTACAGCCGCAGCGGATAGCCGACCGCACGGAACTGATGCCGGTAGCTCATCGGCAACGGGTCAGGCGCGTGTGGCCTTGAAACGCTCGAAGCTCGCGAGCGCGGCCAGCGGATGGCCGGCGTTGGCCATTTCGTCGTACACCGGCACGCCCAGCGTCACCGCTTTGTCGCGGAATTCGCGCTTGCGCGCTTCCAGCGCCGGCTCGCCGTCGGAGCGCAGCACCAGGATGAAGTGCGCCTTGCCCGGATGCTTTTCCTGCACGCGCATCGCCGCGGCCACCAGGTTGTCCAGCACTTCCGGCTTGGTGCGCCCGACGAACGCCGACAGATTCAGGTGCATCACCAGCGCTTCCGGCTGACCCTGCGCATAAATGATGTCGAGGATTTTTTCGGCGACGCGGCCGTCCTCCTGCTGCAGCGTTCCCACCGGGCAATCGACCGGATTGGTGATGCTGGTACCGGGCGGCAGTTTCAGCTCTGCCAGTGCGTCGATCACGCTCTGCGCGAACGGCATTACATCAAGATTGAGCCGCGCGTAATAGTCGGTGGCTAGCACGCTGGTGCCGCCGCCGTTACCGAACAACACGACACTCTGCGTTGGCCGCTGCGGGCGCGGTGTAAGCGTCTGGAATATCAGCAGCGTATCGATGAAATTATCCAGCGTGTCGACCAGCATACAGCCGGTCTGCCGTGCCAGCGCCACCCACACGCGGTCGTCTCCCGCCAGCGACCCGGTATGCGATGCCGCGGCCGCCAGGCCCTGCTGCGTGCGCCCGCCCTTGAGGATCACCACGGGCTTGGCCGCTTTTGCATTGCGCAATATGTTGAACAGGCGCCGGCCGTCCTTGGCGGTTTCGATGTACATGCCGATGACCTTGGTCTGCGGGTCGGCGATATAGAACTCGAGCAGATCCGACGGCGTCACATCGGCGCAGTTGCCGACGGTCACCAAACCGGAAAATTTCAGGCCGCGCGACAGGCCGCGGCGAATGATGTCGGTGCCAAGGCCACCGCTTTGCGAGACGATGCCGACAGGGCCGACTTCTTTCGGGCCGATTTCGGTGAAAGTCACGCGGCCACGCGGGGTGTAGATACCAAGACAATTGGGGCCGAGCAGGCGCATGCCGCCGGCGCGCGCGGCGTCGGCAAGGTCGGCCTGCAGGTTTTTGCCTTCCTCGACTTCGCCAAAACCGCTGGACACCACCTGCGCGAAACGCACATGACCCTTCGCCGCCGCGAGCATCGCCGGAATTTGCGCGCCCGACACGGCGATGTAGGCGTAGTCCACGGGTTTCGGCGTGTCGGCGAGACTTTTGTACGCCGGCAGGCCATCGATTTCAGTCGCACCGGGATGGATCGGATAAATGTCGCCGGTGAAACCGAATTCGCGGATGCGGCGGATGAACACGTTGGGCAGCGCATTGCCCTTGGTCGAAGCGCCGACCACGGCAACGGTTTGCGGAGCAAACAGCGGGGTGAATTCTTCGGTGATGGTCATGGTTTAACCGAGTATGAATCTGGCATCAACGGCAACAGCGGCGGATTCGGAGACAATCAGCGGGTTGATGTCGGCCTCGCTGATATCGGTGGCATGCTGCAGCAGCAGGCCGTTTTCCCCGCCCACTTTCAGCAGCACATCGATAATGGCATCCAGCGATGCCGGCTTGGTGCCGCGCGCGCCGTTGAGGATGGCTGCGCCCTTCAGTTCAGCGAGCATTTCCTCGGCATCGATGCGGCTGATCGGACACAGCCGGAACGACACGTCCTTGAGGATTTCAACAAAGATACCGCCCAGCCCGACCATCACCAGCGGACCGAACTGCGGATCGCGCAGGCCGCCGATCACCAGTTCATGGCCTGCCGGCGCCATTTCTTCGATCAAAAAACCCTCGATGCGCGCGCCCTTGATCTTCGGAGCCTTCAGCATGTCTTCGATCGCGGCTTTCACGTCCGCAGCGGAGCGCAGGTTGATTTTTACACCACCGGCATCGCTCTTGTGCAGAATGTCCGGCGACATTACTTTGACGACCACCGGCATCTGCAGCCCGCTGATGACGGTATCGACATCGGCGACGCTCGTGGCGACCCGCGACTGCGGGACCTTGATGCCATGCAGAGCCAGCAGTTGTTTGCCGGCGCTCTCGTCGAGCGCATTGCGGCCGGCGCGTCGCGCCGCGGCAACCGGATTTTCCGTTGTCGTGCTCATGCTTTTCTGCCCGTGACTTCGCCGATGATGCCGGTGTGCACCCGCCCTGCGCGGAACGGCTCGGAGCGCAGGATGTTGATGACCGCCGGAATGTTGTGCTTGAGGCCCTGGATCTCGAAGCCGCCCAGCGCCTCGACCAGTTTGTCGATCGCAGCCTCGCGCGTCGCCGCGCGGACGATGACCTTGGCGATCATCGGGTCATAGTGCGGTGTGACGTCACGGCCTTCGGCATAACCGGTGTCGACGCGGATGCCCTCACCTTCGGGCGGACGAAACACCGTCAGTTTGCCCGGTGACGGAAAAAAATTCTTCGGATCCTCGGCATACACCCGCGCCTGGATGGCATGGCCTTTGATCTCGGCCTGGCCCGGCAGGATATCGGCCAGCTTCTCACCGGCGGCGGAACGGATCTGCGCGCGCACGAGATCGACCCCCGTGACTTCTTCGGTGACGCCATGCTCGACCTGCAGCCGCGTGTTCATTTCCAGGAAGTTGAACGAACCATCCGCGCCGAGCAGCATTTCGACGGTACCGATGTTGTCGTAACCCATCGTGCGCATGATGCCGGCGATCTGGTCGGCAACGGCCACCGCCTTGTCGCGCGGAATTTCCGGACCCGGCGCTTCCTCGATCACCTTCTGGTTGCGACGCTGGGTCGAGCAGTCGCGTTCGAACAGGTGCATGGCACCGCCATGCTGGTCACCGAGAATCTGGAATTCGACATGGCGTGGCCGCTCGATCAGCTTTTCCAGATACACCTCGGTGGTGCCGAAACCGCGACCCGCCATCGAGCGCGAACGCTCCACCGCGGTCAACAGTTCCGCCTCATCTTTCGCCGGCAGCATGCCGATGCCGCCACCACCGCCCGCGGGCTTCACCAGCACCGGAAAACCGATCTTGCGCGCGGCGGCGATGATCGCATCGTTGTCGTCGGGCAACACGTCCGAACCATGCGACATCGGCATGCCGTACTGCGCGGCGATGTCGCGGGCGCGGGTCTTGTGACCCATCGCGTCGATCCATTTCGGCGACGGTCCTATGAAGCGCGCACCGGCGTCGATCACTTTTTGCGCAAATGCCGAATTCTCCGAGAGGAAGCCGTACCCGGGATGCAGTCCGTCGGCGTGCGATTTGCGCAGCACATCGATGATGGTGTCCTGGTTGAGATAACTGTCGCGTGCAGGTGCAGCGCCGACAGCGTAGGTTTCGCTCGCCATTTCGAGATAGGGGGCGTGGGCATCGGCTTCGGAATACACCGCGACGGAATGGATATTCATCGCATTCAGCGCACGCAGCACGCGAGCCGCAACTGCGCCGCGGTTGGCTACCAGTACTTTAGTGAACATGAAAAAATCCTTTTCTCCGCAACAGGGCGCGGCGATCGCAAGCCCGTTACAGTGCTGTCCTGCCGGTCCGGTCCCGGCGCACTCTTGATCGCTGTGACTGAATATCGTCAGTAACTGGTCGGCCAGGAGCGCATCAAATGCTGTCCGACGCCCTTGGTCATGCGCAGCTTGTAGACGTCAAGCATGCGGATCAGGTAGTCCCGGGTGTCCTGCGGCTTGATCACCGACTGCGTCGCGTAAACTGCGGCCAGCCCCCAGACATCGGCGCCCTTGCGGATATCGGCCAGCGCCTCTTCGAAACCCGGTTCGCCGATGCCGACACCATGCACGATCTTGGTGGCGAAATCCGGGCTCATGAAACTCACTTCAGCAGTAGGCCACGCGGCGACCTCGTCGGAGTGGCGGCCCCCGCCCATGCAGACATAGGCGCGGCCATAGCTCTTGCGCACGATCACCGAAATGTGCGGAACGGTGACCAGGGTCATTGCGTTCATGAAGTTCATGATCTTGCCCGGCGCACCGGCGCGCTCGGCCTCGGTGCCGATCTGGAACCCCGGGGTATCGACCAGCATCACGAAGGGAATGTTGAACGAATCGCAGAGCACGATGAAATCGACGATCTTGCGGCAGGCATCGGCATCGAGCGCGCCACCGCGATGCAGCGGGTTGTTGGCGATGATGCCCACGCTTTTGCCGCCCAGGCGCGCAAGTCCGGTTACCGCACTCTTGCCGAAACGCGGCTTCAGCTCCAGCAGCGTATCCTTGTCGACGATGTACTTGATCACGCGTTTCATGTCATAGACTTGCGTGCGCTTTTCCGGCAGCAGGTCGAACACCTTGCCCATGTCGGCGCCGGACCCCGCGGGTATCGCAGCATCAGGCGGCGCTTCCTTGTGGTGTCCGGGCATGTACGACAAGAACCGTTTGATCTGGTCGAACACTTCTTCTTCAGTGTCGGCAATCTGGTCGACGAGGCCGGTGACTTCGGCATGCAGGCGCCAGCCGCCGAGCGCTTCGGCAGAAACGTTCTCGCCCAGCGCCATCGATACCAGCCCCGGGCTGGACACTGCCATGATCGCGCTTTTGTGCATCACGGCGAAATCCGACTGGCACATCAGCCAGGTCGACGACCCGAACGATGGCCCGAATGCGGCGGCGGCCATCGGAATCTCGCGCATGCGGCGGAACTGGGTATTGTCGTTGCCGAGCAGCAGGCCCATGCCGCGCGAACCCATGGCATCAGGCAGCCGGGCGCCGGTGGATTCGCCGATCAGCACCAGCGGCATGCCGCGTTCGGTCGCCGCGCGTTTCATGTGGCCGATTTTTTTGCTGTTGGTCGCGGAAGTGGACGCACCCTTGACCGTGAAGTCATTGACCACCAGGCACACATCGCGTCCATCGATGCGACCGAACCCGGCGAGTTTGCCGTCGGTCTGGGTTTCATCTGCCTGCTCCGGATAAACACCGGACGAGCCGAACAGGCCGGACTCGATGAACGAGCCCTGGTCCATTAGATAATCGATGCGCTGGCGCGCATTCCAGATGCCTTTGGCGGTGCGCTTCGCGTACTTCTCTGCGCCACCGCCAGCCAGCGCCTTGGCGCGGCGGGCTTCGTATTCCTGCAACAATGCTTCGAATGCCATATTAAATATCCAATAAAAACAATAAGTTATAGATTATGGCCGGACACCGCCACGGAGCTTGGGGCCAAGCTGGCTGGCCAGCCGTCCCTGCAGCGCATCGATGAACTGGCACAGGTACGGCCGTGTCTCGCGCGGATCGATGACGTCTTCGACGGCAAAGGCCTCTGCCGTGCGGAATGGCGACGCGAGTTGTTTCAGTTCGGCCTCGATTTCGCGTTCGCGCTGCGCGGGTTCCGTCGCGCTTTCAATTTCACGCCGATACGCCGCCTTGACACCGCCTTCGACCGGCAACGAGCCCCATTCGGCCGATGGCCACGCGATCTTGAAGTTGAGCCCGCCGCGGTCAATGAAGCCGCCGCCGGCGACGCCGTAGCATTTGCGCACGATCACCGAGAACATCGGCACTCGTGCCTGCAAGGCGATGTAACGCGCGCGCACGCCTTCGCGCAGAATCGCGTCCGCTTCGGATTCGCGGCCAACCATCAGACCGGGAATATCGGCGAACAGGATGATCGGGATATTGAACATGTCGCAGAGCTCGGTGAAATGGCCCTGCTTGCGCGCCGCCTTGACATCCATGATGCCGCCGACCATCGGATTGCTGGCGATGATGCCGACAACCTTGCCGCTCATGCGCGCCAGCGCGGTGATCAGCGCGCGGCCGAATGTCGGCTGGATTTCAAACAGCGAATCACGGTCGACGATCATGCCGACCAGTTTTTTCATGTTATAGGCCTGACGGTTGGAGCGCGGCACGATGCTGGCCAATGCATCCTCGCAGCGATCGACCGGGTCGCTGCAAGTCACCGCCGGTGGCAGTTCCCAGACGTTCTGGGGCATGTACGAAAGGAAACGGCGAATCTGTTCGAAGCAGTCCTGCTCGCTTTCGGCCACGTTGTCGATGGTGCCCGCGGTATCGACCGCGACCTTGGTCCCGCCGAGCTCGTCCTTGTGCAGCTTGTCGCCGAACGCACGTTCGACGACTGGCGGTCCGGCGGCAAAGATCTGTCCTGTGCCTTTGACCATGATCGACCAGTGCGCAAGGATCGCGCGCATCGACGGCCCGCCGGCGGTGGTACCCATTACCGCGCTGACCACCGGGACGATGCCGAGCAGGTCTACGGAACGCTCAACGCCATCCTGGCCGTAACCCGGCACCACGGTATAACCCTTGCGCTTCGCGGTGTTGACCGTGCCGCCGGTGCCATCGATCAGATTGACCAGCGGAATGCGGTATTCATAGGCGAGGTCTTCAATGAAGCCGCCCTGTCCGCCCTTGCGGCGGTCGCTGCCGAAACCGGTGCCGGCGCGTATGGTGTAATCCTCGCCGCCGATGGCAACCGGCCGGCCATCGATTCGGGCCAAACCCATGACATACGGCGCAGGTTCGAACCCGGTCATTTTGCCGCTGGCGTCGTATTGCGCCTTGCCCGCCAGTTTGCCGACTTCGCGAAACGACCCCGCATCAGCCAGCTGCGCGATTCGTTCGCGTACCGTCAGCTTGCCTTGCGCATGATGCTTGGCTATCGCCGCCGCACCACCACAGGCTTCTGCAAGGGTGCGACGGCGGTGCAGCTCGTCGATTTCAGGCTGCCAGCTCATAAACCCGGGCGAAGTAAAAATATAATTGAAAACAATAGGTTATGTTGTAAGCGTACGCTTACATTCGGAATGTGGCCAGTTGCTCATTCTTCGATAATGGCGACCACTTGACCTTCGGCAACCGGGTCTTTTTCCTTGACCAGGATTTCCTGCACCGTGCCACCGTCTTCAGTAATCACGGGGATTTCCATTTTCATGGACTCGATGATGATCAGCGTGTCGCCGCCTTCAACCTTGTCGCCGGGCTTGGCTTTCAGCTGCCAAACGGTGCCGGTGATTTCGGACTTGACTTCAATGCGGGCCATGGCTTTGCTCCTCGGGAATGGGATCGAATGTGTTACGGGATGCTATTCTGGAGCAATATTGTTGTCAAGAAGATTGTTGACAATAATACAATTTGAACGTATCGTTTTGTGCTTATGGCCTCCCTTGCCCCAGACTCGCTGTCCGCCGGCACACCCACTGCCACTGACGTGCTAAAGCAATTGCGTCAGGATGCGCCGCTGACCCAGTCCCTTCCGGAGCAGATTGCCGCGCGCTTGTCCGAGCGCATTGTGTCCGGCGCCTACACACCTGGACAGCGTGTGCTGGAGCAGGCGGTCGCCGAGGAATTTGAAGTCAGCCGCGGACCGGTGCGTGAGGCGCTGCGGCTGCTGGAGAAGGAAGGTCTGGTGATGATCCTGCCGCGGCGCGGCGCGCAGGTTACCAATCCGACCATCGCCGAAGTCAACGAGATTTTCGACATCCGCGCGATGCTGAACGGCCTGCGCGACCGGCTGATCGCCGAGAGCCCGCAGCGCGTGCAGCTGATCCCGGTGCTCGAGCAGGAAATTGCGCGGCTGGCACAAACGGCCGCGACGCCCGGCGCAGGCGATGAATACATCGAGATCGTGCTGCGCCTTAACCGTTTGCTGACCCAGGCCGCAGGCAATCACCGGTTGCAGGCCATTCTGGGTTCGCTCGCCGTACAAACCGTACGTTACACCCGGCTCGGCCTGTCGACGCCGCAGCGCCGCCAGCAATCGGTGCAGAACTGGCAAAGCCTGCTGCGCGCAATCCGGGCCGGCGATGGCGATGCTGCGGAGCGCATCGCACGCCAGCGCGTGATCGATTCACGCGATGCGGCAGTCGAGCATCTGCGCGAGCAGTCCGCGGCCTGAGCCTTCGGTTGTGCGGCACCGATGCCGCGCTTAAGATAGCGGCCTTCATTACGCCCTTTCACCTCCACCGGAAATCCCCACCGATGACCGCATTGCCCAAATTGACTGATGCCACGCTGGAACTCGACGGCCGGGTGGCCACGCTGACCTTCAATCGCGATGACGTGCGCAATGCCCTGACCAGCACCGAACTGGTGTCGGACATTGTCAATACGCTGCAATGGGCAAACCACTGCATGGACGCGTCGGTGCTGATCATCACCGGCGCCGGCAGCGCGTTTTCGGCCGGTGGCAACATCAAAACCATGGGCGAGCGCGCCAAGGCGCCGCCGCATGAGCTGCAGCGCAACTACCGCACCGGCATCCAGCGCATTCCGCTGGCGATGCAGGATACCGATATTCCGGTGATCGCCGCCGTCAACGGCCCGGCAATCGGCGCGGGCTTCGACCTGGCCAACATGTGCGACATCCGCATCGGTTCCACGGAAGCACAGTTCGGTGAAACCTTCGTCAATCTCGGCATCATTCCCGGCGACGGCGGCGCCTGGTTCCTCAACCAGCTACTCGGTTACCAGCGTGCCGCGGAGCTGACACTGACCGGGCGCATCATCAAGGCCGACGAGGCAAAGTCGCTGGGCATACTGCTCGAAGTCACTGCGCCGGGCGAGTTGATGGCGGCCGCGAAAAAAATGGCCGGCAAAATCGCCGCCAAGCCGCCGCAGGCGATTCGTTATGCCAAACGTCTGCTGAAACTCGCGCAACGCCAGAATCTCGACGAACATCTCGACGCCTGCTCGGCCTTTCAGGCAATCTGTCACAAAACCGAAGATCACCAGGAAGCACTGCAGGCGTTTTTCGACAAGCGCAAGGGCGAATTCAAGGGCCGATGATGAAGGCTGTGCGGTTGCAGATCGGCTGCGTGCTGCTGCCGGCAGCCCTGCTGGCGTCGCCCGGCCATGCACAGACCGAGACACCGACTTCGCCGCAGACCAAGGAAATCAGCTTTGTGCCGCTCGATGAAGGTGCGGGCGATTCTTCGTGGACGCGGTTCCGCGATCGTTTGCTCGAAGCGGTCCAGCAGCGCGACCTGAAATTTGTGCTGGGGGTGGTCGATCGCAATGTGCGTAACGGCATCGAACGCCCCAACGGCATCGACGAATTCAAGCGCCAATGGGATCCCGACGCCGAGGATAGCCCGTTGTGGCGCGAGCTGACCCGCGCCCTGCATCTTGGCGCGGTGTATTACCGTCATGAGCGTATGCCGCGCAGCCTGTGCGCGCCGTACGTATTGCCGCAATGGCCCAAGACTGTCGATCCAAACGGCAGCGGCGCGATTACCGCTCGCGAAACAGCACTGCGTGCCGGGCCATCGGGCGGCGCAGAAATCCTCGCCAGCCTCAGCTACTCCATCGTGCGCGTGACTGATTGGGAAGTCGCCGACAGCGACGCAGCGGTCAGGCAAAAGTGGGTGAAAATCAGCGCTCGGGATCGTGATGGCTACATTCCGGAGGAGCACATCCGCAGCCCGCTCGAACATCTTGCCTGTTTCCGCAAAAGTGATACGGGCTGGCGCCTGACCTCGTTTCTCGCCGCCGGCGAATAGCGTGATTCCATGCGCCAAGTTCTCGTCGCAGCGGTACTGCTGGCAATGACCGGCACCGTGCACGGTCTCGACCTGCAGGGCCATCGCGGCGCTCGCGGCCTCTTGCCGGAGAACACCTTGCCGGCCTTTGCCAAAGCGCTGAGCATCGGTGTCACTACGCTCGAGCTGGACACCGCGATCACGCGCGACGGCGTAGTCGTGGTCAGCCATGATGCGACGTTGAATTCGGACATCACGCGTGGTGCCGACGGCCAATGGCTCACGCGCGACGATATCGCGATCCATACGCTGACCTGGACCGAACTTCAGCAGTATGATGTCGGCCGCATCAACCCGCAATCGACTTATGCGCGGCGTTTTCCCGGGCAACAAGGCATCGACGGTATACGCATTCCGCGGCTCGCTGACGTGTTCGCACTCGCGCGGCGTGCCGGCAACCAACGGATCCGATTCAACATTGAAACCAAGATTTCTCCGGAGCATCCCGGGCAAACACTGCCGCCGCTGGAATTCGCCCGCACGTTGATTGAAATCATCCGCCACGAGAAGCTCGAATCGCGGGTGACCATCCAGTCTTTCGACTGGCGCACGCTGCAGGTAGTGCAGCAGGAAGCGCCGCAGCTTGCCACGGTCTATCTCAGCGCCGAACAGTCCTGGCAGGACAACATCCGCGCCCGCGACACATCATCACCATGGACAGCAGGCCTGCACGTCAGTCGCTACAATGGTTCGGTGGCACGTATGGTAAAAGCGGCTGGTGGCGCAGTATGGTCGCCGTACCATGGTGAAATCACCCGCGAGGCGGTACGGGAAGCGCAGCAGGGCGGCCTGAAAGTCGTGGTCTGGACTGTCAACGCGCCGCGCGACATCGCACGCATGCTCGACTTCGGCGTCGACGGTATCATTTCCGATTATCCGGACCGGCTGCGGCGTATCGTCGCGGAGCGCGGTCTGCCGCTGCCGCAGCCGACACCGGTTGCACCCTGACTTGCGCTGCTGCTGCGCCCAGCAACCGGCCCGTCATCGGTGGTGCTGGACCACGGAACCGTCCGTGCGGTCTGCAAAAAAAAGGGGGCGGAATCCGCCCCCTTGCAGTGATGACAACGCTGCGCGAAGGTCAGCGCAGGCCGGCAATGTATTCGGATACAGCAGCGATTTCCTGGTCGTTCATTTTTGCGGCAACCCCGCGCATCATCTGTGCAGTGTCATTGGCACGCTGCCCGCTACGGAATGCTTTGAGCTGGGCTGTGGTGTACTCGGCGTGCTGGCCGGCCAGTCGCGGAAACTGCGCCGGCATGCCGGCGCCGTTGGGCGCATGACATGCTGCGCAGGCCGGAACGTTTTTGCCGATGACACCGCCGCGATAAATGGCTTCGCCCTGCTTGGCCAACGCGGCATCGCGCGCCGCCCGCGGCTTGGGTTTTTGCCCGGCATAGTAGACAGCGAGGTTTTTCATATCCTCGGTCGACAGGGTGGCCACCATACCAGCCATCACGCCATTGTTACGCTCCGCCGGCTTGCCCGCCTGCGGCTTGAAGTTCATCAGCTGCTTGTAGGTATATTCGGGATGCTGCCCAGCAAGACTGGGATTGGCCGGGATCGTGCTGTTGCCGTCAACGGCATGACAGGCCACGCAAACCTGGTCCACAAGCTGCCGGGCTTTGGCCGGATCACCCTTGATCACGCCCTGCGCCAGCACGTTTTGCGCCACTAACGCAGCCGCCATAACGGCCCACAGCCGCCAGAATTTCAGATGGCGGTTCAGGTGGCGGTGTTCCATGCGTGCTCCTTGATCATACGGTCGGTAAAAAAGGCTTGTATTCTATAGTATTTTTCCCGGCACATTCCCCGTGCCCGAAGGATAATGAACGGTGTCCCTGTTTTCACACCTCGAATTTCGCTACGCCGTGCATCAACTTGGCGACATGCCACCCGACCGGGGTGCCGAAGTGGCATTTGCCGGACGTTCCAACGCCGGTAAATCCACTGCCATCAATGCCATAGCGAATCGCCGGAAGCTGGCTTTTGTCAGCAAGACTCCCGGTCGTACCCAAGCCATCAATTTCTTCGATATGGGTAATCAGTGCTCGCTGGTCGATTTGCCGGGTTATGGATATGCAAAGGTTCCCCGAACCGAGCAGGCGCGATGGGACGAGTTAATTGGCACTTACATCTCAAACCGTAACTCTTTGATTTTATTAATTATTATTGTTGACATTCGCCGTGGCCTGACAACACTGGATCAACAAATGCTGGCTTGGATCGCACCCACTAACAAACCGGTTCATGTACTGCTGACCAAGGCGGACAAGCTGACACGGCAGGAAGCTGCCGCCGTGCTGCAACGGACTGAGTCCGAACTCGCCCGTCATCCCGGCGAGGCTACAGCACAGATTTTTTCGGGCACCACCAAGGCCGGCGTGAAACAGGCGCAAGCGGCAATTGCGCGGCGGCTGAAGCAATAAAAGGCCCCCGGTTAAGGGGAGTAAACCGGGGGCGAAGAGCCTTAACTAGAATTAAGGCGCCCGCTCAGGGAGGAGAAGCGGGAGATGACCAAAGTCATCTGCTCAATCAGACGACTATAATGATGATTAGTTCCCGGCATTACGAGATGCGGAAAACCCCCCAATAATCCAAGGTGTTAGCGTCATGTACCCTTTAGGCAAGTTTCCTGCGGTACGCATGCGGCGCATGCGCAAAGACGATTTTTCACGCCGCCTGATGTGCGAACACCGGCTGACGACGGACGACCTGATTTACCCGGTGTTCGTCATCGATGGCAAAAACCGTACGGTCGCTGTGGATTCCATGCCCGGCGTACACCGCTATACCATCGACAAGCTGCTGCGCCACGCGGATAGCTGCGTCAAGGCCGGCATTCCGGCGATTGCGCTCTTTCCGGCCGTCGAGCCGACGCTGAAGGCAGCGGATGGCCGCGAAGCGGCCAATCCCAAAGGCTTGGTGCCGCGCACAGTCGCTGCATTGAAAAAACGCCTGCCTGAACTGGGTGTCATTACCGATGTGGCACTGGATCCCTACACGACGCACGGTCACGACGGCGTCATCGATGCCGGTGGTTATGTGCTGAATGACGAGACCATTGCTGTGCTTGAACGTCAGGCCCTGGTATGTGCGGCAGCCGGCGTGGACATCGTGGCACCCTCAGACATGATGGATGGGCGTATCGGTGCCATCCGCGCAGCGCTTGACCAGCAGCGGTCATCCACACCCGGATCATGGCCTACTCGGCAAAATACGCTTCGGGTTTCTACGGTCCCTTCCGTGACGCGGTGGGTTCGGCCAAACAACTGGGCAAAAGTGACAAACACAATTACCAGATGGACCCTGCAAACAGTGACGAGGCATTGTGGGAGGTCGGACTCGATCTGCAGGAAGGCGCCGATATGATCATGGTCAAACCGGGCATGCCTTACCTTGATATCGTGCGTCGAGTGAAAGACCAGTTCAAGGCCCCGACTTATGTCTATCAGGTAAGCGGCGAATACGCGATGCTGAAAGCAGCAGCAGCCAATGGCTGGCTGGATGAACGACGCTGTGCCCTCGAGGCGTTGCTCGCATTCAAACGGGCTGGGGCTGATGGTGTGTTGACCTACTTTGCGCTGGATGCAGCGCGCTGGCTCAGCGAAGATCGCGTATAGACAGCGCGCGCTATGCGTCTGCGGTAAAGGAATTATGAAATTTATCCGAGCATTGCTTCGAGGCCAGGCAGCCGGACACGCTCAATGATGCGGCCCTCGCGGCTCGACCGCAACGTTGCCCGGAGATCACGCGTGTCGAGCACCGTCAACTCGATTTCGGTGTTCTCATCGGTAAGACTGAATGTCGGCAGCACCCGCAGCTCTTGTCCCACATAGAGTCGGGTTTGTCCGGTGTTGTACGGGATTTTGCGATCGATCAGGAACAGTTCTACTGCTTTCACATTGTCCGTAAACAACTGCAGATGGATTGTCGCATAAGGCCCGGCCATTCCGGATAATACCGATCCCGTCAGGTGCGGATCGAAGGCTGCCAGATCGCGCATTGCGCGCACCGCCTGTTCACGCAGCGCGCGGACTCTCCGATCCTGATCGTCAGCCTGATAAATGTCTTGATATTCGCGTCGTGCTGCGTCAATTTCGTCATTGTTGGGCAGGCGTCGTGCATCAGGGATGCCCAATTGTTTCGCCGCCTTGCGTTTGGCCAGACCGTAGTCTTCGATTCCGTCCTGCACCATCAACCTGGCGGCATGCGCGGCAATCGCGCTGCGTGTATCGTCGCGACTCCGCGCTTTGGACATTCTGCGCTCCTAGAACAGCTGATTTCTGGCGTCGTCGGGCAGTTTTTCTGCGCCGGGCGC
>Ga0105107_10001184_pt1 | contig 16957 bp, 13 predicted proteins | sample PPLLaktember2015_6_FD_79335 | JGI IMG/M metagenome (GOLD analysis project Ga0105107, IMG submission 79335) | Freshwater sediment microbial communities from Prairie Pothole Lake near Jamestown, North Dakota, USA - PPLs Lake P8 Core (1) Depth... | ecosystem: Environmental > Aquatic > Freshwater >...
CCCTCTCGCCCTCTCGCCCTCTCTTCACAACCCTAACTAAAGCTACCTGACAGGTAATCTCTGGTCAACTGCTTCTTTGGATTACTGAAAAATTCATCAGTCGGACCTGATTCAACTATTTTACCGAGGTACATAAAAACAATGTTGTCGGCAATTCGTTTTGCCTGCCTCAGGGTATGGGTTACAAGTATGACCGTATATTTTTCTTTCAGCCTGACAAAAAGTTCTTCAATTTTTTTTGTGGAAAGCGGATCGAGCGCTGAAGTAGCTTCGTCACCGAGAATATAGTCGGGTTCAATGGCCAGACCTCTGGCCAGACAAAGTCTTTGCTGCTGGCCAATCGATAATTTTGATGCGGATGAACGTACCCTTCCTCTTACTTCATCCCAGAGTCCTACATATTGCAGATATTTTATAACAGTCTGATTAATGACTTTCCTTTTCTTTAATCCGTGAATCCGGGGGCCGTATGCCACATTATCGAAAATTGACATTGGCAGGGTGCAGGGACGCTGGGCAAGAAGTCCCATCTTTTTCCTGGTATCAATAACATTGACACCCTGATCATAAATATTTTCATCGTCTATATAAACCTTGCCGCTTATTCTGACTTCCGGGGATTCATCGTGCATGCGGTTAAGTGTTTTTAGAAATGTCGATTTACCGCACCCTGAAGGGCCTATTATGCAGGTGATGCTTTTTTCGGGTATGGCAAGATTTAAATCCTTCAGAATATGTTGTTCCTCAATATATACATTAAGGTGTTCTATTCTGATGGTGTGTTTGTTCAATAACTTTTTCAATGGAGTAATCCTCTCCAGTTCCAGTACCGGTTTATAGGTCCGGGTTTCAAGAAGTCTGTTTGCACTTATCATATTCTGTTTTTTGAAAATTTTGAGCTGATGTATCGCGCCGAAAAGCTCAGGATCAATATTATAACTGTCAGAATTATTGCTGAAGCATAGGCGCGATTTTGTACTTCTTCGACAGGACTTCCGAGCTGAAAGAATATCGAGAGCGGCAGAGTTGCAGCAGGCTGGCTGAGTGAAGTGGGAATATTATCCGTATAACCTGCCGTAAACAAGACAGTTGCTGCATCTCCAATCCCTCTTCCTATCGCAAGGAGAACAGCAGTTGCCAATCCTGGCATCAATTGTCTCAGTAAGACTTTGGTCATTTCATATTTCGTGGCACCAAGTGACAACAGGGCATCAGGCAAATCACGGGAAAGGAGTCTTGCAATTTCATCAAGCGAACGCATCATGACCGGCATAATAAGCATTCCCACTGTTATTATACCTCCCAGCAGTGATGCCCTGATCCCAAGGTAGATCATGAGAGAAAATCCGAAAGCCCCGTATACAATTGAAGGAACACCAAAAAGTATGTCAAGTGAAAAGCGAACTATCCTTGAAAACCATGATTTCGCCGGCAGGTAAAAATTGATGTACATAACAAGGGGGACACTTAGAAACAGGCTAAGCGCAAGAGCACCGAGAATTAAATATACCGATCCGACAATGGCATTAAGGACTCCGCCTTCCTTGCCAAGATAAAATCCGCCTCCGGGAACTTTTGTTATCATATCCCAGGTAAGCGAAGGCAATCCTTTATAAAAAATTGTTCCGATGATATAGATCAATATCCCAAGTATAATCAGGGATGCTGCGATCATAATAAGTTTAAATATTCTCTCCTCAAATTGCTTCATAGTCTCAAATCTGATTCACAGGTTAAGAAAAATGATATCTTCTTTCAATCTGGTTTAGTGTTACCCTGGAAATCCCGTTGAACAGTATAATAATTATAAACAACAGAAAAGCCGAGAACATAAGCGCCGATTCATAGCTTGGCATTGAAAGCATTTCCCCATAGTTGTTGGCAATTAATGCCGGCAGGGGGTAACAGGCATCAAAAAAAGAGAGAGGGATCTGGGGAATGTTCCCGCAAACCATCAGAACGGCCATTGTCTCGCCAAATGCCCTGGAAAGAGCCAATACACTTGCCGCAATGATCCCCGGGAACGATTTTCTCAGGATAATCTTCTTTACTGTCTGCCATTTGGTAGCCCCCAGGCTTAATGATGCATCAGTCATTTCGTGTGGCACTGACCGGAAAACTTCGACTATAATGCTTATTAAGAGCGGGATTATCATAACGGCAAGAACGATCCCTCCGGCAAGAACTGAGTATCCTGTAGAATATTCAACAAATCTGGGTGCAATTTTAACAGAAATAAGAGGTACTATGGTAAGAGTGCCCCAGACTCCATATATCACGGGGGGAATTCCGGAAAGAAGATCAACCACAGGTTCAAAAAATTTACGTATTCTCTTTGAAGCATATGAATTAAGGTATATGCTTGTAAGTATGGATAATGGAAGTGCAATGACTATAGCAATCAGTGAAACATAAAGAGTGCTGATGATAAACGGGAGAAAACCAAAATCACCTTTGAAAGGTTTCCAGCTGGCAGAGGAAAGCAATAACCACAGATTTTTCTCTTTCATTATCGGGAAGGCTTTGAAAAAGAGGGTTAATCCTATAACAATCAGGAACAATATTGTAAAAAGGGCAATGCCCAGCATGACAACCCGGGCAGTTTTATCTTTGACAATCCGAAGTTTACGCATAATATTTTACCGGACTTTCTTTAATTCTGTTACAGTTTTTTCTTTTGATAATGTTATAAATCCTGATTCATTAACATATTTTTGCCCATCTGTCAAAATCCACTGTATGAATTTTAAAACTATAGCCTCCTTCGGTTTGCCATTTGTAACAAAATAGAGCTCCCGTGCCGGAGGTGAGGGATACTTACCTGAAGCAATAGCTTCAATCAGGTCATCGATAGACTTGTAAAATTCTTCATCCGGACCTATTTTACCATCACCATTGATATCAATTGGAAGAACCCTGATACCTGCTAACTGTTTTTTTGTCCTGGCGTCATAGATATAGCCTATATTATTGTAACCGATACCCAATGGATCTTTTTTCACAGCCAGGGCCAGTCCCGGATCGCCATAAACGCCATTTCCCAGGAGATCTTCCTGCTTTTTGTCAAAGAAATTAGCCCATACCTCTGCAGCCCCGCAGGCATCTGATCGTGTATAAATGTGCATCGGGATTGTCCCTTTAACTCCAAAAGCCTGTGACCAGGTTTTGTACATTCCGGTAATCCAGATGTTGCCAGCTGTTTCCTTTTTCAAACCTTTACTGAGTATGGCATCCAATGCCGGATTGGAGGCATTGATCATCGGAACTACCGCATCTTTTGCAACGGCTATCGTATATGCACCTTTTCTTACCTCTTCGGGGTAAACCTCCCTTGAGACCATACCAATGTCGACCATATTGTTCAGAGCATCAGTTATACCTTTACCAGCCCCTCCGGCTGAAAGGTCGATCTTTACCTCCGGATAAACTTTCCTGAATTCCTCCGACCACCTGACTGCCATGGGATAGAGGGCAAATGCTCCCGAAAGAGTAATGCTACCTTTAATTTTTTCCTGAGGTATTACTGGTGCCTGTGTAAGATTCAACGAAAACAATAAAAACAAGGCACGAATTGCAAATATCATAATGTCTACCGATTTTATGAACAAAAGTAATTGTATTATTGTTTACCAATGTTGGCATAAAAGCCAAAAATGGTTAGGTATTAATACTTAACTTTATTAAAATTTTCATCCGGTCCTATGATATTATCAAAAAAGACCCGATATGCAATTGTAGCACTTACCAGGCTTGCCAGAGAGTATGGTAAAAGGCCCATTCAGATCCGTGAAATAGCTGAGGAAGAAAAGATCCCGCAGAGTTTCCTCGAAAACATACTCCTTGAGTTAAAGAAAATAGGGGTTCTTGGCAGCAATCTCGGGAAAGCGGGGGGCTACTTTCTGTTAAAAAAACCGGAAAATGTTAATCTTGCGGAAATTATCAATCATTTTGAAGGTACTATTTCCTTATTGTACTGCGTATCGGAACGCTCATACAGGCCATGTGAATTCTGCAAAGACGAATCAACATGTCAGATCCGGAAGGCTTTCAAGGAAATAAACGACCATACCGACAGAATTCTGACCAGAACAACTCTTAAGGAATTGATCTGACTGAATAATTGAAAATATTTAGTATTCCTCTCTATACTGCGATTTCTGATTTCACTGAATTGAAAAAACCGGTTATAAGAAAATTGCCGGAGTATTTTCCGGGATTTGAAATTAGCGTTTCTGCAGATATATTATTCCTGATCTGATTTGACAGGATCTCAATTATCCCGCAATGACCGTCAGGTTCCCCGGTTCCAAACCGGTAATTAATTAATTCAAGGTTATATCTTTCAAAAAATTCATCAAGTATTTTAAATCTTCCTTTGTGTTTAAGAAAAAGGTTCTGATTCTTTTCAAAAAGCGACCTGAAGTTCTCAAACCTTCCGGTCGCATTTTCCCTGATCAGATAACCAATCCTCAAAGGATCGATACCTCGTAAAAGATAAATTTCCGCATATCTGTAAATTCCAATATATCCGAATGCATCCAGGTCATCAGCTGCAGAAAGTATTGTCAACAGATTGTAATTGTTCCGTCTGTTGTTATAATCTTTATTATCATGATTCTCAATAGCCTGTAACATATCACGGGAATTGGAGATATCCAGGTGGTTCAGGTGAAGGAATATTTCGCATAATTCCCGGCTGGATTGCCCGTGATTCAATCCGGGATCAATTGCCATTCCGATATCGTGGAGATAGCAGGAAATCAGGACTTTTGTAACCAGGTCAGGATCAGCATCAGCTAAAATATCAGGCGAAAATATCAGGATCTCCTTTGCATATTCCCAAACTCTTTTGTGATGATTCAGATCATGTGACCAGAGCAATGTTTCACCCCACGTTTTTATAAAGAATTTCTCAAGCAGATTGATATATTTGCTTTCCTCCCTGGTTATAACAGATTTTATGTCCAAATTTTTAAAATAGTTTTATCCGGAATAGTATTAACCACGTTCCTTCGCCCTTGGGGAAGGCTGGGAATGAGGTAAAGAAATGCAAAAACAAAAAAAGCAAAAGACCCTGCCTTTTGCTTTTGAACAGGATGTAGGATCCGGAATCAGCCATTAATCATCTGTTTGGCCATGTCGAGGATGGTTGTGTCGTCGAATGTTACAATGCCACCTCCCGGCCCCTGTTCAAAATGAATACCAACACTTTGTCCCTTATCAAAATTTCTCCCTCCGAAGTAGTTTCTGACTGTCTCCTCATTAAGTTCCAGTTTATCAGCAATTTTTCTCATACTTCCGGAGGGTAACTGGTCTTTTAGCTTCCGGAGTTCATTAAAAGTCATAGTTACTGCCATGATATTCAATATTTTATGTTTATAATATGATTTAGTAGAATTTCAAAGATACAAAAAATATATTATACCCCTCAATCCCATAGCCGTCAACTTAAGGAATATTTTAATAACGAAAACCACTATAATTATCTGGTTTATAAACAAATAAGTTTCCCCTCCTTCAAAAGGAGGGGAAACTTTTGTCCCCAAAACTCCTTAGGTGATGGCTATGGGATGGGGGGTTGAATCCCTTAAATGGTGGGTGAAATACCCCATGGTTCACAGCTTACCCATATATTCCAGAAACAACCTTATTGCTTCCCTTTTATCGTCATTCAGATCAAAATGCATATTTGTCGTCAGGTATGATTTGAGATCGTCACCCCTGATAACTCCATTCTGTCCGTATTTTTCAAGAACTGCCGGTATATTTTCGATACCTGTCCGAAGAGCATCATTAAACTCTTCAAGGAATTCCCTGTCCAGCTTCCTGTTTGCGGTCCAGCAGGCAAAGGTAAACGGAAGCCCGGTGAATTTGTACCATTCTTCCGCCAGATCGATCCTGTATTTGTACCGGTTTGAATATTCAAAACACTGATCGCCGATCAGGACAACACCCTCGTAATCAGGGATATTTATAAAATCGAATTCCTCGGTGGTTGTGTTCCATGTGAATTTCTTTTTCCAGTAGAATCTGGCAAGTATCCTGGCCAGATTGACCGATGATCTGGACCTGTAATCAAGATTTATATTCCTGATTTCATCCAATGGACAATTACTGAGAAGCAGAACCGTTCTGACTTTTCCGTATGACCCCAGACAGTAATTAGTAATGATATGGTATTCCTTCAGCATCGGCAATGCTGCGACAGGGATCAGACCGATATCAACAGCGCCGCTTATCAGCTTTGCGGCACAATCAGCCGGATGGTCGGTTGACAGAATGATCTTTTTGTCAAAACCTGAAATGGTCATTCCATAGATAAACGGGTATGTATTTGCATATTTTACTGCAGAAATTCGGATCTTTTCTTTAGGCATGACAGTAAGCGGGGATGAAATATTGGCTAAAATTCAGTTTTTTTACACCGTCTAAAATACTACTTTTGCGTATATTGAAATTACGATATAAATCATATTTAGTAGAATTATGGAATTAAATCCTCTCACTGCCATTTCTCCTATCGATGGAAGATACAGACAGAAGGTAAATGAGCTGGATCTCTATTTCTCTGAGTTCGGGCTGATCAAATACCGTCTGATGGTGGAGATTGAATACTTCATTGCCCTCTGTAATATTCCTCTTCCGCAGTTAAGTGATTTCAAAAAGGATGATTATAAGACATTACGGTCAATATACGAGGATTTCATGGTTGAGGATGCCGAAAAGATAAAGGAAAGGGAAAAGATCACCAATCATGATGTTAAAGCTATTGAGTATTATCTGAAGGAAAAATTCTTTCATTCAGGGTGGGGAAAGTGGAGCGAGTTCATCCATTTCGGGCTGACATCTCAGGATATTAACAATACCGCCATACCACTCTCATTAAAAGATGCTCTCATAAATGTCTATTTCCCGCTTCTTTTTGAATTGCGGGAAGCACTTGCAACACTTGCCGATGAATGGAAAGAGATTCCGATGCTTGCAAGAACGCATGGGCAGCCTGCAACTCCAACAAGGCTGGGCAAGGAGATGGCAGTATTCATTTCCAGGATCGACGAACAAACCAAATATTTCGGGCAGATACCTTATTCAGCCAAATTCGGGGGAGCGACAGGTAACATGAATGCTCATAAAATAGCTTACCCTGACATTGACTGGATATCCTTCGCCGATAATTTTGTTAACGAGGAGCTCGGGTTAAAACGTTCCCAGCCGACAACCCAGATAGAGCACTATGACAACCTTGCCGCACTGTTCGATAATATGCGCAGGATCAATGTGATACTACTTGACATGGCACAGGATATCTGGACATATATTTCGATGGATTATTTCAGGCAGAAAATAAAGAAGGGTGAGATCGGATCTTCAACAATGCCTCATAAAGTGAATCCCATCGACTTTGAAAACGGAGAAGGAAACCTGGGATACGCGAATGCCATTTTCGGGCATTTTTCCGGGAAGCTTCCTGTCTCACGACTACAGCGAGATCTTACCGATTCGACGGTGCTGCGCAACATCGGGGTTCCTATCGGGCATTCCATCCTTGCCTTTAATTCACTGCTTAAAGGGCTGAATAAGCTTATCCTCAATAATGATAAGATCAGATCCGACCTCGAAAATAACTGGGCTGTGGTCTCTGAGGCAATTCAGACAATACTCAGAAGGGAGGGTTATCCGAAACCCTATGAAACGCTTCTGGAACTGACACGAACCAATGAGAATATTACCCGCGAATCAATCCTTGCATTCATAGGAAACCTTGATATATCAGAAGCAGTAAAAGATGAATTAAAGGCTGTCTCACCTTTTAATTTCACTGGCTATTAATCCGTTATTCCGTAAAATGAATAAGATAAAGCTGCTTCTGAAATACATAGCGCCATATAAATGGCCTGCTTTCAACAGTATAATCTTCAACTCCCTTAGTGCTTTATTTGCCCTGATCTCTTATACTCTGGCAATACCTTTCCTTAAAATAATGTTCAACAGGACGGATATTGTCCGGCATCCGGGTGAATTCCAGCTGACTTTTGATTATATAAGCGATTTTTCCAAATATTTTCTGTCACTTTTTATCGAAAGGTACGGACAGGCGGGAGCACTTATGATAGTGTGCATTGTATTTATTGTTGCCAGCCTCTTTAAGAACGGATTCATTTTTCTTGCCAACAACAGCATGGCATATATCCGGTCAAACACTGTCCGTGATCTGAGGAAAAAAATGTATGACAAGGTACTGAAGCTTCCGCTGTCATATTTTACAGATGCCCGGAAAGGAGACCTGATGACAAGGATCTCAAATGATGTACAGGAGATTGAGATCTCTGTAATGTCTTCACTTACAATGCTTTTTAGGGATCCGATGTACATACTCATATTTGTGATCTACCTGTTTATAAGCAGTTTCAGGCTCACAATGTTTGCTCTTATACTTCTTCCTGTCAGCGGCTGGCTGATAGGACGGGTGAGTCGTACTCTGCGAGCTTCCTCACTTATCCAGCAACAGAATCTTGGACTACTGTTATCGGTTGTTGAAGAGACTCTTACCGGCCTGAGAATTATCAAGGGATTCAACGCTGAAAAAAAGATGGAACAAAGGTTCAGGGCCACTAATGAACGATATTCCAAGATCTTCAGGCGTGTCATTCGTAAATATTACCTGGCATCCCCGCTGAGTGAGTTCCTGTCAACTATTGTAATACTTATCCTGATGTACCTTGGAGGGACACTGGCCCTCAGCGGCGATACAAACATGACACCCGACGGTCTTATAGCTTACCTGATAGTTTTTTCCCAAATTATACAACCGGCGAAAAATATTACTACGGCCTGGTTCAGTGTGCAGAAAGGGATGGCATCGATAGACAGAGTCGACCAGGTACTCGAAGCTGAAGAAAAGATAACCGAAAAGGAAAATGCAGTACCGGTAAAGGGATTCAATGATTCAATAGAGTTTAAAGGTGTCTGGTTCACGTACAACAATGAACCGGTACTTAAGGAAATAAATCTGAAGATAAACAAGGGACAGACGGTGGCAATAGTTGGGAAATCCGGTGCCGGTAAATCAACGCTTGCCGACCTGCTTCCAAGGTTTATCGATGTTGTAAAAGGAAGTGTACTGATCGATGGAGTGGATGTCCGCGATATTAAGATCGCCGACCTCCGTTACCTGATGGGAATTGTCAGCCAGCACCCTATTCTTTTTAATGCGTCCTTTACTGAAAATATAGCCTTTGGGGTCGATGTTCCTGATATGAAGGATGTAGAAAATGCTGCACGTATTGCTAATGCCCATAACTTTATCGTTGAATCTGAATCGGGGTATGATTACAGTGTCGGAGAGTCCGGTAGTAAGCTTAGCGGCGGACAGAAACAAAGGATCTCAATTGCCAGGGCCATAATGAACAATCCTCCAATACTTATTCTTGATGAGGCAACATCGGCTCTTGATACTGAATCGGAACGGCTTGTTCAGGATGCAATACTTAAGCTGATGAAGAACAGGACATCGATCATAATTGCTCACAGGTTGTCAACTATCCAGCATGCCGATCTGATCGTTGTGCTGGATAATGGTATGATAATTGAAACAGGAACACATACAGAGCTGATGGAACGGAAAGAAGGTTTTTATGCCAGGCTCAGAAGTTTTCAGGCCATTTAAAATAAACCCGCGTTACCGGATCAAAGTAATAAGATATATTTTTAAGACTATGTATAAACGTTTTCTATTAAGTCTCACATTGACTATTTTTCTTTCAGTCACAGCTTCAGCACAGAAACAGAAAGTTAAACATACGTTCACCTTCAGTCCTGTTGAATTTCTACTTGATGGTGCACCGTTTCAGATAATCAGCGGAGAAATGCATCCGGCAAGGATCCCTGCCGAATACTGGCGCCACAGGATACAGATGGCCAAAGCAATGGGCTGCAATACCATAGCGGTATACGTATTCTGGAATTTCCATGAAACTGAGGAAGGAATTTTTGATTTTGCCAGCGGCAACCATAACCTCGGGGAGTTTATAAGAATAGTTCAGGACGAGGATATGTGGCTTATCGTAAGGCCGGGACCATATGTTTGTGCAGAATGGGAACTTGGAGGCATTCCTCCTTACCTGCTCCGAATTGCGGACATAAAATTCAGATGCATGGATCCGCGTTATATGGCTGCGGCTGAGAGATATATAACAAGACTTTCAGAGGAGATCAGACCTTACCTCATAACCAGGGGAGGCCCTATCCTGATGATCCAGATCGAGAACGAATATGGCAGCTTTGCCAATGACCGTAATTACATGATGAGACTGAAGGAGGTGTGGGCAGCGAATGGAATTGATGTCCCGACATTCACAGGTGACGGTCCGACTACCCACATGCTTGAAGCCGGAACGCTTCCCGGCAGTGCTGTCGGTCTCGATTCGGGAAGATCCCCTGCTGACTTTGATCTTGCTTCAAAAATGAATCCGGGCGTTCCTGTTTTCAGCAGCGAAACCTACCCTGGCTGGCTTACACACTGGGGTGAGAGATGGGCCAGACCTGACACATCAGATCTGTTTAAGGAGGTCAGGTTTTTGATGGATAACAGGAAATCATTTAATTTCTATGTGATTCATGGAGGTACAAATTTCGGCTTTACTGCAGGCGCCAATTCGGGAGGTAAGGGATATGAACCCGATGTCACCAGCTACGATTATGATGCTCCGATAAATGAACAGGGAAAGGCCACAAAGAAATATATGGCGCTGAGGAAACTCTTAGGATCATACCTCCCCAAGGGGGAGAAGCTGGAAGATATACCTGACCCGATTCAGGCTATCGAGATTCCTTTGATCTTCCCGACCAGATTCACATCAATATGGGATAATCTCCCGCAGCCGGTAAATTCAGTGACACCCAATACCTTTGAAGCGTACGGTCAGGATTATGGATTTATACTGTACAAAACCGAACTTATCGGGCATAAGAAAGGAAAGCTGACTGTCACTGATATTCACGATTATGCCACCGTTTTCCTGAATGGGGAATATGTCGGCCGGCTTGACAGGAGGGAAGAGATCAATACAATAGAATTGCCCGAAAGCGATGTTGCGAACCCTGTTCTGGAAATTCTTGTTGAAGCCATGGGCCGGATAAATTTTGCCCAGTATCTTATTGACAGAAAAGGCATTACAGAAAGAGTCACACTGAACGGAATGACATTGATGAACTGGAAAATCTACAAGCTGCCGATGGATGATAAGTTTATATACGACCTGCGTTCCTCAGGTAAGGTACTTAACAAAGAAGGAATCTTCTTCAAAGGGAATTTCTCACTGGCAATAACCGGGGATACCTATTTTGATGTTTCAAACTATAAAAAGGGAATTGTCTGGGTCAACGGGCATAATCTCGGCCGGTTCTGGGAAATAGGACCACAGAAAAGGATCTTTTGTCCCGGAACCCTGTTAAGAACCGGGCTGAACGAAATAATAATCCTCGATCTGCATATGACCGATCCCAAACCGGTAACAGGTGTACCGACACTTGAATAAAAGCAGGACAGGACGCATCCGGATTGATTACATCTGCATCATGAAAAAATGAAGGAGACCCGGGAATGGACTCCTTCATTTTTAATTCAGAACAGAAAAAAATTCCAGAAAAATTTATATTTTGTAAAACCTTATTAATTAATATCCGAAACCATACAAAACACTTTGAAATGAAAACCTTACATTATCTGATTTTATTACTCTCTATTTTGTTTTCAGGATGCAGGGGGAACGCCCCTAAAACCGGGCAGGCAGCGGATGAGAAATGGTCAGTGAAAATGGCAAATACTGTCATAACCCAGGCTGACAGCCTCATTAACTTTGTAAGCGGCAGGCCAAAATGGGCTTACGACGTCGCATTCCTTGGCATGGCGATAGACAGGCTGGGAAACACCGACCCGAAATATTCAAAGTATATGGAGGACTGGGTCAATTACTTCGTGCATCAGGATGGTTCGGTTACGGATTACAAACTTACGGAATATAACCTCGACAGGATCTTTCCCGGACGGAATGTCATAACCGTTTACAAGAGAAATCCTGATCCGAAATATAAAATAGCGCTCGATAATTTTATAGAACAGCTCAAAACTCACCCGAAAACAAATTCCGGCGGTTACTGGCATAAGAAGATCTATCCATGGCAGATGTGGCTCGATGGGATCTTCATGGGATCGACTTACATGGTTCAGTATGCCAAAGAGTTCAATGTACCTGATTGGTATGATGTTGCCACAACCCAGACAAAGATGATCTACGAAAAAACTCTTGAACCCTCTACCGGACTCCTTATGCACGCATGGGATGAGAGCCGCGAGCAGAAGTGGTGTGATCCCGAAACCGGACAGTCACACTACCCGTGGAGCCGCGCGATGGGCTGGTACACTATGGCAATCCTCGACATCCTGGAATATATTCCTGCCGAACATCCCGACAGGGATGATCTCATTACAATCCTTCAGAAGACCTGCGATGCTCTTCTTAAGGTCCGTGATCCGCGATCGGGTATCTGGTTCCAGGTGCTTAATCACGGCGGGAGAGAAGGTAACTATCTTGAAGGATCAGGATCGGCAATGTTCACCTATGTATTCGCAAAGGGATCCAGACTGGGATACCTTGATGAAAAATTCAGGGAAATAGCCGGCAGTGCTTTTGACGGGATCATTAAGGAGCTTGTGACCGTGGACGATAAAGGACTTGTGACAATCCGTAATATCTGTGGCGGATGCGGACTCGGCGGGAATCCCTACAGGGATGGAACATATGAATACTATGTCAATGAGAAACGTTTCGATAACGATACAAAAGGAGTAGCGCCGTTTATCCTCGCAGCAATTGAGCTGGACAAATAAGTTATCTTTGCAGGGCTGATATCATATTCAACAGTTTTTATGCTGCAGGTATGTAATTTAACTTTCTTTATCTTTTTGAAACCGTAATACCTTATAAATTTGCAGAATATAAATTTTAGTTTTTGAAATTTCTGCGAATTAAAATATATCCGGAAACATTATGAACAAATTTTCTACCCTGTTCCTGACTACGCTGATATTAAATTCCATGCAGCTAATGGCCAACGACTGGCCTATGTGGCGTTACAGTCATAACCGTTCGGCATCAACTACCGAACAGCTGGCCGATCAGCTTTATCTCCAGTGGCAGGCAGTTTATCTGCCCAGAGTACCCGTATGGGACGATCCTCTCAATCAGGACCTTATGGATTTTGACAGGATCTTTGAGCCTATTGTTGCCGGGAATAAGATATTTATTGGTTTCAATGATCAGGATAAGGTGGTCGCACTGGATTTAAATTCAGGTGAAGAGCTCTGGACATATTATGCAGATGGTCCCGTCAGAATGCCACTGGCGGCAAACAGGGATAAAATATATTTTACGAGCGATGACGGCAATTGTTACTGTCTTAATGCAGAAAACGGCTCACTTGTATGGAAAATCACTCTTGCTCCGGCTGCCAACAAGCTGCTGGGCAACAAACGGTTTATATCCATGTGGCCTGCAAGGGGTGGCATCGTCATCAAAGACGATATTATTTACACTGCTGCAGGCATCTTCCCGATGATGGGGACATTTATTTATGCTATAAATGCCGAAGACGGTAAAATAGTCTGGAAAAATGAAGGAACCGGCAGCAACTATATTCTCCAGCCACATCGTTCTCCTGCATTTGCTGATATTGCCCCACAGGGATCTTTTACCATTTCCGGTGATAAGCTTCTTGTTGCAGGCGGGCGTTCTGTCCCTGCTGCTTTTGATACAGGAACAGGAGAGGAGCTCTATTACCATCTTGCAGCCAGCGGTAAAACAGGCGGTGCATTTTCATGTGGCAACGACAGGGTCTTTTTTAACCACCATCGCGACCGGGCAACTGTTATGTATGATTCTAAAACAGGTAACAGGATCGGACCATATCCTTTAGGTTATCCGGTTATTGACGGAAATACGGTTTACTTTTCGGGAACGAACATCATAGCAGCCAATCTGGATGCAAATAATAAGCTCGATACCCTTTGGACCGCAGATATCCCTGCAACAAACGACATGATCAAAGCAGGAGATTGCCTTTATGCAGCAGACAGTACCGGGATAAGCGTTCTAAGAATCAGCGGGGAAAAACCCGAACTGATCTGGAGGTATTCTTCTGAGAAAATCATCGAGCGACTCGTTGCTTCAAATGGCAAGCTTATAGCAGTAACAAGTGACGGAACAATCCGGGTATATGGCGATAAACCGGTAATGAGAGTTACTGACCATCGGGACGTCAAAAAGATTATAAAAGGAAATTCCGGTGTTGCGAAAAGAATTTTAAAGACGACAGAAGGAACCGGAGGATATGCATTAATATTCGGAACAGATATTAAGTTGCTGAAAGGGCTGGTCTCAAAAACGTCTTTTAATATAATTTCTTACGAGAAGGATCCTCAGAGAATAGCCTGTTTAAGGGCATATTTCGACAATCTGGGTGTAGGCGCAGACCGCCTGAGTTTCCTTCAATATGAAAAATCCGGAACGCTTCTTCCAAAATATTTTTCATCACTCACCATTATAAATGAAGATTACGGATTCGACAACGATTTCCTGGGTATGCTATACGAATCCACCCGGCCATATGATGGCAAAATTCTGATTAAGATAAAAGGAGAAGCTCAGAATACTCTGGCTGAAGCATTTGATGCAATGAATTTTGATGGTGCAAAAGCTGCAATGGGGAAAGATTATGCTATGATCACCAGGAGCGGAGCCCTGGAGGGAACTGCAAGCTGGACACATAATTACGGAGATATAGCAAATACTGTTAAATCGGATGATGATCTGGTAAAAGCTCCGCTTGGAATTCTGTGGTTCGGCGGTAATTCAAACCTGGATGTCCTTCCAAGGCATGGTCACGGACCCGGGGAACAGGTAATAGATGGCCGGCTGATAATTGAAAGTGTCACCGGCATCAGTGCACGCGATGTCTATACCGGGAGAGTGCTCTGGAGAAGGAACTTTGATAATTTAATGGATGACTCCTGGCTGGTTTATTATGATGAATCGTATGATGAAGTAAATCCGCTTGATACCAAGTATAACCAGGTGCATTTGCCAGGGTCCAATGCAAGAGGTACTAATTTTATTGCAACCAGGGAATATGTTTATGTGATTGAAGGCGACAAATGTAATTTACTTGATATCAAAACCGGAGATATTGTGAAAACATTCACAACAGGTGAAGAAAGTACCGATGAGCTCGGGTATATAGGAGTATACGAGGATCTGCTGATCCTTGGCAACAATTTCTCAGAGTTTCCCGGTATGGAGAATGATTCAATAAAAATCAAAAATCCTAAATTCACCGATTACAATCTTACTGCAAGTCAGGAACTCGTTGTACTGGACAGGTTTACGGGTAAAAAGCTGTGGAGCATAAAAGGCAATCACGGTTTTATACATAACTCTGTGATCGTTGGAGATGACATTCTGTTCTGCCTCGACAAGCTGCCGCAGTACCTTGAAACTAAACTCAGAAGAAGGGGAGAGGCTCCACCGCAGGGATCAAGGCTGCTTTATATAGATATAAGGACAGGGAAAATTATCAATGAAGTAACAAATGATGTATTCGGAACATGGCTCGGATATTCCTCCGGGCATAAGCTGCTGTTGCAGGCGACGCGGCCGTCGCGCGATATGCTGAACGGGGAAGATGGCAGCAGGATGATTACGTATAACGTTAATACCGGAGAGAAAATATGGGATAAGGCTGTCAGGTACGCCAATCCCCCCATCATACATAATGATAAGATCTATACCAATGGAGAAGGTTTTTATCTCCTTACAGGTGATCCGATTCTTGAAAAGGATCCTATAACCGGCGAGGATCTGAAGTGGACATTCAAGCGTGAATATGGATGCGGTATTGTGGCTGCAAGTGAGCATCTTCTTACATTCCGGTCTGCTTCGGCAGGATTTGTAAATCTTAATGCTTTTGAAGGCACCGGAAGCCTTGGGGGATGGAAAGCCGGCTGTTCAACTAATTTAATCATTGCCGACGGGGTTCTGAATTCCCCTGATTATACAAGAACATGCCAGTGTGCCTACCAGAACCAGACCTCCCTTGCGCTCGTAAATATGCCCTGGATGACCTACTGGACGAACAGCAACTATAAATGGAGCGGAAAAAGGATCAAACAGTTCGGACTAAACCTGAATGCACCTGGTGACAGAACTTCTGATAATAAAACCCTGTGGATAGAATTCCCTTTTGTAGGAGGTGCTGCACCGGGAATTCCTGTAGTAATTGATACTGTGAATTACTATATGATAAGGAAGGAGCCTATCTCTGTTCTTTCTGAGAATACTCCATGGGTAAGCTCAAGCGCAATTGGCGGATTGAGATCGCTGGATATCGCGCTCTCGTTTGAACCGGATGCGCCTGAAGCTTCCTACAGAGTGAATCTGTATTTTTCGGAACTTGAAGATAAACAACCGGGCGAACGTGTTTTTAATGTACGGATTCAGAATGGAACAGTCCTGGAAAACTTTGATATAGTTAAAGAGGCAGGTAAAACAGATAAAGAGATCATCAGGTCATTTGCAGGAATTAAAGCCGGAAAAAACCTGAAAATTGACCTGACTCCGGTAAAGGGAAATACGATCTTATCAGGAATAGAACTGATTGAAGAAAATGTAGCAATGAGGTAAATTGTCAGATAATGAGGCCATTATATTTAAAAATTCTCATTTTATCAGCTATTCTGAGCCTGGCATGCACTACTAAAGTATCAGAATGGGTGCTTATTAACGCACTGCCAAATGAGTATGTTCTGGCATATTACCATAAGGATACAATAAGTGAAACGGTAAAACAGCATAACTCAGAGATAAGTGCTGAAATCAAATCGGCCAATATTCAGTTCAGAAAC
>Ga0105107_10001185_pt1 | contig 16955 bp, 14 predicted proteins | sample PPLLaktember2015_6_FD_79335 | JGI IMG/M metagenome (GOLD analysis project Ga0105107, IMG submission 79335) | Freshwater sediment microbial communities from Prairie Pothole Lake near Jamestown, North Dakota, USA - PPLs Lake P8 Core (1) Depth... | ecosystem: Environmental > Aquatic > Freshwater >...
AGTATGCCTTCGTCGGCGCCGGGGCGGTTGTGACGAAAGACGTGACCAGCCATTCGCTTGTCACCGGAAATCCGGCCCGTCACGCAGGATGGGTATGCAACTGTGGGGAGCGCTTGGAAGGCAATCTGCAGTGTACTGCCTGCGGGACGAGATACAAGAAAACAAAATCCGGGATTACGGAAAAGCACCTCTCATGAAAATCGCCACCGTCCTGGGTGCACGTCCCCAGTTCATCAAGGCGGCGCCCGTGTCCCGCGCGTTTCAGACATATTGCGCAGATCATCCGGAACGGCCGGTCCGGGAGGTCATCATCCATACCGGCCAGCATTACGACGATGAGATGTCGGCCGTCTTCTTTCGCGAGATGTCCATCCCGGAACCTCAATATCATCTCGGCGTTGCATCGGGATCGCATGGACAGCAGACGGGGCAGATGTTGCAGCGCATCGAGGAAGTGTTGTTGCACGAAAAGCCGGACGGGGTTCTCGTGTATGGGGATACGAATTCAACCCTCGCGGGCGCCCTGGCGGCAGCCAAGCTAAATATCCCCCTGGCACACGTCGAGGCCGGCCTGAGAAGCTTCAATCGCCTCATGCCGGAAGAGATCAACCGGGTCGTCGTCGATCATGTCTCGTCCCTGCTGCTTTGCCCCAGTCAAGTGGCGATTGACCATCTCCACACCGAGGGGATCACCGCCGGTGTGCACCTGGTTGGCGACGTGATGGCGGATGCCCTTTCCCTCTTTTCCGCGTTGGCGGATTCTGGCTCCGACATCCACGAACGGCTGGGCCTTGTAAAAGGCGCCTATCTGCTGGCGACCGTGCACCGCGCAGAAAACACGGACGACCCGGAACGCCTTGCCGGCATCTTGTCGGCCTTCGGCCAAGCGGATGAGCGTATTGTTTTGCCGCTGCATCCAAGGACCAAGAAGGTGATCGATTCTCTGGGGTTGACCGTGCCCAGGCAGGTCAAGGTCATCAAACCTGTCGGGTACTTGGACATGATCGCCCTGGAGAAGTCAGCCCGCATGATCCTGACCGATTCCGGCGGCATTCAGAAAGAAGCATACTGGTTGGGGGTCCCCTGTGTGACTCTGAGAGATGAGACAGAGTGGGTGGAAACAATCGAATCCGGGTGGAACCAGCTGGCGGGGGCGGAGGAGGACAAGATCGTCCACACCATTCGCTCCTTTGCGAGACCGGAATCACGCCCCGGCCTTTACGGCAACGGGCGGACTGCGGAGAACATTTTGAACCTTCTCGTCGAGGCGTTCCATTTGCGGGCATGAGGATGCGGCCGGTCACATCATACTCGGGAAAATCTTGACTCGAAAGATCCTCGCAATCACCGATCGGGTTCTGTCCCTACTCACCAAGAACCCGCTCAACGCCATCTGCTGCTCCTTCGACCCGGAATAGTGGGCTTGGAATATCGATGATTGCCCCAACATGAGTCTCCAGACCGACATCTATCTTCTCGACTTGCTAATGTGCTCGTTTTCCCTGGCGAATTATCAAATAGAAATTAAGGAACAGAATCAAAAACGAATCGATCCGGATCCGCTGAGGTTCTTATTCACCCAAGATTTCTTCATCACATCTTTTCGGTCGGGTTCGGCAGTCTTTCCGCTCAATTGCTGACTGTAGCAACGATGCCTCTGCTGACCCGGCTTTACATGCCTTCGGCTTATGCCGGGTGGGCACTGCTCATGAGTGTCGTGTTGATTGTGGCCTCCATTTCCACGCTTCGCTATGAACTGGCAATCGTCCTTCCGGGCTCGCATGAAGAAGCGGCCAATGTCATGGCGGGCTGTGTTGGAATATCCTGTGCGATTGCTCTTCTCGTAGGTGCATTTATCCCTCTCGGCGGCGCTTGGCTGATCGGCGAGTCTTTTTATGACGAGCTTCACGGCTGGCTGTGGAGCATACCGCTGCTGATCGTCTGCATCGGCATCTATCAAGCCGTTAATGCTTGGTGCACCAGAACCCAGGAATTCAAGTGGTATTCCCTGTCGCAGTTCGCTCTGCCTTTCATGACCATCGGCTGTCAGATTTTGGCGGCCCTTTGGGGCATGAACACCTCCTCCGGTCTGATTCTCGGAACCCTTCTGGGGCAGTTCTTTGCCGCGTTGCTCTTAGTGTCCCTCATTTACACCAGATACGGGAACCTCATCCTGAGGGCCGTGTCGGGACCGAGAATCCGGGAAACTCTTGTCAAATACAAGGCTTACCCATTGTACATGACCCCATACACCTTGGTGGGTACCATCCGTGAGCGACTTGTCTACTTTCTCTTCGCGACCTACGGCGAGCGTTCGAGCCTCGGGTTCTATAATCTTTCCAGCAGGGTGATGAACATCCCGAATAGTCTGGTGAGCAGCGCAGTCAGGCCGGTTTTTTTCCAGCACGCGGCCAGCACGGATTTTCGGCTGCTTGAGACACCGGTTAATCGGGCATTGCGCCTTCTGGCTGTCTGCCTGGTCCCGTTCTGGGTGACTTTCATCTTTCACGCCGAGGCACTATTTGCTCTGTTTTTCGGCGAGCCATGGAGGGGAGCAGCTGTTTATGCCATTATTCTATCCGTCCCAGCCGTTCCGCTACTCCTGAGCAATTGGCTCGATCGGGCGTTTGATGCGCTGGGAAGACAGCGTCTCGCTTTTGCGCTGGAGCTCGTTTTTTCCTTTTTTTCCATCATCGCGCTGGCATTTGGTGTACTGTATTTCAAGAACGTACTTATCGCCATCTGCTTGCAGGCTAGTGTTCTGACGATTTATTATTGCTACTGGCTTGTGGCCCTCTTTCATGCAGCAGACTTCCGCCGCAACGAACTGCTTCGTCTGCTGGTGATCATTGTCGCTATCGGAACGGTGTCCTCCTTGATTTCATGGGTAATTCGATCTGTCGCCCCTATTTTGGTTTCATTTGCCATCAGCACGGCTATTTTCTCAGCTCTTGTTGCCGTTTATCTGTTGCGGCAGTGGAAGATTTACAGGCAGACGGATCCGGGTGAAGTTACATGATCGTCATCATCGATTACGGCATGGGGAACGTGGGCTCTATTTTGAACATGCTGAAAAAAATAGGATACCAGGCGGCGATCTCTGCCGATCCCAATGAAATCATGAAAGCCGACAAGCTCATTTTACCGGGTGTTGGGGCTTTCGATGAGGCCATGAGCAACTTGCAGCAGAGCCGTCTCGTACCCTTGCTGAACCAGCGTGCCTTGGAAGATCGTTGTCCTATACTGGGCATTTGTCTCGGGATGCAATTGATGTCCAGGCGGAGTGAGGAGGGAAGGCTGCCCGGTCTGGGATGGATTGAAGCGGATACGAGACGTTTCCACTTGGGTCCGGAGCAGGGTCATCTGAAAACACCCCATATGGGATGGAACCTCGTCGATGTGATGGACACAACGGGGATTTTTGCCGGATTTGAGGAACCGCCGCGATTCTATTTCGTACACTCTTACCATGTATGCTGCGACGATCCCTCCAATGTGCTGGCCACCAGCACTCATGGCTATAAATTTACGTCGGCCATCCGAAGAGACAACATTCTCGGCACGCAATTTCACCCGGAAAAGAGCCACAAGTACGGCATGCGTCTTCTGCTTAATTTCGCCAACCTGCCCTGAAAAAGAAGCGACTCGAGCAGGAGGCGATGCACTTTGCGATTTCAGGCGGAGACAGCCTTCCACTTCATACCGCTGTGACGATCGGGAATCAGGACTGAAATTCATTCACGGATGACAGGAAATCATGGCCAGTTACACCATTGACGAGATCGCAGGCTATTTACGGTCTTTGGGCGTGGAACAGGGCGACGTGCTTCTTGTCAGGGCATCTGTGAGCAAGATCGGTACTATCGTCGGGCCGGGGGATAAAAAATCGGACCAATTGATCAGGGCACTGTTGATGGCGGTCGGCGAGACAGGCACCATCGTCAGTCTGGCCTTTACGAAAACCTTCCTGTTTCCGAAGAAACATCGCGACTATGTTTACGACCGGTACACCCCGGCCACAAGCGGCGGTTTTGCCAATGCCATGATCCACTGGCCGGGAGCCGTGCGAAGTCAGCATCCGTCGAACTCGTTTGTTGCGATCGGCCAAGACGCTGGAGATGTTCTGAAGGGACATGACGAGAACGCCACCTGCTTCTTCCCTATGGAAAATCTCTGTGAGCGGGATTCGAAGATGATTTTAATCGGATGCGTGGAGGATAGCCCGGGGTTCAGCACGGTCCATCTCGCACAGGACCGGTTGGGATTAACAACTCGAACGATTTTCAAAAATCTGTTCGGTGTATATTTTCACAGAGAAAATGGAACGGTTTCCCTTTTCCGGAAAAAGGATTTTCCCGGCTGCAGTATGGGATTCAGCAATTTTTATACGCATTATGTGAAGGCTGGCCATTTGAGGACGGGCTTCATTGGAGATGCCTACAGCGTCCTGATCAAGACAAGAGATGCCTACGGCATCGAGTTCGACCTGTTGAAGAAAGATCCCAGGGTCGCCCTGTGCGACAATGACAACTGCGAGTTTTGTCGGGGTGGGCTTTATTACAATATGCGATGCTGGCCCGGTTACTACTTCAAGAAGCTTCCCGCGATCATCGGCAGGGTGTACCGATTGGTAACGAAGAGCTAAGCAGGAAAGAGAGCATGGAAAACACCCGCCATCCGTGTAACCAAGCGGCAGGGAGCGTCGACTGATGATGACTGTGGAAGCGCAATATCTCTGGGATCAGATGAAGCGCCATGCGTCGAGGTTTTTCACGTCCGAAGCCGCTCGCAGCTTACAAAGGGCGAAGATTTATTTTGGACCCTATAAGGAAATGCTGGCCTTAAGGGAAAAGGCCATCGCGATACCGACCGACTTGCCCTCGACCATCGCGCCCCGTGACATATACACGGTAGCCTTTAACGGAACGCAGGTGACATTGTGGAATAAGCTCCCGAGGCCTGAAGGCAGCCAATGGGTCGGCTTACCGGACGAAGAGGCACCCGTCTGGTATCAGCATGAAAAAGGGGCTGTTGTTCCCGCCTGGAACCTGTTCGCGAATGTTTTTGGTCTTCTCACATTCAGGGAAGAAATGGAGATTGCGACAAGGGACTCTCATGGCAGGTTCGTGGCGGAAATGAGCCCTCGCTGCAAGACCGGCTTGCTGGAAGTTCCCGCATTTAACGAAGCTGTCGCGCTTGTCATTGCGGGTTGCCTCGGCCTGGAAAGGGAAAATCGGCCGGTCTTCGATCTGACAAATTGTCTCACGAGTCCCGGAGTGATTCTTTCCCACGATGTCGATATCCTCCTGGGCAACGACCTATGGACACAGGGCATCCGATTTTATCGCATATTCGCGCCCCTTGGCCGCTTGAAAAGGCCCAATCTCGCCAATGCGAAATGGATCGTGGCCAATTTCAAACAGCCCGGGAAATATTACCTGGATGACATAAAGCGCCTCGTCGATGCGGAACGTCTCCATGGTGCAAGATCATCTTTCTATTTATTAAATGGTGCCGCCGGCCGGTTCGGCGCACGCAGCGGATCCAGCATGATTTCCGAGGCTGTAAAAAAGATCCCGAACGGATGGAACACCGGGATGCACTACAATTATGACACGTTCCTTTCTGAAGATCGATTTCAGAGGCAGGTGTCGGAGCTTTCGGATATCCTGAGGGCAAGACCGGTTTCCGGGCGAGGGCATTATCTTCGATTCGATGCCAGAGAATCATTCAGGTTTCTTCTCGGTCAGGGTATTCTCTGTGACGAAACGGCAGGATATGCGGATCGCATCGGCTACAGATGCGGCATTGCCGGCTTTTTTCAGCCATTCGATGAAACGCAGGGAAAGGCATTGCCTATCTGGGAAATTCCGCTGGCCATCATGGAGAGTAATCTCGTCGAACAATATCAGGGGGGGGCCGTTGAAGCGTTTTCTAGTATGCTTCGCCATGTAAGCAAGGTTGGGGGGGCTTTGAGTGTTCTCTTTCATCCCGGCTTGTATTGCAATCCTGAATTTCCCGAGACAGCGGGCCTCTACGATCATTTGCTTGCGGCCATTGCCAGGGAACGGGCGGTGGCCATTTCCTGCCGTGACCTGCTGAACACGTGACCGGCTTCGCCGTGCAAGATCACGAGCTTTTTCGTTCGGACAATCTGCCGCCGGGGAACAGACATGCTTAAAACAAGAGTGATCCCCTGTTTGCTGCTCAGAAACCAGGGACTGGTCAAAACGGTGAAATTCAAAGAACCCAAGTATCTTGGAGATCCAATCAATATTGTCAAACTTTTCAATGACAAGGAAGTCGACGAGCTGCTTTTTCTTGATATTACGGCCTCTGTGGAAAACGGCAAACCGCCCATTGAGCTGCTGTCACAAATTGCAAGCGAATGCTTCATGCCCCTGGGGTATGGCGGAGGAATCCGAAATTTGCAGGACATCAAGGAGATCTTCAGTGTCGGGATCGAAAAGGTGACTCTGAACACATACGCTATAGAAAATCCGACCTTCGTCAGAGAAGCGGCTGATGTCTTCGGCAGTCAAAGCATTGTCGTTTCCATGGATGTCAAAAAAAGCATTTGGGGCAAATACGAGCTATTCACACATGGAGGCAGAACGGGAACGAAGAAGGAGCCTGTCGGCTTTGCCGTGCTCATGGAGGAAATGGGGGCGGGGGAGTTGATCGTGAATTCCATTGACAGAGACGGCACGATGCAGGGCTATGACATCGCCCTCGTCAAGAAAGTAACCGAAGCGGTCGGAATCCCTGTCATTGCCAGCGGAGGCGCGGGTAAAATAGCAGATTTTGCGCAGGCCGTTCACGAGGGAGGCGCTTCCGCCGTAGCCGCCGGAAGTTTCTTCGTGTTCCACGGACCTCACCGGGCAGTCCTCATTAACGTACCCACGCCCGATGAGTTGGAAAGAGCATTCGAGAAGGACGATCCATCCCTTGACCCGAAGGCAACCAAAAACAAAATGAACGAGGACGTTGCATGACGAACCATTACAGAATCTGCACAAACTGCGTTATGGATACAACCGATCCGGACATCCAGTTCGATGAGAACGGCGTCTGCAATCATTGCAGGACCTACCCAACGGTCGCTCGCGCAACGTCGGTCCCTTACGCGGAAGGGGGAGAGCAAATCGTCAATGCGATTGTGAAAGAGATCAAGGACAAGGGCAAGAATAAGGCGTACGACTGCATCATCGGTGTCAGCGGCGGGGTAGACAGCACCTATGTCGCTTATAAGGTCAAAGAACTCGGGTTGCGGCCCCTGGCTGTCCACCTGGATAACGGATGGAATTCAGAACTGGCAGTAAATAACATCGAAAAAACGCTCAATGTGCTCAAGATCGATTTGTATACCCACGTCATCGATTGGGAAGAATTCAAGAAGATACAGCTTGCCTTTTTGCGTGCATCCACTACAGAAGGGGAATTGCCAACCGATCATGCCATATTGGCGGTTCTTTATCGCGCAGCGATGGAGCACGGGCTGGAATACATCATCGTGGGAGGGAATCATTCTTCGGAGGGCATCCTGCCTGTCAGCTGGGCCTATGGATCCAAGGACTGGCGATACACGAAGAACATCATCAAGAAATTCGGAGGCGTCAGAATCAAGACGTGGCCGCATTTCAGTCTTATAGACTATTTCTACTATGTTTTCGTCAAGCGAATTAAAAGTATCCGTATCCTGGAATATCTTTCCTACAACAAAAATGAGGCCATGCAGGTCCTCGAGAAGGAGCTCTGCTGGAAATATTACGGCGGCAAGCATTATGAATCGGTGTACACGCGTTTCTACCAAGGGTATGTATTACCCAGGAAATTCAACATCGACAAGCGGAAGTGCCATCTTTCTTCACTGATCTGCGCGGGTCAAATGACACGACAGGAGGCCCTGGAAAAATTGAAGGATGACACCTACCCACCGCAGCTGCAGCAGCAGGATCGGGAATACGTCGCCAAGAAGCTGGGCATTACCGAGGAAGAGTTTGAAAATATCATGTCCCTGCCGGTCAAATCCTTTTCCGATTACCCCAATAACTATGGAGTATTCAGGTTCTTGTTCGCGTCTCTTAAATATGTCCGGAAAGCCGGCGTGAAGATCCACAGCCATTGAAAAGGTCGGTCTACAGAGGGCAGGGAAACGATTGCATCGACTGCATTGCTGCTGCTTCAATCAAAGCACACCCCTCTGTTGCCCCTGGCGGAATCTCGATACGTTGAGCCTGTGCTTGACAGGTTGGGTGCCCGTGCATTTTTGCATGCATAGCCCTCGATGATATATGCGGTGGAGATATGTCTTTGTACGCGATAATCAACTGGTTTTTTTTCATCACCTGCGTATCGCTGCTCGGATTCATCTTTTACAGTCGCAGGTATTATTTCGTAAAACCGAGCATCCAGCTGATCACATTCAGTATCCTCTTTTTCCAATTCCCGTTGGCCATTTTCTCCGAAACGCAAGAAGTTGCCGTTCCGGATCCCTACATCCTGAGTTTCTTGATCCATGGATACATTCTTATGGGGCTTGCCGTAAGCCTATACACCTTCCAAGATACATCGAGGACTGTGTGGAAGCGTATCACGGAGGGCCGGGTTTCAGATCCTCGCGTGAATGAGCGTGCCATCGTCATTCTCACCGGAGCTGTTATTTGTATTGTTTCCATTTACCTTGTCCCTGTGCCTGTCCGTGAAACCGGTCTCTATGCCGTATTTGCGAACCCCTCCATGGCGGTCGTTGCGAGAGAACATTCCCTCAAGTTGCTTGACAATCAGGCTCTCGTATATGCTTTTTCCCTTATGACATCATCCATAGCACCGATGCTGGCGGTTATGCTATCGGCGCTCGGTACACACTTATTTTTTGAAAGACGATTCTTTTCTTTGGCCATAATCAGTCTCGCCATCATTTCTCTCATGCTTGCGGTGAGTCTGCCGGGGGCACGAGTATCGGCTGTGAACCTGTTGTTCGTCATTTGCATTTCCTTTTTTCTGATCAAGGGGATTCCTTTTCACCCTGCCCGACTGTTTCTTCTGTTTATACTGATCGTAACGCCGGGAGTCCTGATCGGAATGTATCGGGAAGGAAAGGCTTTCGGCTTCGATTTGTACCTGCAGTATCTGTGGGATTTTATCGGCCGACGGATCCTGCAGGACCCTCTCGAAGTCGGATCGTGGTATATTCATCACGCTCAGACATACGGCTTTTTCGGTATCCCCGCACTGCCTAAATTAGCAGCCCTCACAGGCTTCGATGCGCTGAATGTGCCAAATTATATCGGCCTTCGCTATCAGCCTAATGCCGGTCCGACGGTCAGTGCCGGTGCAGGATATCTTTTGACATACTACAGCTACTTTGGAGTCGCATCACTCCTGATCTCGCTGATCGCTCTGTGGCTGCTCGATATGGCCGTTTATGTATACGAAAAGCTGAGCCACTCATTTCTCATTCCCTGCGTATCGGCAGTAAGCCTGTCGACTTTGTCTTTTATCAGCAGTGATTATACGACGGTGTTGGTTACGCATGGATTTGCGGTGACCTTGATCATTGCATTGAGCGTGGATACCGCAACAGCCCGGAGAAGGTATGACCGTGTGTGATCCTGCTATAACGGCAAAGGAATGCAGGACGACGACAAGCGTCCTTCACCTGTTGATGTCCGACTACAGGGTCGATTCCAGAGTCCGGAATGAGACAGAGAGCCTGAAGAACAGAGGTTACGAAATCGATGTCTTTTGCCTGAAAAGCGGTGATACGGAAAAAACAGAACGCAGGAACGGCGTCCGGATTGCAAGATTCGGCATATTTGATGATAGTAAGATTCTGCAGATCCTGACAGCCTATCTTGGATTTCTCTATGCGGCCGTACGGAAGAACTACCGCTTGGTGCATGCCCATGATTTTACGGCATTGCCCGTCGGATTCCTCCTGTCCCGGCTCAAGCGTATCCCACTGATTTACGACACGCACGAACTCTGGTCCGAATCGGAACACGAGGACTACCCGGAGCTGATGCTCAGGTTGGCATACCGGATCGAAAGGTATCTTGCGAAACGAGCGGAGCACATTGTAACGGTATCGGACTCAATCAATGCGTTTCTTCAACAGTATTTCGAAAATTCAAAGATTACCACCATCCGTAACATACCTTCTTACACGTCTTCCAGTCAGTCAAACGTCCTGCGGGCAAGGTATTCGATCCCTTCGAACATCCCGATTTTCATTTACCATGGTGCTATCAGCAAGGCTCGTGGTGTTGGCGTGATATTGGAAGCCATCGAGCGACTTAATCATGACGAGTTCAGATTTCTGTTCTTGGGAAGTGGACCATACTTGAAGGAAATCGAGAAATTTGTCCACGAACATGATATGGAATCAAAGGTTATCCTCTCTGACGCGGTGCCCCAAGATGAATTACTAAAATGTTTGAGCAGTGGAGATATCGGCGTGCATGCCATATCGAACACCTGCCTGAACCACGAATACTGCTTACCGAACAAGCTGTTCGAATATGTCCATGCCGGACTCGGTGTCCTGTGTACCGACTTGAAGGAAATGTCTTATCTGGTTCAGGAAAACGGCATTGGACTGAACTTTAAAGATCGAGATCCCAATGATTTAGCTCTGAAAATGCGATACCTGATTGAGCACAGGGATCAGATGAATCGGTATAAATCAAATTCAAGGCAATTGAGCAAATTCCTCACCTGGGATAACGAATATTCGGGCTTAGAATGTCTATATCGGGAATTGCTTTGTCCGGAAACGAAAGCCAGTTAATAGCAGGCCGCCCTTGCTTCCCGAGCCTCTCGTACCTTTTTCCCCGGAGTCTGCTTCTTTCTCTGCGAATGAATGTTCGAGACAGGGTTGTCCCATGACAGGAGCTGCGATCTTTATCCTTCCCGCCCGCACCGAATGAGAATATGAGGTCATCATGCGCATCTTTCCGAGATTCTGACCAGACTGGGAATCCAACTTGAAAGACTTGGATGGCAAAAGGAAGATTCTTGGCATCTTATACACTACGACATAATTAATTGCGCATATTGCTGCTTTGTGCTATGCTGCTATTCATGAAACGACTAACGATATCCGATCCGCAGAGTGCCATCTTGTCCCTACAGGACGAGATCCGACGAACCGAAGAGTCCCGCTACGATCATCGGCTCCATGCCGTGCTGCTGGTCGCCCAGGGAATGAGCGGACACCAGGTGGCCCAGATGCTCGGCGATGCCCCCCGAACGGTTGCGTACTGGGTGACGCGATTCGAGGAGCGGGGGTTTTCGGGCCTGATGGACGAAGCCCGTCCGGGCCGAACCCCGAGCCTCAGCCCCTCGCAGCTGCAGGCCCTCGAAGGGGTCTTGCGCAAGCCCCCGGGTACCGTGGGTCTGTCGGGGCCATGGGACGGCAAGACCCTGTCGCAGTATCTGCAGCGGCAATGGGACATCTCCCTGGGGGTCCGGCAGTGTCAGCGCCTGTTTCGCCAGTTGGGGTTCCGGCTGCGCAAGCCCCGGCCGAAGATGGCTCATGCCGATCCCGCCCGGCAGGCGGCATATAAAAAAACTGCGCGCCCTGGCCCGGGACGACACGGTGGATCTCTGGGCTCTCGATGAGGTCCGGTTCGAGCAGCACGGCTCGGCCTGTCGGACGTGGATTGCGCCGGAGATCAAGGACCCCGTTCTGTTGCACCATCCGACCCGGGAGGGCATTGGCTACTTTGGCGCCGTTCGCATCCGGGACGGGAAGTTCGTGTACAGCCGTGAAGGGAAGCGGTTCAACGCCGAAACGTTTTTCACGTTTCTGAAAAAGCTGCGGCGGCTCTCCAGCCGTGCCGGGCGCCGGGTCGTGGTGATCTTGGACAATGTCCGATACCATCATGCCAGCCTGCACCGAAAATGGCGGGAGAAGTGCCGGAAGCGGTTTGTCCTGGAGTTCATGCCGCCCTATAGCCCGGAGCTCAACCCGATTGAACGGGTCTGGAAACTGACACGGAGGATGGCAACGCATAATCAATACTTTCCGACGCTCGCTTCGGTCCCTGTCGCCGTTGAGAACGTGTTCGACGAATGGCGAACAGGCAATGATATCCTGAAACGGCTATGCGCACTTTAATGTGTCGCTGTGTTTAGCGGTAGCAATGTGTGCTTTATGACAGGACTTGAGTTAAAAGACTGTCAAGAGTAAAAAGTCCCTTAGTCGTTGAAGTCGGAATGAGGAACTGAGGGGGAGATCCATACGGTAATCCTTATCGGTTGGCAAAAAGGAGATCTCTAACGTAGAATGTGTGACAGGCCTAGGGACCAGGTCGGGCAGACTCTGTATGATTATTGCAATGCTCCATGTGAATTATACTTCGCAATAAATATGTCCGCCTCCCCCATATTGACGTTACCACCCAGCTCACCGAACGAATATCCCGTAATAAAAATATTGTTATTTTTATCGACCGCAACTCCCCTACCTGCATCCTCAGCGGCTGTCCCTAATACGTGAGTCCAGAGATTGCTTCCGGAAGAATCATAACTAGCCAGGAAAATATCTCTACCCCCGTTATTACTATTCCCGGCGAGATTTCCCTCTGTATGTCCAGTAATCAATATCATTCCACTCTGATTTATCGTTATTCCCATGCCAAAATCCCACAGATCGGTCCCTAGCAAAAGAGACCATAGCTTGCTTCCTGAAGGATCAAACTTCACGAGAAATGTATCGGGTGTACCCGCACCCAGGTGACTTTGGCCATTATTGGGATGACCATCAAATACCAAACTTGAAGTATAACCCGTGATGTAAGCGTTTCCGAGACTATCGACGGCAACCCCATAACTGAGATCCCCGCCTTCTGTATCTCCCATCGCCGCAATCCAAAGCTGTGTCCCGGACGGATTGTATTTTGCGATAAAAAGGTGAACTTCGCCTGTTACTGCTCCCGTGATATAGATATTACCTTCGTTGTCTGCGGCGATTCCCGTAGCTCGGACATATGTTGACGCTGGTTCTAGCAGCACGGACCATTGCAGATTGCCATCAGCATCGTATTTCGTGATCTTAGCATCCGAGGTAGTCCATGCCATATAAATATTTCCCCTGCTATCAATGGCGATCCCCGCTGAATCATCGGCTCCTGCAGTGCCCATCATGCGAACCCATTTCTTATTGCCGGCAGAATCGTACTTGGCAATGAAGGCGTCACTAGATCCCGAATTGATTCGACCATCCAGATTGCCATAAGTATAGCCGGTAATATAGATATTATCGCTGGAGTCCACGGCAATTCCGGCACCGCTATCATCGAGTGACGTTCCCAACAACCGGGTCCACTCTTTTACCCCCGATGAATCATATTTGGCAATGAAAGCATCCCGACCTCCAGTGTTGGTTTCACCGTCGAGATTACCATTAGTATATCCAGTGATGTAGACATTCCCGATGCTGTCTGTAACAATTCCAAGAGCATGATCGTCTGACGTTGATCCAGACATTTTTATCCCGGTCCAAGCAACTTCAGCAGGTGAGACCGCACCACTATCACCACTACTTCCCCCGCAACCATGAATAATAGGCGAGAAAGCTATAACAAATACATAAAGGGCAAGCATCATCCCTATGCTATCGGATTGGCATTTCATGGCTGGACCATTTAAGGGTATGGCTGGGTTGATTAAGCGAGGTATAAGGTGACCACGCAGTACTTTAGAAATCATATGAACATGGTATCGATGAATGTCAACTGTTTATCCACATCTGGATAATATGAAAGCATTCATATTATCAGGAGATTTACAAAACTCTCGCATTTACGCATACTCGAGATGAAAGAGGAGGTGACCCTGTAAGGTTTCTGTATGTTGCCCCGCACCGGGCGCACCGGACGTATGTCCCGGAAGCAGGTGTAGCCGTCGCGGGGTCCATCAGGAGATGAGGGTTCGGTATTGCCTGCCTACTCGATCATGTTACACATCTGGCTGATACAAATTGGGGAATCGCTTCCTCTAACTTCAGGTGTCCGGAAGATGAGAACGGGGCTTCTTGCCGACAAACTCGCCGAGCGGGGACATGATGTGCGTTGGTGGGCAAGCGCATTCGAACACCAAAGAAAGATCATGCTTTTCGGCGGGGACATCGAGTGTACCCTGCGCACCGGTCTCACCCTTCAGATCCTGAGGGGTTGCGGCTATCGGAAAAATATCTCCCTGAGGCGATATCTGGACCACCGCATCATAGCCAGGAAGTTCCGCAGGCAGGCACAATCTCTTCCCGCACCCGATTTGATCGTGGCTTCCATGCCCGATCATCATTTGGCCTATGAAGCTGTTCGGTACGCGAAAGAACGAAAAATCCCAATCCTCGTCGACGTGCGGGACCAGTGGCCCGACATCTTTGTCGAAGCCCTGCCCCGGGGAATTCTCCGGACTCTGGCGAAAGGCCTCCTTGCAGGTGATTTCCGGAGGCTCGCATCGCTTCTTCGCGGTGCTGACGGGATTATCGCCATGTCACAGGGGCTTTCCCGATGGGCCCTCGACAAAGTGCCACGGCCTGCGGGAACCTGGGACCGGGTTTTTTACATGGGGTATAGAAACGCCTCCTTTGAGCCGGACGATGTAAAACCGTCGTGGCTCCCAGAGGAGGAAAGCCGAAAGACGTTCGTGTACGTGGGCACTTTCGGCCATTCGTATGAGTTGGGGCTGCTTATCGAAGCGGCGAAGGATTTCCTGCGGGAGGGACGGAAGGATGTGCGCTTCGTCCTTGCGGGAACGGGGGAGCAGGAGGCGGAGCTTCAGCGCCGGGCAGCGGAATTACCCAATACCTACCTCCCGGGGTGGATCAGTGCCGGTGAAATCCGGGCGCTTCTCCGGACGGCGTGGGCAGGGGTCATCCCCTGCAGGAGTGTAGCCGGCGCTTTGCCCAACAAGGTCTTTGAATACTTCTCGGCGGGACTACCCGTTGTATCTTCCCTAGAGGGAGAGATGGCCGACGCCATAGCCAAACGAGGCCTAGGGCTGAACTATCGCGCGGGTGACCTCGCAGGGTTTGTCGGGGCGATTCGGACCCTCCTGGACGACGAACCCCTTCGAGGCACCATGGCTGTGAACGCTGCCGCCTTCTTTCGACAACAGGGTGACGCGGATATCATCTACGACAATTACGTCCGGCATGTGGAAGCGCTCGCAGCCTCGTCCGTCAGTCTGAAGGGGGTGGAAAACGGGAAAAAGGATGACGAGACTCTTTGATATAGCGGCCTCAGGGCTGGCGCTTGTGGCTCTGGGTCCCTCATTGATTTTGCTTGCAATTATCATCAAACTGGAAGATGGTTGTCCCGTTTTTATACGGGCACATCATCAGTATCCTGTATCCTTATCTGAAGCCGCTGCTGCCGCTGTTTAATCTTCTGGACGGCGTTCTGACAAAAATTCCTCTCGTGATACTGATGGCCTGGATTTTTACCTTTGGACTGATCAAATCGGAAGCCTAGCACCCTCTTGATGAAACGCATTTTCGACATTGTATTTTCCTTATCGGCATTGCTGGCACTCAGTCCCCTTTTGATCCTGGTCTCCCTGCTGATCAAAGGAGGGGACGGGGGGTCCCTGTTTTACCGCGGCGCGCGGACCGGACGTTACGGACGCCCTTTCCGCATCTTCAAATTCCAGACCATGGTCCCGAATGCCGAGGCGATCGGCGGGGCGTCCACAGCCGACGAGGACCCCCGGATCACCCGTGTCGGCAGAGCCCTGCGAAGGTACAAGCTGGATGAACTGCCCCAGTTCATCAATGTTCTCACGGGAGACATGAGCGTCGTGGGCCCCAGGCCGGAGGTGAAGTACTACACGGACATGTACTCGGAGACGGAAAAAGCTCTCCTCACCGTAAGGCCCGGCATCACCGATTGGGCATCCATCTGGAATTCCGATGAGGGAGCCGTTCTGGCCGGGGCAGCGGATCCGGAGAAGGCATACCAGGAGCTGATCCGGCCCACCAAGATCCGGCTTCAGTTGAAATACGTTCGCGAACGCTCTTTCTTTACGGACCTGAAAATTATTTTTCTCACCGTGTTGGCGATCCTGAAGCCGGAAAGTAAAGCCATCCAGGAAATCAGGGCACAGGACTTCCACCAGAAGGAGGAAATGGTTTGAACTATCCCAGGGAATTACTGGAACATCTGTACCGGACCATGGTCCGGATCCGGCTCTGCGAAGAGAGCTTTGTTGATCCCATTCTCAGCGGGGACGTCCGCTGCCCCTGTCATCTCTGCTCGGGGGAGGAGGCCGTCTCGGCGGGGCTCTGCGCATCCCTCGACGACAGGGATTACGTTTTCGGCAATCACCGATCCCACGGCCACTTCCTGGCAAAGGGGGGAAGCATGCAGGAGCTTATCGCCGAGATTTACTGCCGGGAAACGGGATGCTCCAGGGGACGGGGGGGCTCCATGCACCTCATCGACCCCGCCGTCGGAATGCTGGGGGCCGCCCCCATCGTCGCAGGAACCATTTCCCTGGCCCTGGGTGCTGCCCTGGCCTCATCGATCCGGGGAGAAAAACGGGTATCGGTGAGTTTCTTCGGGGACGGGGCAACCGGCGAGGGCGTTCTGTACGAATCGATGAACTTCGCTTCCCTGAGGAAGCTCCCTATCATCTTTGCCTGCGAGAACAATCTCTACGCCACCCACATGCCGATCCGGGATTGCCGCGTTGGAGGCAGCATCCATCCGATCGCCGACCCCTTCGGCATCGAAGCGGCCGAGGTGGACGGCAACGACGTCCTGGCCGTTTACGAGGCAGGAAGGAAAGCCGTCGACAGATGCCGCACGGGACAGGGCCCGGTCTTCCTGGAGTTTCTCACCTATCGCTACCGGGGTCACGTGGGACCCGACGACAACATCCAGGGCTCACATACCGACATCCGGCCGAAGGAGGAGATCGCCGCCTGGCTCCGGAGAGATCCG
>Ga0105107_10001186_pt1 | contig 16951 bp, 13 predicted proteins | sample PPLLaktember2015_6_FD_79335 | JGI IMG/M metagenome (GOLD analysis project Ga0105107, IMG submission 79335) | Freshwater sediment microbial communities from Prairie Pothole Lake near Jamestown, North Dakota, USA - PPLs Lake P8 Core (1) Depth... | ecosystem: Environmental > Aquatic > Freshwater >...
GTTCGGTCGATGCGGCCGGCAAGCCGGGCGGTGTATTCGCCGGACAGCAGCTCGGCGAGCGGCGCGTCGATGCTGCGCGGATCGGCGCCCCAGCGCTCGCGGTCGGCGAAGGCCAGTTTCTTGGCCTCGACGAACCAGTGCACGTGCTCGGCGCTGCCGAAGCCGGCCTTGGCCAGATTGAAGCCCTCGAGCAGATTGAGGATCTGCAGGGCCGCGATGCCCTGGCCGTTGGGGGGCAGCTCCCATACGTCGTAGCCGCGGTAGCGCGTCTTGACCGGCTTGACCCAGGTCGACGTGTGCGTGGCCAGGTCCTCGTAGCGCAGGTAGCCACCCTCTCGTTGCATGTACGTGTCGATGGTGCGCGCGAGTTCTCCGCGGTAGAAGACATCGCGGCCGCCTTCGGCAATGCGCTCGTAGGTGCGCGCGAGGTCGGGGTTGCGAAAGCGCTCACCCTTGCCGGGCGCCTTTCCACCGGGCATGAACGTCTTGCGGAAGTTCGGGTATGCCGCCAGGGCCGTCGCGTTGCGCTGCCAGTAGTAGGCGATCAACTCGCTGAGCGGAAAGCCGTCGCGGGCGTACGCGATCGCGGGGGCGAGCAACTCCTTCATCGGCAGGCGACCGAAGCGCTCGTGCAGCTCGAACCAGCCATCGACGGTGCCCGGAACGCTCACGGGCAGCGGCCCGTGCGGCGGGATGTGGTCGAGCCCGGCCTCTTGGAACACGTCGAGCGTCAGCGCGCGCGGTGACCGGCCACTGCCATTGAGTCCGTAAAGGCGCTTCGATTTCGCGTCCCAGACGATGGCGAAGAGATCCCCTCCGATGCCGCAGGAGACCGGCTCCATGAGCCCGAGCGCGGCGTTCACGGCGATCGCGGCATCGACGGCGTTGCCGCCCGCCTGCAGGATGTCGAGTCCGATCTGCACCGCGAGCGGCTGCGCCGCGCACACCATGCCGTTTTTCGCGATCGTCTCGGAGCGCGAGGCGCGCATGCTCCCCGCGGGCCGGTCGACCGAAGAGGCGAAATCGGGAATCATTGCGGCGAGCATGCAGAGCACGGGCACCATTCCTTTCATCTAGTCCTCCGGGCCGGCGCCTATCCAGCGCGCGAGCCATTCGTGAAATTCACCGTACCATTGAATGGAATTCTGCGGCTTCAAGACCCAGTGGTTCTCGTCGGGGTAGTAGAGGAGCTTCGCGGGCACGCCCTTCTCTCCGAGCATGCCGTAGATTTCGAGGGCGTTGCCGGCCGGGACGCGGTAGTCGCGTTCCCCCTGCACGACGAGCGTGGGCGTGACGTAGCGGGACATGTTGTGCGCGGGGCTCCACCGGATGACATCCTCCAGGTTCGTCCATGGCGTTCCGCCATAGGAACGCTCGCGCCCGAAGGTGACGTCGGAGCCGAACTGCGTGCAGAGATCGAAGACTCCCGCGTGATTGATGAGGCAGGCGAAGCGGTCCGTCTGCGTCCCGATCCAGCTCACGAGGTAGCCGCCGTAGCTCCCCCCCGCAACCGCCATGCGCTTCCCGTCGACGAAACCCCGCGAGACGAGATAGTCGGCGGCGCGCATCACATCCTCGAAGGGCTTGCGCCCGTGCTCGCCCGTGATCGCGTCGGTGAAATCCTGCCCGAAGCTCGAGGAGCCGTGGAAATTGACCATCGCCGTCACGTAGCCCGGCGCCGCGAAGACCTGCGCGTTCCAGCGGTAGTGGAACTCGTCGCCGAAGATGCCGTGCGGCCCGCCGTGCACGAGGATGAGGAGCGGCCATTCTTTCGCGGGATCGAAGCCGGGCGGATAGAGAACATACATCTGCACATCGGCGCCGCCGAAGCCCTCGTACGTGACGTTCTCAACCGTGCCGAGCCCGAGACCGGCCAGGAGCTCATCATTGAATGAAGTGAGCTTGCGAAGACCTTTGCCGTTCAAGCGCACCGAATAGACTTCGTTCGGCGCCGCGAGCTCGTTGTGGAGGAAGATGAGCTCTCCGTCGCGCGTGATCTCGACGCCGCCGTTCGATCCCCCGCGGTAGATTTCCCTGACCGGCCCCCCGCCGATCCCTATCGAGAAGAGAGAGGCCGCCGCCCGGTCCTCGGCGGCGAAGCAGATCGTCTTTCCGTCTTCGGCGGCAACCCAGCCGGATGGAGACCGGTCCCAGCCCTCGGTGAGAACCGTCTTCTCCCCCGTGGCGCGATCGTAACGGACGAGCCGCACCCGGTCGCCGTAGAATCCCACGATTCTCTGCATCCCGTAGAGAATGTACTTTCCGTCGGGCGTGTAGCGCGGCGAAAGATCGTCGGCGGGATTCTCGGGGGTGATGTTGCGAATGGCGCCGGGACCGTCCTTCCCGATGCCGAGCAGGTAGATGTCGTTTACGAGCGAGTCGTAGGGCGCGCCGAACTCGAGCGCTGAGAAGACCGCTTCCTTCGCGTCGGGAGAAACGTCGAACTCGAGATCCCCCGAATCGGTGAAGAAGCGGTTCCAGCCCGGGGTGAGATCCGTCACGGCGCCCCCCTTGCCCCCCTTGCATTCGACCGAGAAGAGGTGCTGCACGGTGCCATCCGTGAGCCAGTGGTCCCAGTAGCGGTAAAGCCGGACCTCCGTCGCTTTTGCCGATACCTTGCTCTCTTTTCGCCGGTCGAGCTCCGCCTTCATCGAATCGAGTTTGCCTTCATAGCCGGGGAGCACCTCGGAGATAAAGAATACCTTATGCCCGGCCCACTTCAGATTCGAAACGCCGAGCGGCATGTTCGTCACCCTGACCGCTTCCCCCCCATCGACCGGCATAATATAGACCTGCGTCTTCTCGTCCCCGTCCCTCTTCGCGATGAAGGCGAGCCTTTCGCCGCACGGGCTCCAGACGGGCGAGCTCTCCGTCGTCGCGCCCGTCGTGAAGCGGCTTGCGCCTGATCCATCGGTTGCGATGACCCAGATGTCCCCCTGCCCTTCATTCTTCGCGACATCGTATTCGGTCACAACGACCGCGGCGCGCTTTCCGTCGGGAGAGAGCGCGAGCGAACCGACGCGCTTCATCTTCCAGAGATCCTCGGCGGTGATGGGACGCCTCGGAGCGCCGAGAGCGGCTGACGCAAGAACGATCGAGAGAACAGCGCAGAGCGCGAGCATGAGATGCTGTTTCCGATACAAGGCTACCTCCCTTTCATGCAGCGATTATAAACGACGCATCGGGCCGACACATAGACCAAAAGGAGTCCTGGCGGCGGTAAGGACGGGGGGCATTCATGTGGCGAGGGGCATGAAGGAAGAGGCGCCGGCCTTCGCCGGGGGCATCATAGATAGGGAGTCCGCCTTCTCCGGGCGGCGCAAAAAGAGAGGGCCGGTCCTTCATCGGCCGGCCCTCGAAAGGTCCGTCAAAGCGACAGGCAATCTCTAGCGATAGAGTTCCTTGATCGCTCCCCAGCTGCTCTCCTCGGTCGCGGTCGGATTGCAGAGGATATGGATCGTGACGCAGCAGACCTCATGGAGCTCGCCCGTCGTCGCCCCGCACAGGAACGGCGGATAGTTCGCCGGCATCGGCGGGCCGTCGCTGCTGCTCCACATGAGAAGCGAGTTCGCGATGCCGTAATCAATGAAGCAGTAGTTGCACGCGTCGAACGTGCCGCGGATGGAAATATTGGACGTCGCGCCGATCGGGAACCACCCGATGTAGCTCACTTTCGTCCCCACGTTGTAGTAGGTGACCGGTCCGGTGAAATCGCCGAGACCATCGCCCCAGGCGCCCGCGCCGCTCAGCCAGAACGAGCCGCCCGTGTAGTTCGTGATGTAATCGATGTAGCCATTGCCGAACGCATCGAAGTACTGGGACGACACAACGGCGCCGGCGGCATCGATAGCCATGCCGCTCAAAGTCCACTGGTTGCCGAGCACCGCGCCGTTCCATGACATGGCATTCTGCATGTTGCCCATGACGCCCGGACCAGCGCCGCTGCAAAACGCTTCGGACGCGCGGCCTCCGATCATGGTGGCGTTGTTCGTCGAATAGGAGCCCTGCACCGGCTGATGCGCGCATAGTGCGAATACCGAGTGAGCGACGAGCATTGCCGCTGCGAATACGATGGTCATTCTCAAAAGCTTCATCTCAGCCTCCCTCCGGTCCAAAAAAGATTAGAAGTGAAGTCGTTTGTAGCTCCAGCGCTCTGAATTCATCCCCCCCTGCCGGCAAGGTAATCCTCCTCTAGGGCCTGCCGGATGACCTGAAAACAAGTTTCTCCATTTCCTTAGATTATTTCGTAAATGATTATAGCTCCAAATGTGTTCATATGTCAATCAAAAAGACACCCTTTTTTAAGTTCGACGAACGATGCCGCGGCCAAAGAAATAGGCTATTTACCTCAGTGCGCGACTGGCTCGTCCATCAGGTATAACCTGTTTTCATTCAATATGTTCCATGTCTCGGCGAGGTCGTCGCGGATGAACCGGTAGATGACCCAGTTGGCGGCCGCGGACAAACCTCCCCCCTCCCCGCTGAGGAGCATCTGCAGCAGACCCTTCTTCTTGGGGTAGTGCACGACCGTAACACTCTTTTCGCTCGGGATATCAGCGAGATCCTTGGCGAGCCCGATCGCCGTATCGAGTCCCCCGACCTCGTCGATGAGACCGTTCGCCTTCGCCTGCCTGCCCGTCCACACGCGGCCGAGCGCGAGGGAGGTAACTTGCTCATAGGTCATCTTGCGGTGCGCGGCGACATCTCTCATCCACGCGTCGAAACCGGCCCAGTGGTTCTCCTCGAAGCGTTTCCGCTGCTCGGGAGTGAAATCGCTGTAGTCCGAATAGAAGAGCGCATTGGGACCCTTCTCGACGAAGTCGTACGTGATGCCGAGCTTGTCGTAGAGCCCCTTCATATTGAACTTCATGCTGATGGAACCTATCGATCCCGTGATGGTCATCGGATCGGCGACAAGCTTCGATGCCTGGTACGCGATATAATACCCGCCGGAAGCCGCTACATCGACCATCGAAACGACGACCGGCTTCTCCTTTGATAGCTCCGCTACCTCATGAGAGATCAGATCGCTCGCGAGAGACTCGCCGCCGTGGCTATCGACGCGGAACACGACTGCCGCGACATCCTTGTCCTTCTTCGCCCGCCGGAGCTCGGCAATGACGCTCTCATGCCCCATCATGACGCCGAAGAGGGGATCGACCTTGCTCTTCCGCCCCCCGATCATTCCGACGGCATGCACGACGGCGATCTTCTTATCTCCCTTGAGACCGAGCTTTTCGGGTTTCACGTCCGCGTAGGCGGCCGCGGAAACCGTGCGAAGCTCTTTCTCGCCGCCCGTGAGCAGATCCTCGAGCTCATCCCAGTAGAGAAGCCTGTCCACGAGCCCCGCATTCTTCGCCTCCGGCGCGGTGAAGAGAGCGAAGCTCATGAGCTCGGCGGTCTTCTCTGCGGTAAGGCCGCGATCCTCCGTGAAGGCCGCCGTCATCATGTCCCAGAACTCGTTCAGGAGCCATTCCTTGTTCTCCTGCGCTTCGGGCGACATATCCGCGCGGGTGACCATCTCGGCAGCGCTCTTGTATTCCCTGATCTTGTCGAGATTGGGCTTTATCCCGAGCTTGTCGAGCATGAGCTTCACGTGCTGCGAACCGGAGCCCATCCCGAGAAAGGATAGGTACGTCGGCGGCGCCGCGTAGATCGAATCGCACGCGGAGGCGAGATAGAACGCATTGCGATCCATGGAATCAGTGTAGGCATAGACCTTCTTCCCCGCGCCCCGCACCTTCTTGATCGCCCCGCGCATCTCTTCGAGCATCGCGAGCCCCGCGCTGTTGCTCGAGGATATCTTGAAGATGACGCCGTCGATCCTCTTGTCGACGGACGCCTTCTCGAGATTGCCGAGCACCCGCTGGAGCGTTTCCGGCTTTCCTCCCACGGCGCCCATGATGCCGGAGGGTGCGTCGTACTCGGCGATCTCGCCGTATATGTCTATGACGAGATAGGAGTGCCCTTCGATCTTCTTCTTCGATTCTCCCTTCGCGCCGACGACACCGATCACCGCCGCACCCATGACGACGGCCGCGAGAATCGTCGCGAAGAAACACTTCCAGAACACCTTCATGTCGCTCTCCTCCTCAGCCGGCCGGGCCGCATCTACTCGCCCGCCAGCTCCTTCTTCATGTTGAACAGGTAGAGCATATGCTGCTGCTCTTCCTTGATGAGCGTATGCACGATTGTCTTGCTCTCGGCGTCGATGAATCTCTGGAGGCTGCCGAAGAAGAGAATCGCATCCTTCTCGAAGCCGATGCCCCGGTCGAGCGCATCGAGAGGCGACGTGACGATTGTCGCGAACTTCTCCGGCGTTATATCGGCGTAGAGATCGCTGTCGACGAGCGCCGCCATGTAGCTTTCCGTCTCGCCGGCATACGACTCCGCATACTGGGCCTTCGCCATGTGATCGCGAATCTCCGTGAATCTCCTGATGTGTTCGACCTCCCAGTCGCGGAGCCGCGCGAAGAGATCATGCAGCGCCTGGTTCGCCTTGAAATGGTCCGCCGCGAGCGCGTAGAAATCGCGGCGCTTTTTTTCCTTCTCGATGCCGATCTCGACGATCTCGGCGGGCTGAAGAATGTTTGCCACGGATGGTCCTCCCTTCGAATGTCCTTCCAGTCGAGACACGTGTGAATGAGAAGCTCTGTCAGGCGCGAATTACCCGGAACTATCTCGCGAGCTGATCACGTGAATCGTTTTGATTGTACAGAAGATACGGGGAATTTCAAAGAAATGTTTCGCCGGGCGCGGGGGCTTTCAGGAAGCAGCGCCGAGATCTCCGCGCATAATCTGCCCTACAGCCTCCTCGAATTCGGATATCTCGAGCGGCTTCGCGAAGAAGCCCTGCGCCCCGAGCGAGCGCGCTTGAGAACGGGCAGCGGTCGTATTCTCGCGTGTGATGATTATCACCGGGAGGTCGGAGCCGACATGCGTCCGGATAAAAGAAAGGATACTGAGCCCTTCCAGATCCTCGTGATCGGCAAGAAAACGCGGAAGACTGAGGTCAAGGAGAACTATTGAAGGGCGGGTGGATTGGAGATATTCAACCGCCTCCCGGCCGGAAGAGGCGCAGGTTACGGGCAGCGACGGACGCCATACGGCAAGGAGATCGTCGACGAAATCGCGATCGTCCTCCACTATCAGAATCTCTTTGTGGACTTTTTGGGCGTTTCTACTCAGAGAGGCCATAGTTCCCCCATGAGAGCCATTATGCTCCCCAGAAGGATTTTTCCTAGGTGCCGGCGCCGGCACGAGCCGCTTACTTCCCCTCCGATGCCCTTTTGAGACGCATCCGCTGCAAGTGCTGGCGGATGTCCCCCTTTTCTACCCATCAATATTGCAATCGGCATTCCAAGAGAACCGAAACGGAAAAACGCGACGCAAGAATTAATTATGTTATTAAATTACAATTGGTTATATCATTCTGATCTCGGGGCTCAACCCGGAAGGAACGGAGCGCGCCGCAACAGCAGTTGCGCGGCTCCGGCATGGGGGGCCGTCATAATATATTACCACGCAACGTAATGGGGATTTGACAAGAGGGTATGGCCGCGGCAACTACTGTTGCTAAGATGGCTCCTTGCCCTCGAGATCTTTGAGCATCTTCTGCAGGCCGAATCGGCTGAGCCCCATCCGTTCCGCCGCGGCTGCGATATTCCCGCCGCAGGAGGCGAGCACGGCATTCGTGTACTTCTTCTGGAACGCGCTCACCACGGCGCTCTTCGCGTCATCGTAGCGCATGCGGAACAGGGTCTCATTCGAGAGGAGACCGCCGGGCTCATTCTCCGGACCGACGGGAAGCTGGAATGTGCCGCTCACGGCATAGCGTTCGATCGCGTTTTCGAGCTCGCGTATGTTGCCCGGCCAATCCCTTGCGCAGAGCGTCATCATCATTTCCCCGGTGATTTCGGGCTTCGACTTCTTGAGCTCGATCGTCTTACGCTCGAGGAAATGGTGCGCGAGGAGCGGTATGTCCTCGCGGCGGTCACGGAGCGGCGGCACGTTGATCACGTAAGCGCTCAACCGGTAGTAGAGATCCTTCTGGAGCAATCCGCTCTCGAGACACTCATGCAGATCCCGATTCGTCGATGTGAGGAGCTTGCCGCGGAATTGGATCCTCCGCGAGCTCCCCAGCCGCTCGAACTCCCGCTCCTGGATCGCGCGGAGGAGCTTCGCCTGCAGGGATGAATCGATACGCGTAATCTCATCGAGGAAGAGAATGCCGTCTCGCGCGAGCTCGAAGATGCCTTCGGTATCCTCCGCCCCCGTGAACGCGCCCTTGACGCTGCCGAAGAGCTTCAGATCGAAAACATCGTGCGGAACGGAGGCGCAGTTCAAGGGAACGAATGCCTTCCGGGGGGAAAATCGCCGGTGGATCTCCCGGGCAACGAGCTCCTTTCCGGTGCCCGTCTCTCCCACGATGAGCACGGGGCTCGCGCTTTGGGCGGCAAGCTCGATTTCCCGGCGAAGCGCCTGCATCTTCGGGCTTTCGCCCACCATGCGCCCGTAAAGCTCGTCGATCTCCTTCTGGAGCACATCGTTCAAGCGGAGGATCCGCTGTTCCTCGATCGCGCGGGAGATCCTCCGTTCGAGATCGCCGAGGTCGGGCTGCTTGTCGATATAGTCGGAGGCGCCCTTCCGGAGGGCTGTGATCGCGGAGGAGGCCGATGAATCCCGCGTCACCATGATGACGGGGAGACCCGGGTCGGCTGCGCGGAACGTCTCGAGAATTTCGAACCCGTCGACCCCTCCCCCCAGGTCGATATCGAGGAGAACGACGTCGAAGCTCAGCGTTTCATGCGCCGACAGAGCCTCTTTTGCGTTTCGCGCCATGACGATCCGGTAACGGTCGGTCATGAGACGGGCGATATCCCCGAGAAACGTTTGATCGTCATCAACGATGAGCACACGGATACGTTCGCCTTCCACGCGGTGATCCCTCCCTATGATTTCCTGAGAATGACCCTTATCGTCGTTCCCTCCCCGGGCGCGCTCGCGACCACTAAGATCTTGCCGCCGAACCTCGCCAGCTCCCCGCGGGAGTAATACAGCCCGAAGCCTCCCTCCTCCTTGGTCGTATAGTATCTCTCAAACGCCCGCTCCCAATCCTCGCACGGGATGCCGCATCCGTTGTCGCGGATATCGATCTTGCAGTAGTCCCCTTCCCATCGGACCTCGACCGCGATCGCCGCGTCGGCTCTTCCCTCGGTCGCCCGCGCGGAATTGGAGAGCAGCGCTTCGAACACCTTGCTGAATGCGACCGGCGAGATGAAAAGGCCGACATTCGCAGGGGCGTCGGACGGAAGCACGAGCGAGATTCTCATTCCCTCATTCTCCTCGCGAAACCGCGCGATGGCCTTCTCAATCGCTTCCGCGAACGGCGTCCGAAATACGCTTCGCAAATACGACCGGATTCCCGCGATCGACTCGTCGACATCCGCGAGGGCCGTGAGCGCTTCCTCAATATGCTCATTCCGGCTGATGGCGGACTCATCTGGTCCGGCGGCGACGATCGCCCCCGTCGCTTGCCCCGCGAGGCGCACCCGCGGCATGATCGTGCTCCACGTTTGTTCGGGGACACCCGCCTTATGGGCGAGCATAACGATGTGCCCGAGCTCCGGCATGACCGTCTCCATGAACGTCGCGTGCAACCGTGCGAAAAGTTCGTCGCGCGCCGCCGTGTCGGACTGCACCCGCTCCCAGTTCTTCAGATGGAGCCGGATTCGGTCGATCATTTTGAGCGAAGAGCCCCCATGCCCGAAGGCCGACATCGCCGTGAGCAGATCGTTTTGGGCCGCGTCGAAGGTGATTCGTCTCTCCTGCCCGCGTTTCAGGCGCCGGCGGATGTGAAATGAGCCAACGCCGCCGACTATCGCCGCCGCGAGCATGGCGATCGTTAGATGCCGCGCATGCGTCCGGAGCAAAGCCGCAACGGGCATGCGCTCCATCACCATGACGTGGATCGAATCGTCGCTCGCTGCGACAATATGATTTCTTCCGTCGTACCGGGCAAGCTGCGCATCGAATTCACGCACCAATGCGCGCTCGACGATCGGAGTGCCCTCATGATCCCTCACAACGAGCAAGCTGTCGAAACGGCAGACGATTTCCGGGTTCCCCTCGTCGTCGAGATCCCGCACTCCGAAAAGCAGAGACCTGGTGCTGAATGCAAACGAGCCGTGGTAATCGCTGCTGACCCTCCTCACCGTGAAGTCATTGTTCAGAATTACGAGCTGTCCGTCCCTTCCATGAACGAGCACCTCCGGGGGCGGGCGGCCGTCGAGATCATTTACGCAAATCATCGACGCCAAGATCCCCAGCGATACGATATGGAGGACCTCTCCTTCGCCGCTCAGAGCCGCCGCGGTCCATAATGGGGTGCCGTCGAGGAAAATGGGATCATTCTTCCTCGTAGACCGCGCGATGAGAATCTCGTTCTGGCCGTCGCCATTGATGTCCGCGAGCGCGAGCAAGCACCGCCCCGGGATACCACAAACTTCCTTTTTCCAAAGGAGGCGGCCGTCGCGCGGTTCGAGACACAAGACATAAGAAATACTGTCGGTCGTTCCTCCATACGAGACTCCGCTTTTCACAGCTTGGGTCGTCAGCAGGAGGCGCCGGCCGCTCGCGCCGAAGTCGCCGCCTTTCAGCTCAGAGCTGAAGGGGCCGAACCCGAAACGCCACCGTTCCTGCCCCGTCACCCCGTCGTACGCGACGAGAGCGCGCGAGGCGGCTTCGGGTCTCCTCCTTGAGTTGATACCGATGAAAATATCCGGGTGAGCGCCCTTCTCCGCAGGGAAGCTCCCCAAGAAATTGATCCTTATCAGGGCTTTCTCCCTGGCCTTCAGCGTCGGAAGCAAAGGGCCGATCACATAGAGAGGCGCCGACGGCCCCTTCGGCGAAAACCAGTCGTGACAGTACAGCATCCAGCCCTCGGGCGTTTCCACGAAAACGAAGAACTCGGGACGACCGTCGCCGTTCGCATCCGCCACCATGCGCGTGCTGCCCGGGCACTCATAGGCCGCCTCTCCCGCGAGGATCATCTCTTTCCCGCGGAGCCGGTACCACAGAAGCCTGGTCGCCTCGTTGATGAGGAGATCGTCGTTCCCGTCGAGATCGACGTCGGCGACGAAGAAGGGCAATCCCGGCGTGATCGGCGCCGCGATAACGTCCTCGAGCCGGTAGGGGAGCAATCGCGCCTGGGAACGCAGCTTCTCCCCCGATCGAAACGCCGAATTTAGAATGACGAGGAATCCCGCCAGAAGGGCGAAACCGAGGGGAACAATGAAGAGATATGCACGACGCATCTTCTCACGCGCGTACGCGGCTGAGGTTTCGAACCGGGAGCACGGGCTTTCCTAACATTGTAGAGCAAGAAGGGAAGCGCCCGTTTCGACGTGATCCGGAAAGAGCGAGGGTCGGTCGATTGCCCGGCCGGCCCCATCATTACCCTCACACCGTTGCGATGTCTTACCGGTACAGGGCCCTGATCCCCCCCCAGGTGCTCGATTCCGTTGCGATAGGAGTGCAGTAGATCTTGGCGACGATGCAGCACACGCCGAAAAGCTCTCCCGCGGGCGCGCCGCAGGCAAACGGCGGATAATCCGCCGGCATCGGAGTCGGATAGCCCGTCTGCCAGATGAGGGTGGCGTTCGATATGGCGTATTGAATGGAGCAGTTCGTGCATTCATTGAAGGAACCCGTCATGAGGATATTGGATGTGGCGGCAACCGGCTGCCAGCTCGCGAATGTAATCCTCGCGGTGACGGTGTAATAGGTGACCATGCCCGTATAGTCAGTCGAACCGTCGCCCCAAAGATGGCTGCCCGAGAGCCAGAACTGTCCACCGGTATAGTTCGTCACGTACTCGATCCAGCCGTTGCCATTCGCGTCCATATCGCGGGCGGTCTCCGTGGCGCCTGCCGCGTCGATCGCCATTCCCCACAGATGCCACTGGGCGCCGAGGTTCGCGCCATCCCACGACATCGCATCTTCGATGTTTCCCGGCTGGCCGGGGCCACCGGAGCACCATGCTTCGGAGGCGCGTCCACCGAGGATAGTCCCGTTCGTGGTCCTGTAGATGCCGTCTTTCGGCGGATGCGCGCATACGGCGAATGCGCTGGATGCTGCGAAAATCATGAGCGAGAACGCGAGAGCTACTTTCGTGATCCTCATTGCTACCTCCTCGACATGGCGGTCTTTCAACGACGCCCCATGCATTGCATGAAGTAAGAATCAAAAAAGGAATGACCTATTTTGTTCGAGCTATTGGTTAATAATAATTCAACTTTGGGATTTTTGTCAATGAAATAGTAAAGAGAAGGGGAACTTAAATCCCCGCCGTGAGGGAATGAGAATAGAGCATTTCAGATTACGGTGCAGCATATCTAAAAAAGCTAATTAATACATGATGGGAATCGGCCGTGTTCCGATCCCCTCAAGCGCCGCGGTGGCGGCAGCACTCTCCGGCGAATCGGCTCCCGCGCCCGCCGGGGCGCTCCCATCAATCAAGATTGCCAAAGGGAAAGCTACTGCATCCCGACATCGAGGATCATCATGAGAACGAAACCGACGATCGTGCCGAGCGTGGCGATGTCGGAGTTGCCCCCCGTCTGAGACTCCGGGATGACCTCTTCGACGACGACATAGATCATCGCGCCCGCCGCGAATCCGAGGGCGTAGGGCATGAGGCCCTGCGACGAGCCGACGGTGAGCGCCCCCGCGATTCCCGCGATGGGCTCGACAATCCCCGAGGCCTGCCCGTACCAGAAGCTCTTGAACCGCGACATGCCCTCGCGCCTGAGCGGCATCGAAACGGCGAGCCCCTCGGGAAAATTCTGCAGGCCGAGACCTACCGCGAGCGCCGCGGCGCCGGCGAGGGAGGCGTACCCGGGATCGGTTGCGGCGGCGCCGAAGACAACGCCGACGGCGAGGCCCTCGGGGATATTATGAAGCGTGATCGCGAGAATAAGGAGCGTGCTGCGGCGCCACGTTGTATGCAGCCCCTCGGCCTTCTCGGCGGAGAGCCCGGGATGAAGATGCGGCAGGAGAGAATCGATGACGCGCAGCAGCGCGGCGCCCGCGACGAATCCGATCGCCGCGGGAAGCCAGCAGGGGGTCGTCGTGCAGAGGCTCACCGCGGGAGCGAGGAGCGACCAGAAGCTCGCCGATATCATGACGCCCGCGGCGAAGCCGAGCATCGCATCGAGTATCTTCTGATTGAATTCCCGGAAGCCGAAGACGACCGCCGCGCCGAGAGCGGTCATTCCCCACGTGAACAGCGTCGCGATGCACGTCTGGGTGACGGGGCCGTAGTTCTTCAGGAATTCAACCATCGGGCGCAGCCCCTCCGATGCGGTCGACCGCGGCGGCGAAGGCCGCGCCGTCGAAGGGCCTGCCGACGAGAGCGCCCTCCGATAGCACGGGAATCATACTCTCGAACGACGGACGGCCGTTCCGGTAGATCACGCCGATGGGGATCCGCTCCTCCCACTCCCGAGCGGCCTTCATCGCGGCCGGCCAATCGGCCGGGTCGTAATCCGCGGGAAGCTCGTAGCACCGTTTCTTGTACCAGGCGAAGGTGTTCACCTTGTTGAACGAGACGCACGGCTGAAGAACATCGATGAGAGCGAAACCCCGGTGCGCGATCCCGAGCCGAATCATCTCCGCGAGATGGTCGACCGCGCCGGTGAAGCTCCGCGCGACGAAACCCGCCTGCATCGCGACCGCAACGGCGATCGGGTTGAAGCGTTCGAGAATAACGCCGCCGGGCTGGGCCTTCGTGCGGTGCCCCTCCTCCGAAGTCGGGCTCGCCTGCCCCTTCGTAAGCCCGTAGATCTGGTTGTCGTGGACGATCATCGTAAGATCGATGTTGCGGCGTATCGCGGCGAGGAAGTGATTGCCCCCCTCGCCGTAGCAACAGCCGTCGCCGCTCTCGACGATGACGGCGAGCGCGGGATTGGCGAGCTTGGCGCCCGTGGCCGCGGGAAGCGTCCGGCCGTGGAGGCCGTTGAAGAGGTTCGCGTTCAGGTAATGGGGCGCCTTCGCCGCCTGGCCGATGCCGCTCACGAAGAGAACATTCCGCGGCTCGAGGCCCGCCTTGACAAGCCCCTTCTTCATGCCCTCGAGAAGGGAGAAGTTCCCGCAGCCGGGACACCATGCGGTTTCGTATACGCCGTAATCCTCTATCGATACCATATCATCCGCCCTCTCCCGCCCGGCGCCTTTTCATTCGCCGGGCGGGCGGCCGGCGCCGCCTCCCGGACCGAGCTCGCGGAGAATGAACCCGGGGGTGATGGGAAGCCCGTCATAGCGCGAGACGCGCTCTTCGATCTCGAATCCCGTCTCGCGCCGGATGAGCCGGGCGAGCTGGCCGAAGGCGTTTCCCTCGATGCACACGACGCTCCCCGCGCTCTCGAGGCGAGCGAGGAACTGCTCCGGGACAAGCGGCCAGACCTGGCTGAAATGGAGCGTGGCGACATCGACGCCGCTCTCGCGCAGCGCCGCGGCCGCCTCGCGGACCGCCCCGCGCGTCGAGCCCCATGAGACGAGGAGAAGCTCAGGGAACTGCCCTCCCTCATATTCGGGAGGAACGGCCTCTCGCCGCAGGCCATCGAGTTTCCGGAGCCTCTTCTCCACCATCCTCTTCCGTACCCCGAGGTCCTCGGTGATATGTCCGTCCTCGGTATGCTCGTCGCTGTCGGTCACGACGAGGTGAGCGCTCGCGCCGGGCAGCAGACGCGGGCTCACGCCGTCAGGCGTGATTGCATGCCGCAGATAGGGCTCGCTCGCGGAGGCGGGATCGATGCCGGGTTTCACCTGGTCGAGACCGACTGTGGGAAGAGGCTCGACGGCGCGGGAGCTGTCCGCGAGAAACTGATCGGTGAGAACAAACACCGGGGTCTGGTACTTCTCGGCGAGGAAAAAGGCCTTCCGCGCAACGTGGAAGCAGTCCTCGACCGTGCCCGGCGCGAAAATCGCTCGGGGGAATTCCCCGTGGCCGGCGTGAAGCACGAACTCGAGATCGGCCTGCTCCGTGCGCGTCGGGAGCCCCGTCGCCGGTGCCGGCCGCTGCCCGACGACAACGACGAGAGGGGTCTCCGTCATCCCCGCGAGGCTCACCCCCTCGACCATGAGCGCGAAACCGCCTCCCGAGGTCGCCACCATGCTCGGCGCGCCCGCGAAGGAAGCGCCGATCGCCATATTGATCGCGGCTATCTCGTCTTCCGCCTGCTCGACGACGATCCCCATCTGCTCCGCCGTCTCGATGACGGTGAGCGGCACCGAGGTCGAAGGCGTCATTGGATAGAAGGCGACGAAACGGAGCCCCGCTGAGACGGCGCCCAAGGCGAGCGCCTGGTTGCCGTTCAGTATGAGGCGGCGAGGCGAGGGCGGCGCCGCCGGAAGCGCCCGCATATATGCCTGCTTGTCGGCGCACCAGGTGAAGGCCTTTTCGATTGCTTCGCGGTTCGCCGCCATCATTTCGGGGTGCTTCTTTCCGAACGCCGCATCGACGGCTCGGAGAGCGGCGCCCTTTTCGATACCGAGCACCGCGCAGGAGACTCCGAGCGCCGCCGTGTTCATTAGCTTATCGGGAGCGATATCCTTGAACGGCACCCGGAGACACCGCTCGCCCGAATCGCAGTGCTTCTCGTCGGCGATGACGAGCCCGCCGGGGGAGAGCTCCCCCGCATGCAGCGCCGCCGTTTCGGCGTTCAGCGCGACGAGAATGTCGATCGCCTCGGCGGGCGCCTCGATTGCCTCGGGGCTCACGCGCACTTCGAAGGTATTGTGCCCGCCGCGGATTCTCGACTGGTAGCTCTGCGTGACGACGATCCGGTACCCGAGCCCGACGAGAATGCGCGAGAGGAGCTCGCCTACGGTCACGAGCCCCTGGCCCGCCTCTCCGCCGATCACGATATTGGTCGAGCGCAGCGCCATCATCGACACCCTGTGCGGCGCCGCGCGGCCGCGCCTTCGCGGCCGCCGCGGACCGCCGGTTTCAACCGTGAAATTCGCGCTTCCCGAGCTCCTTGTCGAGCATGATGAGCCCGGCGCCGGAGTCCTTGATCCGTTCAAGCTTCTGCACGATCGCCGAGGCGGATGCCTCTTCCTCCACCTGCTCCTTCACGAACCAATCGAGGAACACCTTCGCCGCGTAATCCGATTCCTTCTCGGCGAGCTTGCAGAGCCCGTTGATCTTGCTCGTGATGAACTTCTCGTGCTCAAGGGCCCCCTTGAAGGCGTCGAGCGGCGAGGCCCACTTGAGCTTCGGCTTGTCGATCGCCTCGAGCTCGATTCTCGCATCGCGGTCGCGCAGGTGGTCGATGAACTTCATCGCGTGAGAGTCCTCTTCCCGCTTCTGGACGCGCATCCAGTTCGCGAAGCCCTCGAAGCCGAGCGAGTGGAAATAGGCGGCCATCGAGAGATAGAGGTACGCGGAATAGAGCTCGTGGTTGATCTGCTCGTTGAACGCGGTATGTGTTTTTGTGCCGATCATGCGGTCCTCACATGCCTTTCCATAGGCCGTGGATATTGCAGTACTCGCGCGCATAGACCTTCTTCGCGCTGATATTGAAAACGGCCTCCGGCGCATCTCCCGGCTTGAGGAATACGCGGTACGCCTCGCCGTCGGCGACGAGCTGGATCCATTCGATGTAGTGCTTCTCCTCCATCGGATGGGGCGCCGAACCGACCTTCACCTTGTAGCCGCCCGCCACCTTCTCGATCACGGGAACGTGCTTCTCCTTCGAGGCGTCGGTCGTGTTCTCCGTGAGAAGCTGCATCGGCTCCCCGCAGCACACGAGCTCGCCGGTGCCGCCGTGAAGCACCTCGACGATGTTGCCGCACTTCGCGCACTTGTAGATTTCGAGTCTCTCTGCCATTTCAATCTTCCCCCTTTCCCGGGTCCGCGGAGCTCCCGCTCCGGACCGGGATGATTGTA
>Ga0105107_10001188_pt1 | contig 16945 bp, 17 predicted proteins | sample PPLLaktember2015_6_FD_79335 | JGI IMG/M metagenome (GOLD analysis project Ga0105107, IMG submission 79335) | Freshwater sediment microbial communities from Prairie Pothole Lake near Jamestown, North Dakota, USA - PPLs Lake P8 Core (1) Depth... | ecosystem: Environmental > Aquatic > Freshwater >...
AGGGCCGGCACCGGCCGGCCCCGGGTTACGGGACGCTTGTCCGGGTTCAGCCTGGGGGCTTCGCAGTCGAGCTCGTGCTCGTGCTTTGCCCGGCGAGGCCGCTGGGGCTTCCGGGCCCGCGCGAGGCGCTCGGGGCGTCAGCCGCCTCCCGCGCGCGGCCGCCGGCGCTCGCCGTGCCGGCCCCCGACCTGCCGGCGGTGCTGCTGTCCCAGTCGCCCCCCTGGGATCCCTGCGACAAGCGAACGCGGTTCTCGACGTCGTTCACGCCCGGGCACGCGCCCGCGATGTCTTCGATTGCGTGCTTCATGCGGCGCTCGGGCACCGTGCCTTCGAGCGTCACTTTTCCGCCGCTCACTTCCACCGTCACCTCGCTCGAGTCGATGTAAGCGCTCTGGATCAGGTGCTCGCAGATGTCTTCCCTGATGCGCTCGTCGGAGCGCTGATAACCTTTTGGCCCCCGGCGCGGCGGGCGGGTGTGCTGTGCTGCGCCGCTCTGCCCCCAGTCGCCTTGCGACGCATAGCCGCCGCCCTGGGACCCGTAGCTACCGCCGCCCTGTGATCCATAGCCACCGCCACCCTGCGAGCCGTAGCCGCCGTGTGAGGCGTAACTCGATTGCGATCCATAGCCGCCGCCCTGCGAGCCGTATCCACCATACCCGGATTGACCGCTTTGAGGACCGTATCCGCCATAACCGCCTTGGGAGCCGTAACCACCCTGGGAGCCGTAACCGCCTTGCGAGCCGTAATCGCCCTGGGAGCCGTAGTAGCCGCTTTGCAGGCTTTCACCGCTCGATTGCCCGCCGTAGCCGTGAGTGCCGTAACCCGTGCTGCCTTGTGCGTGGCGGCCGCCCTGGCTGTAGCCGCCCTGACCCTGCAAGCCGCTTTGCGAACCATAGCCGCCGCCGCCGTAGCTTCCGCCTTCCGGCGTATGCGCCTGGGCATAACCCCGGTGCTCGCTGCCGAAAGTGCCGGCAGCGGTATAGCTTCCGCTCTGGGCGCCGCTCGGGGTGCCGCCGGCCGAGCCGTAGCTGCCTTTGCCCTGCCAGCGTCCGCGATCCTGCGAGCCGTATCCACTCTGGCCGCTGTCCCAAGCCGACCGACCCTGGCCGTACGAGTCGGAGGGGTCGCGACGGGACTGCCAGCGGTCATCCTGACGGTCTTCCGCCGGATCGTGGTCGCGATGGCCCCACTGGGATTGGTCTCGATCTGCCATTTCGGTGCTCCTTTTTCGTGAATTGCACTTTTCCTGTGCAAGTCGCGTGCGCGCGAACGAAAAAAAAGCCGGGGAATAAACCCGGCTTTGACTCACCAGAAATGGTGTTGACCGACTCTTCGCTCCACCCCTCCTCCCAGAGGGTGGCGCGCCGGTCTGGGGGCGATAATTTACGCGCCGCCTCGCAGACCGTGGGGCAAACTTTACCACGCCTTGTCTTAAATTCTCCCGGATTTTTCGTGCGACCACAGCAATAGAAATCACGAGCGGGCGAACGCGCGCATTAAAAAACAACGACGAAGCTGCGTCTTCCGTCGCGCTCGCACGACAGCACCGCCTGTGGCATGGCCTTTGCTCTTCTGCACCCGGCATGGATCGACAGGAGGCGGCATGAACATGATGAGCGAACCACTGCTGCTGGGATCTGAAAAAAGCGCTTCGCAAGCCGCCAAACAGTGGGCGGCGGAAGATTTCGCCATCACGATTGGCCTTTTGCGCGAGTGCCCTTACCACGGCCAGCCTTTCAAGGATCCGACCCATGGCTCGGCGACCAAGGCGCTCGCGACCGGCCTCATCGACCCGTTCGACCCCAACGTCCGGATTTTCAACGGTGACACCCGCGAATTACTGGAGGCCGTCGAACGCGTCGCGCACCACTACGGCGAACGCTGCCAGTACTGCGTAGCGTCGGATCAGGAAGTATTCGACTAGCCGCCGTCCGGGCCGCGCGCGGCGCCACGATGCGCCGCCGCCGCGCGGTTCTGCGCCACCGGCGAGACCGGGGGATCGTTCCTTCTAATAACTGCGTTTCGGCAGGGCGCCGTCGCTCGGGGCGTAGAGCCTGCCCGCTTCTGCGGGCTGCGGGCTCTCGCGCGGCGGTGTGGGAATCACGACCGTGCCGCCCGACTCAACGGGCGCCGGGCCGCGCGCCTGTTCCGCCGGGGTGACCGTAATGGTGCCGGTAGAAGCCGGGGGCGGCGGAATGCGCTTGACCGACTTCGCGCCGCGCTCGGGACTCTCGCCGTAGCGCACGCTCCCGTCCGGCATCACCGAGCGGTACATGTCTTCGGCAGCGATCGCACCCGGCGCGGCGAGCGCCAGGGCGAGGACCAGCGGAGAAATCGCGGATTTCATTTCGGACTCCTGTTTCGCATCACGTGAGTGCGACCCGGGTTCAACGCGCGTCCTGGATCCACGGTGTACTGATGGAACCGATGATACGGCGAAGGGAGTCGGGCCCGCAACGTGAAAGCTGGCGCCCCGAAGACGAATCGAACGTCTGACCTACCCCTTAGGAGGGGGTTGCTCTATCCACTGAGCTACCGGGGCGAGGGGCGCTATTGTACATGAGGGGGTGTCGTTTATAGTCGGCGCACCGCGCTCTTCGCGCGCTACATCGTCGGAAAGGAGATCACCATGCTGGCGAGCGTCGACCATATCGTGCTCACGACTCAGGACCTCGAGCGCTGCCTCGATTTCTACACGCGCGTGCTCGGCATGACGCTCGAGCATTACGGCGCGGGGCGGATCGCGCTCAGGTTCGGTCCGCACAAATTCAACGTCCACCCGCCCGGTTTCGACGCGGGGATCAAGGCGCGGGTGCCGACTCCGGGATCGCTCGACTTGTGCTTCCTCGCCGCGGCGCCGCTGAATGAGGTGATCGCGCGCCTGAAAGCGTGCGAGATCGCGATCGAGGAAGGGCCGTCGGTGCGCACCGGCGCGCGCTTCCAGATCCGGTCGGTGTATGTCCGCGATCCCGACGGCAACCTGATCGAAATCTCGGAACCGGCATGAGCGGCGCACGAGCGCGCGCCGCTTACAACCGGGGGTTCTCGAATGCCTGATTTCTGGGCGGGGTGCGGCTACCACCTGCTCGCGCGCGCGGAAGACGGGCGGCTCCGCGTGACCGACGACTACCTGCGCGCGTATTTCGAGCGGCCCGAGCTGACGCTCGTCGCGGAGTCGTGTGCGGCCGAGCGCGCGCTGCACGCGCGCCTCCTGGAGGCGCCCCGGACCGGGGTAACGGCCACGGAGATCGACGCGATCGAGGACGAAGACGCGCGCGAGAATTACCGGGTGATGCTGCGGTTCCGCGATCAGCTCCTGGCGGCGCCCACGCTCGAAGCTTTCTACTTCGACCTTTTTCGGCGCGACGTAGCCGTGCCGCCGCCGTTCGTCCATCACACGGCGCAGGTGATACTGCGCGGCATCCTCGAAGGCACCGAAAACGGCCTCGAAGCCCGGGCGGCCGAAGTCTTCTTCCGTCCCCAGAGCGTGAGCATCGAGCGCGGGACGGTGATGCTCGCCGATCAGGGGACGGTGCACGCCCACGCCGCGCACGCCGGTCTCGGCGACCTCGGCCGCTTCCTGCGCGAGATGCAGGCGCCGCTGAAAAGCGCCGAGCTCGATGTGCTCGACGAGGCGAACCACGCGCAGTACTTCGCGCGCGACGAGCGCCACGACCTCGTGCTCGCAATGAACCCCGGAACGCCGGGCGCGGCGGCCTTCGCGCGCGTGCTCGAGCGCTGGGTCTCGCACTTTCACGGCGTCGCCGCGAGCATCTCGCCGGTGCGCGAAATCCCCGACGAGGAATGGGATTGGCACGTCGGCCTCGACGCCGAGGCGACCGCGATGCTGAACGAGATTTATAATGGCGGCGAAGTCGACGCAGAGGGCATGAAACGCATCATCGGACTTTTTCGCATGACACTCGATCCCTCCGCAGTGCGTCCCGAGGTCCGGGGCGCCGCCGTCTTTCTCGGGCTCGCGATGACGCCCGAAGGCGTTCTGCGGATGAAGCCGCAGAACCTGCTCATGAACCTGCCTCTCGCGAGGCGCACTTGAGCGGCGCGGCGGACGAGCGCTGGGACCGTCTGGCCGGTGCGCCCGCGCAGGAAGTGAGCCTCGCCGAAGGCGCGCTCCTCATCGCGGCGGGGGAATACGCCGGCCTCGACGTCGACCGCTACCTCGAGCGTATCGACGAGATGGGGCTGGCGCTGCGCAAGCGCCTGCGCAGCGACATCAGCACGACCGAAGCGCTGATCGCGCTCAACCGCTACGTCTTCGACGAGCTCGGTTACAGCGGCAACAGCGACGACTACTACGATCCCCGGAACAGCTTCCTGAACGAGGTCATCGACCGCAAGCTCGGCATCCCGATCACGCTCGCGGTGCTCTACATCGAGATCGGCCGGCGCATCGGCCTGCGTCTGGAAGGCGTGTCGTTCCCCACGCACTTCCTCGTGAAATGCGTGCTCCACGACGGTGCCATCATCATCGACCCGTTCGCGCGCGGCGCTTCCCTCGGCATCGAAGACCTGCAGCAACGCCTGCAAAGCGTCGCGGCGGACATCGAGATCGACGCGCGGCTCGCCGCGAGTCTCCTCGCCGCCGCGGCGCCGAGCGACATCTTCGCGAGGATGCTGAGAAACCTGCGCGCGATCTACATGCAGACAGGGGAGCACGCCAAGGCGCTTTCCGCATCGAGCCGCATCATCGCGCTGCTGCCGGAAGCGGCCGAGGAGTACCGCGACCGGGGCGAGCTTTACGCCCGGCTCGAATGCTTTCGCGCCGCGGTCTCCGATTTCCGCCGGTATCTCACGCTCAGGCCCCACGCGGCCGACTCCGATCGCGTCACCCTGCGCGTGGCCGAGCTCGAGCCGCGCGCCGCGCGTCTGAATTGACGCCTGCCGGCCACGCACCCGCGCCGTGGCGAGAGCCGCGGCATGCCGTAGTATGATCGCGACATAAGGGGGTTACGGGGTGGATTCGTATCTGGTCTGGATACTCACGGCGATTACGCTCGTCATCGTCGAGCTGCTCTCGGGCACGTTCTATCTGCTGGTGCTCGGCATCGCAGCCGCCGGCGGCGCGGCGCTCGCCTATGGCGGCCTGCCTTTCTGGGCGCAGGCGACTTTCGCCACGCTGATCTCGGTGCTCGGCGTCGTGTTCGTTCACCACTACCGCGCGCGCTCGAAGTCGGCGGGCACCATCAACGCGATCGACGTCGGTCATCGCGTGACGCTCGACTCGTGGGTGAACGAAAGTGAAGGTCTCGCGCGGGTGCACTATCGCGGCACGCTGTGGGACGCGAAAGTGCTGGGCGAGCGCGGCACGGGCACGAGCTTCTACATCCGCGGCGTCGACGGCAGCACTTTGCACATCGCGCCCGAGCGCTAGCGACCAGCGGGCCGCGTCTCGCGCGGCACTTACCAGGGGGATACGATGTTTCTGAAAATAATAGGCATATTCATCGCGACGCTCGTGCTCGCGTTCACCGAGTACCGGCCGTACGCGATCCCGTTCTTCCTGATCGCGCTCGGCATCGCATTCGTCATCGAGTCGATCCGGGTCGTCCCCCAGCAGAGCGCGTGGGTGGTGGAGCGCCTCGGCAAGTATCACGCGACGCTCGAGCCGGGACTGAACGTCATCATTCCGTTCATCGATCGCATCGCCTACCGGCATTCGCTGAAGGAAGTGCCGCTCGACGTTTCGGAGCAGGTGTGCATCACCCGCGACAACACCCAGCTTGCGGTCGACGGCATCATCTATTACCAGGTGACCGATCCCCGACTGGCGTCGTACGGGGCGTCCGATCCGATCGGCGCCATCACGCAGCTCGCGCAGACGACGCTCCGATCCGAGATCGGCAAGATGGAGCTCGACCGCACGTTCGAAAGCCGAGACGAGATCAACCGGCAGGTCGTCGCGGTGCTGGACGAAGCGGGGCGCACGTGGGGCGTGAAAGTGATGCGCTACGAGATCAAGAACCTCACGCCGCCCGAGGCGATCCTGCGCTCGATGCAGGCGCAGATCACCGCGGAGCGCGAAAAGCGCGCGCTCATCGCGAAATCGGAAGGCCAGCGGCAGGAGGAGATCAACCTCGCCGACGGCGAGAAACAGGCGTTCATCCTGAAGTCCGAAGGCGCAAAGCAGTCCGCGATCAACACCGCCCAGGGCGACGCGCAGGCGCTCGAGCTGATCGCGCAGGCGACGGCGAACGCCGTGCGCATGGTGGCCGAGGCGCTGAATCAGCCCGGCGGCACGAGCGCAGCCAACCTCAAGGTGGCGGAGCTCTACATCGGCGCTTTCGGGCAGCTCGCGCGCACCAACAATACGCTCATCGTGCCGGCCAACGTCTCCGACCTCGCCGGCCTGGTGGCGAGCGCGATGACGGTGCTGGAAGGGGCGAAGCGGGGCGAAACGGCGAAGATCGCGGGCGCGTAGGGTTCGCGCCGCGGCCTCGGTTATCTAATCGAGCCTGAGTGCTTTCCAGAGCTGCGTGAGCCGCGGCAGCGGGTATTGCGGCGGCGCTTGCGCGCCCGCAACCGTCAATTGGCCCGGTTGCAGCATTTCCAGTTGCGCGTCCGTCAGCGGCTCCCCGGCGTAAACGGGCGAGCCGTCGGCCGTCCTTGCCACCGGGCGCGCTTTCGCCTTGCGCGGAGCGGCGGCGGGCCTGGCTGCGGTCGTGGCGGCCGGCTGGGAGTATGTCGACGGGACGGGAACCAGCGACTCGCCGCTCACGAGTATCGAGCCGTAGCCGGCAGGCTCCGGGCTCGTGGGGAAAACGGGCTGCGGCGGTGTCGAGCTTTGCGGCCGCGGCGGCGGGTCGAGGAATTCGCGGTCGGCGGGCGGCGTGCCGTCGTATATGAGGTTATGCCGACGCTGCAGATACGCGTCGCGCACGAACTCGTAGGGGTCGAGGGCGGCGGTCTGTAGAACCGTGCTCGCGTGGAGCAACTCGGACCGGGTGTTGACGAGGCGGGCGCCGCGCAACTGGTTGCTCGCGCGCGTCGGATCGACGTAGGTGACCGGATCGGTCGTGTAATCGACGATGCGGCCGACGGTGTCGCGCCCGGTGCTCGGTCCCAGGAACGGAAGCATGATGAAAGGACCGTCGCCCATGCCCCAGCGGGCGAGCGTCTGACCGAAATCCTCGTTGTGCTTCTCGATTCCCGCTTCCGAGGCGACGTCGAAAAGGCCGAGCACGCCGATCGTGCTGTTGATCGCGACGCGGCCGAGGTCCGAGTAGGCGGTGGTGAACTTGCCCTGCAGCAGGTTGTTGAGCGCAACGACCACGTCGTTGATATTGGAGAAGAAGTTGCTCACGCTCGAGCGGATGAACTGCGGCAGCACCGCGCGGTACGCTTCCGCGGTGGGCTTGAGGAGCGCCTTGTCGAGCTCGTCGTTGAAGCGGTAGACCCCGCGGTTGAAGCCTTCGAAAGGATCTCGGGGATCGGTGCCGGTGGCACAGCCGGCGGTGAGCGCGACGGCGAGGGCTACACCGGCGATCCGCAGGCTCAGACGCTTCTCGTGAGCGGGCATTGGTCTTTATCCGTGTTCTTCTTGCGTTCTGGGGCGCACCAACAAGAAATCCATTATATCAAGCGATTTGCGGCGAAGGGAACGCGCTTTAGCCGGTCAAAAGCCCGCTTTTTGCTATACTGAACCGCTTCAACGGCGCGATTCCCGCGCCGCCCTTTACAACCACCGCAGGACACCTCCCATGCTCGACAGAGTGAAGCCCTCATTTCAGCTGAAGGATCCCAAGCTCTTTCGCCAGCAGTGCTACATCGACGGCACCTGGGTCGACGCGGACGACAAGTCCACGCTGCCGGTCTACAACCCCGCGGACGCGCAGCAGATCGGCACCGTGCCCAGGATGGGCAAGGCCGAGACTCGGCGGGCGATCGAGACCGCGCACGCAGCGTTTCCCGGGTGGCGCGCCAAGACGGCGAAGGAGCGCGCGGCGATCCTGCGCAAGTGGTACGACCTCATGCTGGCGAACCAGGAAGACCTCGCCATCCTGATGACCGTCGAGCAGGGCAAGCCCCTCGCGGAATCGCGCGGCGAGATCGCCTACGGTGCGTCCTTCATCGAATGGTTCGCGGAGGAGGGCAAGCGCGTCTACGGCGACACGATCCCGTCGCAGGCGGCCGATCGCCGCATCGTCGTCATCAAGCAGCCGATCGGCGTTTGCGCGGCGGTGACGCCGTGGAATTTCCCCAACGCGATGATCACGCGCAAAGCCGGCCCCGCGCTCGCCGCGGGCTGCACCATGGTGATCAAGCCGGCTTCCATGACCCCCTATTCGGCGCTCGCGCTGTGCGAGCTTGCCGAGCGGGCGGGCATACCCAAAGGCGTGCTGTCGGTCGTGACCGGCTCGGCCGGCCCGATCGGCGAGGAGCTTACGTCCAACCCGCTGGTGCGCAAGTTCACCTTCACGGGCTCCACCGAGATCGGCAAGCAGTTGATGGCGCAGTGCGCGGCCACGGTGAAGAAGGTCTCGCTCGAGCTTGGCGGCAACGCGCCTTTCATCGTTTTCGACGACGCCGACCTCGATTCGGCGATCGAGGGCCTGATGGCCTCGAAGTACCGCAACACCGGGCAGACGTGCGTGTGCGCGAACCGCGTGTTCGTGCAGGACGGCGTCTACGACGCGTTCGCGAAAAAATTCGCGGACAAGGTCTCGACCATGAAAGTCGGCAACGGCCTGGAAGAGGGCGTGATGCAGGGGCCGTTGATCGACATGAAAGCGGTCGAGAAGGTGGAAGAGCACATCGCCGATGCGATAGGCAAAGGCGCGCGCGTGCTGACCGGCGGCAAGCGCCACGAGAAAGGCGGTCAGTACTTCCAGCCGACCGTGCTCGCCGACGTGACCCCCGCGATGAAAGTGACGCGCGAGGAAACCTTCGGCCCCGTCGCGCCTCTCTACCGCTTCAAGACCGAGCAGGAGCTGCTCGGGCTGGCGAACGACACCGAGTATGGGCTCGCCGCGTACTTCTACAGCCGCGACATCGGGCGCGTATGGCGGGTCGCCGAAGGCATCGAGGCCGGCATCATCGGCATCAACGTCGGCATCATCTCGACCGAGGTGGCGCCTTTCGGCGGCGTCAAGGAATCCGGCATCGGCCGCGAAGGCTCCAAGTACGGGATGGAAGAGTTCCTCGAAGTGAAGTACTTGTGCCTCGGCGACATCACCAAATAAGCCACACCCGCCCTCGCCCTCTCCCCGATGGAGGAGAGGGCGACTCGCCTTGATCCACGTCCTCGGCCTCGACCACCTGGTTCTGCGAGTCAAGGACGCGCCGCGCATGACGCGCTTCTACTGCGACGTGCTCGGCTGCAAGGTCGAGCGCGCGAGGCAGGACATCGGGTTGATCCAGTTGCGCGCCGGCCAGTCGCTGATCGATCTCGTTCCGGTCGATGGGGAGCTCGGGAAAAGAGGCGGTGCGCCGGCGGGCACGGAAGGCCGCAACATGGACCACTTCTGCCTGCGCGTGGAGCCTTTCGACCAGCTTGCGGTGATCGCGCATCTCATCCGCCACGGCATCGTGCCGGGGGAAACCAGGCAGCGCTACGGCGCGGACGGCATGGGCCCGTCGATCTACATCACCGATCCCGAAGGCAACACCGTCGAGCTCAAAGGCCCGCCGGGGCTTTAAATTCCGTTGGCGACGTGCTTCGCGTATGCCTTCGTGCCGAGCTTGCCGCCCAAGTCGCCGGTGCGGGTGTCGGCTGATTGCAGCGCGCGGTCGATCGCAGCTTCGATCGCCTGCGCGGCCTGTGCGAACTCGTCACGCTTGTGCCGCTCGGCCAGCCATTCGAGCAGCATTCCCGCCGAGAGCATGAGCGAAGTCGGGTTGGCCTTGTCCTGGCCCTGGATGTCGGGGGCCGAACCGTGCTGGGCCTGCGCGCAGCACGCGTCGTCTCCCGCCATGACCGAGCCGGCGAGTCCGAGGCTGCCCGAGATCTCGGAGGCTTCGTCCGAAAGTATGTCTCCGAACATGTTGCCGGTGACGATGCAGTCGAACTTCGACGGATCGCGCACGAGGAGCGCCGCCATGGCGTCGACGATTTTCTCGTCGAGCTCGACGTCCGGATAGTCCTTCGCGACCTGCCGCACTTCGCGCAGGAAAAGGCCGTCCGAAATGTGCAGCACGTTCGCCTTGTGCACCGCGGTCACTTTCTTGCGGCGCTTGCGCGCCCAGTCGAAAGCCACGCGCGAGATGCGGTTGCACTGGCGCGCAGTCACTTTGCGCACTGCTATCGCCATGTCTTCGGTCGGCATGAACTCACCGCGGCCCATGAACATGTTGCGATCGGCGTAAAAGCCTTCGGTGCACTCGCGGAAAATGACGAGGTCGACGGGTTTCCCTGTAAGACCCACGCCCATCCGCGATTTCGCGGGCCGGATGTTGGCGAAGAGGTCTAGCTTCACGCGGAACTCGCCCGAAGGATTGATCCCGCCCTTTTCGCGCGAGGGATACTGAAGGTGATCGACGGGGCCGAGGATGATGCCCGGCGCTTTGCGCGCGGCTTCCATCACGTCGTCGGGCAGCGTCGAGCCGCGTTTCTTGAGCGCGCCCAAGCCCATTTCCTCGGTCTGCCATTCCAGCCCGAGCTTGTATTTCGCGTTGGCGCGGTCCAGAACCTCGAGGGTCGCTTCGGTGATCTCGGGACCGATCCCGTCACCGGGCAGGACGAGAATTTTCATTTCAAACCTCCAAAACACTTACCGCCAGGACGCCAGGAAAGCCAGGAAAGCAGAAGAACAATAGTTGCCCTTCCTGGCGGCCTTGGCGTCTTGGCGGTCGTGGGTTTACATGTGTCCGTAGAGCAGCTTGCCGGCGACCGGGGATTGCGCCTTCAGCACGTCGCCCGAGAGCGAGTCGGTGATATAGACGGTCTTCCTGTCGGGGCCGCCGAAAGCGATGTTGGCGAGGTGGTGGTGCTTTTCGTTCTCGGAATGGATGAGGTGCGTCGGCAGCATGTTCGCATCGAAGCGCCAGACGCCCACGCCGAGCTGGCACACGAAAAGGCCGTTCTCCGCGTCCATGTCGATGCCGTCGGGCCCGCCGACGCCGCCCGAGAGCTGAATCGCGACGCCGGTCTTCGAGAACGCGAGGTCGTGCATCACCGGCAGGCGCCACACCTGCTGCGAGCGCGTCACTCCCACGTAGACGTGCTTCTCGGTCGTGCTCACCGTGACGCCGTTCGGGCTCGGGATGTTGGTGACGAGGCGGTCGAGGCAGCCGTTCGCGCGCAGCCTGAAAAGACGCCCGGTCGGGTCCGCGATCCCGGTCTGGCCCTGGTCGGTGAAATAAAGGTCGCCGGAGCTGGTGAAGTGCAGGTCGTTCAATCCCTTGAAGCCTTCGCTGTACGCCGTTTCGAGCAGCGTCTCGAGCTTCGCCGTTTTCACGTCGAGCACGAGGAGTCCCTTACGGTAGTCCGCGATGAAAAGCCGGCCGTCCTTGTGGAACTTCATTCCGTTCGGCCAGCCTTCGTACTGGATCACGAGGTCCCACTCGCCTTGCGGATCGATTCTGAAAATGCGTCCGAAAGGCGTATCGACGATGTAGAGATTGCCCTGGCGGTCGAACGCCGGCCCTTCGAGAAAGCACTCCACCTCGGCGTTCTGGCGATTGGGGTCGGACCACCCGGTGCGGCCCTTCCTGCGGAACTTGCCGGGCATGGACGAGAAGACTTCGGCCTTGACGAGCTGCAGCGGTTTGAACGGATTGAGCATCGCTGTTGATCGTTATGTTCCGCAAGCGGCGAAGAGGGGCAGCGCGGTGAGCGTGGTTCTGAACGGCGACGTCATCGAATTCCCCCGGGGCGTGCCGCAATGTTAGCACGCAGGAATCGCGCGCCGCCGGACGCGCCGGCGCCCGTTCATGCGCCGCGCACGCGCCTGGTGTAGCGTACGCGCTCCCCATCTATCGAGAAGAGCGACACCCATGTTCGAAGGATTCGAGCAGATACAAGTTCAGACGAGCGACCCCGAAGTCAGGATCAATCTGCGCCACGGCGGCAACGGTCCGCCGGTGCTGCTGATACACGGCAATCCGCTGACGCACGTCCACTGGCACCTCGTCGCGCCGCGGCTCGCGAAGGATTTCACGGTGGTCGCGGTGGATTTGCGCGGTTATGGCGACAGCGGCAAGCCGCGCGGCGCCGAAGACCACTCGAACTACTCCTTCAGGCGCATGGCGCAGGACCAGGTCGAAGTCATGCAGCACCTGGGCTTCAAGCGTTTCTTCGTCGCCGGCCACGACCGCGGGGCGAGGGCCGCATACCGCATGGCGCTCGATCACCCGGAGAAAGTGCGCAAGCTCGCCACGTTCGACATCCTGCCCACCCATCACGTCCTCAGCCGGGCGACGTGGCAATGGGCGCTCAATTCCTACCACTGGTTCTTCATGGCCCAGCCTTACGACATCCCGGAGAAGCTGATCGAAGGCAAGGAGGATTATTACATCCTCCAGAAGCTCACCAAAATGGGAATCGGCAAAGGCGGTTTTTCGAAAGAGACGCTCGCCGAGTACGCGCGCTGCTGCACGCCGGAGAACATCCACGCCGTGTGTGAAGACTACCGCGCGGGCGTGAGCGTGGACATGGCGATGGACACCGCGGATTTCGACGCGGGGAGGAAGATCGAATGCCCGACCGCGGTGTTCTGGGGCGAGCAGAGCCACACCGAGAAGTTCTACGATCCGCGCAAGGCGTGGCCGGACTACTGCAAGGACATCGTGAAAATGCGCGCGCTGCCGTGCGGGCATTACCCCGCCGAGCAGGCGCCCGACGACGTCTACGCCGAGCTACACGCCTTCTTCAAATCGTAGCGTCGGTGCGTCACCGACGCACCCTACGGACTTCAAGGCAGCGGAGCGAGCAAGAGCGAGCCGAAGGAAAGGAGGTTACGGAGGGAAACCTCGGTTTCCCTCCGTTCGTTCGCTGGGCCGCGGCGTGTCGGTAGACTGCCGAGCGTAGCGAGGTGCCGCGGTCAGGTTACGGAGGGAAACCTTGATTTCCCTCTGTATCGTCCACCGGCCGAGGCGGCTGCCGAATGGCAGCCGCTACTGCGCTTTGATGTTGGCTTTCTTGATAACGGGAACCCACTTCTTCTCCTCCGCGCGGATGAACTGCATGAACTCCGCCGGCGTGGACGGCGCGGTCTCGATGCCCCGCTCCCTCAATTTCTGCATGACGTCGGGAGACTTCAGCGCGGTGACGATCTCGCGGTTGAGGCGCTCGATGATGGGCGCCGGCGTTCCGGCGGGAGCCATCATCCCGTACCAGTTCACCGCCGCGTAACCTTTGAGGCCGGATTCCGCGACGGTCGGGATGTCGTTCGCGCCTTCGGCCCGCTTAGCGCCGGTGACTGCGATCGCGCGTACGCGCCCGCTCCGCACATGCGGCAACGCAGTCGAGATCACCGAGAAAGACGAAGGCACGTGACCCGCGATGAGGTCGGTGATGAGCGGTCCGCCGCCTTTGTACGGTACGTGTGTGAGGCGTATGCCCGCCATCGTCTCCATGAGCACGCCGGCTAGGTGACCGGGGCTGCCGGTGCCGGAGGTTCCGAAGAGCATGTCTCCCGGACGCGCCTTGGCGAGGGCGATGTACTCCTTGAGGTTCTTCGCCGCGAGCGTCGGGTTCACCACGATGATGTTCTGCAGCGAGACGAGCTGGGTGAGGGACGCGAAGTCCTTGTGCACGTCGTAAGGGACTTTCTGGATCGCGGGGCTGATCACCATGGTGCCGATGTGGACCATGCCGATCGTGTGCCCGTCGGGCTCGGCGCGCGCGATCAGGTCGGTGCCTATGATGCCGTTCGCGCCCGGCCGGTTCTCGACGACGACCTGCTTGCCGAGCGCGGCGGACATCTGCGGCTGGATGATGCGCGCGACGAGGTCGGTCGCGCCGCCAGGAGGGAAGCCGACGATGAAGCGTACCGGTTTCGTCGGAAAGGCCTGCGCCGCGGCGTGACCCGGGGCGAGGAGAGCGACGGAAAAACCCAGAAAGAGACGTGCGATCGAGTGCATGGTCATGGCCTTAGTTGGTGTGATAGAGCTTGGCCGCCTTGACCACGCGCTCCCATTTCGCTTTTTCCGAGCGGATATAGGCGGCGAAAGCTTCCGGCGTGCTCGGCGCGACGTCCAGCCCCTGCTTGAACAGGAAAGCCTTGATGTCGGGCGCGTTCAGCACCGCGACGATTTCCTTGTTCAGGCGGTCGATGATGGGGCGGGGGGTCTGCGCGGGCGCGAGGATGCCGTACCAGTTGTTCGCCTCGAAGTCTTTCACGCCGGCTTCCGCGATCGTCGGAAGATCGGGTACCAGGCCCGAGCGCTTCGCGGTGGTGACGGCGAGCGCCTTGATCCTGCCGCTCTTGATGTGCGCGACCGAGCTCGCCGCGGTGGCGAAAATGAGATTGATGTTGCCCGCGAGGAGGTCGACCATCGCCGGGCCGCCGCCTTTGTAAGGCACGTGAGTGATCTTCGTTCCCGCCTGGAGGTTGAAAAGCTCCAGCGCGAGATGGCCGGCGCCGCCGACGCCCGAGGAGCCGCCGTTCAGCGATTTCGTTTTCGCGAGCGCGACGAGATCCTTCACCGAGCCCACCTGCACCGACGGATGAACGACCAGGATGTTCGTGGAATCGACCGCGCGCGTGATCGGCATGACGTCTTTCAGCGGATCGAAGGGCAGCTTCGCATAGAGGGCGGGATTGATCGCGAGCGCGGCGATCGTGCCCATCAGGATGGTGTAGCCGTCGGGTGTCGCCCGCGCGGCGATATCGGTGGCGATGTTGCCGGCCGCACCCGGCCGGTTGTCTATGATGATCTGCTGACCCAGACGCTCGCTCATTTTTCCGGCGAGCGCGCGTGCGGTCGTATCCGTGCCGCCGCCGGGCGCGAAGCCGACCAGCATGCGTATGGGTCTCTGGGGGTAAGCGCTGCTGTCGGCTGCCGGCGCCAGCGTGGAGAAACAGGCGAGTACCGCGGCGGCGAGCGGCAACGTGCGTGATACGGTCTTCATTCTTCAGATGCTCCTTTTTTTGACTGCTTTGTAAAAATCATGCTGCGTGGGCGGAGATTTTGGCGCTCGCCGCGCGGCGCGCCGATGCGAGCTGCGCCGCGAGCCGCAGCGCGTGTTCCATCGCGCCGGGATCGGCCTTGCCCTGTCCCACGATATCGAATGCGGTGCCGTGGGCAGGCGTGGTGAAAACGGTCTTCAGACCTGCGGTGACGGTGACGCCTTTGTTGAACCCGAGGAGCTTGGTCGCGATCTGGCCCTGGTCGTGGTACATCATCACGACGCCGTCGTATTCGCCGCGCAGAGCTTTGAGGAAGATGACGTCGGACGAAATCGGACCGGTGCAGTCGATCCCGCCTGCGCGAAGCGCGTCCACTGCGGGGCGGATCACGCGGATTTCCTCGTCGCCGAAAAGCCCGTTCTCGCCGTTGTGGGGATTCAGCGCCGCGACCCCGATGCGGGGCTTCGCGTAACCCGCGGCTTTCAGCGTGTCGTTTGCGAGCTCGACCGCGGAGGTGATGCGCTCGGCCGTGATCATCTGTACCGCTTCGCGCAATGCGACGTGCGAAGTGACGCGGAAGGTGCTGAATTCCTTGATCACGTTCATCTCGCCGAAGAACCCGCGGTGATCGGTCAGCTTCGCGAACATCTGGTGCTCATCGTGAAATTTCCATCCGCCCTGGTGGAGCGCGCCTTTGTTGAGCGGTGCAAAGCTTATGCCGTCGAGCTTGCCGGCGAGCGCGAGGTCGATCATCGTTTTCAGCGTGTCCCCGGTGAGCTTCCCCGATTCGGGCGATACGGCGCCGCGCTTGAACCGCGCCGGATCGACGTTCGCGAGGTCCACGAGCGGCACGTCGTTCCTCGGGAAGCGCACTTCGTCGAGGCTCTCGTAGCGCGTGTAAGGCAGCGCGACGCCGGCATCGCGTATGCCCATTTCGAACACGCGCGCGTCGCCGAAAACTACGAAGTTCGCCTGGTCTTTCACGTTGCCGGAGGCGAGGACCTTGGCGGCGATCTCGGGCCCGACGCCCGTCACGTCGCCGAGCATGACGCCTATCGTGGGGAGGTTCGACATGGATGGATTCCTATCTGCGTTTCCTGGGTGTCGTGCGCGATGAAGCTTTGCTCCTGCCTTTCGGGCCGGGGATGGAGAGGAGCCGCGTGAGCTCGCGTATGCTCTTCAGCTTTTCGAGGTTGAACACGAGATCGACAATCTTTTCGGCATTTGGTTTCGAAAGGCCGCCCCACGCCGCGCATTCGCGGAACTTGTCGGCCAGTTCCTCATCGGTCATCGGATTGACCGGGCTGCCCTTACCGAAATCGGCACGGCCGCCCACGGTGCGTCCATCGGTCAGATCGACGTCGATAATGGTCGTCATCTTTTCGTAACCCGCGGCTTCGGCGAGCGGGTGCACGCTGAACACGACTTTGTCGATCATCTTCCTCACGTCGCGCCGATTGACGACCTCGTCGGTGAACTGGGCGAGCCCCGCCCGGCGCTCGAGCAGCAGGATCGCCATGCAGAACTCCATGCTGAACTTCGCCTGCAGCTCGTTCTTCGGGCGGTGATGGATGAGCGCGTTCGGCATGTGGCGGTTGGTGCCGACGCGGACCTGGCTCACTTGCGCGGGGCGTATGTCGTGCTCGCGGATGAGATCGAGCATGAGCCCCATGCCGGGGTGCGTGAGCGAGCCGCTCGGATGGGGCTTGATCGAAACGCCCGGGCTCGCGAAAGTCCAGGGGGCCCCGAGCCGGCCTTCGATCGCCTGCGGATCGTAGCCGCCGCCTGCGGCGCGGAAGAAGCCGCGTCCGGCTTCGAGCACGATCGGCGTCGCGGTCCAGCCGAGCGCGGCGAATTCGGCTGCGACGACGCCCGATTCCGCCGCGCGGCCCGCGTGAAAGGGCTTGGTCATGGTG
>Ga0105107_10001189_pt1 | contig 16944 bp, 23 predicted proteins | sample PPLLaktember2015_6_FD_79335 | JGI IMG/M metagenome (GOLD analysis project Ga0105107, IMG submission 79335) | Freshwater sediment microbial communities from Prairie Pothole Lake near Jamestown, North Dakota, USA - PPLs Lake P8 Core (1) Depth... | ecosystem: Environmental > Aquatic > Freshwater >...
ACCGTGTCGTGCGCGCTGTTCCGGACGCGGTCAATGCCAGCTTGGGCGCGCTGCGTCACATCGCGCGGATCGAGCGAGGATGAGGATGAAGGGGTCGTGGATTGCATCGGGAAGCTCCTCGTTTGAGATGGGCCGGCGCCACTCGGCCGGTACGCCGATGGTGTTTGCAAGCCTCGTGCCCGTGCGGCGAAAAAAGAACGGCCCGCCGTGAGCGGGCCGAATGTCTCGGCGAGGGAGGGCGCCGAAACAGGAGGATCGGTCGCGCGCGACCGGCGTGGACCGGGTCGCTTCAATCATCGTCAATCGTTCGCCGCGACGCGCGGCGCGATCGGCGCGCGCCGCGCCGGCGCCGCCGCGTCGTGCGTCGCGGCGGCGGACCGCACGATCGTGGCGAACTGCGGCCCGACGACCGGGTGGCGCAGACCGAAATGGACGGTCGCCGCAAGGTATCCGAGGCGCGAGCCGCAATCGAAGCGCTCGCCCTCGAGCTCGCGCGCCACGATGGGATGCACTGCAAGCATGGCCGCGAGCGCATCGGCGAGCTCGACCTCGCCGCTGTCCCGCGGCGGGGTGGTCGCCAGATAGTCGAATACGGCCGGGGTGAGGACAAACCGCCCCGCCACCGGCGCCGCCCCGGCGCCCGCTTCGGACGGGCCGTGAACGCGCGTCACGCGCGCAACGCGCGGCGCGATGCGCACACAGTCGACGGCGGCCTGCCCACACTCGCCTTCCCCAGGGGCCAGCGTCGCGATGGCAAGCTGACCCCAGCGTGTGAACGTATCGAGGACCTGCGCGGCGGCCGGCATCGGCGCGTCCACGAGCTCATCCGGAATAATGACCAGGAACGGCTCGTCGCCCAGGAGAACGCGCGCGCAAGTCAGCGCGTGGCCAAGGCCGAACGGCTCGGCCTGGCGAACGAAGAGATAGCTCACGTCGCGCGGGAACAGTTGGCGCAGCTCCGCGAGCAATTCGTAGCGGTTCTGCATGACCAGGGCGCTCTCCAGCTCGTACGCCTTGTCGAAGTGATCCTCGATGGCGCGCTTGTTGCGATGGGTGACGAAGATCATCTGGCGCATGCCGGCCCGCAGCGCCTCTTCCACCGCATAGTGGATCAACGGCTTATCCACCACCGCCAGTAGCTCTTTTGGCGTCGCCTTCGTGGCAGGCAAGATCCCCGTGCCGTAGCCGCCGACCGGAAACACCGCTTTGCGCACCTCGCCATGCTTCATGAATTCCCACCCCGTTGATGCGCGGGAAACGCGCGCCCTTTCTCCAGCAGCAATCGGCATGCCTGGCCCCCGACCGTGGCGCTCCCCACGGCACGCCGGTTGCCTACTGGAGCGCCATGCAGCGCCGCAAACACACTGAGGCCGCTTCCCCCGGGGCGAAGACACGCAGGCCGTCTAACGCCCGAGCCCGTCCCGGTCGCGCGCTGCCGGTCGAACCCGGGTGCGCGGTACCGCCACTCAACGGCGCCGCAGAGCCGATGGCGACCGAGGCAATCGTGCGGCAAGCGCGTTACGCCAAGCCTCGTTGAGCTACGCGCGGCTCAGTTGCTCGCCGCGCGCCCAACCATTTCCGTGCGCACCTCGTCCGCCAACACAAAGAGCAACGAACGCGATAGACGAAACTCGTCCAGCAAGCGTCGGCATCCATAGTCGTAGCCGTGGCGGCGCCGATGCTGCGCGTAACGTCGCGCCGCGCGATCGAGCTGCAGGATCGTTCCCACCAACGCTGCGTGTAATTCCTGCTCGAGCGTGTCGTTACGGGTGAATTTCAGGTCACGATTCATCGCTGAACCCTCCTTCCAAGAAATGCGCCAGGTTCTAAGCACCTTGCGTGCCGGAACCTGACGGGTACGCGCATTGCAGTGCATGCGGTGCACGAGCAGAAGGAGAAACGCTCGGATGAATATCCTCACCGGATTGAGATTTCCTTCTGCTTTCGCGCTTGCGATTGCGACGTCCGCCGCCGCCCTCACCCCGGCCGAATACGGCGTGGCGCGGCAGAAAGCCGATGCGCAATACAAGCTCGAGCGCGAAAAGTGCAAGTCGCTGAGCGGCAACGCGCGCGATGTCTGCCTCAAAGACGCAAAGGCAGTGCGCGACTCGGCCCAGGCCGATGCCTACGCCGCATTCAAGGGCACGCCCGAAGCGCGCGCCGAAGCGGCCGAGGACAAGGCCGAAGCGCGCTACCGCGTGGCACGGGAGCGCTGCGAGCCTCTCGCCGGTGACGTGCGGGCCGCGTGTATCAAGCGCGCGCGGGCCGAACGCGCGCACGGTCTGGCCGACGCGAAAAGCCCCCGCACGCGCGAGCGCTGCGAGGCGCTGAGCGGCGAGGCACGCGAGCGCTGCATCGCCGACCGGCGTGCAAATGAGCGCCCGTGATGCGCACGCCGGACGCCCACCGCAAATGCCCAACGCGCCGCGTCGCGTGGTTACCGGCGGACTGCACGCCCCCGGCTGGCGTGCGTGTCTGCCTTCAGCACTCGCGCCATAAAGTTCAGCGCCGCGCGCTTGCGCGCCGCGCTTTCCGCGGCCACGCAGTCGGCCGGGACCCAGAGCTCGAAACCGCGCAGAAACGCATCGCTTGCCGTGAATAGCACGCAGATGTCCGCCGCGAGCCCGGCGACGATCAGGCGCCGTGTGCCAAGCTGCGCAAGCAGGACGGCGAGCGGCGTGGCGAAGAACGCGGAGTGGCGCGGCTTGAGCACCGCGATGTCGGAGGGCGCCGGGGCCAACAGTTCCACGAGCTGACGACTCGGGCCCCGTCTCCGCCGGCAGGATTCGACCAGTCGGCTGAACTCCGAGCGCCACGCGCCGAAGTTGTCGTTGGCGTAGATCGCCTGCACCCCTCGCGCGGTGAGCCGCGCCTTCAGCCGTGCAGTATGGCGCGCCGCCGCGACTGCCGGCCGGCTGATGCGTTGGGCACCGGGGAAATCCAGCGGATTGACAAAATCGATGAGCAGCAGGACCGAGCGGCTCCGCCGGAGCCGCCCGATACCGGGCCCATGCGATTCAGACAGACGACCGACGGCGCTCAGACGGTGCGCGGTGAAGTTGCGGCCGCTCCGTTCTTCGCGGGCGGCGGAGCCGCGGCGTCGGCATGCTCCTCGGCCTCTTCGTCGATGCCGGGCTCGCCCGTCTTCTTGCCGTGATAGACCGCCAGGCGGTTGTACAGCGTCTTCAAGCTGATGCCCAGCGTCTCGGCGGCCCTGCGCTTCACGTTCCCGCATTCGGCGAGGGTCGCCTCGATCAGCCTCCGATTGACCTCCTCGAGGCTCGAGCCGATCCGTACGGTCAGTATCGACGACTGCTCTGGCTCCACGAACGTCTCGGGCGCGAGTTCCACATCGATCACGCTGTCGGCGAGGATGTACGCGCGCTGCACGTAGTTCTTCAGCTCGCGCACGTTGCCGGGCCAGCGGTGCGCATATAACGCGGCGATCGCGGCCGGCGCGAACGCCTTGCTCGTGCCCTCCTCCTTGTTCAATGCGTCGAGGAAGTGCTGCGCCAGCAGCTCGATGTCGGTCCCGCGCTCGCGCAGCAGCGGCATCTGGATCGGAAACACGTTGAGGCGGTGGAACAGGTCCTCGCGCAGCCTGCCCTCGGCCACCGCCTTCTCGGGCACGCGGTTGGTCGCCGCGACAAGGCGGACGTCCGTGGCGATCGGCGTATTCATGCCGACGCGCACGAACGTGCCACTCTCCAGCACGCGCAGCAGCTTGACCTGCAGCTCCGGCGGCATTTCGGTTATCTCGTCGAGGAACAGCGTGCCGCCGTGCGCGCGCTCGAAGAAGCCCTTGTGCTGGCGGTCGGCCCCGGTGAAGCTGCCCTTCTCGTGGCCGAAGAGCTCGCTCTCGATCAGCTGCGGCGACATCGCACCGCAGTTGAGCGGCAGGAAGGGCGCGCGCTTGCGCCGGCTCAGATCGTGGATGGTTTGCGCGGCAATTTCTTTCCCGGTGCCGCTCTCGCCGATCAGCAACACTGTCGCGGAGGTGGGCGCCACGCGCGCGAGCTGGTCGTACAGCCGCTGCATCGGCGGCGAGTTGCCCAGCAATTGCCCCATGCGGCCGAGCTTGCGCAGTTCGCTGCGCAGCTCGCCGATCTCCTCGCGCAGCTCGCCGGGCCGCGGGACACGATGCAGGATGGCCTTCAGCCGGTCGATGTCCACCGGCTTCACCAGGTAGTCGGTCGTCCCGGCGCGCAATGCGTCGATGGCGCTCTCGATGCTCGCATGTCCGGTCATCAGGACGAACTCGGTGGCGTCGCGCTTTTCGAGATGCTCGAGGAGCTCGATGCCCTGGCCGTCGGGCAGCAGCAGGTCGGACAGCAGAACGTCGGGAACGAGGCGGGTGAGCTGGATGCGGGCAGCGCGCAGCGAATCGGCAGTGGCGACGGTGAACCCTTCCGCCTTCACGAACTCGGAGAGCCAGTCGAGGGTCTCGGCGTCGTCGTCAACGAGCAGGACATGCGGCATGGAGCCTCCTTCGAGAGTGTGTCGTCATTATTAGTGCATGCGCGGCGGTAGGCGTTACCGGCCGATTGTAAATTTTGCACGCCAATGGGGCCTGGGGGCGGGCTGACGGGGGTTCGCGGCGAAGGAATGCAACTTGCATACCAAGCCAGACGTCCATTTTCAAGGAAACTGCCATGACTCGCGGGATTGCGTTCGTCGGCCTGCTCGCCATCGGGCTGGCCGCACAGAACATTCTGCATTACGCACGGTACAAGCGCGCACGGCGCGAGCAAAACCGAGCGCTTCAGACCTGGGAGACGGAGGGCGGCGCAGTGCCGACGGGCCCGTCCCAGACCGCCGCGCAGGTCACGCCGGAGCCGGCCCGGGCCGAGCTCGCCGGTTGACGGACGACGAACGCAGGCCCACTCGTCCGCGCTCCGCCCGGCCTGCCGGGACCGGGTGGGTGGCCCGCTGCCTGCCACCGGCGGGCATGGCAGTTGCATGATCCCGCAGGCGTCCGCGCACCTAGCGTGCGGGTCATGCCGAGCCGGGCGCCCCGTCCTCTCCTCCCCCGCGGGGCGCCCGGCTGGACGCGCCCGTCCCCGGTAGGGAGACGAAATGGATGTCGACTGGCGTGCGCTGTTTGAATTGAGCGTACCCCCCTTGGAGCTCGTGATCCGCGGCAGCGCGGTTTACGGGTTCCTGTTCGTGCTTTTCCGCATCGTCCTGCGGCGCGACGTGGGCGCGATCGGGGTCGCCGACGTGCTGCTGGTCGTCTTGATCGCGGACGCCGCGCAAAATGCGATGGCCGGCGAGTATCGCTCGATTACCGATGGCCTGGTCCTGGTGTCGACGATCATCGGTTGGAACGTACTGATCGATTGGCTCGCCTTCCGGTTCCGGCGCGTGCGCCGGATTCTCGAGCCGAGCCCGCTCGTGCTGGTGCGCGACGGGCGCATTGTGCATCGCAATCTGCGGCGCGAGTTCATGTCGGTCGACGACCTGCTCGGCAAGCTGCGCGAGCACGGCGTCGACGATGTCCGCCACGTTCGCGCCGCGCAGCTCGAAAGCGACGGCGAGATGAGCGTAATCCGGCGCTCGCAGCGCAAGCGCGACTCGGCCCAGCCGGGAAGCGCGCATCGTACGGCCGCGCGTTAGCACCATGCAAAGGGCTCGGCGGTTTGCCTCCCGATTCGGAACCCATGCGGTATTTCTGGGTTACGAAGAGGGTCTTAGGGCAGAGCCCACCGGGTCTTCCGTCATCACCCACGGCGAACAGCGGAACTATCACAACGTCTGGACCTATTGCGTGCAGGGGCTTGCTCCGGCCGACGACTACGGATTCCCGCCCTTTAGCGATGACACATCCACGAGACGCGACACTGCCTTCGCTAAGATCCAGGCGCGGGTGTTGGGCACTGCGCTCGCGGCGCGACTCATTGAAGGCAGGTAATGGCACAAGTCGACGAAGAGGACCTGCTGCGCTCGGTCGCCATACAGAATGCCTGCAGCATTCTCCTGGCACGCCAGCGCGCGGAGCAGGAACTCATAGAAGCGAAGGAAGCCTTGGAGCTGAAGACGCAAGCACTCGCCCATTCCCTAGCGCTGGTGCGCGCGACGCTCGAATGCGCCACGGACGGCATTGTGATGCTGGATGAGGGTGGCAAGGTGACGGGGTTCAACGAAAACTTCCTGAAGATGTGGGGGATTCCACGCGAGGCTATGAGCGCAGTGGATCACCTACAACTGCTCGAGATGAGCTGTCACCGGTTCCGGGATCCCGGGCAGTTCCTCGCCAGGATCGAGGACATCTCCGCCGCCTCGCTGCCGGAGGGCTTCGACCTGCTGGCGCTCGCCGACGGAAGCATGGTCGAGCAATATTCAAGGATCCAGTTTGTCGACGAGCGCAACGTCGGCCGCGTCTGGAGCTTCCGCGACGTTACCGAGCGCAAACGCGCCGAAGAAGAGCGCAAGCAGCTCCTCGAACGCGAACAGTTCGCGCGGGCGGAAGCCGAGCGGGCGAGCCGGATGAAGGACGACTTTCTTGCGAATCTCTCTCACGAGCTTCGGACTCCCCTCAATGCCATCGTCGGCTGGACCCAGGTGCTCCGACGCCGCGCCATGGACGACGCCGAGATTCGACAGGGGCTCGAGACGATCGAGCGCAACGCGCGCGTGCAGGCGCAGCTGATCGAAGACCTTCTGGACATGAGCCGGATCACTTCGGGCAAGGTGCGCCTCGACGTCCAGCCGGTCCACCCGGTCTCCTTCATCGAGGCCGCGGTGGAGGCGGTGAGACCCGCGGCCGACGCGAGAGGCATCAGGCTCGAGAAAATACTCGACCCTGCGGCCGGGCCGATCTCCGGCGATCCGCAACGATTGCAGCAGGTGATCTGGAATCTTCTTTCCAACGCCATCAAGTTCACGCCGAAGGACGGAAAGGTGCAGGTGCTGCTGGAACGCGTCAACTCGCAGGTTGAGATCAGCGTGGCCGACACCGGCATTGGGATCACGCCCGCGTTTCTCGCCCATGCGTTCGAGCGCTTCCGGCAAGCCGACGCCTCGTCCGCGCGCAGGCATGGCGGTCTCGGCCTGGGCCTCTCCATTGTCAAACAGCTCGTCGAACTCCATGGCGGGACAGTACGGGTGAAGAGCCTGGGGGAAGGCGCCGGGACCGTCTTCACCGTTCAGCTTCCAGTTACAGCGGTCCAGCGGATGCCGGACAACGGGGATCGACTTCATCCGCACACCTCGAAGTCGCTGTCCTCCGACTTCAAGATCTCCGACCTCTCCGGCATCAAGGTGCTGGTGGTCGACGACGAAGCCGATGCACGCGATCTGTTCCAGCGGGTGCTCGCGGACTGCGGCGCGGAGGTGCTCACGGTTGCCACCGCCGGCGAGGCGCTCCTCGTCGTGGAAAGGGAGCGACCGCATCTGCTCATGAGCGACATCGGCATGCCGGATATCGACGGCTTCGAGCTGCTCCGGCGGGTGCGGGCGCTCGGGCAGGCGCGGGGTGGAAAACTCCCTGCGATCGCACTGACGGCTTTTGCGCGCTCAGAAGACCGGACGCGGGCATTGCGCGCCGGCTTTCTGGTGCACCTTTCAAAACCGGTTGAACCTTCCGAGCTAGTCGCTACCGTGGCAGCCGTTGCGGGGAGGACTGGCGAACCCGAGAGCGAGTAATCGCATCAACGCCCCGTCACCGGCATGCGGCTCGGGCCCCGCACCGGCGGGATCGGGGCTTCGGGAAAGTCGCCCGCGCTCACCCACGTCAGCAGCCCGCATACAAAGCCGGTGACCGCACCGAGCGTGGCACCGCACGCGATCGCGACGGCATCGGCCAACAGACCGTGCGCAAACAGCGCGCCGGCCCCCGCTCCAACGGCGCCGCCTTGCAGCACGGCCTGGTGAAGCGCTACGACGTGTTTGTTCTCGGGATAAGACATGTGGGCGGCTCCGCTGAATTCGCTCTGCGACCGAGCAGCAGGCAGCGTGCCCCGGCGGATGCGCGCATCAGGCGCGCCGGCGTCGCAAGTGCCAATCCATTACCGAAGTTGCGGACACCCCGTGCGCGAGCACCGACGCCGCGATCACGGCCAGCGTCGCCATGGCGAGGACTGGGGTGTCCGCTCCCGCAACGTCGTGCTCGAGGGCAAATGCGAGCCAGTAGAGCACGGCCATCAGCAAGAGCAAGCTGCCCGCGGCCAGAAACCATACGCTGAGTCCGTCCATAGATAATTGGGGGAAGCAAGCACGGGTCCGCACCCAAGGAATTTTTTACGTGGCCTACGCAAACTTACGCGGCGATCGGACCGCGCATCGCTGCCGCGCCACAGCGGCTTGGATGGCACGGCGTTTGCAGTTGTCGCATCAGGCGCGCGCCGCGCGCCGCCTCTTCCGGGCTCGGATCCAATGAAGATCGCTCTGATCAGCGCGCAGGCCTCGCCTCTCGGACCCCTCGGCGGACCTGCCGAGGGGGCGCAGGGCAGCTACGCACGGCACCTCTCGCGCGCGCTCGCCTGCGCCGGTCACCAGGTCGACGTGTTTACGCGTCGCGATGATCTGTGGTCGGCCCCGGTGGTCGAGCTCGCGCCCAATGCCTCGGTGGTACACGTTCCGGCCGGACCGCCGCGCGCCGCGAGCCCGACGGCGCTCCTGACACACATGAGCGAGTTTGCCTCCCGCATCGCCGAGCACTGCGCCCCGGCAAGCGGCCGGTACGACATGGTGCACGCGAGCTTTTTCTTGTCAGGGGTCGCGGCGCTGTTTCTCAAGGAGCGCCTCGGCATTCCGTTCGTCGCGACCCTGCACTCGCTGGGGCGTGCCCTGCGTCGCCACCCCGAATGCGTCGACCCGTTTCCGCCCGCGCGCATCCGACTCGAGGACGAGATCGTCGCCGCAGCCGGCCGGCTGATGGCCGGTTCGGACGAGGATCGGCAGGACCTTGTCGCGCTTTATGGTGCGGAGGCGCGCCGGATCGACATCGTGCCGGTCGGCTTCGATCCCACGGAGTTCGGGCCCGGCAGCCGCAGTGCGCGTGCGCGCCTCGGCCTCGGGGTCGACGACTTCGTCCTGCTGCACGTCGGGCGCCTGGCGCACGGCGACGGCGTTGACAACGCGATCCGGGCGCTTGCGCATCTGCGTCAGGCGCACGGGATCGACGCGCGACTTCTCGTGGTCGGCGGCGAAGGCGAAGAACCCGATGCGCGGCGCACACCCGAGTTGGACCGCCTCGGCTTGATCGCCGCGGCCCACCGGCTGTCTGATCGAGTCACATTCGCGGGTGCGCGGCCGCGCGCTGTCCTGCGCGACTACTACCGCGCGGCGGATGTTTTCGTGACGACGCCCGTGTACGAACCGTTCGCGCTCGCACCCACTGAAGCGTTGGCGTGCGGCATTCCGGTGGTGGGCGCGGCGGTCGGCGGCATCGCGCACGCGGTGGTCGACGCCGTCACCGGCTTCCTCGTCCCGCCCGACGATCCGGCCGTGCTCGCGGAGCGTCTCTCCCGGCTACGGCGCAATCCGGAGCTTGCGCGAGCCTATGGCCGGGCCGGAATCCGGCGCATGCGCGCCGGATTCACCTGGCGGCACATCGCGGCCGACGCCGCCTGCGCGTATGCGACGCTGCTCACCCCGCACCGTCCCCGACGGGCGAGCGCGGTGAGCTAGGGCGCGCGCCGCGTCGGCGACCGTCGCCCACGTGGCCGCCGCGGTGCAGCGCCCCTTCAGAAGCCACATGCTCGCCGGGTTCAGCTCGGGGAGCTACCGGCCGCGGCGGGGCATGCGTATCGATCTGGCGGTGGTGACCGGCCACGATCGCTTCGCCGCTCTCGGCTACGCGCGCGTGCGCGCACTCGGAATTTCCACCGTACGCGAAAGCGCACTGGGCTAGGGGTTGACTTCTGCCGCTCGAGGTAGGCGGCCCGGTTCAGCGGGGAAGTCGCGCCGCCAGGAGCCCGAGCAGAAATCCAAGCGCGGCGGACACTAGAACCGACCGGAACGGGTAACACTGCACGTAGCCCGCGGCGGTCTCGCGAAATGCTTCCGCACGCGCCTGGGCCTGCAGCGCCGCATCGGCGAGGTGGTCGCGCGTCGTCGCCGCAACCTCCGCCACGCGTCCGGCGACGTCCGCAGCGATCCCGTCCTCGGTACGGTCTAGCCGGGTATCCGCGTCGGGAAAGGGGTATGCCAATGGCTCGCGGGTCGATGGGGTGTTCATGGTGTCCTCCAGTCAGTCGCACGCACCCGTGCGCGGGTAACGCATACACGCCGACGCACTTCTTACAGGGACTGCGGGGCCGGCGCCCGCTGCGGACGGCGCGCCAGACGCTCGCGCAACGCACGCAAGCTTCCAAGGCAGGCCAGCAGGCCGTCGAACTCCCGCTCGATCGTGCGCCGGATCTCGGCGGGCAGCTTCGCCTCGAGCGCATCCCGGAACGCGACGATCACCAGATCTTCGCGGCGCTCGCATTCACCGAGCAGCGCAAGATCGTCTAGATCCTCTGCGCTTAGACGCGACGCGGTGTCTGCGTGGGCCGGCGGTGCGATCGCCATCCCCTCTGCACGCGCGATCGAACGCAGCACGCCCGCAGCGCGGGTGAAGCGGTAAGCCCGATCAAGCAGCAGCGCGCGCGCCTCGTCGTTACGTGCCGTCGCGACTGCCGCGTGAAAAGCAGCCTCGCTCTGCGCCGTGACGCGCATGAGTGCCTCGATGCTCTCGGTGGAACTTTGCGTCTCGATCATGGTGCTCCCGCTGTCTACGGTGGTGCAAAGCAGCGCGCGTGCCCGAATGACGCGCGCCCGGGCACGCGACTTGCGGCCCTCGCGGAGCCAGTCCGCACTTGCCGGACAACCTTTCACAGGCTCAATCGACGAGGAGAATCCCAGATGGACGAAACGAACCGTACCCCCTCCGCTGCAGGCGCACAGATCGTGGGCTCGTCGTATCGGGCCGGCAACGACGGACCAGGCCCGCGCTTGATGTCGGCGAGCACGCTCGAAGGCGACGCCGTCGTAAACCGAGTCGGCGAGAAACTCGGCACGGTCGACGAGATCATGCTGGATGTGCCCACCGGCCGAATCGCGTACGCCGTGCTGTCAAGCGGCGGCCTTCTGGGCGTGGGCGACCGCCTATTCGCAATTCCGTGGCGCGCCCTGACGCTCGACCCGGAGAACAAGTGCTTCATTCTCGATGTCGCCAAAGAGCAACTCCAGCTCGCCCCCGGCTTCGATAAGGATCACTGGCCGACGATGGCCGACGAGACATGGGCGAAGGACGTCCATGGCTACTACGGGCAACGCCCGTACTGGGAATAGCGGCATTCCCCCGGAGCCGGGCCCGCGTGCCCGGCCGTTTTCCCGTCTGCACCCGCACGCATGTCGAATTTGCAAGTCCGGGCGTTCGGGGGATCGAATCCCTTGCGTGAAACCGTTGTTTCGCCGTCGCTTTGCGACGCGAACGCGATGGGCACACAAACTGCTTAGGTACACGGATGTGTGGAGCTCGTGGGAGACGCTCATCATGCGACTGCTCGATCCGAGGTTCAAATACATCCCTGCGGCGCGCACGGACGTGGCGGCGACGTGGCGCCGCTTCGGCTATAAGCCCATGACCGATGCGGAGCGACGGTCCCGCAAGCTGCGGAGCGGGGACAGTGCGGTCCCCGCCGACGACGCAAGGACGAACGCCGCGCCGCAGCGACCGCGCCGGCCGAATCTGAGCCTCGCCGCGAACGTGAACAAGTGACACCGTCGCCGCGCGAAGTGGAGATCGTTTACCGGGTCCTGACCCGCACCCACCCGCGCGCAGCGCCGTTTTGGATCGTCGCAAAGGCGTCTCACCCGCTTCCAGGTCGGAAGACCCGGGCTGCACTGCGAGAGTTGGTGGCAGGGGGCCTCGCGTGTTCCCCGCGCCGCGGCCACTACGTGGCGACACGGCCCGCTGCCGCGTTTCGTGCGCCGCGACTGCGGCGGTCCGGTCGCGCGAATTCGGATTGACCGTCTGGCCGGCGCGCGGGCCTTCGCAGGCACGCGGATTGCGGGAGGCCCCTCGAGCGCACCGGCCACGTCGGCCCTTCAAGGAGGAGCAAGCATGAGTCAAACGATGGAGCTGCGGCTGCGCCAGCACCTGACGCTGACGCCGCAGCTTCAGCAGGCGCTGCGGCTGCTGCAGCTGTCCTCGCTGGAGTTCGAGCAGGAGATGCGCGCCGCGCTCACCGCCAATCCGTTTCTCGAAGATGAAGAGGAAGCGGAGGACACGCCGAGCGCCACGCCGGAAGCCCCCCCGGAGCCCGCGACCGTCGAAGCAGACGCGTCGACGTCCGGTGACGACGACCCCGCGGACGCGCGCCTCGGCTTCGAGGATCTTCCGCGCGCTGTCGCCGCGCACGACGACGACGAGGCCGACTGGACCGAGTGGTCCGAGGCGCAGCTTACGCTGCGCGATCACCTACGGGGGCAGCTGCTTCTGTCGCAAATGGGCGACCGAGATCGCGCGCTCGCGCACCTGGTGATCGAAGGGCTCGACGAGGATGGCTATCTGAACGTCGAGCTCGACGAACTCGCGGCGCTCGTTCGCGCCGACGAGGACGTCGAGCCGGAGGACCTGCTGGCCGCGCTGCGCCTGGTCCAGACCCTCGAACCGGCCGGGGTCGGTGCGCGCTCATTGCAGGAATGCTTGATGATCCAGCTCCGTACGCTACCGGACACGACGACCGGGATCGCCATCGCGCGCGCGCTGGTGGACGAGCACCTCGAGCTCCTCGTCAGCCGCGATTTCAATCGGCTCCAGCAGATTCTCGGGTGCAGCGAGACCGACCTCCATGTGGCCCGCACCTTGCTGCGCTCGCTCGATCCGCACCCCGGCCGACGCATCGGCCCGGACGAAACGCGCTACGTCGTCGCCGACGTGACCGTGAGCAAAGTGCGTGGGCGCTGGACCGCGGCGCTCAATCCGGCCGTGCTGCCGCGCATTCGCATCAATCGCGCCTACGCCGATCTGGCGGGCAGCCGCGCGGCAGGCGGCACACAGATGTCGCGCCAGCTCCAGGAGGCGCGTTGGCTCATCCGCAACATGGAGCAGCGCTTCGTCACGATCCACCGCGTCGCCGAGGCGATCGTCGCCAAGCAGCGCAGCTTCTTCGATTACGGCGAAGTGGCGATGAAACCACTCGCACTGAAGGACGTCGCGACCGAGCTCGGCCTGCACGAATCGACGGTGTGCCGCGTGACCAACGGCAAGTACATGGCAACCCCGCGGGGGCTGTTCGAGTTCAAGCGCTTCTTTTCGCGTGAGCTGGCCACCGAGAACGGCGGCGCCTGCTCGGCGACCGCGATCCGCGCGCTGCTGAAGGAGCTGATCGCCAACGAGAGTCCACGCGATCCGCTCTCGGACGCACAGCTCACGCGGCTGCTCTCCGGGCAAGGCCTTTGTGTCGCCCGGCGGACGATCACGAAGTACCGCACTGCGATGCGCGTGCCGAGCGTCGAGTTGCGGCGGGCCATGGCACGCAACGCGGCAGCGTGACGGAGCGCGCGTATGGCACAGCTGGTGGTGGGGCGATTCGAAGATATCGTGCAGGCGCAGCGGCTTCTCGAGGCGCTGCCGCGGGAGGACTTCGCGCCGCGAGAGTACGGCCTCTTCTACGTCGGGCCGCCCGGGCAACACGCGAAGTTTCCGTTGGGTGGCGATGCGTACGCCGATGAGGGCGCCAAGGACGCAGGCAAGACTGCGGCCTCCGGTGCCGCGGTCGGCGGTGCCGCCGGCCTGGCAGTCGGCGCTGTCGCCGCCGCCGCCCTACCCGTTGCGGGCGTGATCGCGGCGCTGGCGGCCACAGGCATCGGCGCCTATATCGGCTCACTCTACGGGGCGCTTGCGGGCACCGAATCCGGCGACCCGTCGAAGGCGACGCGCGCGCACCCGGTTGAGCAGCCGGGCGGGCCGCGGGTGGCCATCTGCGTGGATCGTCCGGGCACCGAGGCGCACGCGCTGGCGCTTCTCGCGCGCTTCGGCGCAAGCGACATCGGCCGCGCCGAAGGCGAGTGGCGCCAAGGGGCCTGGAAAGACTTCGATCCGCGCGTTCCACCGGAGCCGGTGGAGCAATCCGGCGGCCGGTGAGCCGGTCGCGCGCACAATAAAGTGGCGCGAGCTGCGCATGCGGTTCGGCATGCCCCGGCGCGACTCGTCGCCGCACGCCCAGCAGCGGCTACGGATCAACCGCGACGTGACCCGCCGCCCGGCCGAGAGTGAAGGCGCCAAGCTGCGCCGGTGGCCGCGGCGGGGCACGCTGCTTGCTCGATCTCTTGACTGAGAGCGTCCTAGGGAAGCCGAGACGCCGATCAGACGGGACGTGGAGCGCGTCGTGCGGCCGAAGGGCAGCCAAATGCGAGTCAGCCTCTCCGAACGGTTCAACGCTTTGTCCGGTCCAGTGCCTCGAGCAACGGCCGGACGGCGCTCTCCGTATTCCCCCCGTGCCCTGACCTGCACCGCCCTCCTGCTCTGGGCGGCGCTCGTGGGCACCCCGGTTTTCGCGGCGCCGCCGCCGCTGCCCGAGCCCGAGAAGAGCCCCAGCCATGCCGAAATCCTCGGTGCGGTGGTGCGGGTCCACGTTCAAACGGTGGCGCACGCGCGCAGCGCGTCGAGCAACGGTCGCGAACGGCACGGCACGGGTGTCGTGGTCGAGCCGGGTGGCCTCATCCTCACGAGCGCGCTGCTCGTGCAGGAAGCCGACGCGATCGTCGTCACCACGCTCGATGCCCGTGCGGTACCTGCGGTCGTGGCCGCGCACGATCCGGCGCTGGGGATCGCGGTACTGCGGCCCGCGGCGGGCCTTGGCGTCCGCCCCCTGCCCGTGGGCCACTCCGCGACGCTCGAGCCGCGCGCGTGGGTGTCGGTCGCATCGGCGGCCCGTCATCGCACGGTGTCGGTGGCGACGGTGGTCGACAAGCGCGATTTCGCGGGCGATCGCGAATACCTCGTGGAGGACGCCATCTTTACCGCCCCGCTCGTTCACGATTGCGCCGGGGCGGCGCTCGTCGACGGCACGGGCAAGCTGATCGGGGTCGGTGCGCTGGCCTTGAAGGAGATCCGTGGCGCCGAAGCGCCACTTGGCCCGGGTAATGTTTTCATTCCGGTGGAGCGTTTTCTACCGGCACTGTCCCACCTGGCCCGCGCCGATGGGAGCAGCGCGCCGCGGCGGCCCTGGCTGGGGCTCGTCACTGAGCCATCGCCCGCGGGCTTGGTCGTGACGCACGTTCCGCCCGGCAGTCCCGCCGAGCGGGCGGGCCTGCGAGTCGGCGACGCGATCACGGCCGTCGACAGTACGGAAGTCCGGACGCATGTGGAGCTCTATCGCAGCGTATGGCGCACCGGCGGTCCGGGCACTTCCGTCCGCTTGACAATCCAACGCGACGGCACGGCGCGGGAGGTGCGCGTCCGCGCCATCGAGGCCCAGGACTACCTCATCCACCGCGCCTGACCGACAGGCGGACCTGCAGCCTGCAGGCAGGCCAGCGCAGCACTCTCTTTCCTCCAGGAGCCGATGATGAGATCGATGATTGCCTGGTCCTGCATCGCCGCGGCGCTGGCGGCCGCCCCCGTGGGCGCGCAGACGCAATCGCCCGGGACCGCGACACAAGCCCCCGCAGCGAATCCTGCGGCGCCCGAGTCGCGGACGAGCCCCGGCGCCCCGCGCGAAGGTCCGACCCTGGGTGCATCGGGAGGACGCACGATCGACGACCCCGCCGACCGTCCGGCCGGCCGCATCTCGGAAACGGCGCCAAGCCCGCGGGCCGGATCGGGTGAGGCACGGTTCAAGTCGGATCTCGCTGCGTGTCGTGCGCTCGAGCCCGAGTCGCAGTCAAGCTGTCGGCGGGAGATGTTCGCGGCGCGCGTGCAAGGGCTCTACCGGAACTAGTCCGGCACGACATGCAACGCGACGGGGAGCCTCGGCTTCCCGCGATTAGCGAACCGCGCTGCTGCGCGCGAACGACGGCGCGACGTCGAACGTCGCGGCGGTCGGGTTGTCGCAGTCCACGCGCCGCTCGTCCTGGCACTGCCTCCGCCAGCTGGCGATGGTGCCGATCGGCCCGCTGCCGGGCAGGATGACACTGCTGGGCAGGACGAGACTGTCCGCCCGCGTCGGCGGAGCGAACTCGCCACCCGGTTGCGACGGCGCGGCCGGCCGGAGCGGCTTGGGTATGGGAATGATGCTCACGTTGCCTGCGTCCATCGTGAGGCGGGTCACGTTGCGTGCGCCTGCGGGTGCCTTATCGCCGTAACCAGCGCCGCCTCGTGCGTCGGTCCATTTGTACACGTCGGCGCCCTTCGCCGCGGGCGCAACGGCGACGGCCGCTGCCGCGAGCCAGAAAAGTGCATTGCGCATATGAAGGCCCAATGAAGAGTGAGCGTGCGCTATTTCGCCGGCGCGGAGTGCGCCTCGGCGCTCTGCTTGTCGCCGCCGTGCGGGCCCGCCGAGCCTGGCAGCTCGCGCGCCCGGTAAGGCATGTTCTTGTCCTCCGTCCGTCCCCCGCCATCGGGGGCGGACGCATTCGGCTGCTCGCGACGATAGCGTGCGACCACCTGATCCTGTACCCGCTCGAGCGCGGCTTTCTCGCGCTCGAGCTGCGCCTGCTCCTGCGCCCGCCTCTGCTGCGCGGCGGCCTGCTCTTCAGGAGTCGGAGGCGGCATCTTTGCAGCCGCGGTGCCGGCCCAAAGCGCAGCCCCGAGCGCGATGACTAGTGCCGCCGACGATGATGCGCGGATCCCTTGCGCTCGTCCCTGCGTTCGCCGACCTCGTGCCCAATGATGCCACCGGCCACGCCGCGACTTCCCGTTCATGATGGTGAGCCTCCGTAGAAAGGTCGTACCCCGAGAGCTGCAAGCCGCGTGCCCAGGGCGCCCGGGGCATGCGGCTTGCGTCGCAGGGGCTCCTACCCGCGCAAGGAGACCCACATGGCAGGCCAGCCGTGTCTCACCGACATCCA
>Ga0105107_10001191_pt1 | contig 16927 bp, 20 predicted proteins | sample PPLLaktember2015_6_FD_79335 | JGI IMG/M metagenome (GOLD analysis project Ga0105107, IMG submission 79335) | Freshwater sediment microbial communities from Prairie Pothole Lake near Jamestown, North Dakota, USA - PPLs Lake P8 Core (1) Depth... | ecosystem: Environmental > Aquatic > Freshwater >...
CCTTGATCTGCTTTTTGGTGGTGATAAAGACGTAGGGGTCTGTGGTCCACACGGTCAGGAGCTTCACGTCCTTCCACTGCGCCTGCATCTCAGGGAATTTCTGCAGAAGTGTCCATGTGACGCGGCCTGCAACTTCCGCGTTGGGCACGATAAACGGAACGCCCAGGACATCGGTCAGGTCAAATTGCGGAGAATACGCCCACGCGTACAAAAAGGCCACGTCGGCAATCCCCAATTTGACGGATTCCACCGCATCCGACTTTGTCTTAAAGAGCGTATCTCCAGAGTAGATCTGTACCTTGACTCTTCCTTTGGTCGCCTTTTCCACATCCTTTGCCCACGGCTCAAAGCCGTATACGGGAAGAGGTGCGGTCGGGGGCTGCTCATAATGGAATCGGATGGTCCATGTCTTTTCTGCTGCCGCTCCGAATGACGGAGCCACCGTGATCAAAGCAATGGCAAACATGACGATGATTGGCAAACAACAATTTTTTCTCATTTGAATTTCCTCCTTTTCGGATGTGGTATTTCGAGATAGAGTTATTTTCCTTTACTCAATTCTATCCAATTTTCCTCGGCGCAGGGTCCGTTAAACGTTGACCCTTACGGTTCGTCCACCGCATACTTCCTGATCAACGGTCAGCAGCTATCAAACTATGTCCCGGGGTCTTTTCTCCCGGCAGGCGCTGACACTTTCATGCCGAGAAGTTCAGCCATCTCGACATATTTGGGGCGCATCTCAACTTCTTCTTTGAGGAAGTGCTTCATGGGAATACCCCAATTGTTCTGTTCCAGCACATCAATCCCGGCCAGAAAATCAGGGAGCATTTCAGGAACGAGGGAAAAGAACAGCTCGTCATCCTGAGCCATGGCCACCTGTCGATCTCCGCGACAGGGGATGGCCACATTGCAATCGCGCCTCTGGAGAGCGGGGACAATGGCGTATACACAGCCAGCATGTCCAGAGAGCTGGCAGAGAACGTCTTTTCCGTCCATCCAGTTTTTGACGATGAGCAGTTGGCTCGTCATCATGCCATTGATATGCATGACGATCACATCAGGGATGAAAGAGCACTTATGAATGGGGGCGACGATCACTCCGGTATATATACCATATGGAAGCGAGGGCATATTGCGACACCATTCCGCTCCCGCCTTTTGATCCCGAACACTATCCGGGTAGCGATGATATCCTGACAAGAATTTTGGGATACGCTCGGCGATTCCAAGTCCTATGACGGGTTCAAAACACCAGTGATCCTGTTTGAACAGAGCAATGCAGTCACCATTTCGCTGGGCCATTGAAAAGGCCTGGCACAAGTTTAGTCTTTTCCTCAAGTCTCGAGAGGGAAGGATGGTTCCTTGCGGTAGATCACCATCATCCTTGAGCAGCTTGACCGCGATGGGATGCACCCGCATGCGGAGCCACTGTTCCAACCTGGTGCCCATTCTGTGGAGTTCTTCTAGATTCAAGGGTCCTCCTCCCTTTCTCTGAGACGTGTTCCTGACCGTTGCGGCATGAGTGTCTTATTTCCCCAATCATGCAAGGGGCCACTTCCCTTGTTTTTCTTCGAAATAGGTTGGTGCCAAAAAAAAGAACGACAAGACCCTTCTGGGGTAGGTTGAATATATGAAAAGCGAAGTTCTCTGTCAAGCAGAAAAGACCTATCGGTGACTCATCAGAGAATTCTATTGCAAAGCCCTTATTTTCTCAAACCTCATTTTCTTATTGTCTCGAATCCCCTTCGGCTCCGGAAGCCCCTATGTCTTGTAATCCCGATCTCCCAGACCGTTCCAAAGAATCGTGAGCTCTGGCGGCTGTTTCCGTCATGGACTCATGAGCCGTATCAACCCATGAAAAACCATTTCTGGAAAGTAAAAAGATCAGTGAGACACAAACAAGCACTGGGATGATCGTTGAAAACCTGCAAGGCTTGGGCGTAGGATTATTTTTCCTCAATATAACCCTCCTTTGAGGTTTTTGCTAATGCAAGCACACTTTATAACTTGACATCCAGCCCCTTCCCCTCTCCCCGTATTAATGTCATGCCCTGCCCTCTTTGCCCGACGGGGGCGCGAGGCTTAACCCAGAGAACGGACATAGAAGACTGTTTCCATCGTAGCCACGAGGCCCACGAAGGAATGCATGACCATCAAAAGGTGAATGGAATCCGTTTTTAGCCGTGCGATTCCAAACAAAAGGCCAAGCGCAAAAACGGTCGCCATGCCGTAAATGTCGTACTGGAGATGGATAACGGCCCAAACCAAGGAAGTGATTCCCATGGCTCCGATGGGACCTAATCGAGAGTACCGGATCCCTTGAAAGAGGAATCCCCGGAAGAAGACCTCTTCAAAAATCGGCGCCACCACGACGATTGAAAAAAGAAGGACGGGAAGAGAGGAAGCGGTTTTATAAGCATCGAGCATAAAAGGAGGGACGATCGGTTGGTGGAGGAGCAAACTCACCCCATCGGATAGAAACAAAAACGCCGCCAGAATCAGGAGCCATTTGACCCACTCCCGTTTCGAGGGCTCTTTAAAACCGATGTAATTCCTGACGGAAATATTCTTGCGAAGTTTTGTAAGCAAGAGAGTCAAAGGGGTGCAAATCAGTCCTGAAACAACCGCCATGACGCCGATACACAACCCGTTGGAGGAAAGGCTTCTCGCGTAGACTTCCAAATCCAATTCTGGATGTTCGGCCTTCGCGAGGGAAACAAAGACCGTCGCAACGAGAATTTGAAGGACACAATAGAGAGCAAGGATGATCGCTGAAAACCCAAAGGTCGCCCTCAATCCGAAGGGTTCTGCGCTCATATCATCCTTCTTATCCTCTAAGGGTGGAAACCATTCCTTCAGCGCCATGAAATCCTCTCGTAAAAAAGGCGTTAGGGTTTTCTATCCAGCAGGAAACGCATCGATGCGCTCCCTACTGTACTCGACCCAGCCACTGGGCAATTTAATTTAACATTTAGACGTCCAATCGTAAAGGATAGATTCTTAGGATTCAAACGTTGTGGATAAAAAAAATTGGCAGGACAATTAAGGCAGAAAGATGGAAAAAAGGGATGGGCCCATTTTTACGCTAGAATAATCAAGGCGATAACCGGGATGGTTAAGATCAGGGTGCTCAGCACCCACCAAATCGAGTTCTTGTCCTGACGGACCCTTCCCTTAAGCCCAATAATCACCGCCACCAGGGCCGCCAGACCGCTGACCAAGGAGATCAGCAGCGCGATCAGCCCCCGGAGAAAGCACCCTAGCACCTCAACCGGCGTCAAAGCGACGGCAAAAAACAGAACCGTCATCATGGCCGGAACGACTATGTGATTTACAATTCGTTTCATCTAAATCTCTCGTATTAGACTTTGCCGTTAGCTTCCTGCTTGAGGTTCCCTGCTTTCTGCTAACTAGTTTCTGATTACTGATCACTGATTACTGATCACTGCCTTCCGCGTCTATTTCCTCCGAGATCTTTTCTAAATTTTTAAGAAAATCCTTCTCCTCATCAGTTAATCCATCTGAGCCTTCGAATTCATCTAATGGTTTCATAACTAGATTCTCCTCCAAAGGACTCCTTTTTTCTTGGAATAAGAGGCAAATTCGATGCCAAATGTAATGGCTTGAAATTACAGGATTTCGTAAGACCAGGAGGAACCTGGAGGGAAAAGAAATGGTACCAGGCAACAAGAATTGTCACCTTATCACGGCATGCAATCTATGATTTCTGTTATTAGTTGGCGCTTAATATCACTGCTTTCCGCATACTGCATAGTGCTTACTTTCTTCTGCTATTTGCCATCTGCTATGCGCCTTCATAAATTTCTTTTGTAATATCGAGGGATTTGACCGACGCGCCTTGAAAGATCCGTCATTGATGAATAGATTTAATATTAAGTGCGTTAAATAAAAGTAAAAGGAGGTGCACTATGAACCTTCGATACTTTAAATTAGCGTTGATTGGTTTGGCTTTGGTTCTTTTTCTCCAAGGCTGTTTTGTACTGCCACCACCGTCTTACTACCACCACCACCGCCATGGTCAACATCGGCACGGGTATTTGTTAGAGCAGTCACCGAAACCCGTGGCTCAATTGACCATTCAGAATGGCGGAGAATTTAGTGACCGGGGAGAGGTGGCTCATTAGAACTTAAACTCCCTCGTCCCCTTTGTTTAGTAGAAGGAGGAATTACCCCTCTTTGGCAAAGAGGGGCGACCTGTCTGCGCGAAGCCGCTTCGGCGAAGGCAGGGGGGAGATTTTCTGAACCAAACCCTTCCGAACTTTAGGTGGATATTCGCTATTCACATATACCATTAGCTAGCACTTTCTTGCTTGATTATCCCTGCTTTCTGCCTACTGCCTACTGCCTTCTGCTATCTGCTATTGCCTATACGCTTCAGTCGCCTATCGTTCTGTCTTCGCGCATGATCGTTGAAATCGCGAAACCATCTACCAGCGCAATGAATGCCCAAAAAACGAGCTCAAGGGCAATGAGATAGATTGGCTCACCAAATTGGTTGAAGGGGGTAAAGAACTCCCAGAAAACGAATGTCATAAGAAAAACGAGACAAGCAAAGCGTATGGCCCGTTTCACAACACCCCTCGGCCAGGAACGGGAAAGCCAGCGGAAGAGGTAAGCGTGGATGATACCGAACCCGATGATGCCGACAATGATCGTCATGGGTTGTCCGACTACGAGAGGAAGTGGTTCGATCTCCGTCCAGACGGCGATCAGCTTCCGGCTTTGATAGGATGGATTGAGGAGGATTCCACCACCCTTCCAGCCGAATCCGATGAGGCGGAATGTTAGGAGCATGGCCAGGTTCATGGCGATCCCGCCCCCAATCCCCGCGATGACGGTTCTAACGTGTGACTGTTTCATTTCTATCAATTACTGTATCACAAGACGCATAAGCTAAAATTTGTGGTCTTGTATCTATCTCTATTTCAATTTTAAATCGCAAATTTGCCTAATCGAAATGAACTCCACCTTCAGCTTCTCATAGCGCCGTTCATAAGAAGACTTAATATTGGGGCTAACCACGTAATTCTTTCCTCCGGGATATAAAGAGCGAAATAGAACAAGCTGGGCGGGGTCATACCGATCAGGATTGATCTTGCATTCAATCGCCTTTGACTGTTCCCTGCCACCCTTGATCACAAAATCCACCTCCCGCCCTGATTTGTCTCTCCAGTAAAACAAATCATGATCGTCAAAAACGGTACGTAGGGTATCGAGCACCAGATGCTCCCATAAAAGACCTCGATCCTCCTCCCGAATGCTGTCCCAGCCCCTGACAAAGGTGACAAAACCCGTGTCGAAGGAATAGCACTTAGGTCTCTGCGTAATTTCACGTCGCCCACCCCCATGAAACGGAGAGAGTAAAAAAACCGCATGGGCAATACTCATCGCTTCCACATGGGCTTTCACGGTAGGTCGGCTCAAATCACTTAATCCGGCCAGATGGCTATAATCCAGGAGACCTCCGCTTTGTCGAAGCAACAGATGTAATAACTTCATGAACCCGGTCCGGTTGCGGATACCGAAAAGTTCCTGAATGTCCCGCGCATAAAAACTGTCCATCCATTCCGAGAAAAAGGATTCATTCTTCGTTTCCGATAGCAAGGGTTCCGGCAATCCTCCATTCAGTAATCGACGATCCAATTCTTTTATGTTGAACTGGTCGAGGCATTCACTCCATAGTACCGGCGGCAAATAGATCGTCGCCTTTCGTCCGGTAAGAGTATCTCGAAATTTCTTAGTGGCTGCCAAAGTCGAAGAACCTGTCGCGAGAACTTTCAGGTGGGGATAGGCATCTGCAGCAATCTTTAACAGACGGGTCGGATCCTCCAAACGGTGAATCTCGTCAAATATAACAATGCTCCCTTGATCAAGGCTGTCATAGAAAGGCTCTGGTTCGATTAACCCGCGAACAACCGATGGAAGATCACAATTCTGATAAATGGCTTTGGGAAACATTTTGGCCAAGGTTGTTTTTCCTACCCGGCGGACTCCCGATAGCCATACAATCGGCCGCTTTTCCCATGCCTGTTGAATACGATTTGTCCAGAAAGGGCGCTCAATCATTGGAATTATACTTAACATTTAGACGTCTAAATGTCAAGTATAATTTCGTATGATTCACCCCTCTGTTATTCCTACAATCTTCTCCTAATCTCCTCAACTCAACCCTGCCGCAACTTCGAAAGAAACCCCCTTTCATAATTATCCGTAACGCCCGGGGCGGCACACCTTGCAAAGAAGGTTCAAGATATTCTCTTGGGTAGGATTTCCGGAAACGACGAAGAAAAAATTTGAAGAGTTTATTCCTGCAAGGGGCCTAGGTCTATCACAAACTGATCTATACTATTTTAATTCCATTCCAATTCTGCTTTTATTTTTGGCCCAATAAAGATAAAGTGCTTTGCCCCTCACCTTCTCTACCTTTACGAAGCCCCAAAATCGGCTATCTTGGCTATTGTCACGGTTGTCTCCCATGACAAACAGGGAACCTTCAGGGACTCTAATCGGACCGTAATCTTCAATCGAGGATCTAGGCATCATAAAGTGACCCCATGGGTCATCCAACAATTTCTCGTCAATATATATCTTGTTCTTCACTATCTCCACTTTCTCGCCTTCCATACCGATCACTCTCTTAATAAAATCTTTTGAAGGATCTTTTGGAAACTCAAATATGATGATATCTCCTCTTTGAAGTTGTTGACTTTTGTAGCTTCTCATGTCCGCAATCAGGCGATCACCAACTAACAACGCGGGTGCCATCCCACTCGAAGGGATTTTATAGGCTCTGGCAATATTATTTCTGACAGTCCATTGCAGAAGTGGAAGTACGGCTACGTTACTTAGCAGGAATATCATCAAATAGATGTACCATTTATTGAATGGCTTGAGTGTTATTGCTTTCAACTTATTTGCGCGGCGAAAAGCACCTATCACTATAAAGAAGAAAAACCCCATCGTGACTATTAGATAAAATATCATTCCATGGAATGTGAGAAGCAGAAATGAAAATACCAAGTAAACGAGGTAGAATCCGACTAAATAAGAAATGCCTTTCTTAAACTGTCCATTATATACTTGCCCGAGCCCAGGAGTAAGAAGGGATAATATTAGTGCTAAAATTGGTTTTCTTTTCTTAAAACTGTCCATTTATCACTCTTACGCCATCACATTTTGGTTGAGTCTATTTTCTTAGCGTTCGTCTTTTCCACCAAATTCTTCAGAAAATAACGTGCCCGTGTCCGTTTTACGTTTCCGTAAACCATAATATTTTCTTAAGGGTGACAATGTCGTCTTGAAACATTCTGCCGACATCGAAGGTATCACCGAAGTTTATGACAATATCTTCCCTTTGGGTTCTTCGGCGACCTGAATAGTGCCAAAGGTATTTTCATATTTCGAAATGTTGTCCTGTAAAGCCGTAAGAATTCTTTTCATGTGGCCCGGGCTGACGATCACCCTTGCCGTCACGGCGCCTGCGGGTGGCGCGACCATGAGAAAATCGAGGATGAACTCTTCTTTTGTGTGGGTTACCACCATATTGTTTGAATAAACGCCTCCCTGAAGATTCGGAGGGAAATTCACCTTAATCTCCTGTCCGCCCGGCATAAGAACCTCCTCCTAAACTAATATTTTCACCGCAGAGTCGCAGAGGACGCGGAGGATTGATTTTTTGTTTGGCGGCACCTCTCCGCCAAACAAAAACCTGCTCTAGCAGAGTGATCAGCATTTCTTAGGCCTTTGGCCGGTGGAAAATACCCGATCAGTCCCCGCAGGGCGGAGCTTTCTGGTCCAATCGCCGTCTCCCGATTGGATTAGAAAAAAAATTCACTCTGCGATCTCGGCGTCTCTGCGTTGAGAGTTCTATTTTTGACAGTTTACTTAGGGTATGGGACTCTATTAATTCGAAAGGCTACCACAATATTTTGTGTTGTCAAGGGAAATTGTGAGTCACACATGGAAATGTGTCTGTGTCGGTGTCAGTGTCTGTAAACCCAAACTTCCTATTTCCAATTGTTTGAGTCGTTACATTTCTGATTACTGATCCGCTTTTTCCGTAAAGTTATCTCATACGATTCACCAGCACAGCGGCCGATGATTCTCCCCCAGTAAGTCCCATCCTTGGGCTGCGTGAGAGTGTCTGGAATCTTGTCCTTATATTTTTGCAGGCATACCCTGGTTGCAGACATTGCCGTTTCTTCGCATTCAGTTTGTGATACGTCAAAACATTGGCGAAAGTACTGATCAGCCTGGCAAAAAGCAGTTGGAAGAACGGTCGACATGCTATTAATCCACGCCTCCTTCGATACTTCTGCGGAATTGGCTGACGCTGATATTAAAAAGACAAAAACTACGAGCAAAATACCCCGTCGGATTGAGTCCACATTCCACCTCTCTTTCAATATTTCTTAAGGCCCTTCATTTCCTTTAGAACATAATTGGAGTCAGTCCCATTTCTTGGGAGTCCGAATCGGGGCCCGGGGTTGAATCTGGTAAGATGAGATCTGACTTCTCCATTGTTCACGGGGGATGGTGTGGCATCCCCCGTAGCATAGCGAAGCTCAGTGCCTACAGGCCGGGGCTTCCGGGAAAGGTAGGTTCGTTTCATATTGTGCCCCTTACCCCCGCCTACAAGATAGGGCTTGCAGGACACGTCCCGGTCAGAGAGTCGGGTTCCTGTCTATCTAACGACAACGGTGGTGTTCAGGGTCGTGGCCAAACGCGTGGCAACTGTGCTCAGGATATTGTTGAGCATAAGGTTAGAATCACCGCCCCAGTTTCCGGAAGAACCAGTATCCCTGGTATAGATGCGTATGCAAGGGCTCGCTTTGCCGGGCTCATAGATCTCACAGACGACTGCACCACCCGCTCGACCTGCACCCATTCCCACCCAGACACGGGCTGCCCTGCTCCCGGGGTTGCATTCAACCACGGCTCCCTCAATCAGCAGGGAATCGGGAGAATCTTCTTGACGCAGCCTGAGGGAGCTTCGAAAGACCGAATTGAAGAGCGCAACGAAGGGATCGGTGGAAAAAGCATTCTGCTGCGGCAACAATCGGCCATCAAATTCCGCTACCTTCACTGACCTATATTGAGATAGGTTCGCTGAATCCCTCCAGATGAGAAGGTTGTGGCCGCCCTTCTTCATTCCGTTGATATATTCTTTCACCTTAAGATGAAAAGAACCATCAGGATAGTTCTTGAAAGTTGTAAAGGACCCAGAGTAAGCTTGACTCGTTGCTGCAACAGGGACAGCTTCGGTAGATGTCGAAGAGAGCTTATCCTCTGCAATGGCGCCTGTGCTCACCAGTGCAATGACAATGCCTTTAACCACAAGATAGTGTAAAAACCGCTTCATTTCCATCGTTTCTCCTCCTTTTGTCATTTTTATTTGTGATACCCAAATGGGCTTCGTAACTCTAAACCCCCTTGATCCCCGCTTAAATTAAGGGGGGATCAAGGGGGTTATCAATTTCTATCGTTTTTTATCGTTCGTGGTACGCCAAAGGTTCTTTCTGCGGGAGCCACCTTAATCGATGCTGTTCGCATCGTCCTTTACTTCATTAGCCATCTCTTCTAAGATCTTGAGAAAGGCCCCGTCCTCCTCACCCAACTCACCCGGGAGCACAACGCCATCTGCACCTTCGGCGAGTAGATCTTCATCCAGGAGTTTCATGGCCCCTTAGGGAGCAAATCCGATGCCAAATCCAATAGGTTAAAATTACAGGAGTTTTTGAAACTAGGGAGGGGCTAAACCGGACAGATATGTAAACAACTGACAAAAATTGTCACTTTAACGCGGGGAGCAAGCTGTGCATTTGATTTCTGTTATATGCTATCTGCCATTCACCATTCTCCATTAGCTATCAGTTTGTTGCTTGATGGTCACTGCCTTCTGCATACTGCATAGTGTTTACTGCCTTCTGCATACTGCATAGTGTTTACTGCCTTCTGCTATTCGCCATCTGCTGTACGCTTTAGCCGCCTATCCTTCACCTCTTCCGCCAAATTCCACTGAGACATGATCCTGTATTCGCTCCACGCTTCAACAAACTATTTTGCCAAGTTCCAAGACCCAGCACCATTTGTTCTCAATTTCTCATTTAGTACGGGAGGTCTTTTTCTCGAAATCTTTCCAGAATTTCTCCTCGGACTTCTTCCACAATTCTCCCCAGCGGCCCGCAAAATATCCTTCTAATGTGTTCATCAGGCGTCCCCAAGCAGATGTACCATCGGAGGATTCCAAAATATCTTCCAGGAAAGGAACGATCTCTCCCAGCTTTTCCTTGGGGAGGTAAGCACGGGCTCCCATTTCAATGGAACGTTTCAGAGATTTTGGATCGAGGGAATGGGCTGTCAGCATGGCGGCCGGAAAGTTACGCTTTACGGCTTGGTCCAAGAGGTCGAAACCGCGGACTCCCATAATATCAAGGACCACCACGTCATAGTGCTGAGATTCTATTCTATGGGTGGCTTCCTGATAGGTAGTGACTTTTTCGATTATACAGTTTGGGGCGTATCCCAAGATCTCCTCTTCGAGAACTTCCAAAACATCAGGCTCATCGTCTACGGCTAAGATCCTCTTATTGTTTAGAATCGACTGCGCCATAAGGACACCTCCTTTTATTCTGAGTCCATCCATGCTTCCATCGGTCCACTATCCCAGTATTCCATTTTCCCATCAGGAGAATCTCCATGTTCCCACCGATGATTTCACTCTTCCGTCATCCCATCGACCTCTGCTACTCCCGCTTGTGCCATTCTTGCCACCGCAGAGCCGCCTTCTTTCCCCAGTCTGATTCAAATTTATCGCATAGGAGGGATTCGAACCATAAATCGTGTTCCAACTCCCTCTTGGCTCTCGAGTGTAATCTCTCCTCCCATGGCCTCCACCAAAGCCTTGACCCCCGTGAGGCCTAATCCGAGTCCTGGCAGATCGGCACGTTTTTCATTATTCAGCCGAACGAATCGTTCAAAAATGATTCCGTGATCCTTCAAGGGGATTCCCATCCCATCATCCCCCACCGAGACGAGCAAATCCGCCTCCCCGCTGATCTTCACCTCCATTCGCTGTCGGCGGTATTTCATGGCATTGCTCATCAGGTTCCGGAGGATTTGTTGGATCTTCTGTTGATCATGGCAGAAAGGGGACTCGCCATACTTGCCAGTGATCTCAACAAAAATCCCGTAATCCTTCAGATCGCGCTGGAATGCTTCCTGATTCTCGGCTTGACTCAGCCTTCCGACGGCATCGGGAATGGACATGTCGAGAACGTCCAGGAGGGATTCCACAACCGTTTTTTCAATCGAAAAATATTCCCTCTCGAATAAACCTTCCTCCGAACGGAGGATATCGATCATCTCTTGGGTTAAATTCTTGGCCCGATGGATGTTCCTCGAAACACGATTTAAAAGGCGGGTCTGGTGATCCGTCAAAGGACCATATCGGTCCACTTCACGGAGAAGGCTATCCGTGCTGGCGGAAACAATAGACAGAGGTCCTGTGAGGTCATGGATAAAGAGATCGAACAATCGCCATTTCACATCCACAACCTTGTCTTCTTGGCGTTTCTCCGTATGGGTTCTTATCGTATTATTTTTTTCAGAATGCTTTCGCCCAACCATTTGTTTTCCAACTCAAGGGCCGCCGAAGGGGCGGATTCAATGAGTCACTGGGCCAGGGGGGGATATTTCTACAACCGTTGCTTTTCACTATGTATAGGTCAACCCCATTTTCCTGTCAAGCAAAAAAGGGGGGCACCTGATTTGTAACCCGTGAGGATCACAGGTTCGAGATCAAACCTTCCCACCTTATTCGGTAACATCCATGATGGGTCAACGATCCTTTCTTATTCAGTCTCTCGGTAACATTTTTTATGAGGCAATTCGCGCCCTCTATTTGAGTTGATTTGAACCCCTATCTCCTATATAATCCATAACGACAAGACAAAAACCGCTCATTTAATAAAAAAGCAAAGCACCTAGCCCATAGCTTCTCGGACAGGGACCCGAGGTGGAAGCCATGAGGATAAGAGTCCTCGGTTGTTCCGGATCAGAACTCCCTGAGCATCGCCCCCCGAGCTTCCTGCTGAACGGGAAAATCCTATTTGATGCAGGAAGTCTAACCAATATTCTTCACACCAAAGATCTATTGAAAATAGAACACATCTTTATTACCCATACCCACCTGGACCACATCATGGGGATTCCATTCCTCTCAGACCATCTTATATTTTCGGAAAAAAGGCACAAGGTAAATATTATTGGAATTCCTGCCGTGATTGAGGCTATTAGAGAGAACCTCTTGAATGGTTCGATCTGGCCCGACTTTGCGGCCATGATGGAAACGCATGAGGCCATCTTAGACCTGAAGGAGTTGGAACCTGGTCGATCGACAAAGATAGGCGTCTACACGATCACCCCCTATGAAGTCAATCATCCTGTTCCGGCAAGCGGCTACCTCGTTGAAGATGAGCGAGGGAGGAGATTCTTCTATACCGGTGATACAGGGCCGTCGGACGCCACATGGGAAGAGATAGGGGAGAAGCAGATTCATTGCTTGATCATTGACGTCTCTTTTCCTAACCATATGGAACACATTGCCGTTAGAACAGGTCATCTGACCCCTCGATTACTAGAAGAAGAGCTTTTGAAAATGAAGTTTCGTCCGAAGAGGATCTATATCATCCACGTAAAATCGCAATATTTTAAGCCGGTGAAGAAGGAGTTAGAAAAACTAAAGATCAAGAATTTGGCATTGCTGAATGAGGGAGACGTCATTAGGTTGTAGAGACCATGATTCAGGACCGTCGGAAAGGCGAAAGAAGGAAGACATTTCGAAGATACGAAGATAGGGTTGCCCATCGCACCCTTATCGAAAGAGAACGTAAGCTTCACTCTTTGCTTGAACTCGGCCAGATCATTGGCCTGGATCTTCAACTGCAAGAAATGCTTGTTCAGATCGCCCAGAGAGCATGCGAGGTCATGGAGGCTGACCGATGCAGCGTCTTTCTCTATGACTCCGGAACGGATGAGCTTTGGTCAACCGTGGCCCTGGGGATGGAAGAGCAGGTGATTCGAGTCCCCTCCCGGACGGGCTTAGCAGGGGCTTGCTTTCACACCGGAAAAACCATCAATTTGCAAGATGTCTATCAGGACCCTCGGTTCAACAAAGAGGTGGATGCCCATACGGGCTACCGCACCGATAGTTTGCTTTGCATTCCCCTTTACACAAGGGTCGGATCGATTCTAGGAGTGATTCAACTCCTGAACAAAAAAGAGGGGGTTTTTAGTGAAGACGATGAAGCGTTCCTGAGAATCTTCGCAAATCATGTCTCCGTCTTCATCGAAATAGCACAACTCCATCGGGCTCGCATCGAGGCATTGGAACAGTCGAAAAAGGAACTGGAGCAGCTCAATAGAGTAAAAAGTAAAGCCCTTGACCATCTCTCTCACGAGCTGAGGACACCGCTCTCTGTGATCCAGGGAAACATCCGGATTTTAAAGCGCAAAACTCAGGCGCAAACCCCTCCTCTTGTAAGAGGAGAGGTCTTTGAATCTTTAGAGAAGAACCTGAGTCGTCTTTCGGCCATTCAGCAAGATACCGATCAGATTATCCGGTCTCACCGGGAATGGGAGAAAGCGCCGCGACTTGCGGAACTCGATGCTCCTGCTTCTATTTCTCCTGAAGCGATCCGACTCTACACGTTTACTGAGCAAATTTTGGAGAATATAAAGAAGCAGGCCCATCATCGGGAGGTTCAAATTTGTTTAGATGGGGAAAAGGATCTCACGCTTCAAATGGACCCAAAGATTCTTGAAGATATTCTGGCAGGACTATTAAAGAACGCCCTGGAGAACACTCCTGATGAAGGAATCATTCGGGTGATATTGGAGCAAAAAAACCAATGGATACAAATCAAGGTGATGGATTTCGGCAGCGGAATAACCCAAGAGAACCAGAGGCATCTTTTCAACGGGCTCTTTCATACACTTGATACCGAGCTCTATACGACCAAAAAGCCTTATGATTTTGGTGCAGGGGGTAAGGGACTCGACCTTCTCCGGATCAAGACCTATGGGCAGCGTTTCGGTTTCGATATCTTCGCAGGAAGCCAGAGATGTACCCATCTTCCGACGGAAAGAGATCTATGCCCCGGAAGGATTTCTGAATGCCCTCATTGCAGAGTCCGAGAAGACTGTCTCGATTCTGGAGGGAGTTCTTTTTGTTTAACCTTTGCCATCGACGGAGATTCATTAATTCTAAAATAGCCCATGGGGATGGTAAGGCACCATGACGGGGGTGAGGGATAATTTTCACAAGCTTATTTTAATATTGACAAAAAAAGGACTTTATGGTGGTGTTAGTTTTGGGGAAAGGGATAAAGGGAGGGTCGGTCAGCAACAATCTTCTAATTCACTACTGTTTTCTACAAACTTTAACTCATTACCAGATGGAGGGATGACAATGCGGCGTTTATGGATGGCTATCTTCATTCTACTCATTTTCATGTTCTGGAACGCTCCTGTCGGGAACGCTCAATTCCGAGAGGCGGGGGTGGAGAAGTTGAGGGTCGCTGTGGATGCCCCCGAATTCACCCTGAAGGAGCTCGGTGGAGGAAAAATTTCTCTCAAAGAGTTGCGAGGGAAGATCATTTTGTTAAACTTTTTTGCCTCGTGGTGACCGAATTGCCAGAGGGAGTCTCCTTCTTTTGTGAAACTTCGTGAAGAGTTCAAGAGTCCCGATCTGGTCCTTCTCAAGGTAGCGACGAAAGAGAAAGAGAAGGATTTGATTAAGTATAAGAAAGAGCATCATATTTCTTTCCCCATCCTCTTTGAGGAGGATGCAGCCGTGGCCACCGCCTATGGCGTCTGGAATCGCCCCCAGACTTTTTTCATCAATCGTGAAGGGAAGATCTTCGGCAGAGCACTGAAGGAAGTGGATTGGACAACAAAGAACATGAAAGAACTTATGGAATATCTTTTGAAGGAGAAAAAATGAATCGAATGAATTTAAAGAAGATATCGTTTTTGCTTTTTATCCTGATCCTTGGATTTTTGGGGACCCGATGCGCCACTCACACCCAGAAAGAAGAAGTTAAAACTTATCCCAAGGATTATGTTCACTCTTTAAGGGAGATTCATCTTGAGAAAGTGTTCCATGAGAATCGGGGCTTAAAAGTTCTGGAAGAGAATGCGACCACAGTCCATGACTACTACCGCGGAGGCGTCCAGGAGAAGGAAGAAGGGGAAAAACTGATTAAAGAAAGTCGATGGGAGGAGGCACGGAACCATCTTGAAAAATCAAATCGGTTCCTGGGGGTCGTCCTCAAATATCTTCCCGAAGATGAGGCTTATCGCAATATCTATGGTGCCCAGGTGGTCATTTTTTTACCCAACCTCTTGATCGCCGACAATAACCTGAAACTGGTCACCGTTTACAAGAATATGGGAAAGGATGATAAAGCGGCTGAGGCGAAAGGAATCGGGCAGCGTTATCTTGCCGAATCTCTAAAGAGTGTCAAAACCGAGTGGGCCTATCAAATCAAGAAGGAGTTTGAGGCTGAATTGCCAAAAAAGTGAAGCCGCCATGAAAGAGAAATGGATTAGGATTTTTTGTCTCATTACGGTTCTCCTGATCCTTGGGACCCCTCCGGGCAGCTTTTCAAAAGAACCCGTCAGGCTCTACTTCTTCTATTCTGAGGAGAGCGGAGGGCTGAAGGTCCAAGAAGAATTCATTACGCCTCTTTCAAAGAAGTATCCCCTTGAGATCCAATCTTTTTCCTTAAACAAATTGGATAATTACGACCTCCTTGGCAAATTCGAAAAAGAATTGAAACAGGAGGATAACGATCTTCCTGTGGTTATTATCGGGAATAAAATCCTGGGGGGAGAGCCTAAGATTCGAAAAGAACTGGAGGGATGGGTCAAATCCTATGCTGAAAAAGGAGGAATGGACTGGCCTTCCCTTCAAGTGAGGAAGACGGAACAGTGGATCCCTCATGCCCCTACCGAGGAGGAAAAACGTTCTCAAACGATTGTATATGGTGCTTTTTTCTATACCCATGGATGCCTTCACTGTGAAGGGGTGAAGGCAGAGTTAGGAAAGTGGGCCTCGAAGGTTCCTGATGTGAGGATCGGAACCTTCGACACGACGAAGGAAGAGAACAAAAGAATGGGTGAGGCCCTTTTTGAGATCTATCGGCTTCCGGAGTCCCGCCGGGGGAATATTGTTCAACTCTATATCGGTGAAGACTACCTTTCCGGAGAGGAATTTCGTCATGAAGATTTCCAAAAGCTGGTCTCAAAATATCAGGGCAAGGGGGCTCCTCCACCCTGGGAGAAAGTGACCCAAGAGGCTTTGATGAAGGGGGATGAGAGGATTATTGATCGGTTCAAAAAATTTAGCCTCTGGGGCGTGTTGATTGCAGGCCTGATCGATGGTCTCAACCCCTGTGCTTTCGCCACGATCGTCTTTCTGGTCTCCTATCTTTCTTTCTTAGGCAAACAAAGCAAAGAAATCCTTACGTACGGTATCGTTTTCACCTTTGGCGTCTTCATTGCTTACATCATAGCCGGAGTGGGCCTCATGGCGGGCCTCCGCCAGTTGAGCGGTTTCCCCATGATTACCAAAGGAATCTATCTCGTCATCGCCCTGTTGGCGTTCGTACTCGGGATAGTAAGCTTTTATGATTATATTCTGTTTCGCCGAGGCCAGATGGCAAAAATGAAGCTTCAGCTTCCCATGGCCCTGAAGAAAAAGATCCATGGAATTATCAGGATACAAACCCGCTCTCCGAAAGCGGGCTTCATAGGAACATTCGCCCTCGGATTCGTCATTGCTGCCACGGAAGTGGTCTGCACCGGGCAGGTGTATCTCCCCACCATCGGATATATCATGAAA